>JGI24708J26588_10000048_pt1 | contig 78365 bp, 67 predicted proteins | sample BioPla1DNA2_FD_26588 | JGI IMG/M metagenome (IMG submission 26588) | reverse complement strand
TTCAAATGTAGTGTGAGCAACTTCATTTTACTTGAGATTTCAATTTCATGCTCGTTTTATTTTAAAAAATGTTGGAGCACTTAATCTTTTTGTACCCCAACATTTATTATAGAACCGATTAAACAGACTTCTCTTGCCCTCTCGTAAAGTCTGCTGCTTTACCCTGATATCTGCAGATTTTATTTCAAAAAAACTGTTGCAATGACAGGTCAGTCATAATATAATTTACATATGAACAAGTGTTCATATGTTCAAACATAAAATAGAGGTGTGATACCATGGAATTTGTGGATGAAAACAGGCAATCAACCGATCAGCCCGTGATGGATAAGGAGCTTGTGGAGAATGTAAGGCAGAAGATGCCCGATGAAGAACTCCTTTATGACCTTGCAGAATTCTTCAAGGTTTTCGGAGATTCTACCCGCATCAAGATTATTTGGGCTCTCTTCGAAGCGGATATGTGCGTCTGTGACATAGCAAAGCTTCTGAATATGAGCCAGTCGGCCATATCTCACCAATTGAGGGTTCTTAAGAACTCCCGTCTGGTGAGGTATAAGAAATCAGGGAAAACCGTTTACTATTCACTTAACGACGACCATATCGAGAGAATTTTTGAACTGGGTATGGAGCATATCATGGAATGACTTGGCGGGACTTTATAGCAATAACGGAGGAAGAGACATGAAAACCACGAGACATGAGTGGACACTGACGGGGTTGGGATGCGTCAGCTGTGCGCGTAAAATCGAAACAACAGTCCGGAAAATGGAGGGTGTGGCCTCAGCACACCTTGATTTTGTCAACTCCAAATTCTATGTCGAGATCAGTGACGATCAGGATGCCGGGGGTATAAAGGAACGAGTAAAAACCATCATGTCCGATATAGAACCCGGAGCATCTATAAATGATGAGAGAGAGCCGGAAAATGACGAGGGGAGATCTTTTATAAAACGTGTACCAATTTACATAACAGGTCTTCTGCTTTTCATAGCTGCAATTATTCTTCCGGAGCAAAGCCTTGTGGAGACTATGTTTTTTATTGCAGCCTGGTTTATATTTGGGGGTCAGGTACTCTTAAAATCCTTCCGCAACATCCTCAAGGGCAGGATATTTGATGAGAATTTTCTGATGACCATTGCTACCGTGGGAGCATTTATTCTTGGAGAGTATGCCGAAGGCGCATCGGTAATGCTGTTCTATCAGATCGGAGAGATGTTTCAGGATTATGCTGTAGACAGTTCCAGAAGATCCATCAAAAGGCTTTTAGACATCAAGCCTGAGTTTGCCAATATCATTACTGAAAGCGGTTGGGTGAAGGTGTCGCCGGCAAATGTGAGACCGGGTGACAGGATTATGGTTTTTCCCGGAGAGCGGATTCCGCTGGATGGAAGGGTTCTTGAAGGGCATTCCTCTGTAGATACCTCTCCGTTGACGGGTGAATCCCTGCCCAGGGATGTCCAGGAAGGTGATGAAGTGCTTTCGGGCAGCATCAATCAGTCAGGCGTATTGACTTTGGAGGTAACCAGGAGCTATGAGAACTCCACCGTTAGCAGGATCTTGGAGCTGGTCCAGACCGCATCAGGCAAAAAAGCCGTTACAGAGCGGTTTATAACACGTTTCGCCGCCAAATACACACCCATTGTTGTGGGGCTTGCGGCCATGCTGGCCATATTGCCTCCACTATTCACCAACACCCCCTTCAGCCAGTGGGCTTACCGGGCTCTTGTATTCCTGGTTATTTCCTGTCCCTGTGCACTGGTGATCTCCATCCCGCTGGGCTTTTTCGGAGGGATCGGAGCCGCATCCAGGAAGGGTATACTTGTTAAAGGCGGGAACTACCTGGAAGCACTGGCCGGTGTGGAAACCATGGTGTTTGATAAAACCGGTACACTGACCACCGGCGTTTTTGAGGTGACGGGTGTAACTTCCCGCCCGGGATTTGCAGAGCAGGAGCTTCTCCACTATGCAGCCAGTGCCGAAAGCTATTCCACTCATCCCCTGGCACAATCCATTCTTAACAGGTATGGACAAAACCCCGATCCTGCCAGGATGGACAGCCATACCGAGATCCCGGGAAAGGGGGTGAGTGCCCGGGTTGACGGCAAACAGGTACTCTGCGGCAACAGAAGGTTGATGGCTGATTACAATATCGACGTTGACGAAGGGATTGCTGCCGGAACTTCTGTCTATGTTGCCGTGGACGGAGTATATGCAGGACGAATAGATATGGGAGATACTCTGAAGCCTGATGCCGCATCTGCACTTAAGACCCTGCGGGACATGGGCATTAACGATACGGTGCTTCTTACCGGAGACATCCGGGAAACAGCCCATGAAGTGGCCGGGCGCCTTGGAATCGGCAAGGTTCATTCTCAGCTGCTTCCTCAGGATAAGGTAACGGTACTGGAGGGCATTATGCAGAAGCAGGAAGGCAAACCGGTGGTGTTTGTGGGGGACGGAATCAACGATGCCGCCGTTATCTCAAGGGCGGATATCGGCATAGCCATGGGCGGAATTGGCTCGGATGCAGCCATTGAGGCAGCGGATATTGTCATCATGGACGATGAGCTCAAAAAACTGGGCGATGCGGTGGCCATTTCCAGGAAAACCAAACGCATTGTCTGGCAAAACATCATTTTAGCTCTGGGGGTTAAGCTTTTGTTTTTGACTATGGCCACAGGCGGGCTGGCGACCTTGTGGGAGGCAGTCTTTGCCGATGTTGGTGTAGCTCTTCTGGCAGTTCTAAATGCCATGCGCATCATAAGAACCGGTAATATGCGGAGTTGAACAACCAGGTTTCAGCCTTTAACAGCTTTATCAAATATGGTATAGTTAGGATATTGAAATAGTGTGGAGTCAATGGATTCACACTATTTCGCCTATTAGTAGGTTTTCAGACCGGATGTCATACGGGAGAATGGTTCATGTCTGAATATGATAATAAACTTCTGGACCAACCACTGAAATATTTAAAGGGTGTGGGTGAAAACCGGGCAAGATTGTTTTCCAGGCTTGGTCTTTTCACCCTTGGTGATATCATCCATTACTTTCCCAGGGATTATGAGGATCGGTCGGTGTGCAAACCCATCTCAGAGGCGGCTGACGGGGAATCCATAACCATGAGGGTCCGCTTTGTTTCCGATATTTCGCAAACACGTCCCAGAAGAAACCTTAGCATACAAAAAGCCCAGGTGACCGATGGTACATCATTTATGAACGTGACATGGTTTAATCAAAGTTATGTGAAGCAGAGTATAGACATATCCCGTGAATATGTCTTTTATGGCACTGTCAAGCGTGTGGGATCCCGTGTGGAAATCAACAACCCTGTTTTTGAGCAACTGGAACATTCAGGTAGTCTCACCGGCCGTATTGTGCCGGTCTATCCCTTAACCAGGGGCATCACACAGAATATACTCAGGAAAATCCTCAGGAATGCTCTGGATACCGTTTCGGATAAGCTTGTGGATATTCTTCCCCCGAGTTTACGCAGCCAATACCATTTGGCTGAAACAGCCTTTTCATTTGAGCAGATCCATTTTCCCACCAGCATGGAAAATATGGAAATGGCTAGAAGACGCCTGGTTTTTGAAGAACTGCTGCTGCTTCAATTGGGGCTTTCCTCCATAAAGGGCAGTAACAGCGGCCAAAGCGGGATCCGTTTTTCATCTGTTGATATAAACCCGCTTTTAAAGGCTCTGCCATTCAAACTTACTGATGCCCAGGTAAGGGTTTTTGATGAAATACGGGCCGATATGGAATCTGACAGGCGAATGAACAGGCTTATACAGGGAGATGTGGGCTCAGGAAAGACCATTTTGGCAGTACTGGCTATCTATATAGCCGCCGTGTCCGGGTATCAGAGTGCCTTTATGGCGCCTACCGAGATACTTGCGGAGCAGCATTACCGCAGTATTGCCCCCTTGCTTGAAGAGTTTGATATTAAGGTTGGACTTCTTACCGGGGGCATGAGGAAGAAAGAGAAGGAAGCTATCAAGGAGGATGCAGAAAAGGGGCGGCTGAACGTCCTTGTAGGAACCCATGCTGTTCTGGAGGACAGCACCATGTTCAGCAAGCTCGGTCTTGTGATAACCGATGAGCAGCACAGGTTCGGTGTTCGCCAGAGGGCAAGGCTCTCACAGAAAGGCCAAAACCCGGATCTGCTGGTCATGACGGCTACGCCCATTCCCCGGACCCTATCCCTGGTGCTTTACGGGGATCTGGATGTATCCATTGTAGACACCCTCCCTCCCGGCAGAAAGCCCATCAAAACCTATGTGGTGGATGATCGAATGAGGGACAGGGTATATAAATTCATTCGAAAAAATATAGCAGAGGGACGTCAGGCATATATAGTCTGCCCCCTTGTGGAAGAATCCGATGCCATGGATGTTGAATCGGCCACGGGCCTGGTTGAAAAGATTAAGGATGATGCCTTAAAAGGGCTTCGTGTGGGACTTATACATGGCAAGATGAAAAGTGCCGAAAAGGATGATATCATGAGGCGGTTCTCCAAAGGAGAACTGCAGGTGCTTGTTTCCACTACCGTTATAGAAGTAGGGGTTAATGTACCCAATGCAAGTATTATGGTTATCGAAAATGCAGAACGCTTTGGTCTGGCTCAGCTCCACCAGCTCAGGGGCAGGGTGGGCAGGGGTGTCCATCAATCCTACTGCATCCTTTTCAACCAGAGTAAGAGCCAGGTATCCAGGCAGAGGATGGAGATAATGGCATCGTCAAATGACGGCTTTGTTATCGCCGAAAAAGACCTTGAGCTGAGGGGCCCGGGGGATGTTTTTGGTGTAAGGCAGCATGGTCTTCCAGAGTTCAGGATTGCCAATCTTTATCGTGACATGGATGTGCTGAAGGATGTGCAGAAGGCTGCCAAACACATAGTCTCGGAGGGTCTGATGGAGAATGATGAATCATATCGGCCACTGGCCAGGAGAGTGGAACTGATGGTCAGAAAAAAGCTGCAGGAATTATCCATGAATTAGCCGATGTGGTATATATGAAAAGGTGGCATAAAAATGGTTAGAATTATATCAGGGATTGCTGGGGGTATACCCATCAAAACACCTCCCACAGAAAAGACTAAGCCTACATTGGATCGGGTGAAGGAATCTGTTTTTTCAATCCTGCAGCCCTATTTACCCGGGTCAAAGGTATTGGATCTGTTTGCCGGTTCCGGAAGTCTGGGGCTTGAGGCGTTGAGCCGGGGTGCTGATTTTGCATTTTTTGTGGACAACAGCAGATTATGTACCGAAATAATTAAAGAGAATATCGGGAAGATAAGAATGACCGATAAGGCGCATGTGGTAAGGTCGGATGCTTATAAAGCAATCAGGGATTTGGCGGATCAGGGAAGGCAATTCGACATAATACTTATGGATCCGCCGTATTCACGAAATTTTGTATGTAAAACACTGCAAATGATCGTAGAAAATGATATAATAATCGAAAATGGTTTGGTTGCAGTGGAGCATATCGAGAGCGAGCCATTGCCCGACAGGATTGGGAGGCTTGGAAAGGTTCGTTCAAAGCATTATGGTGACACTGTTTTTACATTTTATATCCTAAATGGTGCGGATGGGGAGGCATAGAGTTTGAAACTGCTGGTTTACCCTGGAAGCTTTGATCCAGTTACAAACGGACATATGGATATCATTGAGCGAGCATCAAAAATATGTGATAGGCTGATCGTGGCTGTGCTTGTCAACGAAAGCAAGACCCCTGTATTTACCATGGAAGAGCGAACCATGCTCCTGGAAAAAGCAATTGGGGACAGGGAGAACATTGAGGTGTGCAGCTTCTCTGGCCTTTTAGTGGATTTTATGAAGAGAGTCAATGCCAAAACCATTATTAAGGGGTTGCGCGCAGTTTCGGATTTCGAATATGAAATGCAGATGGCTCTACTGAACCGGAAGCTGGATAATGAGATCGATACTCTTTTTATGATGACCAGTATCAACAACAGTTTTCTAAGCTCCAGTGTGGTAAGGGAGCTTGCGAGAAATGGTGCCGGGATAGAGGATTATGTTCCTCATTCCATTGCTCCTTATATATATGAAAAATTTAAAAAGGCGGGTGTCTGAATGATGGAGCTTTTGGAGCTTTTAGAACAGATGGAGGAGATAATCGAAAGCGGGACTGGTATCCCATTTTCCGGAGGAAAGTGCCTTATCAACCGGGACGAGGTGCTTGAAATCATTCAGGAAATCCGTCTTCGTCTTCCCGATGATATGAAGCATGCCAAGAGGATTGTGGAAGAGAAAATGCGAATTCTCTCCGATGCTCAGCAGGAAGCCGAGAATATACTGAATAATGCGGAAAACCGTATAGCGGCTCTGGTGGATGAGCATGAGATTACAAAGAAGGCTTATGAGCAAGCCGAAGTGATTATTTCCAATGCAAAGAAGAATGCGAGGGAAATACGCCTTGGCACCAGGGAGTATGCAGATGGTATTCTCAACAAGGTGGAAGAAATTCTGGAGGACACACTAGACGTTATAAAAATGAACCGGCAGGAACTGAAATAGTTACATACAATTCATTTTTTAACAGTTTTGTTTGAATGGCGGATTGATCCGCCATTTTCATATGGGTTTATGACTAAGGCTACGATCAGTATCATAATGGTAATTATTCTGAAGCTGGAGGGAATACCCGATACCATAGGTTTGAGGTTGGACGTGGCGAGGCTGACGGGCAGAAGGCTTAGGGCTGCAATGGTCAGTATGCATGCAACACCACCATGAAGGATCTTCCCGAGGAAGAACACCCCATACCGGGCTCCGGTTCCCTTCATGATCCCCATGACCTGGGTATGCACCGAGAACCCTGCAAATCCACAGATAAAGGAGACCAGGGAGAGCTGAACCACAGCAGGAGTATTCACTGTATGGGCAATGGCACTGGAACCCGATGAGATCTCCATGATGCCTCTCAGCACTGCTGTTATGCCATCTCCTGTAAGGCTTTCAGGCAGTATAGCCGACAGCATCTGGCCAAGCAGGCTGAACAAACCTGTTTTATACAATAACTCAGACAGCACTGCAAAAAGGACGATGTAACCGGTAACCTTGATGGACAAAATAGCGGCATCTTCAATAGCACCGGGGAAGAGGGCTGCGATGCTGTTCTTCCTGTTCATTTTGATATTACTGTCCTCGAAGACCATCGTTCCATTATTCAATTGAAATTGACCTCTTCTTAGCAGCCGGTTCAGGATGAGTGCGGCTAAAAGTCCCGAAACCCAGTGAATTCCCAGAAGGATGAAACCTACCCTTATGCTTCTGAACAGGCCTGCACCCACAGTGCCGATTATGAACAACGGACTGCAGTTATTTGCAATGGCTATCACCCTTGAAGCCTGGTTTGAGTCCAGAAGTCCTTCATCCAGCATATCTCTGGCAAGTTTGGCTCCGGTGGGATAGCCGCTGAGGTAGCCCAGGACAATGGTGGGCAGAATGTAGTAGGGCAGACCGATAAGACCCTGGATCAGCCGCCTTAAAAACCTGGGGCAGGTGAAATTCTTCAAAAAGGGTACGGAAAGCCGCGACAGAACAAAGAAGGGAAACAGCGAGGGGATCACCACGTCCAGACACAGATAGATAGCATCTCTTGCTGCCTTTGATGTTTCCTTTGCGTAGAGGGCCAACATAAGTGCCAATGCCGGGAAGATATAAACGATGCATTTTCTGTACAGGCTGGTGTGATTATTCATGTCCGCTCTGATAAATCAAGACTCGCTTAATAGATATTCCTTAAGGGGCGTAAAGTTGCATTGAAACATCAGAGAATGTATAATATATCATGCAACATATAATGATTATACCGGACAGACCATCATGGTTCCTCTTAAGATACCTATAGCTGTTTTTGGGGGATCAAAATGAATGGAGGTATCCGTATGAACGAGAATGAACTCAGTTTGAACACATCCCAGGATATTGGAGAGGTCAAGATATCGGCCGATGTTATTACGGTAATCGCTCATACGGTGGCCAGTGAGGTTGAGGGTGTTTCAAGTATGAGTTCCGGTATTGCTGATAATATTTCTTCAGTATTGGGACGCAAGACATCATCCAAGGGTGTGAAGGTAGATATCACCGATAAGGGAGTTGTCATCGATTTCTATATCGTGGTGGATTATGGAGCCAGAATCCCAGATGTGGCCTGGAGGATCCAGGAACGTGTCAAGTCTGCAGTTGAAAGCATGTCCGGCATGCATGTCAATGCCATTAACATCCATGTACAAGGTGTAAGCTTTGATAAAAATGCTAAAGAGGCTCATAAAACCGATGCTTCCACAAAGCAGAGTTGAGGTGTTGAATGTTCGGTTATGTTGAGCCAGATAAACCTGAACTGAAGATTCGTGAATTCGAAGTTTTCCGGGGTTATTATTGCGGTGTTTGCAAAAGCATTGGCAAAAGATTTGGTCAGGTTCCCAGGATATCACTTAATTACGACCTGGCGTTTCTTGCTGTCCTGCTGGATTCCACCCAGGGGGAAATGAGCATTGGAAAGGTTGAGCGCTGCATTGCCCATCCCATCAGGAAGCGATATGTTATCAGGCGCAATCAATTTGTTGATTATGCGGCAGACATGAACATAGTTTTGGCGTATTATAATTTAAGAGATAAATGGTCTGATGAAAAAAACCTTTTGGGTGCCTTTGGATCCATGGTTCTCAGAGGTGCCTATAAGAAAGCCTCAAAACGGTATAAAGAAAAAACAGAAAAAATAAAAAGCCTGCTGGATGAATTAATCAGGCTGGAGAAAGAGAAATGCGCTTCCCTTGATGAAGCGGCGGAACCTTTTGCCAACATCATGAGAGAGGTTTTCCAATGTCCTCATGTTGAAGATGAGAGCAAGCGCAAGGTGCTTGGATGGCTGGGTTACAATATAGGAAGATGGATTTACATACTGGATGCATGGGATGATTTAGCAGACGACATCAAGTCCGGCAGCTATAATGCGATCCTGCTGCAATTTCAATACAATGGGGGCGACCTTGATGCATTCAAGGCCAGCATTAAGGAAAGACTTGATTTTAGCCTGACTTACTCACTGAGTGAGTGTGAAAAAGCATATTCATTATTGGGAGCGGTGAAGAACGCGGGTATTATTGATAATATTATCTATTCGGGTCTCATTGTGAAGACAGACAAGGTTTTACAGGGGAGATGCAAAAAGAATGAAAAAGAATCCATATAAGGTTTTAGGGGTCAAAGAAGGAGCCAGTTACGACGAGATAAAAAAGGCATATAGGGAACTGGCCAAGAAATATCATCCCGATCGGTATCGCAACAATCCGCTTGCTGATCTTGCCGATGAAAAAATGCGGGAAATCAACGAGGCCTATGACTTCCTCATGAAGAATGCAGGGGGAGCTTATCAATATCAGAGCGAGAGTCAGTCCTATGGTAACAGCACCGCCTCCCAGAGCGGTTCCTACCGAACCCAGTATCAAAGCCAACAAAGCAGGCAACAGAGCCAGCAGGGTTATGCAGATGAGTCTGAGTTGGAGAGGCAGGTTCGTACTCACATTAACAATGGTAATCTCAATGAGGCACAACGGATTCTGGACAGGATGCGCAACCGAAATGCCAATTGGTACTACCTGCAGGGCTTGGTTTTCTTAAGAAGAGGCTGGTATGACAGGGGCTACTCCAACATACAGAGGGCAGCCAATATGGATCCTACTAATTATGAGTACAGGAACGCTTTGAATAATCTTAACAACCAGTCCTTCGGATACAGGCATAATCCATATTACAACAACACTTACAGGAGTAATCCTGATATGTGCCAGATATGCGGTACTCTGTGGTGCGCTGATTCCTGCTGCGAGTGCATGGGTGGAGACCTCATAGGCTGTTGCTGACCGAGGCCATGCTATATAGAGCCAGCTAGTAATCTATTGGAGGAATGGGGTTGTCTGCTGAACGCGCATCAGGAAACCATACAAGAAAAATAGCATTGACCGGGGTTCTATCAGCCATAGTCGTATCGGCCTTGGTGCTGGAATCCATCGCACCAACCGGACGGCTGGGATTCTATGTTCTGGCAGCATTTGTGCTTTCGGTCATTCTTCTTGAATGCGGTATCCGGTTTGCCTGGGCTGGATATATTGTGACCAGCCTGGCGGGTTTCATTGCTGTTCCTGAGAAACTCAACATCTTACCCTATATCGCTTTTTTTGGCATCTACACCGTCGTCAAATACCATATAGAAAGCCTCAGAAAGGTATGGCTTGAGATCCTTCTAAAACTTGCTGCATTCAATCTTTTTTTATGGCCTGCCTGGGGCATGGCGAAAGCATTTCTTCCAGAATCCCTGACAATGGGCTGGGGCGTTCCGGTAGTGGGAGCGGTTCTGCAAATCCTCTTTTTGTTATATGATTATCTTTTTACCCTATGGATTCGTTTTTATTTTGAGAAGATTGCGCCAAAGGTAAAAAGAGGCTAGTTATAGTTTTCAGCCCGTGTTTTGTTTAAAACAGCGACGGACGGACTCGAATCTGCGTGGTTACGGTCAGCCCGCAGACCTGGTTTTATTGTATTAAGGAGATGCTTATGGATAAAAGGGCACTTAAAGTGCTTGAATATGATAAGATCATAAGAATGCTGAATGAAAGGACTGCATCGGAGCTTGGCCGTTCCATTTCCGGAGGGCTGACTCCCTCGACAGATCTACGCGAAGTTGAGTACAGGCTCAGGGAGACCACCGATGCTGCAGCCTATCTGTGGAGAAAGGGCGATGCTCCCTTTGGAGGGGTTCATGATATCCGTTCCACTTTAAAGCGGGTGGAGATCGGAGCTACCCTCGGTATACCGGAACTTCTGAGAATAGGAGATATGTTAAGGTGCTGCCGTATTCTGAAGCAGTTCCTCACCAATGATGTACCTTCCGACTGGGAGGGCAATATTGCGCTGGAGTTGGGCAGGCAAATCACACCCTCACGGGATGTGGAGGATGCGATAGCGAGAGCGATCATCAGTGAAGAGGAGATATCTGATCACGCAAGTCCGGCTCTTGCAACCATTCGAAGAAACATCAGACAAAAACAGGACAGCATTAAGGATAAACTCAATGCCATCATAAGGTCGGCGGATAATCGGAAGTACATGCAGGATGCTGTTGTGACCATGCGGGGAGATCGGTACGTTATTCCTATTAAGCAGGAATACAAGGCTATGGTTCCCGGATTGATTCATGATATGTCTGCCAGTGGTGCTACAGTATTTATCGAGCCCCTGTCGGTTGTTGAGACCAATAATGAGATAAAATCGCTTATCATCCGCGAGCAGCAGGAAATTGAAAGGATACTGATGGAACTCACCGGGATGGTTGCGGAGATAAGAGAGCCCCTGAAAGTAAATGTGGAGATCGTCTCCACCCTCGATTTCATCTTTGCCAAGGCAAAGCTCTCGAGGGATCTGAATTGTATCTGTCCCAAACTGTCCCGTTCTAAGGTTTTAAAGATCCTGCAGGGAAGGCACCCCCTCCTTGACAGGAAGACCGTTGTGCCCATAGATATCGAGCTTGGAGACCGATTCTCAACGTTAGTAATCACAGGACCCAATACCGGAGGTAAAACCGTTACTCTTAAAACAGTGGGCCTTTTTGTGCTGATGCTTCAGGCCGGGTTGCATCTGCCGGTAAAGGAAGGCAGTGAGTTTGGACTTTTCAGCAACGTCTTTGCCGATATCGGGGATGAACAGAGCATTGAGCAGTCCTTGAGCACCTTCTCGTCACACATGAAGAATATTGTAAAGATACTGGCTGAGGCGGATGAATCAAGCCTTGTCCTTTTTGACGAACTGGGTGCCGGAACCGACCCCACTGAGGGTGCCGCCCTCGCCATAGCTATTCTGGATGGACTGACCCAAAGAGGGATCCGCACGATTGCTACCACCCACTACAGCGAGCTTAAAATCTATGCCATGACAAACGAGAGAGTAGAGAATGCCTGCTGTGAGTTTGATGTGGAGACTTTAAGGCCCACCTACAGACTGCTGGTTGGCATACCCGGAAAAAGCAATGCTTTTGCCATATCCGAGAAGCTGGGTCTGGAAAGGGATGTTATAAGCAGGGCAAAGGAGTTTTTAACCCAGGACAGCATCCGCTTTGAGGACGTCCTCTCGGATATTGAGAAAAGCAGAACCCAGGCCCTGCGTGAAAAGGAACAGGCCGAGGCATTCAAGCGTCAAATCGAAGAAATCAGACGGGAGGCCGAGAAGGAAAGGGAGAAGATAGCCAGGGAGCGGGATCGGATTATCTCAAAGGCAAAGGATGAAGCCCGTTCTTTGATCATTGAAGCAAGATATGAGGCGGAGGAACTCCTGGAACGCTTGAAGACCATGGAGAAAGAAGGGTTTGGACAGAACAGCACTAAAGAACTCCGGGAGGCCAGAGCCGGTGTGCGAAGGCTCGATCATCTGGAAGCTGCATATGTGGACGAAATCGGTGTCAGAGACGGCTATGCCGAGCCTCCAAAGGATCTTAGGCCTGGTGAGAGCGTGATGCTGCTGAGCCTCAATCAGAAAGCAACGGTGCTGGAAGAGCCTGATGGGGACGGGCAGGTGCTTGTACAGGCAGGGATTATGAAGATTAAAGTTCATATCACTCAACTTTCACGAATTAACGAGCAGAAAAACACCATTGAAAAGATGCAGAAGGTTCGTATGACCAGTGTCAAGGCTTCCCCAATCGGGCTGGAACTGGATTTGAGGGGCCTTAATGTTGAGGAAGCCCTGGACAGGGTTGACAAATACATTGATGATGCTACAATCGCCGGGCTCCACGAGGTTACACTGATCCACGGAAAGGGTACCGGTACGCTGAGAAAGGCTATATCCGAGCATCTTCGAAGGCATGGGCAAGTGGAGTCCTTCAGGCTTGGAAAGTACGGTGAAGGTGAAGCAGGCGTAACTGTCGTGAAACTAGGCTGAACATAACACTATTTACATTACGGGATTATTATGTATAATAGGTAGAGTAGGGATGCGGGGGTTCCGCATCAATGTAACACGGAGATTTCATTATAGCATGGAATGAACATCTCAATTTTGTAGTATGGAAGGATGGTATTTGTCATGCCTATTAAGATTGCTCTTCTTGTGCTTTTTATTCTTGTGACAATTGGTGTTGGCATCTATAGCAGAAGACGGGTTCATGGAATCAATGACTTCTTTTTGGGAAGCAGAAAGATGGGAGCATGGATAACCGCTTTTGCATACGGAACATCCTATTTTTCGGCTGTGGTGTTTGTGGGCTACGCCGGAAAGTTCGGATGGGCCAACGGCTTGTCGGTTGTTTGGATCGGTATTGGTAATGCCGTCATAGGCTGTCTTCTTGCGTGGATCTTGCTGGCCAAAAAGACACGTGTCATGACCCACAAGCTGAATGCTTCCACCATGCCGGAGTTTTTTGCAGCCAGATATGACAGTGTGAGCATGAAGATAGTCAGTGCCGTTGTGATCTTTGTATTTCTGGTGCCCTATACCGCTTCGATTTACAAAGGCCTGGGTTATATGTTCGAGAGTGCTTTCGGGCTTCCAATGGACACCATAATCCTTATTATGACCGGTCTGACCGGCTTATATCTCATCCTTGGAGGGTATGTGGCCACTGCTATTAACGATCTGATCCAGGGAGTCATCATGCTGGTCGGCACAATCCTGATGGTGGCTTACATATTGAGCCATCCGGAGGTTGGGGGACTGACCCAGGGTATTGCCAAGCTTTCTTCCATGGATAGCGGATTGACGAGCTTCTTTGGCCCGGCGCCTCTCAAACTGGGAGCCCTGGTTCTGCTTACCAGCCTTGGTACCTGGGGGCTTCCGCAAATACTGCACAAGTTCTACACGGTGAAGGATGAAAAAGCCATAAAGCGGGGAACCATCATCTCCACGCTTTTCTCGCTGATCATAGGAGGCAGTGCCTATTTTGTGGGTGCCTTTGGACGGGTCATGCTAGACAACCAGGTTCCCAACGGAAATATGGACATGATCATTCCGGTGATGCTTGAAAAAGCCTTGCCCGATGTTTTGATGGGAGTTATCATTGTACTGATGCTTTCGGCATCCATGTCCACCCTGTCATCCCTGGTTCTTGTCTCAAGTTCTGTGATATCCATAGACCTGATTAAGGGGTTTGTAAAGCCCGACATTGATGATAAGAAAAATATGATGCTCATGCGCTTTTTCTGCTTCATCTTTGTGGTTCTGTCCTTCTTCATGGCCATCTGGGAGAATCCTACCATTGATGCGCTCATGGCGCTGTCATGGGGTGTGATTTCGGGAATGTTCATCGCTCCCTACCTGTTTGGTCTGTTGTGGAAGGGCACCACCCGCATCGGTGCCTGGTCCGGATTTGCCACCGGCTTTTTGGTAATGCTTATCGGCCTTGCCATTGAACTTCCCAAAACCGGATTTGACATGGCCAAGGTATTTGTTCCGGGCATAGGCGCAATAGCCATGCTGGCATCCCTTGTAGTGGTGCCCGTTGTAAGCCTTGTTACGAAAAAATATAGCAAGGCGCATATCAGCAAGGTATTTGATTCCGAACGGACTGCAGCCTGAATGATGAGGAGTTAATTATGAAACAGGGGATTTGCCTGTCCCCCCATCAGGCAAATCCCCTGTTGTTTTTGCATGCATCCCTTATATCATCATGTGAAGCGCTTTTGGCGTCATTATTGCGGCACGGATGTCATTGATAGTTGCGAAGTGTCTACGTCATTGAAAGAAGGCTCGGCCTTTGTGTCGGTGCGAGGAGCTGCACGACGAAGCAAGCATACCCCTTTATTCCCACATCCATATTGGACATTGCTGATAAAAAACTGATATAATATTTAGTATTGTAAAACTGCCCAGGCAGTGGGGTGGCTTGCCGTCCGTGCCTGGAAGACACGTGAGGAGAAGGTCAATGAAAAAGCTTATGCTTGGCAATGAAGCCATTGCCAGAGGTGTATATGAGGCCGGTGCCACAGTGGCTTCAGCCTATCCCGGGACTCCCAGCACCGAGATTACCGAATACATAGCAAAATATGACGAGATTTATTCCGAGTGGGCTCCGAACGAAAAGGTTGCCCTGGAGGTTGCCATTGGCGCTTCTGTGGGCGGAGTACGTTCTACCTGCGCCATGAAGCATGTGGGCCTTAACGTTGCGGCAGATCCGCTGTTTACTGCAGCCTATACTGGCGTAAATGGCGGTCTGGTGATCTTTGTGGCGGACGATCCCGGCATGCACAGCTCCCAGAATGAGCAGGATACCCGAATCATTGCCAGGGCTGCAAAGGTACCGGTTCTGGAACCTTCAGACAGCCAGGAATGCAAGGATTTTACCAAAGAAGCCTTCAGGATCAGTGAAGAGTATGATACTCCCGTTATTGTGAGACTCACCACCAGAGTAGCCCATTCACAGGGGCTGGTTGAACTAGGTGAGAGGGATGATATTCCAATTAAGCCCTATTCAAAAGATCCGGGCAAATATGTCATGATGCCAGCAATGGCAAAAAGGCGCCATGTTGTGGTAGAAGAAAGGCTTTCAAGGCTTGCTGAGTTCTCAGACTCCACAACTCTTAACCGCATTGAATGGGGAGACAGGAAGATAGGGGTTATAACCAGCGGTATTACCTATCAATACGCAAAAGAAGCTTTTGGAGATGCCTCCTTCCTGAAGCTGGGTATGGTTTATCCGCTGCCGGAGAAGTTGATCAGGGAATTTGCGGCAGGGGTTGAAACCCTGTATGTCATAGAAGAGTTGGAACCCTTTATTGAAAACAATTGCCTGAGAATGGGTATTGAGGTCAAAGGTAAGGCCTTGCTGCCTGTGATCGGTGAATACAGCGCCAGTCTGATTCGTGAGAGGGTATTCGGGCAAAAGCAAGAAAAGTACAACAGTATTGAAGAGGAAATACCTGTCCGTCCGCCGGTCATGTGTGCAGGATGTCCCCACCGCGGTGTCTTTTATGTGCTGAAAAAATTGAAACTCACTGTGACCGGGGATATAGGGTGTTATACCCTTGGTGCCCTGCAGCCCCTTGAATCGGTGGATACCTGTGTTTGCATGGGTGCAAGCGTGGGTATGGCTCACGGCATGGAAAAGGCGAGGGGACGGGATGCCGCCCGAAAGACAGTTGCAGTTATTGGGGATTCCACCTTCATTCATTCCGGCATAACGGGTCTGATTGATATTGTCTACAATAAGGGAACTTCCACGGTTGTGATACTGGATAACTCCATTACCGGCATGACGGGGCATCAGCATAATCCTGCCACCGGCTTTACCATCAAGGGAGAACCCACCCGTCAGGTGGATCTGGTAAAGCTATGCCAGGCGGTGGGTGTGGATAGGGTACGGATCTGCGATCCATTCGATCTGGAAGAGATGGAAAGGATCATAAGGGAAGAAACAGCGGCCGAGGAGCCCTCTGTGATCATTGCTCAAAGACCCTGCGCCTTGCTGAAACATGTAAAATTCAATGGGGCATTGAGTATCAACACCGATAGGTGTACCAAATGCAGGATGTGTATGCGCCTTGGTTGCCCCGCCATCGTGGACAGAGGCACCCATATTGAAGTGGATTCTGCTCTCTGTGTAGGATGTGACCTCTGTACAAAGGTGTGCCGCTTTAATGCGTTTGAAAGGCTTGGTGGAGAAGATGCGTGATACGTCAATTATGATAGTCGGAGTCGGAGGCCAGGGTACCCTCCTGACCAGCAGGATTCTTGGCAATGTGGGTATCAGTACCGGTGCCGATGTGAAGGTGTCGGAGGTTCATGGAATGTCCCAGCGGGGTGGCAGCGTTGTAACCTATGTCAAGATGGGAGAGAAGGTTAGCTCACCCATCATCGAAAAAGGTGAGGCCGATATCCTGCTCTGCTTTGAAGAGTTGGAAGCCCTGCGCTGGGTTGATTATGCCAAAAAAGATGCCTCCATCATCATCAATACCCAAAGGATCGATCCCATGCCGGTAATAACCGGGAAAGCAAAGTATCCTGAGAATATTGTTGAAAAGATCAGTGCTGAATATAAGAACGTGGTGACTGTCCCCGCCCTTGAGCTGGCTGAGGCCTGCGGAAGCATCAAAGCTGTCAATGTTGTTATGATAGGTGTCCTGGCCAGGAGAACGGGCATTCCCGAAGAAATATGGATCGAATCCATACGGAAGACGGTGAAACCTCAGTTTGTTGATATGAACATCGAGGCATTTAAGAAGGGTTATAATCTCTGAGTAAAAGGCGGGCATGTAGCCCGCTTTTTTTCTCCCGTTTTTGCGGTATAGCAAATGGATAACTGTTGAGATGTGAGTGGATAAATATATGGGACATCATGCATGATGGGTTATACGTTATTGCAAAGAAAGGTAAAATTGGTGTAAGATTAGCGTATGCAGAAAAGCTGCCTATCTTCTTGAACCAAATACCCATATATGAAGAACCATAAAAAGGAGCAATGACTATGTTTAATCAAAAGATTGTTGAGAGCCTGGGGAAATCATCCATGATTCGAGCCATGTTTGAAGCAGGCGCAAAGCTCAAAGCCCAATATGGCGATGAAAATGTATTCGATTTTAGTCTGGGTAACCCTGATATAGAACCTCCCGCCCAGGTGCAGGAATCCATCAGGAAATATGCTAACAGTGAAACTCCGGGGCTGCACCATTATATGAACAATGCCGGATACCAGGATGTGAGGGCAAAGGTGGCAGAGCATCTCCAGAAAAAGAGCGGCATACCGCTGACACACGAAAACATTCTGATGGTGTGCGGAGCGGCCGCAGGCATGAACGTTGCCCTCAAGGCCCTGTTAAACCCGGGTGAAGAGGTCATCGTCCTGTCGCCCTTCTTTGTGGAGTACCTGTCCTATATTGAAAATGCCGATGGAAAGCCGGTTATCGTAAAGACCGAGAAGGATACCTTCCAGATAGATACGGAGGCTGTTAAAAACAGCATTACCCCCAAAACGAAAGGCATTATCCTGAATTCTCCCAATAATCCCACCGGAGTGGTTTATAGCGGAGAATCCCTTGAGAGGTTGAGAGAGGCTATTGAGGAGAAAGAGAAGGAGTTTGGCACAAACATCTTCATATTGTCCGATGAACCCTATGTGAGCATTGTTTACGACGGGGTCGAACTGCCCAATATGCTTACTGTATTTAAAAACTGCATAGTCATAAACTCCTTCAGTAAATCCCATGCCCTGCCAGGGGAGAGAATAGGCTATGTGGCTACCAGCAGCCGTATTGATGATGTGAGCACCCTTATGGCCGCCATGATTACCCTGAACAGGACCTTGGGGTTTGTCAACGCTCCTGCCCTGTTCCAGAAGGTTGTGGCTGAAAACCTTGATGTGGCTGTCGATACCGGATTCTATCAGGAGAAGAGGGATATCCTGTATAACCATATCACCTCTGTGGGATTTGAATGTGTCAAGCCGGAAGGGGCATTCTACCTGTTTATGAAATCGCCCGTTGAGGATGATGTCGCTTTCTGCGAAACNGCCCAGAAGTACAACCTGCTCATCGTTCCCGGATCAGGGTTCGGCTGTCCCGGGTATGTGCGCATAGCCTACTGCTATGATACCCCTATGATCAAGAGAAGCCTTCCGGCCTTTACGAACCTTGCGAAGGAATATGGCCTGATCTAAGCAAGTTAACAAAGGGACATTTCACTATAATTAACAGTGCAGGTCTTGCCAGAGAGTGGCAAGACCTGCACTGTAGCAAAACTTTTCGTAATTATTATCGTATATTTATTAATGGGCTTTTATGCCTATGAAGAAAAGGCTGAAAAAGCGATTGGAAGGTGAGATCCATTGAAGATCACGTTGATTCATGGACAAAATCATAAGGGTAGTACATACCACATAGCGAGAATGACAGCGGAAAAGCTTCGCGGTGATATTGAGGAATTCTTTCTGCCACGGGATTTTAGCGGGGGGTGTTCCGGCTGTTTAGCGTGCCTGCATAAAGGCAGAGAGTTCTGCCCGAAGGCGGAAAAAGTCAGCGCTATTCTTGATTCCATGTTATCTTCTGATGTGATAATCATTGGTTCGCCAACCTATGTTATGGAAATGACATCGCATTTGAAGGGGTTTTTCGAGCATATCTTCACCGCGTGGCTTGCTCATAGACCGGAACCTGCGATGTTCTCAAAAATTGCTGTTGTTGTTTCCACTGCCGCCGGCATGGGTATGGATGGCGTTACGAAATCAATGGCTAAACAAATGTTTTATTTAGGCGTACCCAAAACATATCAAATTCCTTTCAGAGTCATGGCGAGTGATTGGGACGGAGTATCCGAGAAAACTAAAGCGAAGATCAATGCGAAAACGAATAAAATAGCCGGCAAGATCCTCTCCAAAAAAGGACGAGCAAAACCGGGAATAAGGACAAAGTTTATATTCTTAATGATGCGGGCATTTCAAAAAAATAATGATTACGCTCCCCTTGACAAGGCATATTGGGAAGACAAAAAGTGGCTTGAAAAAGNGAGGCCGTGGAGATAGGGACACTTCTTTCTAAACCTCCTCATTCATCCAGTAGGCACCATACCTTGCGGAATATCTGGCAGGTAAAAAAGTGGCGTCTATATTGATGCTACGCTCCCTATGCATGGGAGGAACTCACCTGTTTGACTGGTCAATACTGGGGCATAATGCTAAAATAGGGTCTGGGGAAACCCAGGAAAATAATGCATGGAAGGGTGATTTCTATGAAAATACTGGTTATGATGGCCAATGGATTTGAAGAAATTGAGGCTCTTTCAGTGGTTGATGTGGCCAGAAGAGCGGGTATTGAAACTGTGATGGTATCTGTTTCCGAGGAGTATTATGTGGACAGTGCCAGAAATGTACGGGTGAAGGCCGACAAGCTTTTAAAGGATATCACAGTTGAGAAGGAAGATATGATCGTCATACCTGGCGGACAGGGCGTGGAGGTTCTGGAAAAGAGCGGAGAACTTGCTGAACTATTAAAGAAGCACCGTTCTTATAGCGGCAGGGTTGCAGCCATCTGTGCAGGCCCATCCATTCCAGGGGAGCTGGGGCTCTTAAGAGGGATTAAGGCAGTCTGTTATCCCGGTTATGAACAATATCTCGAAGGCGCACAGGTAGCATATGATGATGTGGCAGTTGACAGTAACTTTATAACAAGCAGGGGCCCGGGCACCGCACTTGCCTTTTCCTATGCCATTGTGGGAGAGATTCTGGGCTATGACGTGGCTGACAAGCTGAAAAAGGACATGCTGTACAAGAATTAATAACAGGCTGGCTCAATGGCACGAAACTGAAACCTGAAATGAAGACGGGACTTATGGGGTCGGATTGCTTATGCTACCGGCATTAGCCTCTTGTAGTAAACCGGCGATTCATGTAAAATTGGGTAGGATTATTCTGGAATTACAGAGGCCATGAGCCTTCAGGAAGGAGAAACAGATGTTCAGAAGTATTGCAGAAATCAACGCGGCAAACTTACGGAAAAACACCTACCCGGGCAGAGGCATCGTGCTGGGCGCAACACAGGATGGTACAAAACTTGCCCAGATCTATTGGATCATGGGGCGCAGTCAGAACAGCCGGAACCGTGTTTTTCAGGAGGAATCCGGATTTGTGCGCACAAGAGCTTTTGATGAAAGCAAGCTCACCGATCCGTCCCTCATAATCTATTATCCTGTGAAGCATCATCGGGATATCCATGTGGTATCCAACGGAGACCAGACCGATACGGTCATAGAGTTTCTGAAAGCCGGAAATACATGGAACGAAGCACTAATGACCAGAGAGTTTGAGCCCGATGCACCCAATTTCACACCCCGCATTACAGGCATCATGGACCTTAAGGCATCATGGGCGTATGCCCTCTCCATTCTCAAATCCCAGGACGGAAATGATCAGCATTGTCTGCGTCATTTCTATTACTTTGAGAAACCTATTCACGGTTATGGCCACTGTATTCATACCTATCAGGGTGATGGAAACCCGCTGCCGTCTTTCAGCGGGGAGCCCTATATCATGCCCATACCCGAGGATGCAAAAAAAGCATGCCAATATTATTGGTCCCTGCTGGATGAGGAGAACAGGATCTCGCTGCTGGCCAAATATATAGACAGAGGAAGCGGCGAGTTTGAAATCAGTATGATAAACAGGCATGGAGCCTGATGTACCAGATTCCAAAGAATACAAACAGGAGGAATAATCATCATGCGTGATCTGAAGATAAAATATGGTTGTAACCCGCATCAAAAACCCGCAAGCATATATATGAGAGAAGGGGACCTCCCCGTTACGGTTCTCAACGGGAATCCCAGCGTTATCAATTTCATGGATGCCTTAAATGGATGGCAGCTGGTTAAAGAACTGAAGATGGCTACCGGCCTTCCCGCAGCGGCTTCCTTCAAGCATGTCAGCCCGGCAGGAGCCGCGGTTGGACTGCCTCTCAGCGATACCCTGAAAAAGGCATATCATATAGATGCAGCCCAGCTCTCTCCGGTAGCATGCGCATATGCCAGAGCCAGGGGAGCCGACAGGGTCTCGTCCTTTGGCGATTTTGCTGCCATCAGCGACAAAGTGGATGTGGACACGGCAAGGCTGCTCTCCCATGAGGTGTCCGATGGTATCATTGCTCCTGACTATGACAATGAGGCACTTGAGATCCTTAAGGCAAAGAAGAAGGGTAGCTATGTCATCATGCGCATGGATCCCCGCTATGAGCCTGCTGAACTGGAGTCACGGGATATTTTTGGTATAACCATTGAACAGATGAGAAATAATGCAGTCATCTCCAAAGATACCTTCAGCAATATTGTGACCGAGAATAAAGCCATGACCGAGGCGGCTGCTAGAGATCTTTTGGTATCATACATTACGTTGAAATATACCCAGTCCAACTCCATCTGTTTTGCCTATGACGGACAGGTGATCGGTTGCGGCGCAGGTCAGCAATCCAGAATCCATTGCACCAGACTGGCTGCATCCAAAGCCGACATATGGTTTCTGCGCCAGCATCCCCAGGTCTTGGGTCTGCGCTTTAAGGAAGGGCTTAAGCGCCCCGCCATGGATAATGCCATCGACCTGTATTTAAGGGATGATATATCCGAGATGGAGTACAAGGAGTGGGAAAAGCTATTTGAGGTAGTTCCGGAAAGGCTGACACAAAAGGATAAGGAAGCATGGCTCAGCCAGTTTACCGATGTGTCCTATGGCTCTGATGCCTTCATTCCATTCCGGGACAATATCGACAGGGCGGCAAAGAGCGGTGCCATGTATGTGGCGCAGGCAGGGGGCTCTACCCGGGATGAAGATGTGATCCGCGCCTGCAACGAGTACGGCATGGTCATGTGCTTTACCGGATTGAGGCTGTTCCATCACTAATAGCCCGGACATTTACTTAAACCANTGTAAATAATAGGGATTGATCGAATTGTCGCCATTNCTTGNAAACATCATATGGATGGTTATGCTGGCAGGCCTGGCTGTCTGGATCGGGACAGTCTTTNTGCCTGCCCATAAATACAGAACGGCTTTCCTGCTGACGGTTGTTTTTTGTATGGCATTAAGGTATGTCCTTGTATTTTACATGTACAAGGGCGGAACCGAGGCGGCAGGCACCGACGGCCTGATCTACCATGAGGTGGCAAAAAACGTTGCGGATCAGCTAAGGTCGGGGGTCCCCATATGGAAGGTTGAATATAAGTATACATGGTATACCGTCCTGATGGGGATGCAGTATGCAGCCTTTGGCGTAAACCGGTATGCAGCTTCTTTTATCAATGCCTTTATTTCGGTAATGTCAGGCTTTGTTCTGTTCGGCCTTGCCCATGGTCTTAAGTTCACCTGGAAAAAATCCGCCATCATCAGCCTGGCTTACATCTTCATGCCCAGTATGATGGTATGGACTACCGATACCAGAAAGGAATCGGTCACCTTCTTCATCATCCTTTTGGTCTGGTACCTGTTTCTGAAGGTATTGCAGGAGCGAAACCGCAGCATGCTAAAACCCATACTCTACATGGTATTGGTCTGTGTTTTGCTCTGGATCAGTACCCTGTTAAGAATCTACATGCTGTACACCCTGGGCGGCGGTATCCTGGTGGCTCTCTTCTTCAGCTACCTGAAAACAAAAAGAAGGGTTCTGCTGGTTCTTGGAGCCATGGTTCTGATCACCTGCATAGTGGTAACATATACCACCATATTGGTTCAGATCGATGGCTATCATGCCCTTCCGCTGGACAGGAGCAAGGGCGGCGACGAGAACATCAGCGATGAATTGGGATCCATACTCAGCATTATAATGAGCAAGGATGTACCCGAGGCTATCAATGGGTTTCTGACCCAGCCCCATCTGGAAAAGGTCAGCAGAATATCGGATATAAGCGGGAACAAAGTTGCCATAACCGCTGTTAAGATAGAACAGCTTCTATGGTATATCTGTCTGGTGATTTCCATATTCGGCATAATCAATGCCATATTGGAAAGAAACCCGTATATACTGGGGCTTCTGGCCTTCATTCTTACCTACAGCCTGATAAATGCCCTGATCTGTGAGGATGTGGGGGAGACCTATTACCGCTACAGGGCTGCCATTGTTGCGCCAACCCTTCTGATTGCCGATTACAGACCGCTTCTCCACTCGCTCCGATCCATTATAAAGGGCAGGGCAGGTGCCATCGGATAAAATGCGTTTAGGGGGTTGCCCGGTGAAGTCAAGCCGATTTATCAATGGTATCATCTTATTCATGATAACAGTGCTTATCTTTAGTCTCTCCGGAGTTCGGGTTTTCGCAGCCTCAGATGATGAGTATTTGGTTGCGGCATATGATGTGACGGTTAATATCAATAGTGATGGATCGGCATATATCATGGAGCACATCGATTTCACCTTTTTTGACGGATTCAACAATATCATGATCCCCATCTGGAAGAACGAGGGTGAGGAGATAGAGGTCAGCCATGTCTATATGCAGCGCAAGGATGAACTCATTGAGTGCAGGCGATTGCTGGCCGGGCAGTGGGATGCAGAAGTGTTTACTGGAACCTACAGTGTCATAGATGAACCGGACCATGTGAAGCTGAAGATTTACGGTTCTTTCTACAGATCCTCCGGATCGGTTTTTGTACATTACAAGGTGAAAAATGCTGTCAGACGCTACCAGGATGTTGCCGAATACCAGCGCATCCATATCCCTAAGCTGTGGGAAACGCGGGTTTCCAGCATCAATATCGCTATCCGGCTTCCGGAACCCGCTCGGGCCGAGGATGTAGAACTCTGGATGCACGGCGTTTTTGTAGGCATCAAGTCCTTCACAAACAGCCAGATAGTCCGCTACAACGTACCCGACACGGTTCCCGGCGAGTATGTGGAAACACGTGTCATCTTTCCTCAAAAGCAGGTTTCAGACTGTCCTATGACCGATGATTCACCGAACCGTGACCGGATAGTAGCTGAAGAACTGGAATACCAGGTCAGCGATAAGGCGGATTTACTTGAGGCGAGGGAGGCCGCTGCCAGAAAGGCCGGACAGAAGGCATCTTTTGAGCGTATGAGGCAGCGGGTCAGAAATCTGCTTGGCATCCTCTCCCTGCTATTGGTCCTGTCCTGTGTATACTATGCTCTGTTCATCCGCAGAAAGCTGAGGTATGATAAAAAGAGTGCCCTGCCTTCGGCATTCAGCGGGATAGACAGGCTTGATCCGGCAGAGGTCAGGATGCTTGTTACTGGTGGAAGAACCGGAGCAAGAGCCATGATGGGTAAACTTATGGAGCTGGTTTCAAGAGGCTTTCTCAGCCCCGGGATCAGAAAAAGCCTGAAAAACAGGATCCGGTTCACCTTTAAAGTGGCAGACCCGATGAATGGCGATGAACTCAATGATGCCGACAGATATTTTTTGGACCGTATTATAGAGCTTTCCTCATCCAATAACGAATTTGATCCCATACAGCTTCTCGGGTTTACTGATTCTGATGAGAAGGCTGCCAGGATGAAGGCTCTGTATGACGGGTGGCTCCTTAAAGCAAGAGAAGCTTACCATGAAAGAAATATCCTGGACAGCAGTATGGTCAGGTATCGGAATTTTGGCCTGGTATACAGTGTCCTGTTACTCTTCCTGGGCTTTCTTATACCTGTTGCCTTCTCAGTGGCCATAGGCTATGTGATCTTTCCTGCAGGTTTGCTGCTGTTGGCCTTCTCTTTGAGAATCAGAAAATTTACCGTGTATGGAGCCGATCAGCTCAGGATATGGAAAGCCGTTCGGCTTGTTATAAAGAAGGATTCTCTCACATTGGATGCGCTGCCTGAGTGGATGCGTTCCTGTCCTGTCCTCATGGGCTATGGCGTGGCTCTGGGCATTGAGAAGGATGCTACGCGTTGGATCATGGCTCAGAACCATGGAGCAGGCTGTCCTTTGTGTGGGCTGAGCCAATCGGAGGAACTGGAGGATTACGGGCTTAACAAGATTGTGAGAAACACTCTTAACATTATGGATGAGGCTATTTCATCCCTTCAGGATGTATAAGACATGGTTGCAGCCTTAAGTGGGAAAGGAATTTAAACATGGCAGAAATAGTGCTTAAGGATATACATAAGTATTACGGAATACAACATGTCCTACGTGGCATCTCCCTGGAAATCTACGAAGGAACCAAGGTGGGACTTATCGGGAGAAATGGTGCAGGAAAAACAACACTGTTCAAAATCCTTTCAGGGGAAGAACCCTATGACAAGGGTGAGATACAGATTGCAAAAGGACTGAGAACAGGTATTCTTGATCAGATACCCCAGTATCCTGAAGATACTACAGTATACCAGGTTATTGATTCAGCCTTTCAGGATTTGCGGGAGATCAAAGAAAGCATAGATGCCCTGCAGGCCGAGCTGGCCGAAGACCCAGAAGCATCTGTAATGGGAAGGTATGGAGCCCTTTTGTCGGAGTTTGAGGCCAGAGGGGGCTATGAGACAGAAACACGCATAAAAAAAGTATGCACAGGGTTGGATATTGATCAGGATATGCAGAATAAGCCCTTTTCCAAACTAAGCGGCGGGGAGAAAACCCGGGTCAATCTGGCACGGATCATTTTGATGGATCCACACATCTTGCTTCTGGATGAGCCAACGAACCATCTGGATATCAAGTCAGCGGAATGGCTGGAGGAATACCTCCAGTCCTTTAAGGGAACGGTTGTGGTGATCTCCCATGACCGATATTTCCTGGATCGCGTTGTAAAGGTGATTATTGAGATAGAGGATGGTGTTGCAACGACCTACGAGGGAAACTACAGCAGATATGCCCTTTTAAAGGAGCAGAAAAGGCTGGAACAGCTCAAGCATTACCAGCAGGAACAAAAGAAGATCCGCCAGCTCGAAGAAGCCGTCAGACGCATGCATGAATGGGCAAACCGTGCTGATTCGGCCAAGATGCACCGTCGTGCCTTCAGTATGGAAAAACGTATAGAAAGGCTTAAGAGGGACGGCACCTCCAGACCGAAGAAAGAACAGAGAATTACCAGGGGATTTAGAACTGAGGGCTTTTCTGGCTCGGAAGTGGTTTTTTTAAGCGGTTTGAAGTTTGGTTTTGGCTCCAATACAATCCTGAACGGAGTGGAACTTCTTGTAAGAAGAAATGATAGGCTTGCCCTGCTTGGGGATAACGGGAGCGGCAAAACTACCCTCCTCAGGATAATAAGGGGAGAGCTTGCTCCCGATGAAGGAATAGTAAAGATCGGCTCAAGCATAAAAGCAGGTTACCTTCCCCAGCATGTTGTGTTTGATAACCCGGAAATGTCTGTTTTAGAAACGGTGCGGCACGAACTCATCATTGATGAGGGAACAGCCAGGAACATTCTGGCGGGCTTCATGTTCAGGGGCGAGGACGTGCTCAAGACGGTGGGAAGCCTTTCCGGGGGAGAGTTAAGCCGGCTTAAGCTGTGCCTTCTCATGCAGCAGGATGTCAACCTCCTGATCCTTGACGAGCCCACAAATCATCTGGACATTCAGTCCAGGGAATGGATAGAAGAAGCGCTGGATGCTTTTGAAGGCACCATTTTGTTTGTGTCCCATGACCGCTACTTTATCCGCAAATTTGCATCCTCGGTATGTGAACTGGAAGACGGAAAGCTGCTTTGTTTTGATGGTGATTATGAAACCTTCAGGGAATACAGGAGGATAGTTGAGGAAGAGAAAAGAAGAACTGCTTCCGAGGAAAGCAGGACTGCCAGGCCCAAACGGGAGAGAGCCAGAAAGCCCAATCCCAAGGCTCTTGAAAAGAGGCTGGCTTCCATTGAAACCGATATCTCTGAAACAGAGGCACGGCTCATGGATATTGAGCAGGAAATGGAGCAACATGCCTCAGATTATGTTAAGCTGGAAGAATTGCTCTCCGAAAAGGATGATCTTTCCGCAAAGCTGGAAGTACTGTATCGGAAATGGATGGAAACCCATCAATTGATGGGGGATGGGTCTCCATAGCCAGAACCGGAATCATAGGGATCTTATCAGGAGGCTTCGGGCTGTTCAAACTGGCTGTTGTAAAGCGAAGCGTAGAAGCCGTCTCTTGCCATCAGCTCATCGTGGGTTCCCTGCTCCACTATATCCCCCTCATTCATGACGAGGATCAGATCCGCATTTCTTATGGTGGACAGCCGATGGGCAATTATAAAGCTGGTTCTGCCCTTCATCAGATTGTCCATGGCCTTTTGGATCAGGACCTCGGTACGGGTGTCCACCGAGCTTGTGGCCTCATCCAGAATCAGAATCCTGGGATCGGCCAGTAATGCTCTTGCAATGGTGAGGAGCTGCTTTTGACCCTGGGATATATTGGATGCCTCTTCGTTTAGCATCATATTGTAACCATCGGGCAGAGTATGGATGAAATGGTCTGCATGGGCCATCCGGGCAGCTTCCTTCACCTCCTGGTCAGATGCGTCAAGGTGACCGTATCGAATATTCTCCATAATAGTTCCATGGAAAAGCCATGTATCCTGAAGAACCATGCCGAATATCTTCCTCAGATCTCTGCGGGTGTATTCGCGGATATCATGGCCATCCACTGTTATACGTCCACCGTTGAGATCATAAAAACGCATCAGCAGCTTTACCATGGTTGTTTTGCCAGCGCCGGTAGGACCTACAATGGCAACTCTCTGGCCTGGCTCCACACTGGCGTTGAAGTCCCTGATGATGATTTTTTCGGGATCATAGCCAAAACGCACATGCTCAAAGGCTACTCTGCCTTCAATCCTGTCTGGCAACACAGGGCTTTCAGATTCGGGTGATTCTTCGGATTCGCCCAAAAACTCAAAGACACGTTCTGCGGCCGCTGCGGTTGATTGCAATAAATTAGCCACCTGAGCAATCTGGGACACGGGCTGTGTAAAGAGGCGGACATATTGGATGAATGAGAGGATATCTCCCACCTGGATGGCACCTGTTGCTGCAAGCCATCCTCCCAGCATACAGACCACCACGTAGCCCAGATTCCCTATAAAAGCCATGATGGGCATCATCATGCCGGATAGAAACTGCGACTTCCAGGCAGAGCTGTAGAGGGTTTTGTTGAGCTCATCGAAGGTTTTCACAGACTCTTCTTCCCTGTTGAAGGCCTTCATGATGGTGTGACCACTGAAGCTTTCTTCCACATGGCCGTTGACATGCCCCAGGTATTCCTGATGGGTTCTGAAATGCTTCTGAGATCTCTTAACCACAAAGGTTATAAAGAAGGTTGAAATCGGTATGATCAATAGGGCGGCAAGGGTCATGATCCAGCTAATGGTGAGCATCATCACGAATACACCGATCATCATGGTGACCTGGGATAAGATCTGTGAAAGGCTCTGATTGAGCGTGTGACTGACGGTATCCACATCGTTGGTCACTCTGGACAGGATCTCGCCATGGGTCTTGGTATCAAAGTATTTCAGAGGCAGCCGATTGATTTTTTCGGCGATTGATTTTCTCATCCTGTATGAGATCCTCTGGGAAACTCCGGCCATAATGAAACCCTGAAGGAATGAGAAAATGCTGCTTGCAAGGTATAAACCCAAAAGGAGTATGAGGGTGTTGCCGATGGTACCAAAATCAATACCGGCTCCGGGAACTCCGCTTATTTTTTTCACCAATCCCTCAAACAGGATAGTGGTGGCATTGCCCAATATCTTGGGGCCTATGATGGAAAAGGCGGCGCTTCCAAAGGATAGTATCAGCACTGTCAGGATGGCTGCCCGATAGGGTTTCAGGTACTTAAGAAGCATTTTTAGAGCGCCCTTGAAATCCTTGGGCTTTTCGCCCGGTCCCATATGTCCTCCACGTGGGCGGAAACCGCCTCGAAAACCGGGTTTTGGCGGCATTTTACCTGATTGATCATGCTTTTTCATGATATCAATTCCTCCTCTGTAAGCTGGGACAGGGCAATCTCCCTGTAGACCTGACAGTTTGCCATAAGTTCCTGGTGGGTTCCTTTGCCTGCGATTCGTCCATTATCAAGAACGATAATCTGATCGGCATCTTTGATAGTGCTGATGCGCTGTGCCACAATAAGAACCGTGCTGTCTGCGGACTCAGCCCTGAGGGCTTTTCTAAGAGCTGCATCGGTCTTAAAGTCAAGAGCAGAGAAGCTGTCGTCAAAAATAAAGATATCAGGTTTTTTAACTAGAGCACGAGCGATGGATAGCCTTTGCTTCTGGCCGCCGGAGACATTGGCTCCGCCCTGGGAGATGGGAGATTGAATGCCTTCAGGTTTTTCGGAGATGAATTGTGATGCCTGGGCAACCTGTGCCGCCTTTTCCAGCAGAGCATCCGGTGCGTTCTCATCGCCGTATCTGAGATTGCTCTCTATTGTACCAGAAAAAAGGATACCCTTTTGCGGCACATATCCGATTCTATCCCTTAGCTCACGCTGGGTGACATGACGTATATCGGTGCCATCTATCAGAATCTGCCCGGCTGAGACATCGTAAAACCGTGGGATTAGATTAACAAGTGTGCTCTTGCCGCTGCCCGTACTGCCAATTAAGGCGGTTGTCTGTCCGGGTTTGGCAGTGAAGCTGATATCTTGAAGCACACAATCCTCAGCTCCCGGATATCTGAAGGACACATTTCTAAACTCCACTGTGGCAGGTCCGCCGGATTCGAAATGGGTTGGTGATTCAGGATCATTTATGGCCGTTTTTGTGCTGAGAACCTCGGCTATGCGCTGAGCTGAAACCGAGGCGCGGGGGAGCATGATGGACACCATGGAGATCATGAGAAAGGCCATGATGATATGCATGGTATATTGGATGAATGCCATCATGCTTCCCACCTGCATGGCTCCCGCATCCACCTGATGGGCTCCCACCCAGACAATCAGAACCGAGATGCCGTTCATTATCAGCATCATGATGGGCATCATGAGAGCCATTATGCGGCTGACAAAGAGATGGGTTCGTGTCAGATGGGTGTTGGCCTCATCAAAACGTTGTTCTTCATGCTTTTGGGTATTGAAAGCACGGATGACAAGCATCCCTTCCAAGCTCTCACGGGTTACCAGATTGAGCCTGTCCACAAGCTTCTGAATGATTTTGAATCTGGGTACCGCAACAAAGAACAGTACCAGAACCAGGGTTAAGATGGCCATGACCGCAACCGCAATTATCCACCCCATATTGGTATTGGTGGAAAGTACGCGGATGACCCCTCCAATGCCCAGAATTGGGGCGTAAAATACCATCCTGAACAGCATAACCATCACCATTTGAATCTGCTGGACGTCATTGGTTGTGCGGGTGATCAGGGATGCCGTGGAAAACTGATCAAACTCTGTTCTCGAGAACTCAACCACCTTCGAGAACAGAGACCTTCGGACATCCCTACCCAGTCCTGCCGACATACGGGCAGCCAGAAGACCCACCAAAACAGTGGAGATCATGCTCAAAACAGCAACCAGAAGCATTATAAGCCCGGTCTTGAGGATATAGCCGGATTGCATCTTTCCTATGTCGGCACCCAGGGCTTTGTACTCGTTCTTGATATACTCGGCGGCTGATTGCCTGACCATTGTTTCCGGAATATCAACCATGCCTTCAAACCCGGCTGTTTCTATACCGTAAACCGCCATGATGGCTTTTCCCATAATACTGTTCAGACGTTCATCCTTTTGGTTGTTCCTGTTCTTCAGAGAATAGGCAGGTTCGCTGTTCAGAAGGGGAAATCTTTTAAGAAAGCGTCCATAGTCCTTAATCTGACTATTGGCAGGCGCATAAAAGCCTTCCACATATTCTCTCTCGGAATCGGTCATTAAAAGAACCAGTTTTTCATATTCGCTCTTTCTTATCACTTCCGGAACTGCATATTCAATACCGCCTTGCTGAATCCCATTGTTGACGATATCCGACATATAGTCCGGTAAGGAGAGATCTGCCATAGCCTGTCCGAACAGGAGAGCAATAATGGCAAGAACTATAATAAGATAGGGCTTCATATACTTCATCAGTTTAAGCATGCATATACCATTCCTTTGTGTGCACTTCAAAACAATTGCTTAAATTATCACCGGTTTGGGTACTGGTCATTTCAGATCCTCTATGCTTTCAAGCTCCGGTATTATGTCTTTATGGTAAAACCTATTGTACACTAGTTACTGATATAGTCTACCAGAAAATTCATCGAGTTGTCTTATAATCAGCAGAAATAGAATAGAAAAACAGGCCTCCTGTCCAACCCGACGGGGAGCTGGTACTAGAAGGCCAACAGGGAGGCTGTTAAAATTCAAGAATGGTGAGAAAAGTCAGGGCCCAGCGAGTCTATTGAATCAACGAAGCTATGGCTTCCTTGTCCGGAATCCAGTAGGATGTACCATCCATCATCACGCATTGGCCAGGTAGTGTGTAGAAATGAACATCCTCCGGTGACACGGTATTCAGGGCGTCCGAAAGCCAAAGAATCTCACCCATGGTCAGATCGGTTTCAAAATGCTCCATGGCCAGGATTGCCAGCCGGGAAAGGCTTGCTGTATCAGCGGGCAGTCGTGGCTGTGCAGCAATGGCCTTTGCAAGTTCCTGCTGCATTGAGATACACCCGATATCACCATCGGTATTGAAGCTAATGCCTCCTGCTGCCTCCATCATTTTTTCCATGCCCTCATGGCTTGTCATGATATATCGGTTGANATCTATCCCCGTAAGTTCGGCTACCTCATTTTCCAATTGAATAATGCCTCCCTGTTGCCATGCGGCATTTATTTTTTTATTGAGCCTGTCTGACCCGGTCAGAGTGTCCCGGGGAATGCTCAGCAGATGAAGACTTTTTTTGGACATGTTAAAGCCCGCCAGCAAGATGGTGTCTGTATTGGCATGAGCAGCGTCAAATCCTGCAAAGAGAAAATAGTAAATCTCATCGGAAACAGCATCCGGGGAAGGAACCGCAGAAGAACCTGGATGCGAATCAATACCGATATCGGTTGTTTGCTCAGTATCGGGCAAAGGCTTCTCACTTGATGGCACGCCGGACACCAGTGGTTCGGCGCAGGGAGAATTTATTGAAGCTTCGTTGCCGGCAGCCGGAGAATTTGTTGTACGGCTTTGAGCAGGATTGTTTTTCAGGCTTTCAAGGGTGGGGTTGCCTGTTGGAGGTTTTATAGAGAGCACAAGATCATCCGATAAGGCGACCAGAGTTCCCAGCACTACAATAAGCAATACAAAAACTATCTTACCCAGAAGACTCCTTCTACCCTTTTTCATCATATACCTCCAACCAAAAAGTCTTTTACTGTCTATGGAGACCAAAGCATCCAAATTTCACTGTTAGCATGTTCATTATTGCCATGGTTCATGCACCTTTCAGGACTTTTTCGCAGTGCGTCAAAACATGTTCAGTACTTTCTGAATCAGACTTTATAACTGGTATGGTGTATTATAGAACAGGGACAGAATTGGTTGCCGGCCGGATTTTCCGGCGGACAGTCTGAAAAAAACGGCCGCTGTCCGGTCATTTTTCGCACACCACCCAATTTTACAGTGATTGTTTAGTTTCTTCAGGATTACAGGAGGAATATGTAATGAAAAAAACGCTCATGGTTCTTATGGTTGTAACCCTCATCTCAGCGGGGCTTTCCAATGCCTTGCCAGCTGCCGCATCAACCCTGCCTGAGCCTGAATATGTACAGAGTATGCAGCGATTGATGGATTTGGGAGTATTCTCATTAACTGAACCTGATAAGATGGATCTGGAACAGGCTGTGACCCGGGAGCAGTTGGCGACGGTTATCATTCTGTTGAATGGTCATGAGGACAAAACCTCACTGTACAGGAATGCCAGCCTTTTTTCCGATGTCGCCCCGTCAAGATGGTCCGCCGGATATGTGGGGGCTGCGGTTAAATTGGGCTATATGCGTGCAAAACCCGACGGATTGTTCCATCCTGAAGAGAAGGTAACCTTTGCGGAGGTATCGGAGATCTTTGCTGATCTTTTAAGATACAACGATTATAGTCTTGTGGGCAGTTATCCTGAAAAATATATCAATCTCATGGCCAAACTGGGAATTGTGGATGGTATGGAGTATTTGGCAAAAGCGGCCGTAACCAGAGGCCAGCTTGCTGTCATGATTGACAGGCTGCTTACAACGAAGGTTTTTGGTGATGCCCGGGATTATGTAGATACCGTCAGCATCTATAAGCGGATGATCATCCTTGAAAACAGCTTCATCAACAAGAACTCTGACGATAGAAGAATAGTAACAGATTTAGGTGTATACTATCTGGAACCTTCACTTGCCATACCCCAGGCAGGTAAGCAGTATATCGCACGAATCAAGGATGGCCAGATCACCAGGCTTGCTATTGCAGGCCTCAACTACAGGGAGATCTCGGTACAGTATGCCGTATCCGGAAAGATTCTGACCAATGACGGAATAACCGAATACCTGCCATCAAATGTAACCTGGTATTATCATGCCGCTCCATCCAGCTTTGATATAGTCAATAAAAGCATGAAAACCAACTCCTCACTTATTATTGGAACCAAAAATGACGGAACCGGTTATGGTGTACTCTTCGATCCTGTGTATTCGGATCCTAAGGTGATAGACCCGGGCATGACTTCAAGCATGCTTGAAAAACTGTATGGTGGAAAGACCATTGANAGGGAAGGGAAATATATTTCCCCCGCACAGATCGAGAGTGAGGATGTGGTCTATGAGGTCACCGATATATGGAACAACAACCCCTATGTGGTCATCTATGCCAACAGTGTATCGGGAGAAGTTACGGCTATATTGCCCAATAAGGTTTCGCCCCAGTCCATNGAAATAGATGGTGTAAGCNANCCCNTGTCCGATGACTTCCCCATGGAGAAGATCATAGGCCAGGGAGGCCTGCAGGTTGATCAGAATGCTAAGGTGCTCCTGGACAGCAATGGTCAGGTGGTTGACATAATCCTGCACGGTGATTCCGAGAACAGGGACTTCGTGCTGGTTCTCAATGCCTATGACAGAGAATCGACTGAGATAGAGGATTACGGTAAGAACCTTCATTATGTCTCCCTTCTCCATGCCGACGGATCAAAGAAGACCTATCTTACCGAAACTAACGAGATCAACCTGAAGGGTAAAATTGCGCGTTATGAGATTATAAAGACAGGTAAGAAACATGATGATTACGATACTGTAAAACTCATCGATCTGAAGTATGACAAAGCCAGCGCCTCCCGCATTGACAAGGAGAACCGTATGCTGGACAACTCAACGGTTACCAATGATGTAGTCATCTTCAATATGATAGATAATATTTATGGCACCGACAGCATTGCTTCGGTTCTCAAGTGGTCCGATCTTCCCAATGGCTACCTTCAGTCCGGTAAGGTGCTGTATTTGCGAAAGACCGGAGATTTCCAGGATGTTGATGTTATCTATTTCAACAATATACTGGATCAGGGAGTGGCTTATGGTCTGGTGACCAGCGTAACTTCAACCTTCAGCCCGATGACCGGTACCACCCATAGCGCCACCATCAAGATTAATGGCAACGACTACATATATACATATAAAGAAGAGGGCCATTATGTGGGGCAGGTTTTGAGGGTCAAGTTCAATGGTGCCTCCATTACAGGTGTCGATCATGCCGTAACTCCTGCGGTTACGGGGAGCATGGTGGATGCCGTGGATTCTTCAAGGATCAGGATGAGGGGAGTTACTTATAGCTACAAGAGTGATATCTCCATTTTGAAATATGACGGCGAGAAATGGACAAAAACCGGTACATCCGAAATTATTAAGGGAGACAACCGCCGGCAAATCTCCATTTATCTGGACAAACCCATCAATTATGGCGGCAAGGTTGTTCTGATCACCATTAGGTAGAACACCAGAAAAACCTGGTATAGCGGAAAAACATAAGGACTGCGGTTTCCTCTTTCATTCCGATGAAAGAGAAAGCCGCTTTTTTAATCGATCAGATTCATACTTTATTTTTACTTTTTGAGCATATGAATAAGAGGGGAGGGAATATGGGATGAGAGGGTATCAGATCCAAAGGTTCAGGGGTAATGCCTGTGAAATCGGTTTATACATAGGTAAGCAGGTGAAAGGCCGGTTCAAATCCATCATAGATCATTTTCTTAAAGCCATGGAAAGGGCATATGGTCTGGACTTCAATAGGTTGGGAAAAGAGGCCTTGCCATGGTTGTCCAAATTGCCGGAGGAATACCAGTTGGAGGTGGAAAGCCTGGCATACGGATCAGCGGTGAAGCTTGAAAAGATTGCCCAGTGGTTATATTGTGACCGGTTAATTTTCAGCGGCTGCTCAAGCTTTATTGTATTTGTGGATGGTGTGGCCTGGGTTGGAAGAAACTTCGATCATACTGGGTCCTGCCTGTGGCGCAATATAAACATCATTGAGAAAGAAGGCCGCATCCCAGCGGTGATTTTTGGGCAGGAGGGTGCTTTATTCTCACACACGGGTTTTAATTATCGGAAACTTTGGCTTCACTACAATCATCTTCCTGCCTGGGATATGCCGGATTCCGATGAGAAAACCATACCGCCTTTTGTTTTTATTCGAATGGCTCTTGAGAATTGCAGCAACATAAGCGAGGTTGAAAAACTTTTGCAGACAACCGTCCGGGATGGCGGAATGAATCTGTTTGTGGTTGATGGTAAGAATAATACCCATGCGGTTTACGAATGCACCTGCAAAGGCTATATCAAAAGACAGAGCAGCAAGCCCTATATTGCAGGTTCCAATCATTATACCGCCACCACAATGCCTAAGGGATTCAAGAACGGCGACAAATCTTCTGTCAGCCGCATGAAACGCATGGAGGATCTTCTGGCAACCATGAGAATGGAAGACCCATATCGAGATTTTACCCGGATTCTTTCCCATCCGGAAGTGGAACAAAACCTTGGGGTATCAGGAACTGTATACTCAAACCTGGCCTGTCCGTCAAAAAGCTTATACTATTATGCCTGTAACGGGTTTCCGGCTGCCAGCAAATCAGCATTTGAGGAAGTGATCTTCCCCTGATCCTTGTTGGCATTGCTGCAAAAAGGTACAGAGCTATTTCTGGATAACCTGATAGCCCCTCTCCCTGAGCAGTTTGACAATGCCGGTTTCTCCCACCATATGACCTGAGCCGACCACATAAAAGGTGGTTTTCCCTGTTTTCAGATATTCTTCGGCTTTGTCCGCCATATGTAGATTGCGGTCATCAAACATCTGCTTCTCATATTCCTGATACAATTCTTTTTGCTCAGGTGTCAATGAGGTGTCTTCCTGAAAGATTAGTTCCTCAAAGCTCTCGATATCTCCGGCTATCCAAAAATTGAACATGTCATCCAGATCGCTCTTGTAGGTATCTATTCCTTCCAGAGCACTTTCTAAGTCCATAATCTGGATCTCATCAGAAAATCCCCCAATCATATCATATTGAAATTCAACAGATTCAATTTCAATGATTTCCATGTCCCTCTCCCTGGCCAGGTTTATAAAATGAACATCAATACCTTTTTCAGCGGAGTAGCCCCATTCTTCCAGATAGAGGTTTATGATGTTCTGTGCCAGGATTATGGGCTTATAGAGGGAGAAATATCTGATGGAAAGGCCTTTCTCCTGAAGGAGGGCATCGGTCTTTTCGTAAAGATCTTCAGGGATGTGATCCTGTACGGTTGTGCCATCGGTATACATGACCTTCTCCATGATCTGCAAAAAGTCCGGCCTTTGGGCGACCGTTGTGGTATCGCATTCAACAGCCAGGACATCCGAACTCTCAAAGGCATTGGTGATGATGGGATTCAGAGGATACATATCATCCTTACCTACATGGATGGAACCTAATAGATACAGCTTTCCATCACCTTCCTTCGCCTCCACTTCCCACATGAAGACCGAGCCTTTATCAGGTTCCTTAACAGGCTCCTGCTGATAAACTTTAACAGTGCATCCGCTAAAAATGAGGGAGAGAACGGTAAGAGCAATCAAAAAAAGCAATGATCTTCTATTCATAAAAACCTCCGAAGTTGTGCTATCCGAAAATATATACAGTATATTTATACTGAGGTCTGTTTTTATTATAGCAGGATGGCGGAGAAACGGCTATGAGAGATGAAAATTAGCATGAATTAACGGCTTGATGTTGACACGTTTTTTTTATGAGGATATAATCAGTCTAACAAGGTAATATTTGCATATGGTCAGTATTTATGAGGAGGTTTTTCGAATGTTCTGTACCAATTGTGGGAAAGAAGTTGCCGATGGAGCTATGTTTTGTACATCCTGCGGCGCGAAGATTGATCAAGAGCCTGCTGCTCAGCCAGCAACCGAACAGCCGGCGAATGCAGGTGTTCCAGAATCGGTGACCGCATCCATCCCGGATACCCCGCAAACTGCTTCTGGCACTGCTCCCGTATCGGCATCGGATACCCCTAAGAAGTCCAATACAGGAATAGTAATAATTGCAGCAGCTGCTGTTCTTATTGTTGCTCTGGCTTTGCTCCTGTTTAGCGGAGGGGGCGGCGGATATAAAGATTATAAGGAACTGGCTCAGGCCTATTATGAAGCTATCTATAATCAAGATGTCAATGCCATGATCAAACTGTTCGACAAGGATGCACAGAAAGAGCTTAAAGAGGACAAGGATTATATAGAAGAAGAAATGGAAGAAATGAAGGAAGACATGAACGATTGGTACGGCAGGGGATGGCAAAGAAAAGTGGAATCGGGTACCAGGGAACGTGAAGATAGAGGTACATACAGTCTTCGTATAACAATTGACGGCGAATTCCACGAATACCTGTACATCAAGAGGGATGACAAAGACAGATACTATATTCATGAAGACTATTCTGACTTCTGATTATGCTTTGTAATCTGTGCTCCACAATGTGGGGCATTTTACTTGCTTTCTCAACCAGGCAAATATGGTTACGGTATTTATTGGTTGACTTTACAGATGCATGAGTATACAATTTTTATAAAATGCTCTTTAGCTGAGCGATTGATTTAAGGAGGACTTAAACGATGTCAAACAAAAAGAGACTGGCCGCAGCGATTTCTATTATTATGGTAGTGGCTTTCGCATTTACCATGACTGGTTGTGGCGGCGGCGGAGGCGCGAGCGGCGTAGTCAACGCATTCTTTGATTCCATTGACAAGCACGATGTGAAGAAATTCTTAAACTGCTTTGAGGAAGACATATACGAAGATATACTCTNGTATATAGGTGAGGATTATCTTAAAGATATGCTTGAGATGATGGATGAGATGTTCTCTGATGAGTTCGGCAAGAACTGGAGAAAGCAGGTCAAGGTTGGCAAGGCTGAAGAAATTGACAAGGATGGCAGCATTACATATTATGAAGTGGAAGTCACCTTGGATGGCGAAACAGAGTACATTCAGGTTGTCAAAATCAAGGGCAAGTACTACATCGACGACGGAGCCATGGGCGGAATTTTTTAAAAGGTAATAAGAGCCTCTCGCAAACTGCGGGAGGTTTTTTAATTTGCACACAAGGCCTTTTGGATCTGATTACACGATAGTATGTTCATAATGTGTTTCCGGAAGAATAGTGTAAATGCAGGCTTATGTGATCCAGGCTGAAAAGGGTATGCTTTTATTATTACCGGGGTATTGACACTGCTGATTTTTGGTGATAGAATTAACCAAAATATCAGGCGATGACGGAGAAAAGTAGGTATATTACAGCGTGTCCAGGGAGGGGTTGTCCAGACTGAAAGCACCCTCGCGCAAACCATACTGAAGTTCGCTCCCGAGCTCATCAGCTGAAGCAGAAGTGGTAGGCTGATGCGTTTCTCCGCGTTATTGGAGGAGGGTATCGGATCAATAATATCCCGTACCTGGCAGAGTGTACTGTTTATGCAGTAAATTTGGGTGGTACCGCGGAAAGCAATAGCCTTTCGTCCCATAGGGGGACGAAAGGCTTTTATATTGCGTATAAGGCCTGGAATCAGAGAGATTCATTTGCTGTACAAGGTGCAGGTGGAGCATGAAGCATAATTATGGATGGAGGGTTATCAAAATGGCACGCTATTGGAACGCAGAAATTGAAACCATGGACATCGAAGCATTAAAAAAACTACAGGGAGAAAGGCTGAGAGCAACTGTTGAAAGGGTCTATAATAATGTGCCCTACTACGCTGAGAGGATGAAGCGCAAAGGGCTGACGCCCGATGATATCAGAGGGATCGAAGACTTAAAGAAACTGCCCTTTACCTATAAGGAGGATTTACGCAACAATTATCCATTCGGCACTTTCGCAGTTCCCATGGATCAGGTTGTCAGGGTGCACGCTTCGTCAGGAACCACCGGCAAGATGACTGTTGTGGGATATACACAGAAGGATATAGATACCTGGACCGAGTGTATGGCTCGCTCTCTTACCAATGTCGGTGTGACAAACGAGGATGTTGTTCATGTGGCCTATGGATATGGACTGTTTACCGGCGGCCTCGGGCTGCATTATGGAGCAGAAAAGGTGGGAGCTGTAGTGGTGCCTGTTTCAGGGGGGAACACAAAACGTCAGGTTCAGCTACTGCAGGATTTTAAGGCCACCGTTCTTTGCTGTACACCATCCTATGCGCTATACATAGCCGATGAAATGGCTGAATTGGGCGTGAAAAAAGAGGATCTGTCCCTCAGGATCGGTATCTTCGGAGCCGAGCCCTGGTCTGATGAAATGAGATGGCAGATAGAGGAAAAATTGGGTATCAAGGCCTACGATATATATGGCCTGAGCGAGATTATCGGACCGGGAGTATCCATGGACTGCGAACATCAGAGAGGCCTTCATATACAGGCAGATCATTTTATTCCTGAGATCATTGATCCTCAAACTGAAGAAGTCCTTCCAGATGGATCAACAGGAGAATTGGTTTTTACCTGTATTTCCAAGGAAGCCCTTCCGCTGATCCGCTACAGAACCAGGGACCTTTCAATACTGGATTGGCATAAATGCTCCTGCGGCAGAACAAGTCCCAGAATGCTGAGGGTGACGGGCCGTTCTGATGATATGCTGATCATAAGAGGAGTAAACGTATTTCCTTCTCAGGTGGAGTCTGTTTTGCTAAAATATGCCGAGGTAGAACCCCATTATATGATTGTTGTGGATCGTAAGGGTAACCTTGACATCATGGAAATACAGATAGAAGTGACCAATGGGCTGTTCTCGGACGAGATAAGAAAGCTGGAAGCACTGGAGAGAACCATAAGAGACGATATCGAATCCACTCTCGGTATCCATGCAAAAGTGCGCCTTGTAGAACATAAGACCATCCAGAGGAGTGAGGGCAAGGCAAAAAGGGTTGTTGACAAGAGGCAGTTATACAAATAAAAAGATAATCAGCATAAATCATTGCATATTCATCTCCTGTTCCAGAAGGGCATTGAAGTCCTCCGGGACAGGAGCTGTTATTTCGATAGGGTTGCCTGAGCCAGGATGCTCAAAGCGCAGGGCGCGTGAATGGAGAGCCTGTCTGTCTATGAGGGATGTAGTTTTATCCGAGTAAAGCCAATCTCCCAGAAGGGGGTGACCGCATGCCTTGCAATGAACCCGGATCTGATGGGTTCGCCCTGTTTCCAAAACAAACTGGACGAGACTACAGGTTTTGAAGGAATGAAGGGTCTTGTAGTGGGTAATGCTTTTCTCGCCAAGGGGGTGTACCTGCCTTTCTATTATGCTGCCGGGTTTTCGTTGAATGGGCAGGTCTATGGTTCCGGATTCAGGAGAGAAATGCCCTTCCACCACACCCCAGTACTCTTTGTAGACAAGGTTCTGATTCATAAGACCGATGATTCTGTCCTGGGCGTGGGAATGCTTTGCAAAGAGAGCAACCCCGGAAGTTCCCCTGTCAAGGCGATTCACAGGCCTTACCTTTATATCAAGTCCATTCTTCAAATAATAGAACTGTACTGCATTGGCCAGTGTACCCGAGGGATGATTGGACGAAGGGTGAATAGCGATTCCCGCCGGCTTGTTAACGGCTAAAAACCAGTCATCCTCATAGAGAACATCCAACCCTAGGTCTTCCGGGACGAGTCCTCCACCTGCCGTTTCCAATAATCTGATGCTTATCTTGTCACCCGGTTTCACCGGATCGATGGTACGGCAGGGGACACCATTGACCAGGATGCCCGATTGATGTTTTAACCTGTTAATCAGGCGTGTGGAAAGTTTAAGATCCTGCTTGAGGATCTTTAATAGTTTAACCCGTCCTTCTCCATCTGGGATGATGTATTCGATCAGCATTATGCTCAGATGCCTCCAATATCAGAAATCTTATGAGGGAGGTGCTTCACCGGTCAATCCGGTACTCCGTCAGATGTTTACATTTTTCATATAACCATTATAATCAATACATACCCATTTTGAATGCCTTTTCATTCATGATGCAAAATGCGGGGGGATGTCTTTAATGGTTATCGGTGTTATGAAGGTCCGGCTGTTTTCCAGTGATCCCCAGTCTTTGAAGGATAAACGCCGGTTGGTTAGAAGCCTGATTGAACGGCTGAAGAATAAATTTAATATTTCGGTTGCTGAAATCGGTGCCCAGGATTCATGGAACCGCTGTGAAATAGGTATTACCTGTGTGTCAAATGAGGCGGCTCACGCCGACAGCATGCTGGCTACGGTGATTAATTTCATTGAAAGCAACGGATGGCTTGAGATCACCGATTATTCCACAGAACTGGTATATGTGGATTAGTAAGGATTTTAACAGGTTGAATGCGGCAGATGTCCAAATTTTACTGGTTCTTTTTTGTAATGATATGATATGATGTTTTCAGGTTATACTACCTTAAAGAGGAGAGTGATTGCCATGAAAGCGTGGGTAGACAAGGATGGATGCATATCCTGTGGTTTGTGCCCCACCATATGTCCTGAGGTTTTCAGAATGGGGGATGACGACCTGGCAGAAGCCTATGTGGACACTGTTCCTTCAGATTCGGAAGATGCAGCCCGGGAAGCTGCGGACAGCTGTCCCGTCAGTGTCATTCATATTGAGGAGTAATAAAAGTGGCGTTTTCCAACGCCACTTTTACTATATACATTATATGATCTGCATATTCTTCTTATTAGCCCGACCTAAGACTCCAGAAGATCGTCCACATTATGGTAGTCGACAATATCAAAGCGAGTGGGGATGTGATCGCTGGGNGGTTTCTGCCCGTCAACCAGGTAGTTGTAGATATAGATAATGGGATCATGCCCCTGTCCGAAGGGATCCTGCCCGATGGNTGCATATATAATACCGTCCCTGATGGCTTCAAATATCTCTTTGCTATGATCAAAGCAAACCACCTTGGCTTTACCCTTCAAGCCGGCTTCAGTGATAGCCCTGGCAGCCCCTGAAGGTCCGCCGCCCGCTACAAAGATGCCGTCCACATCCTTGTTTTTGGCCAAGAATTCCTTTACCTGTGCATAAACGATTTCAGCGGTGTCATCCACAGGTGTATGCCCGACAATATTCATCTTTTTGTAATTCTTCAACTGATCTTCAAAGCCCTTGGCGCGCTGTTCGTGAATACCGGTTCCTACCCCGGTATCCCTGCGGGCTACGAGAACATTCCCTCTTCCATTCAGGGCATTATACATAAGCTTAGCTGCTTCAACCCCCTGTTGATATGTATCGGGTCCATAATAGGCCAGTCTCTTAACTTCACTGGGGAAATCGTGGTTAAAGCTGATAACCGGGACTCCTTTTGAAGTGAGCTTGCTAAAGATAGGGAAGGAATCCACAAAGAAACCAGGGGCGATAAAGGCATCATAGCCCTCTTTGATATAGCCATTAAGGGCGTTAATGAAATCACTCTGNTCATAGCCTGCTGGCAGTCCGCAGTAATCGACATGGACATTCTTGTTTGCGAGTTCCATTTGGGCATAGAGAACACCCTGACGAACTGATAGCCAGAAGGCATGATCCATGGGTGCCAGAAATGCAATTTTGAGTTTACTTGGGCTGGCTTTCTCAACCGGCATGATGGATGTTCTAAACTTGCGGGTCAGGTTCTGAATATTGGTGAGCATATTGTTGAGTTGCTGTGTATTATGCTTGATCTCCTCAAGTTCAGCAAGCTCTTCCTGAGTCACTGCAGCAATCTCCTGTGTCTTTAAGGATATCTCATTGGATGCCGAGTGAAGCGCCTCTCCCCTGGAACTGGTTTCCTTGGTAAAGGTGTTGATCTGATTGATTTCAGTATATATATCCTTCATACCATTATTCAAAAGGGTGCTTTGGCTGTTGATGGTATGGAAGAATTCCTTCACGGTGTTGAAGGTTTCCTTGCTTTCATTAAAGCTGTTTACACTGCGGTTGATACTCTCACTGACAATGCTGCCGCCATTGATTATGTTCTCAACTATGGATTTGATCTTTGCAATGCCCTCTTTGGTCTTGGCAGCAAGCTGGTTTATCTCATTGGCTACAACAGTGAATCCCTTACTGAACTCACCGGCTTTCGAAGCCTCAACAGAGGCGTTGATTCCCAACAGCTTCAACTGTTCGCTGATCCTTATGATGAACTCACTGACCTCTGTGATTTCCTTGATCTCGGAATTCAGATTCTCAAAAAACTCATGGGTGTTGTTCAGGTTATCCGAAATGGTATTGAGTTGCTCATAGAACTGGTCCATGTGTTCGGTTCCGGACTTTGTGATCTTTACGTTGTCCTCCACATAGTCCTCTATATTTGCGATACTGGCGGAAATCGCCTCTACCCGCATGCTGATTCCTTGGATACNTTCAATGGTTTGATTGACTATTTTCAGTTGTTCCTGAGCCTTTTCAGCCACATAATTGATATTCACCGCAATATGTTCATTGCCCTTATAGCTGCTCTCAAGGCTCTTGGAAAGCTTGTCAATGGAATCCGACAGGACTATAACATTCCCCTTGGTCAGTTCAATAAAGCTGAGCAGGTTGGATTTCATATCGTTAAAGGCTCTGGTCAATACAAGGAGCCCCTTGGTTTTGTCCAACCTGATATCACTGATGTTCAGTTCCCCTGATGCCAGCATGTTGGCATGGCTGTTTATGAGCTCCAGTGATGAGAAGAACCTTGAAATTATAATCATCAGTGAAACAGCAGCAATAACGGCAAGGATAAGAATGATGTTGAAGAAATTAAAAGGCTGGACTGCTATGTTTGCCAAAGCTGTTTTGCCAGACAGAAGCGGAATGATGAGTACAGCCAGAAGCAGAATGCAGATGGCTGATGTTATTATGAGCAGCGGTATCTTTGCTTTTATCTGACCCGTTAATTTTTTCTGAGATTCTCCCCCCATCATAAGAGCCTCCTTATTTATTTATGATAAAAAAGCCAATTAGGTGGGCAAGCTGCAAGAATCCTGTCTTATAATGTATACCCATTTTTAAACACGTTGTCACAAAAAACAGCAAATTGGAGCGATGTTATATTTTTTTACACCACTTCCATCATATTATTAATCTAAGGAATTGCCAATAGATTTTCTCGAAATCCATGGTGATGAAGGTTGGCAACACTCAACGAATTCTGTATAGTCATATATATAAATAGCTTCATGGAGGTTTAGAATGATATGAAAATTGTGTTCGCTCCGGATTCCTTTAAAGGGACAATGTCGTCCCTTCAGGTGATACAAATCCTTGAAAGGGCAGCGAGCTCTCATTTTAGTGATCTTCAGGTGGTCAAAGTGCCCATCGCCGACGGGGGGGAAGGAACGGTAGAGGCTCTGATCACGGCAATGGGGGGGGAGTATAGGTATGCACAGGTAACGGGACCTCTGGAAGGGATGTCTGTTAAGGCCATGTACGGTATTTCCAAAAACGGGACTGCCATCATTGAAATGGCTCAGGCCTCCGGTCTGCCTCATCTGGATGAAAACCAAAGAAATCCCTTGCAGACCACGACCTATGGCACGGGGGAACTGATACGAGTGGCTCTGGATGAAGGCATCAGGGAGTTCATCATTGGGATTGGCGGAAGCGCCACCAACGACGGCGGCATGGGAATGGCTCAAGCCCTCGGAATCGTTTTTTTGGACGGAGAAGGCAGGAATGTAGGCTTCGGTGGCCGATACCTTTCTGAAGTCGGGAAAATTGTCATGGATGGGCTGGATCCAAGGATCAGGGAGAGCAAAATAACGGTTATCTGTGATGTAAGCAATCCGCTGACAGGGCCTCAGGGTGCAACCTATGTATACGGGCCACAAAAGGGTGCAACAAAAGAGATGCTTGAGATTCTGGAAAAGGGTATGAAAAACTATGCCGGAGTTATTCAGAGGCAAATTGGAATTGATATGGACAGTATCCCGGGAGCAGGAGCCGCAGGGGGATTGGGTGCTGCCCTCACAGGATTTCTTGGTGCTGTTTTGAAGCCTGGCATTGAAGCCGTCCTGGAATTCACCGATTTTGACAGCCTCCTTGATGGTGTGGATCTTGTAGTCACAGGGGAAGGCAGGATTGATGAGCAATCGGTGTTTGGTAAGGTGCCTGTTGGTGTGGCCAAACGCTGTAAGGATAAAAGTATTCCAGTGGTTGCCGTTTCAGGCATCATGGGCAAAAATGCCGGAGCGGTCTATGATTACGGTATCAATAGCATTATGACAACTGTAAACAGGGCCATGCCCCTCGAGGAGGCTCTGACGCGAGCCGAAGAGCTGCTCTACGATGCAGCGGACAGAATGTTCCGCTTTATCAAGACGGGAATGGATATTAAAACCAGTAAATAAGGGCATTCATAAAGATTGTTTTGTAATGATTATGGAGACAAAACGCTGGCAGGGAATCACGACCTTACCAGCGTTTTTTGATTTTGCCCCTTCAAGTATTTTTTCATGTTCATGTGGAATGATAAGTGAATGCGTAGAATATTCCATCACAGAGGAGGAAATTAAAGTGACACATCGCAACGAGACGATAGAATCCCTCAACCAGCTTTTACAAGGGGAGTACATGGCGGTTGAGAGCTTTAACAATTTTATATCCAGGCTTGAAGATGAAAAAGCGAAGCAGGTATTTAAGGACGTTCAAAAACATCATAGAGATAATATAGAAAAGCTTGCAGGCTATATTCAGGAGATTGGCGGACGCCCGCAAGAAAATCTTGGGCTCAAGGGGACAATGGGAGAAGTAAAGGTGAACATGGATCTGGGTCCGGATGCGGGCACCAGTGAAATAATAGAAAAGGCCATCGAAGGTGAGACCAAAGGTGTCAATATGGCCGAAAAGGTGCTAAGAGGAGAGCTGGACGAAAGATCCAGGGATATCGCTGGTGAAATACTGCATCAGGACAGGAGCTCCATCAAAAAACTAAGGAATCTGCAATAAAAGATACGGTTATTCAGGGAATACTTGACTCGCAGGGTACTCCCGTCTGGCACAGACCGCAGGTAGAGTATCCGTCGTAGTCGTAACGGTCGTGGCAAATCTTTGCAATGACCTCCTTATGGTACTGGAGACATTTTTCCTTGTCATGGCCCTCAGGAGTAATAGCATCAGCCGGACAGCGCCTTATACAGGCAGTGCAGCCATCCCTGGCCTTGCAGTATTCGTTGAATTTACTATAGGGTCGGGGTGTTTTCTTCAGGCGGCAGTTTACAATTACCGAGCCGCAGCGCATGGCCTTGCCCTTTACTGAGATCAATCCATCACAAAGACCAAAGGTGCCAAGTCCTGATATCATTGCAGTATGTCGCTCTGACCAGTTGGATATCAGATAAAACCGGTCTGAATCTCCCCAGGAAAACTTCTCGCTGCACATGGGCGCCACAGCCTCATAGCCCATCTCCTTAAAGTATTCCTCAAGTGCCTTCGCAAGGCCGCGATTGCATTCCTCGCCGTAGACCCGGTTCATCTGCCATTCCATGGTTGAGCAATCTGTCTGTTCACGGTTAAGTCTCTTTGTGTCCTCGGTCTGGGGCAGAACCCAGCTTATTATGCTTACATTTTTAGCATCAAAGGGATGGCCGTAGGTCTCCATCAGCCACTCAACCGGTAGTTTATAAAACTGAGGGTCAATGTGCTGTTTATAAAATCCGTATAGCTCGTCATCACCATGGCTGATGCCCATTGCAGGCTCTCCGAAGGCAGGTTTGTCGATTACCTTCATGGTATTTCTGCCGGACTCCATATAGGCCTTTATGAATTCTTCTATTTTTCGTTCCATACAACATCCCGTCCCATGCGCTTTACTTATATACCCCGGGTCTGCCGCAAAGGCAGACTCAAGTATATTGTAGCACCGTAAAATGATCCTGCGCTGAAACATGCATAACATCTCAGGATTGGGCAAGGTATCAAAAAAGATGTCAATAAGGCTGTTTCACTCGTATACTATCGCCTCTACCTGACGTACTTCAGCCTCCCACCTGAAAACGTGCCCCGGCATGTTTTCTTAACGGTTCGTACCTTCTTAGGTTCAAGGCCTCTTTCAAATGAAAAAACTTGTGACATTTTATAACTATTGTTTTATTATTTTTATAGACAAAAAACGAGGAGAAGGGGTGCATTCTCCTATAAGATAATTAAGGAGATTGAAATGAAAAACATAATTACAGACAGACTAATCATCAGAAAGTTTGATAAAAATGATTGGCAGGATCTGCATGAATATCTGTCAGATGAAGAAGTTGTTAAATATGAACCATATGATATTTATTCAGAAGATCAGGCTAAGGAAGAAGCAGCTAAAAGGTCAAATGACGAGTCTTTCTATGCAGTTTGCTTAAAGGAAAATGGAAAGTTAATAGGTAACTTGTATCTGTGTAAAGGAGACTTTGATACATGGGAATTAGGATTTGTATTTAACAGGAAGTACCAGGGTAAAGGCTATGCCACAGAGGGTGCGAGAGCGTTACTTGACTATGCCTTCACACATTTGGGAGCAAGGCGTATTATAGCCATGTGTAATCCAAAGAATGAACGTTCCTGGAAGTTGCTTGAACGCTTACATATGAGACGTGAGGGTTTACTTTTGCAAAATATCTATTTTGAAACCGACAGAAATGGTGCGCCTATATGGCTTGATACTTACGAATATGCCATATTGAAAGAAGAATGGTGTAAATGGACAGGTTCATAATAAAACCAGGGGGGCAGTCCCCCTGGTGTATCTTTCCTAAAAAGACAGCGGATTCTGATTTTCAGAATCCGCTTCATTACTGGTCGGAGTGAGAGGATTGCCGTATGCTTCGCTTCGCTCGCATACTAACGCCTCATCCTGACGGACTGCGGCCACTCGCCTAAAAACGTGCCCCTGGCACGTTTTCTTAACGGCTCGTGCCTTCTCAGGTTCAAATCCTCTCTTCAAACTACAGAATAAATAAAGCGGACTCCTTATTCTCGGAATCCGCTTTATTTCTTGGTCGGAGTGAGAGGACTTGAACCTCCGGCCTCTTGGTCCCGAACCAAGCGCTCTACCACCTGAGCCACACCCCGACGGCAACATACGGTATTTTAGCACATTTCTTCGCCCGGAGCAATGACAAATTGTGAAGGCTTCGAGCAAAGAATATTATATGACGGAATGGTTGTGAATTCAAGTTAATTGTTGCCCGAGTGTGGCTCTGGTAAATACGAGAGACCTTTTCATCATGGCTCTATGGTGGCCGGGTTGGTAAACACCCGCTGGTTGGCCTTGCGGATGCCGTTTTCAAACCTAAGCCTGAAGCTCTCCTGATGGTGGATATCAATAGAGGAGGAGCCCACCATCACATCCAGGATGCAGTCCTCCAGCCCGAGCTCGTAGTCCCTGTTATGGTAGCACAGGGAATCATAAAGGATGTCGAAGCTTACAGTAACCCGCTCTCCTTTTTTAAGAGAAACCCTTTTATAGGCTTTCAGTTCCCGTTCTGGATGTATGACTGAAGTGTAGCGTTTTCGGACATATATTTGAATCACTTCGTCGCCATCATAGGGTCCCTCGTTAAATACCGTCACCCTGACACAGATTCGATCATCTTCTTTGCTGAAGACAGCCTCCTCATACCTGAAGCTGGAGTAGCTCAGGCCATAACCAAAGGGGTACAGGGGTTTGGTATCCATTTCCAGATAGGTGTTTCTCCAAAACTGGGTTTTGCCTGTGGCATGCTGAGAATAATAAACAGGAAGCTGCCCAAGGCTTCTGGGAAGGGAAACCGGAAGCCTGCCCCCAGGATTGTATCTTCCGAACAGGGCATCTGCAATGGCATCGGCGCCTTCCATTCCGGGACGCCATGCCTCCAGGATAGCGTCCATCTCCTGACTCTCAAAGGTAAGTTCTAAAGGCCTTCCATTACTCAAAACCAGGATGATGGGCTTACCAAGCTTTCTCAATTCTTTCAAAAGGGTTCTTTGCTCATCGGAAAGACCGATTTTGACACGATCCACCGATTCGCCGCTGTCGTTTTCATAGCCTATGCCGCTGGTGTCGCCGCATACCGCAACAACCACATCGGCTTTTGAGGCAGCTCCCACTGCTTCCTCCAGGGCATAGAAATCGGGATCATGATTATAATCGGTGGTATCCTTAAGGCCGGGAGCAAGATATACCCGGGTTTTACTGCCCACTCTTTCACAAATAGCCTGGTATACGGTTTTAACATCATGATACAGATCCTCAAAACGGGTATCCTTTCGTTTCAGGAAAACCGAGGTGGGGATGATCTCTCCCTCTAAGGCTTCCGACAAATGGTACATGAACTCGATATGGGAGGGGTAGGAATAATCGCTGTATGCGAATTCCTTTTTATCGGCAAGCGGTCCTACCACAGCGATACTTGCGATATCGGGGGACAGGGGGAGAAGATTATCCTTGTTCTTTAGCAGAGTGAGGGACTGGCGGGCCATTTCACCTGCAATCTCCCGGTGTTTTTTGCAGCAGACAGTCTCCTGAACACGATCCACATCCACATAGGGATTGTCAAAGAGGCCAAGGCGGAACTTGATGGACAACATCTTTGAAACAGCCCGATCTATTATAGAGATGTCAATACGACCCTGTTCTACCAGTGGTTTCAAACCATCCTTCAGGCTGTACTCCAGAAGCTCCATCTGGATTCCTGCCTTAAGAGTCAATTCGATGGCCTCATCCAGGGTTTCGCAATACTGGTGGAACTCCTTCACCAGTTTAATGCCGCTGCCGTCCGCCATTAAAAGCCCGTTAAACCCCAGCTTTTTCCGCAGGATATCAACCAAAAGTTCCTTCGAAGCATGGCAGGGCATATCATGCCATTCATGGTAAGCTGCCATGACACAGGCAGCATCTGCCTCGCGGATGGCTGCTTCAAAGGGAACAGCATAGCTATCAAGGATCTCTCTTTTCGTAGCGTGGATGGGAGCGCAGTTTCGCCCACCGTCACTGATACCCTGAGCTGCAAAATGCTTCAGGGTGGCAGCAATGCCCTGATCAAGGGAGTCGGACTGGAGGCCTTTTGTGTAGGCCATACCGCATTGTGTAACAAGATAGACGTCCTCGCCATAGGATTCTTCATAACGTCCGAAGCGATGATCCCGGACTACATCCACCACGGGAGCCAATGCAAGCCGTTCGCCCGTTGAAAGCATTTCTTTTCGCACCGCATCTCCCATCTGTTGTACCGGTTCCTCGTTAAACATGGCAGCAGCGCCTATATTCTGTGGAAACAGGGTGTGATCCCGGCTCAGAACCCCTGAAGTGGCCTCGGTTACGAACAGAGCAGGAATTCCCAGCCGTGTCTTCTCCACCAGATGTTTTTGGATCCTGTTGATGACAGCAGCCATCTGCGCAGGTTTAAGCTCTGTCTCCCCGCCAATACGGTTGAGATAACCGCAACCATGGGGAATGTTGGCCGAAGCTTTTTCCTCGGAAAAGGTAAGGGTATGGCGGTCGGTCATCACATCAAGCAGGCTGGCCCATGTCATCTGGGCTATTTTTTCGTCCAGGGTCATTCTGGAGAGCAAATCCTTAACGCGATCTTCCACGGGCTTTGAAGGGTTCTTATAGATCATGTGTTTACGTCCTCCATTCCTCTTTGTAGTTTTGCGGTTTGTGGGCTATTACCGGGCAATTTATTGTGCCAGCTATATGTCATCATATTTAATGATACAGGCATGGTTCATAAAAGTAAAACTCATTTAGAATGAAAATTATTCAAAATGTACAAATGCCTATTGCAATCAGGAATAAATTAGGGTAGACTTAATAATGTCAGATTAATAAGTGTTGGAGGTGGGGTAACCATGGCATACCTTCTTGGCATCGACATAGGTACATCAGGTACAAAAACAGTTTTGTTTGATGAAAAGGGAGCAACAATAGCGAGCGATACCCAGGAATATCCGTTGTATCAGCCTAAAAACGGATGGGCCGAGCAAGACCCGGAGGACTGGTGGAAAGCTACATACACATCAACCCGCAATGTGCTTGCAAAGAGCGGAGTCAACCCCAGGGAAATCAAGGGTATAGGTCTTTCAGGGCAGATGCATGGTTTAGTTCTTCTGGATGGGGACAACAAGGTGTTGAGAAGATCCATCATTTGGTGTGATCAGCGCAGTGCTCAGGAATGTGAAGAGATTACCTCTCTTGTAGGGGCTAAGCGGCTGATCGAGATCACAGCCAATCCTGCTCTCACAGGCTTTACAGCCTCCAAGATCAAATGGGTTATGAACAACGAGCCCGAGATATATGAGAAGGCGCGTAAAATCCTGTTGCCCAAGGATTACATCCGTTTCTGCCTGACCGGGGAGTACGCTACCGAGGTATCGGATGCCAGCGGCATGCAGCTCTTGGATGTGCCCAACCGCAAATGGAGCGATGAGGTTCTCCAGAAGCTGGGAATTGACAAGGACATGCTTGGAAAGGTGTATGAGTCCCAGGAGGTTACCGGAACAGTCAGCAAAAGGGCAGCGGAGCTTACAGGGCTGGCTGAGGGCACCGTTGTTGTTGGCGGCGGCGGCGATCAGGCTGCTGGTGCTGTCGGTAACGGAATAGTTAAGCCGGGAATTATTTCTTCAACAATAGGAACATCGGGTGTGGTATTTGCCTATACCGACAAGGTGAGCATCGATCCCAAAGGCCGTGTCCATACCTTCTGCCATGCTGTACCCAACACCTGGCACATCATGGGTGTTACCCAGGGTGCAGGTCTGTCCCTACAGTGGTTCAGGAATAATTTCTGCCATGAGGAGATTTCTTCCGCTGGTCTTCTGGGAGTTGACCCATACTACCTGATAGATAAAGCAGCTGAAAAGGTTGCCATTGGTGCCGGTGGACTGGTTTACCTNCCCTATCTCATGGGTGAAAGAACACCGCATCTTGATCCTGATTGCAGAGGTGTGTTCTTTGGTATTTCCGCTAAACACACCAAGCGCGAATTCTTAAGAGCTGTTATGGAAGGCGTGGCTTACAGCCTCAAGAATTGTCTTGATATAATAAAGGAAATGGGTACCGATATCAATGAGGTTCGGGCATCAGGCGGTGGTGGAAAGAGCCCGCTGTGGAGGCAAATCCAGGCCGATCTCTTCGGGAATCCCATCTGCACTGTGAACTCCAGTGAAGGTCCCGCCCTGGGTGCCGCTCTTCTGGCAGGCGTGGGTTCCGGTGTATATAAGAGTGTTCCCGAGGCCTGTGACCAGACCATCAGCGTTGTTACACGCCAGGATTACGACATGGACAACCATAAGAGCTACCAGGAGTTCTACCAGCTGTATAACGATATTTACCAGTCATTGAAAAAAGACTTTAAAACTCTGGCCAGACTGAACCAGAACTGATTTTGAGGTGTATTCTTTGAGAGAAGCGAGGACGGGAAATAACAAATTTTTAAAAGAGCTGAATCAAGCCATCATACTGGATCTGATCAGAACCACGGAGGGAGTTTCCCGAAAGGCTCTGGCCGATCGTACCGGATTGTCGGCCACAGCTACGGGAGCTATTGTGAAAGAGCTTCTCAAGTCCCAGTTCATAAGGGAGGTCGGAGAGGGTGAATCCTCCGGAGGCAGAAAGCCGGTCATGCTNGAGATAAANCCCNATTCCTANTATGCCTTTGGTTTTGACATAGATATGAGGTTTATCTATGCAGTGGTACTGGATATCACNGGAAAGGTGCATTATGAGGAGAGGTGGGAAAACCGTTCTCCCCTCACTCCAGAGGAAGCTGTTGAGCAGATCGGGCGGATATTTGATACCGTGGTATGGGCTCTAAGGCTCAGGAAGGACAGAGTTCTGGGGGTTGGTGTATCCATACCCGGAATGCTGGACATAACTACCCGGAGGATATACCTTGCACCAAACCTGGGGTGGACCAATGTGGATATCAGGGAAAGCCTGAGTGAGAAGCTCGATGTTCCCGTCTATCTTGATAACGAGGCCATGTGTTCGGCATTTTGTGAAAACTGGCTGGGCATATGCAGGGGTGTGGAAGATTTCATCTGTATCAATATCGAATCGGGTATAGGTGCTGGTATTTTTGTAAGAGGCAAGATCTATCGAGGCCATACCGGAAGCGCAGGTGAAGTGGGCCATATCTCTGTGGATGAAAACGGTCCCAGGTGTAAATGCGGAAATGTGGGCTGTATTGAAACCCTGGCATCAATAAACGCCATGGCAGAAAAGTACAAGGAACTTATATCAAAGACCCACCCGGATGCTTCTGAAAACACTATCGACGAGAATTTTGATGCTCTTCTGCAAGGTGCCCATGAGGGAGACCAGACATGCCTGAAGATTTTCAAAGGGGCTGCAAAAAGTTTGGGAAAAGCCATTGGATATCTCATCAATGCCTTTAACCCGCAGACCATTGTCATTGGTAAGAAGTTTCCTAAATATTCCGAGCTGGTTCTTGATGATATTGCCCTGTCCGCATCGAAAACGGCTTTAACACACCTGGCAGAAAGCTGCAGCATTGTTCCATCAAGTTTTGGAGAAAACTCTTCAGCACTGGGAGCAGCCATCATACCTGTTCGAAAGCTCTTTGGCAAATAGCCGGGGCACAAACACGCGATACTTTTTAAGTTTGACTTATAAAACCATAAACAAGGAGGGTTATCATTATGTCAGAATTTTTCAAAGGAGTCGGCAAGATTCAATATGAAGGANCGGAATCAAAAAATCCTTTAGCGTTCAAGTACTACAACCCGGACGAGGTTATCAACGGCAAGACCATGAAGGAGCACCTGCGCTTTGCAGTTGCCTACTGGCACACATTCCAGGCCAGGGGCTCAGACATGTTTGGAGCAGGAACAGCCGTAAGACCCTGGGATCACATCACCGATCCCATGGAACTGGCTTATGCCAAGGTAGATGCCAATTTTGAGTTCTGCGAAAAGCTGGGTGTACCGTTCTTCTGTTTCCACGACAGAGATATTGCCCCTGAAGCCGACACGCTCCAGGAAACCAACAAGCGTCTTGATAAGGTTGTTGAAAAGATCAAGGATCGCATGAGTAACAGCGAAGTGAAGCTGCTCTGGGGAACCACCAATGCCTTTAGTCATCCCCGGTTTGCTCATGGCGCATCCACATCCAACCATGCCGATGTTTTTGCTTATGCTGCATCCCAGGTTAAAAAAGCCATGGAGATCACCAAGGAACTGGGTGGAGAAAACTATGTGTTCTGGGGAGGCCGTGAAGGCTACGAGACATTGCTCAACACCGATATGAAGCTTGAGCTGGACAACCTGGCACGCTTCCTGCGCATGGCTGTTGATTATGCAAAGGAAATCGGATTTGATGGCCAGTTTCTGATAGAGCCCAAGCCGAAGGAACCCACCAAGCATCAGTACGATTTCGATGCAGCCACAGTAATAGGCTTTTTGAAGAGCTATGGACTCGATCCATACTTCAAGCTCAACATTGAGGCAAATCATGCAACGCTTGCTATGCATACATTCCAGCATGATCTGAGAGTGTCCAGAATCAACAACGCTCTGGGAAGCATTGACGCCAACCAGGGTGATATGCTGTTGGGCTGGGATACCGACCAGTTCCCCACCAACCTTTATGATACCACTCTGGCCATGTATGAAGTGATCAAGATGGGTGGATTCACCAAGGGTGGCCTCAACTTTGATGCCAAGGTACGTAGGGCTTCCTTTGAACCTGTTGATCTGTTCTATGGTCATATTGCAGGTATGGACGCTTTCGCAAGAGGCTTTAAGGTTGCCGCAAGACTTGTGGAAGATCGTGTATTCGAGGACTTCATCGCTAAGCGTTATGAAAGCTACACCACCGGTATCGGCAAGGACATTGTTGAAGGAAAGGTAGGCTTTAAGGAATTGGAAGCTTACACCCTTAAAAATGGTGAGCCGAAGCTGTCATCCGGACGCCAGGAAATGCTGGAAGCCATATTCAACCAGTATCTCCTGGAAACAAAATAATTCTCCTGAATCAATTAAGGAGCCGCAAATTNCGGCTCCTTTTAATATTCATTCTACTGAATGGATCAAAGATCCCTATGGGTAAAGCGCCGTTTGTTTGAGGCATAATCGGCTACGATATGGCCATCGCCTATAAGCTTGTATTTATATGTCACAAGGCCATCTAATCCAACGGGTCCGCGAGCGTGGATCTTATTGGTGCTGATGCCCACCTCGGCACCAAAACCGTATCTGAAACCATCGCTGAACCGGGTCGAACAGTTGGCAAATACATTACCTGAATCCACATATTCCAGAAAACGGTTTATATTCTCCTCGCTCTGTGAAACAATGGAGTCGGTATGGCCGGAGCCATAGGTGTTGATATGTTCTATGGCGTCATCCAGTGAGTCCACAATCCTTATGGATAAAATATAATCTAGGTATTCTGTCTTCCAGTCTTCTTCTGTGGTCTCCTTGCATGATATGATTTGCCGGGTTCTTTCACATCCTCTGATCTCCACCGATTTTGCATCAAGAGCTTCTTTTAAGGCAGGTAAAAAACTATTTGCCATATCCTTATGAACCAGCAGGGTTTCCAGGGCATTGCACACGGCAACATACTGGGTCTTGGAATCCANGACAATCTCAACAGCACTTTTTACGTCGGCGTCCCTGTCAACATAGACATGGCAGATACCATCTGCGTGCCCTAAAACCGGGATCCTTGAATTGTCCATGATATAACGTACAAATTCATTGGAGCCGCGGGGGATGATAAGATCAACATATTCATCCAGGGCAAGCATTTCATTGACCTCGTCCCTGCTTTCCATAAGATTTATCCAATTCTCCGGCATCCCGGCTTCCTTAGATGCCTCCGAAATAATCTGGGTCAGTATGCGGTTGGTCAGCATGGCCTCCCTGCCGCCCTTGAGGAGAACGGCATTCCCGCTTTTTAAGCATAATGTGGATATCTGAACCAGCGCATCGGGCCTTGATTCGAAGATGATGCCGATCACGCCTATGGGGGAGCTCACTCTATAGAGCCTAAGATTATTATCCAACTCCCGAGCAAGCAGTTTCTTTCCCACAGGATCCTCAAGATCCATCAGGCTATGAATACCTTCCACCACATCATTGAGCTTCTTCTCATCGAANTTAAGCCTCTTAAGAAGCGGGGCGGCAAGATTCTCGGAAGCACTCCTTTCCATATCCTCTATGTTAGCCTTAAGGATTTCTTCCTTTCTTTCCAGCAACGCCTTTGCGATTTTCTCAAGAGCACAGTTTTTCAATTCAGTTAAGACCCCTTGCATAAGTATAGAGGCCTTTTTAGCCTGTATCGCCATTGATCTGGTATCCATTCCTATCCCTCACCGTGTACCAATTTATTTTTAGAACCATTATCCATTCCTATTAACAAATTAGTATTATCATACCATGAAATGTGCATGAAGTGAATAGTTCGCACCCGCAGGGCAATGCTCTTTAATGATCCATAAAAATACTTTCTTGACGAGACTGTGGGTAGCTTATAAAATATGACTTGTATCTTTTTCAGAATACTTTTTGCTATATATACAGTAAGGAAGGTATCCAATCCAATGACTGATTCAGAACTTATAAGGGAGATTGAGAGAAGGCGAACCTTTGCCATCATATCCCATCCGGACGCAGGTAAGACCACCTTGACAGAGAAATTGCTTCTTTATGGAGGAGCTATCCATATGGCCGGTTCGGTCAAGGCGAGGAAGGCTTCCAGGCATGCCACGTCCGACTGGATGGAGATAGAGAAGCAGCGTGGAATTTCAGTAACATCCAGCGTTATGCAGTTCCAGTACCAGGGTTACTGCATCAATATTCTGGACACACCGGGTCACCAGGATTTCAGTGAAGACACATACCGTACGCTGGTGGCGGCAGACAGTGCCGTGATGCTCTTAGACGGCGCAAAGGGCGTTGAAGCTCAAACCATAAAGCTCTTCCATGTCTGCAGCATGAGAAAGCTTCCCATCTTCACATTTATCAACAAGATGGATAGAGCCAGTAAGGATCCCTTTTCATTAATGCAGGAACTGGAGGATGTCCTGGGTATCCGTTCCTATCCCATAAACTGGCCCATCGGTACCGATGGCGATTTCAAGGGTGTATATAACAGACAGCTTGGCCAGATAGAGCTTTTCACCGGTGATAAATCTCATGGACAGGCTATTGTTACCTCAACGAAGGGATCGGTGGAGGATCCGGTATTTAAGGAGCTTCTTGGGGAGCCCTATTATTNCAGACTGGTCGAGGAAATAGAGCTATTGGATATGGCCGGAGACGAGTTTGATCTTGGTAAGGTTTTAAAGGGTGAATTGACCCCCATCTTTTTCGGAAGTGCCATGACCAATTTTGGAGTGGCCCCGTTTCTGGAAGAATTCCTGAAAATGGCTCCACCTCCCGGACCACGCATCTTTGGGGAGGACTTTATAAGTCCCGAGGATCAGAACTTCACTGGTTTCGTGTTTAAGATCCAGGCTAATATGAATCCAAAACACAGGGACAGGATTGCATTCATGCGGATATGTTCCGGTACATTCCAACGGGGGATGCAGGTTATTCACAGCGGATCGGAAAAACCCATACGCTTGGCACAGCCCCANCAACTCATGGCACAGGAGCGTGAATTCATAGAGAAAGCCTATCCGGGAGATATTGTTGGACTTTTTGATCCCGGTATATTCCGGATAAGTGACGCCCTGAGCGATAAGGGAGGCTTGACATTTGCAGGTATACCGAGCTTTCCTGCTGAACATTTTGCCAGGGTTTCGGCAAAGGACACCATGAAGCGCAAACAATTCCTCAAAGGCATTACCCAGCTAGCCCATGAAGGAGCGATACAGGTTTATCAGGAGCCAGATATAGGTATTGAGGAGTTTGTTGTGGGAGCAGTGGGTGTCCTGCAGTTCGAGGTTCTTGAATATAGGCTGAAGAATGAGTATTCAGTGGATCTGAAGCTTCAACAGCTTCCACACCGCCATGCCCGCTGGATAGTATCAGCCCCAACTGAGCCTAATCGGCTGAACCTGACCTCTTCCACCAAGCTTGTCAGGGACAGTCGAGGAAATCCTGTTTTGCTTTTTGAGAATGAGTGGTCGGTTCAATGGGCTAAGGACAAGAACAAAGGGCTGGAGCTCAGTGATATTTCTCCTTGATGCGTACAAGAAGTGAGAACTGGGAAGTGAGAAGTATCTCCAGCATATCATTGGGAACGCAGTGAAGCGTGGCAATCTCCGATTGTTTCGTCTATACTTTTTGGCAGGCAGGACATATGGAAAGGGACGGATGCCTCTCGAATGGAGAAGCTAATCCGTCCCTTTTCCAAACACTTTACCGGTGGTTTGCTCTTTTATGGCCTGTAAGCCTCATCTGGGGGCATGATATTCACACCTGAGCCCATGAGGATGTCCACAGCCTTATTCAAATCTTCAACCTTTATGACCACGTTGGCCATTCCGGCCTTTGAACTTCCCGTGAAAGCGTACATGTACTCGATACTTATGTTGTTTTCCTCCAGAGTGTTCAAAACCCGGGCAAGACTGCCAGGAGAATCGTCAATGGTGATGCCTATAACCTCTGCCGTACCTACTGAGAACCCGTCCTTTTTAAGAATGCCGGCTGCACCGACGGGATCATTGACTATAAGCCTTAAAATTCCGTATTCCGTGGTATCAGCGATGGAAAGGGCGCTGATATTGATCCCTGCTTTACCAAGTACTCTGGTCACTTCTGCCAACCTGCCGGATTCATTTTCAAGGAAGACGGTCAACTGTTTGATGAGCATGCACATCACTCTCCCGACTGGATTATCCGGTATGAATAGATAATTTACATGACTACCGGATATAAACATTTTACCACATTTTGCAGGGCAATAACAGCGGGTATTGCTCAGGGAAGAAGAAGAACCTGGCCTTCATATATGATACCTTGCGGGATTTGGTTTATTTGCCGGATCTTATAAATATTTTCCCTGATATCACCTGTGCAATGAAGCGAAGCTATCTTCCAAAGGGTATCACCTTTCTGAACCCTGATCGTTTTGTATGACTGAGCCTCCNCTGAAACGGCACCCGCACTGATAATCATGGAAACAAGAAACAGAACCATGAAAATGAATGCGAGGAAGAAGAAGAATCTTCTTTTATTAACCAGCCTGTAGTGCCTGTACATATTATCACCCCGACTGAACATGTGTTCTCTTATTATATTTTAGCGAACAGTTGTTCGCCTGTCAATATAAAACGAACATTTGTTTGACATTTATTTGTGCATTATATATAATCAAGATAAACAGACGATATTACCTGTATTTACTAGAAGAAAAACGGAGGGATGGGGAATGCGTCGTCGTGATCCGGAGAAGCAACAGCAAATCTTGGATTTTGTCAATCGGCAGGTGGCAGAAAAGGGATATCCCCCTTCTGTGAGGGAGATTTGCCAGGCAGTCGGGTTTAAGTCGACTTCCACAGTACATGCCTATCTGAAAAAGCTTGAGGAAGAAGGGCTGATCGAAAAGGATGCCACAAAGCCCCGGGCTCTGAGAATACTTGACGATAAGAGCACCAGCCTGGAGGGATATATATCTGATCGGGAAATAGAAAACATACCTGTCCTGGGAAGGATCACTGCCGGTCAGCCCATACTGGCTGTAGAGAATATCGAAGAAACATTCCCTGTCCCGGTGCAGTATCTTCATAATTCAACAGTATTCATGCTGAAGGTACGGGGCGACAGCATGATAAATGCGGGTATTCTGGATGGCGACTACATCATGGTGAAACAGCAGAACACCGCCAATAACGGCGATATCGTGGCTGCCCTCATCGGTGAAGAGGCCACAGTCAAGACTTTCTACAAAGAAAAGGGTCACATCAGACTTCAGCCCGCAAACCCATCCTACGACCCCATTATTGTTGAGGATGATCTGACCATTTTAGGTAAGGTTATCGGATTGTTCAGACAGTATTAACTGCCGGTACACAAATGGCTGTTTAGCAATATTATGATTGAGAGGTATTGCTATAAGCTGAGCAAGAGGATAGAATATAATAATTGCTGAAACGTTTATCAGCACAGATGGAATAATCATATCCGCTATATGACATTATACGAGAAGAGGTAGTATTGGTTGGTAACTATTTACGATATTGCTAAAAAGGCCGGCTTTTCACCAACAACTGTATCGAAAGCGCTTAATGACTATCCTGACATCAGTGCAGCCACAAAAAGGAAANTTCGTGCTATTGCACGTGAGTTGGGGTATACTCCCAATTCAAGCGCCAGGGCACTGGCTACCAGTAAATCATGGCTGATAGGTATATTGTATAACGAGGATCAGGGCCTCGGGATTCGTCATCCCCATTTTTCAGAGATCATAGAAAAGTTTAAGGAACGAATTGAGGAAGCAGGCTATGAACTCATATTCATAGGCAAGAGGATAGGGGAAAGGCATAACTCTATTTACGAGCACTGTCTCTACAGGGGAGTGGATGCGGTATTTATAGCTAACGCCCCTGAAGTGGACGGGCTGGAGGATCTCATAAACAGTCGAATACCATGCATTGCCAGCGAGCCTGTCTCCGATCAGGTTCCCTGTGTCTTATCAGATAATGTGGAGGGGGCAAAAAGGGCTGTCGACTACCTTTTTTCAATGGGACACAAGAGGGTGGCTCATATTGCAGGCCCTATTAATGCCGCCGCGAGCCAGGAAAGGATATTGGGCTATAAGACGTCGGTTAAGGCTCATGATACCGATTATAGCGATGGTATCATTGAGGTAGCCAGCCAGTATAATTTCAAGAGCGGTTACGAAGCCATGCAAAGGCTTCTGGATATGCCCCAGCCTCCCACCGGAATCTTCTGTGCTTCCGATCTCCTTGCCTGTGGAGCCATTGCGGCTGCCAGGGAACGCGGCGTTTATATACCCGAGGATATTTCAATTATCGGGTTTGATGATATCGAGGTTGCAGCCTATGTGGTACCTTCACTCACAACTGTCAGGCAGAACAGGGCAGAAATAGGACTGACCTGTGCCGAATTATTGCTTAAAATGCTTGACGGAGCCAATGATAGTTCCGATAGTATCAGGATACCCACCAGGCTGATCATCAGGAATTCCTGCCGAAGGTATGCAGGGGGATGAATTGTTCAGAATTCGAAGCAGGCTCCCCGCCTGATGACTGGCTGAAAAGCGCCAAAGCCGGGATGGGTTGCCTTTTTCTCTTCTATGGTTCTCATGATGCTGTAGTCATCCCAAAAATGCATGGGGAATATGATTTTTGCTCCCACATGCTCAACAAAGTATTCGGCACCCAGAAGCGCATTTGACTCCTGCCTGGGATCTGTAGTCAAAAAGGCGATATCGATTTTTACGCCCTTGAGTTGTTCCATCTCTCTTTTAAATCTGGCCGCCATATCATTGTTCCAAGACTTGGGTTCCTCATCCCAGTGCCACCAGTTGAGATCTCCGGCATGATAGATCACCACACCGTTAACCTCCACCAGAAAGGCAACACCTTCATCGGTGGATTTCAGGGCGAAGACATTGACGCCCTCATCGGGAAAAGCCCTCATTCCAGGTTTCATAACCGTATTGCCCGTATGATACCTTCGGGGGATGTCCCATGAGAGAATGTATTTAATTCGGGGTAAATTTTCACGCCAACTGAGAATGACCGGATTGAAATGATCCTGATGGCGGTGGGAAGAAAAGACCAGGGTGTCAAAATCCTTGATTTCCTCAGGTTCAATAACCCCGGTGTCCAGGGATCTCACTTCACCTTCGGGTTTATCCAGATAATAGTCAAACACTAAAAGCCTGTCGTCAAGCTGGACGGCATAGCCGCTGTGATAGAGGTAGTGAACCTTAATTCTTCCGTTCAACAGGATCCCTCCCCTTTTTTATGTTCTATTTGTTTGAAGCCCCTCCCAGAACCTTTAACATGGGTTTCATGCCCTCTGTAGCCTTGAAGCTTCCGTCCGGGAAGACCCATAATGCTTCGACACTCTCCAGTTCATCAGCCAGCTTGCGGCTTTTTTCATAGGGCAGCAGGAAGAGGGTAGTGGATAAAAAATCTGCTTCCCCGGAATCCCCGACGTAAACCGTAACTGATCGATAATGAGCTGCCGGCATCAGGGTTTCAGGATCTATCAGATGGTGGTACATTATGCCATCTACCTTGTAGTATCTCTGGTAATCGCCGCTGGTAACCACCGAACCCCGGTTTATGTATACCGTATCAAGGGTGGAATCTTCCCGGCTGCTCATATCACCGTCAGGATCAAGTATGCCGATACCCCACTTTGAACGCGTATTGTCCAGTGGTTCTCCGACCACTTTCACATTTCCGCCTGCACTGATCAAAAAGGATGAGTATCCCTGCTCCTGTAGCTCCCTTGCCACAATTTCAACNGCAAAACCCTTAGCAACTGCTCCCACATCAATCCGCATGTTCTTATCAGGCAGGAAAACGGTCCTGGCATCGGGGTCCACAATGACTTTTTGGATGTCGCAAAACTTTTGGGCCTCAAGAAGTCTTTCCATAGGGGGAAGGCTGGCATCATCGGGGTCATTCAGGCCATGTTCCCTGTACTCATGCCATATACTGAGGACTGGACCCATCGCTATATTGACGGTTCCACCGGTTTTATCATGCCATGCCTTAGAGAATTCTAAAAGGTCGATGATCTCCTGACAGACCCTGACAGGTTCGACGCCTGCATTATCGTTAATGGTTTTGATATTGTTGATCCCGTCATAGTCGTTATAGATATCGTAAAGCCTGTGGAGCTCCATGAACCGCGTTTCACCTGATTTGGCCATGTCTTCGAATTCACTCTGGTTTTTGGCATAACCTATGAACTGAACGACCGTATCAAAGGATCCTAAAAACTCATAAGAATACTTGGTATATACGGCCAAAGGGCTGCTGCACCCTGGCAGCATGGTGGCAAGAATCACAAGAAATATAACTACTATGGATCTTACTATATTCCTAAACACAATTGGTTCTCCCATCCTTGCATAAGCAGGATAATCCTTATTCTCCGGTTCACCTAAAGCCATTCAATAACTTCAGTCATCGCCTGGGTGGCGATACTCTCAGGAAGCTGGGACAGGTATTTTTTGCACCTTTCCACGTACTTTTTCTTCAGCACATGGGAATCCTTCTGGCCTCCTGAGGATGTGACCCTTTTAAGAATCTGTCGGACATCCTTTTTCCCATCAAAGAACTCTTCTATTTCGCCCCTGAGCCCCGGGTTGTTTCTGACGGCATAAATAACAGGAAGAGTGACAATGCCTTCCTTAAGATCGTTAATCACAGGCTTTCCCTCAACCTGCTCATTCGATTCCATATCAAGTATATCGTCCTTGATCTGAAAAGCGGTTCCAAAGCTCATGCCGAAACGCCCGAAAAGCTTCAGGCTTGTTTCGTCAAGATCTCCGGCCTTTGCTCCTAACAGGCTGGCTGCCGAAAAAAGTATGCCGGTTTTCCGCATGATGCGTTTTAAATAGACATGAACACTGGCAAACTCATATTTTCCCAGATACTGATCAATCTCGCCCTCACAAAGCATGCTGACAGCTCTTGCCACCACGTCAAGACGTTCGGGTTCAAGCCCTGTCTCTACCAACAGACGAAGGGATTTTGCCAGAAGGTAGTCCCCGGTGTATACGGCAAGGTTGATGCTGTGTTTCTCAGCCAGTGTGGGCTGGCCGCGTCTGGTTTTTGCGCAATCGATTATGTCGTCGTGCATGAGGGTTGCGGTGTGCAGTATCTCCACTGAGGCCGCAGCGGGAAAGACCACCTCACGCCTGTAATTGCCCGACATGGCTGTAATGATGGTGAAAGCGGGGCGCAGGCGTTTTCCACCAGATAGCACTGCATTCTTGCAGGCCGTTTGCAGGAATGCATTTCGTGAAGAGAGCTTTTCTGCCAGATATTCCTCAAATGCCGCAAGTTCTGCTTTTATCTCAGGGTAATTATCCCACAAGTTATTTTACCTCCAAACTCTTAGAAAGACACCTAGTCCCAGCGATCCAGGCCGCCTTTGAAAAACAGCTTGAATCTTCTGTTCTTCCGCCAGGATTCCCATACATTGTTGAGCCAGGGGATCAGGTAGTAGTCAAGGCCGAAGGCTCTGCCCGCCCCGCCCATGACGGCTATGGAGGCGAATACCATCCACCATGTATCAATGTAAAGCCCGGTTGATGTGACGAACATGGTCAATAGCCCCAGTGAAACAGCCGAGGCAACAAAGCTAAAGGCGCCACCAAGCAGCATGAGCCCGATACCTATCTCCAGGATCGCCACAAGGATCTGGAAGAACATGGCCACACCATCATTTGCCAGCACAACATTTCTGAGGAACCAGGGGATCAGGTTAAAGTCGCCGAAATGGAACAAATCCACTTTAGCAAACTCCACAGCGGAGATGGCGGTTCCATCCACAACCTTGCTTTCAACCCCCAACAAAAAATTGATAATGCCTGTTTTTATGCTGAAGGCTTCCTCAATCTTTGTGATATAGAGGGCAGAACCCGTGGCTGCACTATGTGAATCGCTGGCCATACCCAGAAACTCTGCCAGCTTCGGGTTGGTGAACCAGCCTTCGAGAGCCTTCTGTATGCCCTCATATAGCCACATCCCGCCAAGGAAAAGTCGAAGGGGAGTCGTCCACCAGGCACGCATATTGGTGGTATAGTGTTTTTCTATCAGGTTTTTACGCTGTTTGCGATTAAGGATCTCATGATAGAGATACACGGCTGGCCCCCTAAAGCCTGTTATCGTCCAGAGATAATGAATGTTCACCATGAATTTTATGATAATGGAAAGCCAGCGCCCCAGACTTCTGCCCATGATTTCGGACACTGCAAAGTAATTTCCGACGCTGACCATGATGCCGTGCATCTTCACCTGAATCTTGCTTTGTTCTTTGCCCCGGATGTCGTTCAGTATGTTTCTGGCCACACCGTTACCCGTTTGTATGGCGTTTTCGACCATGGCGGGGTATAGGTTATTGTTTTCATCCAAGAAACCCGACAGGTCTCCGACAGCGTACACATTCTTGTGCTTGGTACGGCCAAATTCGTCTACAACTACTCTGCTCGCCTTTTTAAGCTTTTCCACATCGATGCCGTCTACGCTCTCAGAACTTCTTATACCTGCTGCCCAGATGATGGTTGCAGTATCAATGAACCCGCCTTCAACCACCAGCCCTTTTTCCGTGGCTTCTAGAATTTTTGTGCTGGTCATGATCTCAATGCCAAGCTTCTCTTCCATGTATTTATGTGCCTTGGCTGCATTCTTCTCATTCAAGGTATTCAGGATACGGGGCATCATGTCTACAATTACCAGACGGACATCCTCTCTGGGGATGTTGTGTTCCTTGCATAAGGATCTGCTCCAGATGGCCAGTTCCCCAATCATTTCAACCCCGGTGAATCCGGCACCGGCCACAACAAAGGTCAAAAGCCTTTTTCTCTTTTCCGGATCCTTTTCCTGCTCTGCGAGTATAAATGCTTTCTTGATATGCTCACGGATTCTGACCGCATCATCAAAGGACCAAAGAGTGAAGGCATGCTCCTCAAGACCGGGTATCCCGCAGAAATTGGGACAGCTTCCCATGGCAAGGATCAGATAATCATACTGGTATGCATTCTTCTCAGAGCGCAGGGTGTTGTTGTCCAGATCAAAGTCCCTGATTTCGTCCATCACCAGATTGACGCCGGTATATTTGAATATGCTCTTTAAGGGGATGCGTACTGCCTCCTCCGGAACGCGGTTGCCCGCTACCTCATGAATATCGGTGAGCAGTGTATGATAAGGGTTCTTATCTATCAGTGTGATATCTATCCTGTCTTTCCTCTTCTTTTTGTTCAATGTTAGAGCAGCTTCTATACCTGCATAGCCTGCCCCGACAATCAGAACCTTCTTAGACATGGCTGCACTCCTTTCCCTATGTATACAGAACATATTATTTTCCTAACCCAGGTGTTTTACCACATGAGTTTTATCGACTAAATAAAAAAGGTTTTGGGCCACAACCGCGGTAACAAATCCCATGACCATTCCCGCAAGCAGAAGAATGGGAAGATAGGCGAAGATGGCTGTATTTCGCATCATCAGGCTTGCCATGAGAATTTGTCCGGTGTTATGGGCTGCCGCACCTCCAATGCTTATCCCCAATATGGAAAACAGTTTGTTGTAGCCATATTTCAGCACCTGCATGATAATGAGTGCCAATAATGCCCCCGAAAGCGAAAACATCAGGGACGATAAGCCCCCAAACATCAGGGCGGCCAAAACACATCTCAGTACCGAGATAGTCATAGCCGACACAAAGCCCAAATAAAACAGGGCAAACATGGTCACAATATTTGCAAGTCCGAGCCTTACCCCGGGGATGGGAATGATAAGGCTTGTGGGAAACAAGCTTTCTATATAGGACAATACCAACGCAAGTGATATCAGTAACCCGTTAAGCGCAATTTTTTTCATATTTTCCTCGTTTATGCCGATGGGGCAGTGTTAATGTAGAATGATATCGGTATCGTTCCCAATGGAATCGGTGCCAGTGATCTTGATAAGAATCTTGTCCGGCAGGCACACGGCGATCTGTCCATTCCTGGATATCCAGCCCGTGCCCACACATACCTGATCGGGGCAGGCTGCCTCTCTGAACCTGATCCTGCCCTTCTGTGCCTCAATCACACCAGGATACTCTCCGGGGTATTCGATGATTTCGGTATTTTCCAGTGTATCCAGTCGTATCTGCTTTATAATAACTCCATCCTGAATGATCAATGCGGTTTTTTCCTGCGAGTCGGCCTGCCGAAGCGTGAACAGCAGGATGAGAGCAGCTGCCGCTATAAACAGTATAATAAAAAAATCGCCGGGTTTTGGCTTCAGTCGCAAGGATTCGAACCTCCGTTCAGTCAACGGGTATTACTGTTGTCATTGATAATCTATGTAATTCACGCTGATACCAGTCATTATAATATAACACTCAATGGTTTGCAAAGAAACGTTTATGCGGGTTTACGGACATGTTTAGCGCATAAAACCGCTTTGAATTGATGCAGGTAACAAGCCCGCCTGGGTGCTCATATAATGTTTTGAGCAGATAGATTGGAGAAGGGGGTATTGTCTTGGATCAGGCAAAGCCGCCCATAGTATCGCAAACCGTCTCAGTAACATTTGAGAATGATGACATATGTAAAATCATGGCGGTAAGCGAACCCAGGAATGATGAAAACTGCCTGACAGGCTTTGTTTCAGATAAAGATAACGGCAAGCCTATAGAAGGTGCATGTATCAAATTGACGGATAATGCACTCAATTCCATAAACCAGGGCTATTCAGACGGCATGGGTCATTTCAACATACCCATGGGAGTTTCTTCCTCATGCAGAATACTTGTAGCTAAGGAGGGCTATTGCACCTATACCAGCGACTTGATAAATCTGACTTGTATAGGAAAGAAGGGAGTGGACATAGCTTTGTCTCCCGCTGAATCAAAAGGCATTGTTCTGTATGGCTGTGTACGGGACTTTTTCCAAAAACCTGCCCAGGGCGTCAGGGTAACTCTGTCCCGGGAGGACAAGGGCAAGGGGGAAGAAACAACCCTGACCAATCAGGAAGGGGGCTTCCTGTTTGACGGTCTTGAATCCGGAACCTATAGGATTACCTGCCAGTCGGCTGTCCATGAGACCTATTCCCGGGTATTTCAACCTGCTGGTGATAATCCGGTTTACATACTTGAAACCATATATCTTAAAAGAAAAGAGCTTAAAGGAACTGTGTTCGGAGTCATAACTGACAGCGAAGAAAACCCCGTACCCAATACCGTGGTGATATTGTTCAGCAATGACAATACACCTCTTCAGGTCACCAGGACCAATGATAAGGGTATTTATCTTTTTTACAATCTTGAGATGGGTTCATATAAAATCATGGCAAAATAGAGGCTGATNCTTTGGTTAAGGATATGATAAGTTACCAGAGCCCTTGATTGTTAACCANATAAAAAACAGGTTGACAATCAAGGGCTCTTCATTTATTATTCTGGATGTGAGAGGTTGGACTTGTGAGGAATGTTGCTCGCAATGACATATACCCACTTCATTGCGAGGGGGCTTATCCGACGAAGCAATCTCGTAAGTAGGCAATAATAATTCTGTATGAAGGAGTAGTACAGGAATGGCTAAAAAACTGAGCACAAGAGATCTTGCCCAAATAGCCTTATTTGCAGCACTGACGGCTGTGGGCGCATTCATCAGAGTGCCGCTGCCCCTCATCCCGTTTACACTGCAGACCTTTTTTGTATCTCTGTCCGGCGCCCTGCTGGGGGCAAGAAGGGGTATGCTGGCACAGTTGCTCTATATTGCCGTTGGCCTTCTGGGGATACCCGTATTCACGAAGGGTGGAGGTATAGGATATATACTCCAGCCAACCTTTGGTTATCTTATTGGATTTGTCTTTTCAGCCTGGCTCACCGGTTGGCTCGTGGCAAGTCTTAAAGAGCTCAGAATCATGAGGGTTTTTGTATGCATCCTTGCAGGTCTTGCTGTAACCTATCTGTGCGGTGTCACCTACCTGTATCTGATGACAAATCTCTATCTTAAGAATGTCATGCCATTGGGGCAGGCAGTCTATTATGGGTTCATCATGACAATAGGCGGCGATCTGTTGACCCTCTATCCGGCATCAATACTGGTGGCAAAGCTGACACCAGTATTGAGAAAAGCAGGGCTGATAGAAAGCTTGTAAAGAAGGGGAGACTGGTTTATTCCTCTTCTTTAGCCTTGATCNTGCCCAGCAGTACCACAACAATATAGAAGATGATCAGAACACCAAATACGCCCAAAAGACCCAATCCGGTGACTCTTAATCCATGCATTATTTCCTCGGTCAATTTATCATCATCCTTTGCTTAATCAAAAATCTAATATCCGAAAAAAGCTTATACCAAACCGATAATACGGCCTACCAGAACAAGAATCATGCTTCCGGCGACCACCGATCCCAATTGACCTGATACATTAGCCGCAACCGACTGCATCAGAACAAAGTTCATGGGATCCTCTTCCTTGGCCATTTTCTGAATCACACGGGCCGACATGGGAAAGGCAGATATGCCTGCTGCACCAACCATGGGATTGATCTTTTNCTTCCTGAAAAGGTTGATGAACTTTGCAAACAAAACACCGCCGGCGGTATCAAAGATAAAGGCCACCAAACCCATCAGCATGATCACAAGTGTCTTCCAGTTAAGGAAGGAAGAGGCCGTCATGGTGGTACCTATGGTGATGCCCAGCAGCAGGGTTACCAGATTGGCCAGTACATTTTGGGCTGTCTCAGATAACCTGTTGAGTACGCCGCATTCCCGGATAAGGTTTCCAAACATCAGGGCTCCAACCAGAGCTACACTCTCCGGGGCGATCAGGCCCGCCACTACAGTAACCAGAATGGGGAAAAGGATTTTTGCCAGTTTACTGACCTTTCGCTGGTCAAAATTCATGCGTATCTTTCTTTCCTCAGGAGTGGTTAAAAGCTTGATGACAGGAGGCTGGATGATGGGTACCAGCGACATGTATGAATAGGCAGCAACGGTGATAGCCGCAATGAGGCCTTTGTCCAGCTTGAAGGCATTGGCAACGTAGATGGAGGTGGGGCCGTCCGCTGCGCCGATAACACCGATTGCTCCCGCTTCGGGAAGAGTGAAGCCGAACAGCAGTGCCACCAGCATGGTGGCAAATATGCCGAATTGAGCAGCAGCTCCAAAAAACAGCATGAAGGGTGTCTGGAACAGGGGAGTAAAATCGATCATGGCGCCTACAGCGATGAAGATGAGTACGGGGAAAAGCTCATTGGCAATGGTGTTGTTGTATAAAAACCCGAACACTCCTGTTTCCCCGTCGGGACCTGTAAAGATATTGGTCATGGGTATATTGGTCAGGATGGCACCGAATCCTATGGGCAAGAGCAGAGCGGGTTCGTAGTCCTTCTTAATGGCCAGGTAGATCAGAATGCCGCCGATGGCAAACATGACAAGCATACCCAGAAAGTCCTGCCCGATCTTAGCTGCAACATCCATGTTACCATTGGAAAGGGCTGTTATCAGTTCGCTTATTTGNTCAAGCATTTTTGTTGTTCCTCCTCGTACTTCAAGGTCTATATCGGCTAATGTCTATGAGGCACAGCCTGTATGAATCTATTTGCTTTCTGTCTTCAGCTTCAGGTAATAAACCTTATTTATGGTAATATCCTCACACTCGATTTCTTCNGACTGGGTTGCGAATTTATTTTTGTAAAGCTTTTCAGCAAGTTTACCGTACTCCGCAGTCTCCTCTGCACGGTCAATGCTTGAGATCACATACTCATCCAGATCTCCAGCAATAGAGATAATTTTGCCAATATTGCCAAGGGTCATGTGCTGATCTAAGAATGCCTTGACAAAATTGATCTGATTCTGCTTTCGTTCCAGGTCGCCTATGCCTCTGAACTTCCCGTTTTCGTCATAGCCCTGTCTGAATCTGACAAATCCTTCGGCCTGCTTTCCATCCAGGTGCTGAAAGCCCTTCTTAAGATCCACTGAGAAATTCTGCAAAGGATCGTTATACTTCATACGGTAGGGGACCTCGATGTCCACGCCGCCAAAATAGTCCACTATGCGGACGAAGCTGGAGGGCTTCATATAAACATAATCATCTATATAGACACCAAAGACCTCTTCGATAATATCGCATGTAAAGTCAAACTCAGGCTTCTGGAAGCGGCCGGCACCCTTATTGTATTCTATCAGCCTGCCTATGGTATGGGCAGCATTGATCTTGAAGATACCCTTTGATGAGGTGTATTTTGGGAACGCCTTTTTAAGCCTATCCAAAACCTCATCGCTGTAATCAACGTAAATATCCCTCGGTATATTGATCAGCCTGACCAGGTTGTTTTCCTCATCGATGCTTACAAGAAGTAGCGTGTCATAGTTTGTTCCGTCCACATCGGTGCCAATTATAAGGACATTGATGTTGTCAGGACCGGTCAATGAATTATAGTATTTCTGGTTCTTTGTCAGAGTAAAAGGTTTGTTTGACTCAACACGCCTGTCCTTAATGCTTTCNCTGCCTTCCACCGGGCTTAGAAACCTTCCTATGAATTCAAAGGCAGGGGTTTTATTCAATACCAGCACATAGAGTGCTACCAGGCCTACTGCGATAAGCACGATAATCTCTGCAATAAGTATTTTTTTACATACACTCTTTTTCTTTTTCCTTGCTGCTGCCATCGTTCACCTGATTCTACTTTTGTACATTCACATTCTTGCACAGTCAATCCAGNCTGTCAATCACTGCTTTTANACCTGGATCGGCAAAAATAATCCCGGCATAGGTCATGCCAGGTGAAAAATGCCGTTCAGCCAGACAGTATGAATATTATAACACGAAAACAATAAAAAAAGACGGAAAAAAACAGAAAACAGGAGTAACAAAAAGCTTGAAAAAAAAGCTAAAGTATCTTTGCGAGCAATATTCCGGCAATACGCAAATCAACGGCTTGTTTATGATATAATGCACCTTGTTGACGGGGTTTTCCCCATTTTACAAAAGCAAAGAGGGTTTATGTAAGGGTGATTCTATGTTGACAGAAAGCCGCAACCGTTCTCCCGGCATGGCCGAGAATTATTTTAAATACAAACTGGACTATCCGAGGAAGCTGATCGATTTCTTATATAACGAATGCGACTTTTCCTGGGAATCGGTGATAGCTGATATAGGGTCGGGCACGGGCACCTTTACAAGGCTCCTGCTGGAACGCGGAAGCAGGGTGGTTGCAATTGAGCCCGACAGGGAACTGCGGGAAACTACAGAAAGAATATTGGAAGATGAGTTCCCACGCTTTTTTTCCCTTGAAGCTACCGCAGAGAACACCACGCTGTCCGACAGGTCAATACACCATATTGTATGCGCCCAGTCTTTTCATTTCTTTGATGCTAAAAGGTGTAGAAAGGAATTCAGGCGTATTCTTCGACCCGGTGGTTCAGTGGCCTTAATCGTGATGATACCTTCCTGCCATGATGAGTTCAGCTCGGAATGCGAAGCGCTTATAAGGAGGCATTCAAAAAATGTCCCGGATACAGGGGGCAGGGGTCTTGACAGCATCTATTCAGGTTTTTTCCAAGAAACCGGGTATTCGACCTTATCTTTATCCGGTCAACTGTCCTTAGATTTTGACAGTTTCAGCGGAAGACTCTTATCCTCATTTAACCTGCCCGGGTCTTTCGAAGTAGGACATGAGGATCTGATGGAGGAGATGGATCTTCTTTTTGAACTGTATCAGCAGTCGGGCAGAGTCACCTATATGTATGATCTGAAGGTCTATGCCGGAAAACTTGATACGGCAGACTGATATCAGCAAGAAGCTTTTGCGGCAGATTACGGTCTGCCGCTTTATATTTTTTGTCAATAAATGCATCTCCGGCACAAGAAAAAGCGTATGGTTTCCATATTGTTAAATCTATTTACAGGAAGGTATAATAAATATGAAAGGCTTTACGGTTATAAAAGCCTTATTGTAAGCCTGTTGACTTTTGGTTTAGGCAGTGCTAACTTTATTTTATTGCTATACACAATGTTATATGACACATTGTATGAAATGGAGAGATTCTTATGCAAAAGCCTGTTATATATTTGGATCATGCGGCCACCACTTATGTGAAGCCTGAGGTATTCGAGGNAATGAAGCCTTATTTTGTCGAGGAATATGGTAATGCCTCCTCACTGTATTCAGTTGGAAGATCCAACAGGAAGGCTGTTGAGGAAGCAAGGGCTACAATTGCCAGGTGCCTAGGAGTAAATGAGCCGGGTGAAATCTATTTTACCGGTTCCGGCACCGAGGCAGACAACTGGGCTATAAAAGGCTCTGTTCTCGCGGCGCGGAAAAAGGGTGGAAAGCATGTTATAACATCGGCCATTGAACATCCGGCCATCATGGAAACCTGTAGGTTTCTTAAAAAAGAGGGCTTTGATGTGACCTATCTGCCTGTTGATTCAGAGGGCTTTGTAGATCCTGCAGATGTGGAAAAGGCCATCAGGCCTGATACCATTATTGTGAGCATCATGTATGCCAATAATGAAATCGGCACCATCCAGCCCATAAAAGCCATTGGTGAGGTCACCAGAAAGCATGGCGTGCTGTTTCATTGCGATGCCGTCCAGGCAGCCGGCAGCATTCCCATAGACGTTAAGGATCTGGGTGTGGATCTATTGTCCATATCCGGCCATAAATTCTATGGACCAAAGGGTATNGGTGCCCTGTATATCAGAAAGGGTGTGCGTCTGGAGAACCTTATCCATGGCGGGCATCAGGAGAGGGGTAAGCGTCCCGGCACTGAAAACATACCGGGTATCATCGGTATGGCCAAAGCCCTGGAGCTTGCTGTAGTCGACATGGAGCAGTATACCGGAAAGATTAAGCGGCTGAGAGATAAAGCCATGAACCTTATCATGGAAAGGATTCCTCATGTTAAGCTAAACGGTCCTGTGGAGAGAAGACTTCCCGGGAATCTCAATATATCCTTCAGGTTTATTGAGGGTGAATCCCTCCTGCTCATGCTGGATATGAAAGGTATAAAGGCATCCAGTGGTTCCGCATGCTCTTCAGGATCCCTTGATCCTTCCCATGTCCTGATGGCTATTGGTCTTTCCCATGAGATTGCCCATGGTTCTTTGAGGATGTCTTTTGGTGAACACAATACCGAAGACGAGGTTGATTATTTAGTGGACTCCCTTGAGGAGATTGTGGCAAGGCTTAGAACCATGTCACCCCTTTATGAGGATTTTATAAAGGAAAACAAATAAGATATATACAAAGTTATATTTTTTATGATATAGAACTGAAAGGACTGATATAAATGTATAGTGATAAAGTGATGGATCATTTTACAAACCCGCGGAATGTTGGGGAGATAGAGAACGCAGACGGCGTAGGCCAGGTAGGAAACGCAAAATGCGGTGATATCATGAAGATGTACTTAAAGATTGAAGACGGAATTATTGTGGATGCCAAGTTTAAGACCTTTGGGTGCGGCGCGGCTGTCGCAACCAGCAGCATGGCAACCGAACTGATCAAGGGAAAGACCATTAAGGAAGCCGAGATGATTACTAATAAGGCAGTCCTTGAAGCCCTGGACGGTCTGCCACCTGCGAAGGTTCATTGTTCGGTTCTCGCTGAGGAGGCTATTGCGGCAGCCCTTCAGGATTATCGTGTCAGAAACGGCATGGAAACTGATTACGTAGGATGTGGCGGATGCTGCGGGGGATGCAACCGTGTAAGCCACCATGATGAAAACGGCGAAGCTTAACCAGTAATTTGTTTACCTGTTTATAACGGGCATGTGATTTGATTTAAATATGGGTGGAACCAGAAGGGCATCATAATCAGGGACTGGCCTTCTGGTTTCTGCTCAGTGGGTGATCAGGGTATGAGATGCTTTTTCGCAATTGAATTTGATGAAGAAACCCGGCTTTTTTTAGCCAGGATCCAGAGCGCTTTGCGGGATAGCGGAATAAGGGGAAACTATACAAATCCAACCAACTTTCATCTCACCCTGAAATTCATCGGCGAGGTGAACCCTGCCAATTTGCCGGGACTTGAGCTGGTTCTTAAGAAAGTTGCTTCAAAACACAATCCCCTTGTTTTAGAGTTTGGGGAATTGGGTAAATTTAGCAGAGGAAGACGTCCGATTATCTGGTGCGGTTTGAGAACCAACAATATCTTGCTGGATTTGCAGAAAGATCTTGTTAAGGAACTGGCGGCAGAATTCCCGCAATTCTCCGGGTATGAGAGGTACATTCCTCATATAACCCTTGTAAGGGAAGCAGTTTTAAAGGGTGCTCCTTCCCAGGGTGACCATAACAAGGCAGCGGAAGGTAACCCGTTGGACGATTTACTGAAGAACGTTCAAAGATCTGACCACAGGGTCATGGCAAGGGGTATTTCGCTGATGGAGAGCACCCGCAGGGACGGAAGGCTGGTCTATCTTCGGAAGTCGTTCCATGATTTGAAAGACAAGTAGCTCATTTTAACCGGTTTTCTGGAGGTTTGCCATGCCGGATACTCTGAAAAAGACCATATTCTCCATAATCAAGATTCTGCTTGTGGCACTGGGTGTCTATATACTCTTCAAAATAGGCGGATTCTTTGTGCCCTTTATTATTGCATTTATTTTTTCTTCTCTCATTGAACCCATCGTAAAGTTTATTGAAACCAAGCTGCGCATATCAAGAAAAATCGGAAGTGTTTTCTCGATACTGGTGGTACTCGGTGCCATCCTCACAGTTTTTGGTCTGCTAATTGCAAGGCTTGTAAAGGAAATCATCAATGTATACAACAGCCTCAATCTGACCTTCGACAGCATATCTGCCTTTATTGACAGTGTCCTTGAAGAGGCCAGTAACCTTTTCCTGAAGCTCCCGGTGCAGGTATCCGATGGTATCAGCAACGCAATCAACAATTTTTCAAACAATCTGGAGAATTTGCTAAAGCCTGTGGTTGATCTTGCAACAGGAACCATCCAGTTTGCCTTCTCACTGCCCCAGGCTTTGGTCTTTATTCTGGTAACTATTCTGGCAACCTATTTCATGTCCAGCGATAAGCATAAGATTGCCAAGTTCCTTGACTCCCAGATCCCTTCCGATTGGCTCAGGAACACCAGGAATGTTACAAATAATGTTTTCATGGCACTGTTTGGATGGCTGAGGGCTCAGCTTATACTGATGTCGGTTACATTCAGTGAGGTTTTGATAGGCTTTTTGATCATTGGTATTGAAAACGCCCTTCTATTAGCTCTTATCATTGCACTTGTAGATGCTCTTCCTATTTTAGGCACAGGCTCCATTCTCTTGCCATGGGCGGTTATCGATTTGCTGACCGGCAATACCAGGCAGGGGCTCTCATTGGCTCTTCTATGGTTGATCACCCTGTTTGTCCGGCAGTTGATCGAGCCCAAGGTGGTGGGGCATCAGATAGGCATTCATCCGTTGTTTACACTCTTTGGCATGTATCTGGGTCTTCAGTTTTTCGGGATTTTTGGACTGTTTTTAGGCCCCATTTGTGTGGTGATTGTAAAACAAATTCTTGAGGGGATCCTGAAGACTGGCGGGCTGAAGGGCTGGGTTGAGAAGAACTTCAAAAATAACGACTCATCATCGGAGACTCAGGATCAGGAGAGTGAGGCGGAGGATTTGCCCGAACCTCCTTAAAGTATTCATGCTGATTCATTTTGACAAATAAACTGCAGGGCAGAGATCACGCCTGCAGTTTTCCTTTATATAGAGAAAAATGAGAATTNCGATGTGGATTTATGCATTTCTAACCTGATGGCTGCGTCCAATTCTGATCAGTTACTGCCCTCGGTTTCATCAAAAACAGTTACTGGGGAGTTGTCATCTATATCCATGTTATTAACAACAGTGGTGTTATCCTTGTTCACGGTAACAGTTACTTTGGTGTGGTCATAGCTGTGGCCAAATGCAGATTCTTTTATGTCGTACTCGGTTACCATTTTGATCTTGTTTTCCCTTATTTCGTGGAATACAGCTTCTTTTCCCCTATCCTTTACGGTGATGAGCAATGGAACAACTATCAGAATGACGATGGAGGCGAAAACCGAAACGACGGAAAACCATAAACTGATTACATCGTTTCTGACCCCAATAATCATGAGGATTATAAATGCTAATACTGCTAAAAACAATATCTTGTACACTTTCTGTGCCCGATCTGAAAAGGTAAGATGAGTGCTGACTTTTATGCTTTTTCCCTTCTCTCTGCGATACAAGGTCTTCTGAGAAACCGGTTTTTTCATGTTTTGCCTCACCTCACAGATAATGCAAATNATATTGGTATCATTTTATCAGATGGACAGGTATTCTGACAAATGTAGATTACTTAACAGGCCAACGGGCTGACTGCCCTGAATGATTGAACCGCGGCATACTGANATGTGATAAACTTGTCCATTGAAAAATAGCACAAAAAGAAACGGTAACGTTTAAGTAACCGTCTATGGGAAAGGTCATCAGATTACTGATATCGATGGGGGTAAGGGAGGCGGTTTTTTCCAGGGCCGCCAACCCTATTTTAAGCCTTCATGGAGCTTGATCAATGCCTTCTTCTCAATACGAGATACGTAGGAACGCGATATGCCAAGGCTTTCCGCCACCTCACGCTGGGTTTTTCCGCAGCCGCCGCATAAACCGTATCGCAGCCGGATAATGATTTGTTCACGGCCTTCAAGGACGGACCTTATCAGCCGGTAAAGCTTTTTGATTCTCTGGGTCAGATCAACCTTCTCGTCCACTCCCTCATCTTCACAGCCCAGAATATCGATGAGAGAAATCTCATTGCCCTCCTTGTCGGTACCCAGTGGTTCATTGAGGGATACTTCGTTTTGGAGCTTTTTTGATGCTCTGAGGTGCATCAGGATCTCGTTCTCAATACAACGTGCTGCATAGGTAGCCAACCTGATCCCTTT
>JGI24708J26588_10000047_pt1 | contig 78520 bp, 74 predicted proteins | sample BioPla1DNA2_FD_26588 | JGI IMG/M metagenome (IMG submission 26588) | reverse complement strand
CAAATCCAAACAGAAAATCCCAGCGAGTTAGGATATACACCTAAGTCCGCACTAGAAAAAGGAATTGCTAATGATGAAGTCTATTGTCAGCGTTGTTTTAGATTGCGTCATTATAACGAAATTCAAGATGTCTCCCTTACCGATGATGATTTTTTGCGTTTATTAAATGAAATTGGGGAGCATGACGCCTTAATTGTCAATGTTGTGGATATTTTTGATTTTAATGGTTCGATTATCCCTGGTTTGCATCGTTTTGTTGGTAAAAATCCAGTATTAATGATTGGCAATAAAGTGGACGTCTTGCCAAAATCATTAAAACGTGGGAAATTAACCCAATGGATGCGAGAACGTGCCCATGAATTAGGCTTGCGTCCAGTGGATATCTTACTGACAAGTGCGAAAAAAGCCCATGAAATGGATGAAGTACTAGAAAAAATAGAAGCATACCGCGAGGACCGTGATGTGTATGTTGTAGGTGTAACCAATGTTGGAAAATCAACTTTAATCAATCAAATTATCGCTAAAGTTGCCAATGTGAAAGATGTGATTACGACTTCACGTTTTCCAGGAACGACTTTAGATAAGATTGAAATTCCGCTTGATGATGGACATTTTTTAATTGACACACCGGGGATTATCCACCGTCATCAAATGGCGCATTACTTAGGGAAAAAAGATTTGAAACTAACTGCACCACAAAAAGAAATTAAGCCAAAAGTTTATCAGCTAAATGAAGGTCAAACGCTCTTTTTAGGCGGTTTGGCACGATTTGACTATGTGAGCGGAGAGAAAGGTTCATTTGTCGCTTATGTTTCGAATGATTTAAATATTCATCGTACCAAAATGCAAGGAGCAGATGAATTTTACCAAAAACATGTGGGTAGTTTATTAACCCCGCCGCAAAAAGAGGAAGTTGCTGATTTTCCAGAATTGGTGCGATTTGAATTTGCGATTAAAGAAAAAACTGATGTCGTCTTTGCCGGGCTTGGTTGGATTACAGTTCGCCAACCAGGAATTGTAGCTGGATATGCACCTAAGGGAGTCGACGTTATTGTTCGTAAAGCATTAATATAAAGAAAGTGAGAAAGATATGTTAACGGGAAAACAAAAGAGATTTTTAAGAAGTCAAGCCCATCATTTACAACCGATTTTTCAAATTGGTAAAGGTGGCGTAAACGAAGCGATGAATACCCAAATTGCTGAAGCGCTAGAAAAACGCGAATTAATCAAAGTTTCATTGTTACAAAATACCGATGAAGTAGCAGATGAAGCCGCATTAGAGATTGCACAAGCGACAAACAGTGAAGTCGTACAAGTCATCGGGCGGGTCATTGTTTTATACAAAGCTTCAAGTAAAGAAAAATACCAACGCCTGACACAACAATTGAAATTATTGTAAGATTAGATGAGGGATGAATTNTTTGAAAGCAAAGTATATCACTGAAGTTGAACCATTAATTCAAGTACAAACCACGCAGCCAAGAAAGCAAGTAGGTATTTTAGGTGGTAATTTTAATCCGGTTCACAATCAGCATTTATTAATTGCCGATCAAGTGGGCACGGCTTTGAATTTAGAAAAGGTCTATTTGATGCCTGAATATTTACCGCCCCATGTTGATGAAAAGGACACGATTGAGGCTGAACACCGATTAAATATGTTAAAATTAGCCATCGCGGACAATCCTTTATTTGATATCGAACAAGCTGAGTTACAACGCAAAGGAAAAAGCTATACTTATGACACCATGAAAGCATTGATTGCCCAAAATCCAGATACGGACTATTATTTCATCATTGGTGGCGATATGGTAGAATATTTACCAAAGTGGTATAAAATTGATGAGCTAGTCGAAATGGTGCAATTTGTTGGAGTCAAAAGGCCAGGATATTCGATTGACACCCCGTATCCCATTATTTGGTTAGATGCACCGATGATGGATTTGTCTTCTAGTTTAATCCGTAAAAAGATTGCACAAGGGTGTTCGATTCGTTATCTTGTACCTGAGGCTGTGCGAAATTATATTTTAGAAAAGGGGCTTTATCTTGAAAGTTGATGTAGCAAAATATAATCCGGCGATGCGTGAAGAATTGATGCAACAAGTACAGATGCAGATGAGCGAGAAGCGTTTTGTGCATGTATTGGGCGTAGAGGAGATGGCAGTGGCTTTAGCGAAAAAATACGGTGCAGATCCCAATAAAGCCAGTATCGCAGCTCTATGTCATGATTATGCCAAAGAACGAAGCGATGATGATTTTATCTTTGAGATTGAACGCAAACAGCTTACTCCAGCCTTATTAAAATGGAATAATGCAATCTGGCATGGCGTTGTCGGAGCAGAATTTGTACGCGATGAATTAGGTGTAAATGATGAAGAAATTCTACAAGCCATTCGCGTGCATACGACAGGTTCACGAGAAATGAGTCTTTTGGATAAAGTAATTTTTGTGGCAGATTATGTGGAGAAAAACCGTCAATTTCCAGGAGTTGAAGAAGCGCGCGAATTAGCCATTACAGATTTGGAGGCAGCCGTGCGCTATGAATTGACACATACTTTACAATTTTTAATTTCAAAAGGACAAGCGATTCATCCAAAAACGATAGAAACGTATAATTATTATGTAGCCAAACATTAGGAGGAGATTACCATAGATAGCAAACAAATTTTAGAAGTAGCTGTAAAAGCAGTAGATGACAAACACGCCCAAGATATCATTGCTTTAGATGTCCGCGAAGTTTCTTTATTAGCTGATTATTTTGTGATTTGTTCAGGAAATACTGATCGTCGTATTAATGCGATTGTCGACGAAGTGGTTGAACANGCTTATAAAAATCAAATGGATGTCAAACGNGTNGAAGGGAAAGAGGCAAGCAAGTGGGTCTTGATTGACTTAGGTGATGTGATTGTTCATGTCTTTAATCAAAGTGAACGTGAATTTTATCAATTAGAAAAACTTTGGTCAGATGCACCTTTAGTAGATTTAAGTGAAATGGTTGTGAATGCTAGTGGCTTATGAGACCTTTGCCTTTGTCTATGATGAAGTCATGGATACCTCGTTATATCAGCGTTGGTTAGACTTTTCGTTGCGTTTTTTAGGTGACCGCAAGAAAATTTTAGAGCTTGCTTGCGGAACTGGGGCACTGGCTTTAGATTTTGCGAAAAGTGGTTTTGATGTGACGGCTTTAGATTTATCTGAAGAAATGTTAATGATTGCTAGTTCACGTGCCCAAGAAGCTGATGTTGATATTCAGTTTGTCGAAGGAGATATGTTGGATTTAACAGATATTGATACGTATGAAGCGGTGACTTGTTTTTCTGACTCGATTTGTTATATGGAGGATGAACAAGCCGTCCAACAAGTCTTTGATGGCGTGTATCAAATCTTAGAAGAAAATGGTGTCTTTATTTTTGATGTGCATTCGACTTATCAAATTGATGAAGTCTTTCCGGATTACAGCTATCATTATCAAACGGAGGATTTTGCCTTTTTATGGGATAGTTATGCTGTAGACGTGCCACATAGTATCGAGCATTTCTTAACATTCTTTGTGCAAAATGAAGAAGGATTGTTTGAACGCCGTGACGAGATTCACCGTGAAAGAACCTATCCATTAAATCAATATTTAATGATGTTAGAAAATGCCGGCTTTGCAAAAGTGGAAGCCTATGCCGATTTTATCGATAGCGAACCAAATGAAAAAAGTCGCCGTTGGTTCTTTGTCTGCGAAAAATAAAACAGTAGAAAGAAAAGATGGTTGGCACGTTCAATCATCTTTTTTATTTGCGAAGGAGGATGTAAATGAAAGCCTGTGGCGTTATTGTTGAGTATAATCCGTTTCATAATGGACATCGATATCATTTGGAGCAAGCACGTTGTAAATCCCAAGCTGATGTCATTATCTGTGCGATGAGTGGAAACTTTTTACAGCGTGGGGAAGCGGCAATTATTGATAAGTGGCAACGAGCAAATAGTGCCTTACAAAATGGGGCGGATATTGTTTTAGAGTTACCGTTTGAATGGGCAGTTCAGTCTGCGGATTATTTCGCACAAGGCGGTGTCAATATGTTAGCAGCGATTGGTTGTGAGTATCTTTGTTTCGGAACAGATAGCCAGGAGAAAATGGATTATCAGCATATTGGTCAATTTTTACATCAAAATCATCAACAGTTAAACCAACTTTTTCATCAAATGGCTGACGAAAAGCTTTCCTATGCTGAAAATATGATTCGCGTTTTTCAAGCTTTAGAAATAGACATTCCTTTTGATCATAAGCAACCAAACCATATTCTAGGATTGAGCTATGCAAAAGCGAATAGTCAACTAATCAAACCAATGACTTTATTAGCTATTCCTCGGATCGAGAGTGGTTATCATGAACAAAAATTAGGAGAGTCTAGGATTGCAAGTGCTACGGCTATTCGTCGCGGAATCTTTCGTGGAGAAGAAATTACCCCTTATGTGCCGTCTAGTTCTTTGGCTTATTTAACCGAACGGAAAGTTTGTTTAGAAGATTTCTTTCCATATTTAAAATTTCGTCTATTAACGATGGATTTAGCAGAATTACAGCAAATTTATCAAATGGAAGAAGGTCTAGCTTTCAGAATGAAGAAGCTTATTCGAAGCTGTTTTTCTTATGAATCTTTAATCAATCAGCTTAAAAGCAAACGATATAGTCAAACGCGTATTCAGCGCTTATTGTTATATTGCTTGTTAAATGTGCGCAAGGAAGAGATTCGAAATGCTTGGCAAACTCCAAGTATAAGAATATTAGGCTTTACTGAAAAAGGACAAGGATATTTAAATAAAGTGAAAAAACAAGTGCCTTACCCGTTGATTACTAGAGTGGGTAAAGTAGAGGCTACTCGTCTTTCGTTGACGATTCGATCAGATGAGGTCTATCGATTGGCGAATTCACACATTCAAGAACAAAATTTTAGAACAATGATTAAAATGTTGAAGGATGGATGCAATTGAAAAAATGGTACTTTTTGTGTATTGATTATTTTTAAGTTCGCTGATTAGTGTAATTCTCACTATTTATGGTTTGATTTTTTTCGGTTGTCTTTCGGGTGTATTGGTTAATTATTATACAGAGATGAATCATCTACATCGTGAAGAAGAAAAATCAAATCTAAAAAAATGAAAAAACTGATGAAAAAAACTTCACAGATACTTACAATATCGGTATAATATGGAGTGGACCTTAAGTATTTATGAAATGAAACTATTAGAAAGCGAAGTGAAATTATGGGTCGTAAATGGGCAAATATCGTCGCTAAGAAAACGGCGAAAGATGCAAATAATAGCCGAATTTATGCGAAATTTGGTATTGAAATCTATGCAGCTGCAAAATCGGGTGAACCTGACCCACATTCTAACCAAAAATTACGTTTCGTTATTGAAAGAGCGAAAACTTATAATGTACCACGTCATATCATTGACCGCGCCATTGAAAAAGCAAAAGGTGGCGGCGATGAACAATACCAAGAATTACGCTATGAAGGTTTCGGACCAAATGGCTCAATGGTCATCGTGGACACTTTAACCAATAATGTCAACCGTACAGCTGCGGATGTCCGTGCTGCCTTTGGTAAAAACGGCGGAAACATGGGGGTAACTGGTGCAGTCAGCTACATGTTTGATAATACAGCATTATTTGGTTTTGCAGGCGATGATGCCGATGAAATCTTAGAATATTTAATGGATAAAGACATCGATGTACGTGATGTTGAAGCTGAAGATGGTCAAATTATGGTTTATGGTGAACCAACTGATTTCCATGCGATTCAAGAAGCACTAAAAGAAAAAGGAATCACTGACTTTAGCGTGGCTGAAATGCAAATGATTCCTCAAAATGAAGTTACCCTAACTGGGGATGACTTAGCTAAGTTTGAAAAAATGATTGATGTTTTAGAAGACTTAGAAGATGTTCAATCTGTTTACCACAATGTAGACTTTGGCGAAGAATAATATATTTGTAATGATAGGGCTGGATGCTTGAAAGAAGTGTCTAGTCTTTTTTTCTGGTTTTCCAATAAAGATTTTTATAGAATTTACATGAGAACGATTTACCAAATCACAATTTAGTAAATCGTGATTTGAATAATACTATAAAAAAATCGCGAGTAAACCCACCATTGAGGGATACTCGCGATTATTTGTTGTTAATTATTTTCTGGAATGATTTCTTGCGTCATTTCCACTTGTTTTTGTGGTGAACGGACAAAGAAGGAAAGGATAAGCCCAAGAATAGCTAACCCGATCACGAAATACGTACTCATGTGTGTGCCGTTAACGAAAGCTTGTTGACTCGTTTGGGCGTTGGCAGATTGTCCTAATTGTAATAAACAAGTCGTTAATGCAGTACAAATAGCCCCGATTACTTGTTGGAAGGTATTGATAATCGTGCTGCCATCTGTTGATAAATGTGGAGGTAAGGCACTTAACCCACTAGATTGTGCAGGAGACATGGATAACGGAATACCAATCATCAACAATAAGTGGCAGAAAATCACATAAGCAATAGGAGTATCCGTTGAGAAGCGGCTAAATAAAAAGGCTCCGACAAGTGTAAAGATAAATCCAAGTGGCACAAGTACTTTTGGCCCCATCTTGTCATATAATTTTCCTGAAGCAAATGAAACTACTGCGTTTAAAATGCCTCCTGGTAACATGATCATCCCAGTTAAGTCAACAGGCAAGAGTAAGCCGTTTTGTAGGTATTGTGGTAATAGAAACATCGCGGATAAGGTAATCCCAAAGTTAATCATGACCAATAACGTGCCGACTAAAAATCCCGGGTTTGCTAATGCTTTTAAGTTCAAGATAGGATGCGCCATTTTCAATTGACGCGCCACATAAATGATTAAGGCAATCAGACCGATCACTAATGAAGAGACCACGATAGGTGATTGGAAGGAGTACTCACTGGCTAAACTAAAACCAAGGACGATACCCCCAAATCCTAAAGCAGAAGTAATCGTGCTGAGTAAATCAATTTTGGGCTTAGTTAATTCAAATGGGCTTTCAATAAAATTAAAAGCTAAGATCCAAGCAATGGCTAAAAATACGGCAAAACTAGCAAAAATCAAACGCCATGAAGCAATACTTAATAAAATTCCCGCTAAAGTAGGGCCCACAGCAGGCGCAAACATAATAATTAATGCAGCCATGCCCATCGCAGCACCTAATTTTTGAATAGGGAAGACTTCCATCGTCAAAGCGAAGAGAATCGGTAAAATTAATCCTGTACCAATCCCTTGAATCATACGTCCAGTTAATAATAGCCCGAAGTTTGGCGCGGCGGCACTAAGGATTGAGCCGATGAAGAAACTGGTTAATGAAAATAAGGTGAGTGTTTTGACCTTAAATGTTTTCATCAATAGACTGGCAAAAGGTAAGACAATCCCGATAATCATCATGTAACCAACTACGAGTAACTGAATGGTGCTAATCGGTAAACCAAAAGTCTTAGATAGTTCAGGTAAAGCGATATTTAAAGATGTTTCACTATACATACCGACAAATGCGCCGATATATAATCCCGACATAATTAAAAATGGATGTTGATAAATTTTTCTTTTCATAATAACCCCCGTAACTAAATTTATTTGTGAATTGTTTCTTTATGATTGATAATTAACTTAACAAAATCATATACAATCTGAACAGGAATTAGTTTATCAAAATTTGAGAAGTCTTCGTAAGTGTTTTTTTAAGTAAATTTCAGAAAATGAGAAGATTAGTTTTTATTTAAAAGAAAAAACGGATGAAATCGATTTATCGTTGGAAAGATTAGGCAATAGGTTAAATAATTGATGAGCTAAGGAGGAGAGGCGAATAAATAATCCGTGCCCAAAAAAAGACACGGATAGGCATTAATTGGTTTGAAAGCTTTCAGGATTTAAGTCTAATAAATAAGGACTTAACTGACCTTTTTCTGAAACGATATGTAATTCATGCATGGCACGGGTAAATATCGTATATAGAATTAATTGGTCATGTGTAGTGTGGAATTGTTGGTTAACATCCCAAGCAACGACTCGGTCAAATTCCAAGCCTTTTGCAAGATAGGCAGGAATAATCATGATATCACGCTTCATAAAGGTTTCCTCTGAATCAAGCAATTGGACTTTTGATTTTAGTTTCTCATCTAATTGTTGGTAAAGTTCCTGACATTCTTGCGTGGTTTTACAAATAATTGCCGTTCGTAAATGTGGTTGTTCCGCACTACATTCTTGGATAAATTGATTGAACCAAGTGATTTTTTCGCTTTTATCGTGGGTCCATAAGGTAGGGAGACTAGCATGGCGCGCAGTAGCCACGACTTTATCTTCTTGGGATAAAAATTGGTTCGCAAAGTCTGTAATTTCTTGTGTAGACCGATAACTAGTGGTTAATTGATAATTAGTCACTTCAACATCCGGGAAAAGACGATCGAGGCTGCCGACAATTGAGTCATTGCCAAAGATTTTTTGGTTTAAATCCCCGCATAGGCTGATATTTGCTTTTGGATATAAACTACGCAATAAAGCGACTTGAGCTGGTGGAAAGTCTTGCATTTCATCGATAAAGATAAAGCGCCCCTTTTGTTCGACATAGATCGGATACAGTCCTTTTGCCAATAAGAAGTATAATGTTGCATCACTAGTTGTTAATTGGCGATTGCGCAAACGATTCTTCACTTCGGTAAGATGGTTTTGATATTCTGCTGCATCAATGCCAGACACAGGCTCTATAGATTTTAAGAAATGTAGATATTGGGCTGCCAAATTGATGAACGTATAATTTTTCACTGCACGTTTGATTTTTCTAAATTTCTTTTTGACGATTTGTTGGCGAAACTCTTTTAACATTTTGCGCTCCGTTTTTTCGTCGGCTTCTAAATTTGGATTATCTTCAAAAGCTTGTTGGAGCATTTCTTCAGCAAGCGTTTTTACTTCAGGCAATTTTGCTTCATCTTTCATCAGGCCACCGATTTTTTTCAATAGTCTTGTTTGTAAGAGTTGCATGCGTTGATGAATTGGCAAGTTTGGATTGGTTTCTAAATAATAAGCACGTATTTGTTCTTTAGATAAAAGCATGCGGTCGTTTAATTTTAGATTTCTAAACAATGGACCAACAGCGGTGATGCTCTTGAGATATGGCTTGATTTGATAGACAGCGGTGACACTCTGTTTAAAGCTATCGACAGCATTTTCTAAATCAGCCAAAAAATCTTCTTCACTCATCGTATTTTTAGGAATTTCCATCGTTGGCAAGAGCTGTTGTAGAAAATCATTGAAAGTAAAGGTCGGCACTTGGCTTTCACCTAAAGACGGCAGCACCATCGAAATATAATCGGTAAATAAACGGTTAGGAGAGAAAACGAGGACTTGCTTTTCATCTAGCCATTGACGATTATGGTATAAAATATAGGCCACCCGTTGCAAGAGTGCTGAGGTTTTTCCGCTTCCAGCAATCCCTTGAATTAAGACGGCCTTACTGTGGCTGTCACGGATGATGGTATTTTGCATTTTTTGGATGGTCGCCACGATATTTTTCATTTGATTGCTGCTGGCTTCATCTAATACTTCAAGTAAGAATTCATCATTAATTGTATCATTGGTATCGACCATTGCTTGTAGTTTGCCGTCTGTGATTTTGAATTGTCGTTTTAAAGTAAGTTCGACTTCAAAGGTGTCCTGATCGGTTTGATAACTCGCTTTTCCAAGATGACCTTCATAATATAGGTTGGCAATTGGTGCACGCCAGTCAATAATGGTTGGTTCTTCATTTTTATCCCGTAAAGAAGCGATTCCCAGGTACAGTGTTTCGTCAAGAGCTTCTTCCTTGAAATCAATCCGTGCAAAATACGGGCTTTTTTGCATGGCGGATAGTGTTTGGATGCGTTTTTCTTGGGATTGGGCATTTTGATATTTCATCATTAAATCTTGTTCATGTTTTTGATATTCCACGACAGATTCGTAAAATGCCTCTTCAGAACCTGTTTGAATTTTTATATCGGCTAATTCTTTTAAATCACTTTGAAAATGGCCGTTTAATTCTTGTAATTTTCGACTTAAGATATTTTTCTCTTGTTCTATATTAACGAGTGTGGCATTTAAATGTTGAATTTCTTGTTCTTTTGCGTTAATTGTAATCACCCCTAACAATTCTTGACTTAAAATTATAGCATAGATTAGGGGGATTAACTACCATTTGATAGTAAAAAGTATGTTACTTAATTTATCAAATTTTTCAGTTGTAACTATTTCATCAATCATAGTTCAAGCTCTTTCCAAAGTTCATCGATAGACCGGGTGTTTAGATTCCCATTTGCTTTCTCTACTTCGTATTTTGCAAAGACTCTCATATCATATTCATCTTCTATACGTTCCATCATGGTATTGCGAATTATGGAAGAAAGACTTGTATGATGAATAGGGGCATAGTCCTTAAAAATAGCAAGTTCTTCTTTTGACATGCTAATACTGATATTAACCATGGTAAAGCATCCTTCTGGTTTGTTTTGTTAATTTCAATGTATTATGTTGGATTTTTCTTGTCAATTTAGATTTTTAAAAGGTAATAAACAAAATACAGCCATCGATAAATCTTGTTTTCATTTTGCATACATATATGAATATCAAAACCTATTATTTGTATCTTAACTAAAAGCTAAAAGATAGTTGACAATTTAGTTCGTTCGTTTATCATAAAATTAGATTATTTTTGAGGAGGAATTTTGATGCCATTCGTACACATTGAATTAGTGGAAGGTCGTAGCCAAGAACAATTAGAAAACATGATGAAAGATGTGACAGAAGCCATTCACAAAAATACTGGTGCACCTAAAGAACATATTCATGTCATTATTAATGAAATGAAAAAAGGCACTTATGGTGTAAACGGTGAGTGGAAAAAATAAGCAGTTCAAAATGTCTGGAAATCTTCTAGGCATTTTTTGTTCAATTTTTCTAGCATTTCTTTTCATTTTTTCTTGCAATTTTCAAGAAATGGTGTTTAAATAGAAGACGTAAATTGATCGATGAGAAAGACACCTAAACTTGAGAGTCTTCTGATAAGAGAGGAAGGTCGTGGCTGAAAACCTTCTAGGAGAAAACCAAGGGCAGACCACTTTCACAAGACCCTTATGAATCTAAGGGCGGTGCAGACCGTTAAGACTTTCAAGGAGTAGCAATACTTAAAATTAGGTGGAACCACGTAGATACGTCCTAGTGTAGTCATGAATGATGGCTATGCTAGGACTTTTTGTTTTACGTGAATCATCAGAAATATGGAGGAAAACAAGATGATTAAAATTACTTTTCCAGATGGTGCAGTCAAAGAATTTGCTGCAGGTGTCACAACGAAAGAAATCGCTGAAGGTATTTCAAAAAGTTTAGCGAAAAAAGCTTTAGCCGGTAAATTAAACGGCCAATTAATTGATTTAACACGCGAAATCAATGAAGATGGGGCAATTGAAATTATTACGCCAGATCATGAAGATGCGTTGAGCCTATTACGTCATTCAAGTGCCCATTTAATGGCTCAAGCAATGCGTCGTTTATATCCCAAAATTCACTTTGGCGTAGGTCCAGCCATTGATTCTGGTTTCTACTACGATACAGATAATGGCGAAAATGCAATTACCGCAGAAGACCTACCAGCTATCGAAGCGGAAATGATGAAGATTGTGAAAGAAAACTTACCAATCGAACGCCGTGTCTTAACAAAACAAGAAGCGCTAGAATTATTTGCGCAAGATCCATATAAAGTGGAATTAATTACCGAATTACCTGAAGATGAAGTGATTACTGCTTACCAACAAGGTGAATTCGTAGACCTTTGCCGTGGCCCACATGTCCCTTCAACTGGTCGTATCCAAGTCTTCCAATTATTATCAGTGGCAGGTGCATACTGGCGCGGAAATTCTGACAACCATATGATGCAACGTGTTTATGGTACTGCCTTCTTTGACAAAAAAGACTTAAAAGAATTCTTGCGTTTACGTGAAGAAGCTAAAGAACGTGACCACCGTAAATTAGGTAAAGAACTTGATTTATTCATGGTATCTAAGGAAGTTGGTTCTGGTTTGCCATTCTGGTTACCAAAAGGCGCTACGATCCGTCGTACCATTGAACGCTACATTGTTGATAAAGAAATTAGCTTAGGTTACCAACATGTCTATACTCCAGTGATGGCTGATGTGAACCTTTATAAGACTTCTGGCCACTGGGATCACTACCATGAAGATATGTTCCCACCAATGGATATGGGCGATGGCGAAATGTTAGTATTGCGTCCGATGAACTGCCCACACCACATGATGGTCTATAAAAATGACATCCATTCCTACCGCGAGTTACCAATTCGTATTGCTGAACTAGGAATGATGCATCGTTATGAAAAATCAGGGGCTTTATCTGGTTTACAACGTGTGCGTGAAATGACTTTAAATGATGGACATACATTTGTGCGTCCAGATCAAATTAAAGATGAATTCAAACGTACTTTAGACTTAATGACTTCTGTTTACCATGATTTTGGTATTGATGATTATCGTTTCCGTCTAAGTTATCGTGATCCAAATAATACAGATAAGTACTTTGATGATGATGCTATGTGGGAAAATGCACAAACCATGTTAAAAGCTGCGATGGATGAATTAGGCTTAGAATACTTTGAAGCAGAAGGAGAAGCGGCATTCTACGGTCCTAAACTAGACGTCCAAGTAAAAACAGCACTAGGTATGGAAGAAACACTATCTACTATCCAATTAGACTTCTTATTACCTGAACGTTTTGATTTAACATATGTGGGTGAAGATGGCGAAAATACCCACCGCCCAGTCGTTATCCACCGTGGAATCGTCTCAACTATGGAACGTTTTGTCGCTTATTTAACAGAAGTGTACAAAGGGGCTTTCCCAACATGGTTAGCGCCAATTCAAGCAACCATTATTCCTGTGTCTGTGGATGCGCATAGTGATTACGCTTATGAAATCAAACGTCGTCTACAAGAAAAAGGCTTACGTGTCGAAGTGGATGATCGTAACGAAAAAATGGGTTACAAGATCCGTGCTTCTCAAACGCAAAAAATTCCTTACCAAATCGTGGTTGGGGATAAAGAAGTGGAAGAAGGCACCGTTAATATCCGCCGCTACGGTAGCAAAGAAACACATGTAGAATTACTAGACATGTTTATCGATGCGATGGTCGCGGACGTGAAGAACTACAGCCGTAAATAGTGAAACAAAATGATAAAGATGCCTAACGTATTGATATTGGTTGGGCATCTTTTGTTTTTTTTGTTAAAACTTTCATGGATTAATTTTGCAATCTATTTGATTTTATGAAAAAAGTATGCTATATTTTCATTAGTAATGATACTTGAAGGTGAGTGAGCGATATTTAATTGCTCACTCTTTTTAATGAAAAAATGCCTTGAAGTTCACTAAAGGAGGTCTGAAGAATTTGAGTAGTGTTGTCCAAACAGTTACCGATTTAGTTACACCAATTGTTGATGAACATGGATTTGAATTAGTTGAAGTAGAATTTGTCAAAGAAGGAAAAAGCTGGTATCTTCGTGTCTTTATCGATAAAGAAGGCGGAATTGATATTGAAGAATGTGCGCTTGTCAGTGAACAATTAAGCGAAAAATTAGATAACGTTGATCCTGATCCAATCCCACAAGCTTACTTTTTAGAGGTTTCTTCACCAGGAGCAGAACGTCCTTTGAAGAAAGAAAAAGATTATGAAAAAGCATTAGGAGAATACATTCATATCTCTTTATATCAAGCGGTTCAAGATGAAAAAGTTTATGAAGGATTTTTGGAAAGCTTCGATGAAAATCAATTAACATTAAAAGTACGCATCAAAACACGTGAAAAACAAATCACTTTTGATCGAAACAATATTGCCAAAGCACGTTTAGCAATTCAGTTTTAATTATGGAGGGAAAATAATCAAATGAGTAAAGAAATGTTAACGGCCTTAGAAACTTTAGAAGCGGAAAAAGGTATTGCCAAAGAAATCGTGATTGAAGCCTTGGAAGCCGCTTTAATCTCTGCCTATAAACGCCACTATGGACAAGCCCAAAATGTGGAAGTTGAATTTGATCAAAAGAAAGGGGACATCCATGTTTATGCGGTGAAAGAAGTCACTGAAGAAGTCATGGATAGTCAATTAGAAGTTTCAATTAAAGATGCGACTGCGATTAATCCGCATTATGAAATTGGAGATAAGATTCGTTTTGAAGTGACACCAAAAGATTTCGGTCGGATTGCTGCTCAAACTGCTAAACAAGTCATCTTACAACGTGTTCGTGAAGCAGAACGTAGCATTATCTATGAAGAATTCTCACAATATGAAAAAGAAATCCTTCAAGGTATCGTTGAACGTCAAGATAACCGTTATATCTATGTGAATTTAGGTAAGATTGAAGCCGTCTTATCTAAACAAGACCAAATGTTAAATGAATTCTACCAACCACATGACCGCATTAAAGTCTTTGTATCCAAGGTAGAAAATACTTCAAAAGGCCCTCAAGTTTTTGTCAGCCGTAGTCATCCAGATTTACTACGCCGTTTATTTGAACAAGAAGTCCCAGAAGTGTATGATGGTACTGTTGAAATCATGAGTATTGCCCGTGAAGCTGGGGACCGTTCTAAAATTGCGGTTCGTTCATTTGATGCAGATATTGATCCAGTGGGTACTTGTGTCGGTCCAAAAGGTCAACGTGTTCAAAATGTAGTCAATGAATTAAAAGGCGAAAACATGGATATCGTCGAATGGGATGAAGATCCAGCTGTTTACATTGCCAATGCGTTGAATCCAGCAGAAGTAAGTGATGTAATCTTTGACTTAGAAAATCCAAAATCATGTACGGTTGTTGTGCCAGACAATCAATTATCCTTAGCGATTGGTAAACGTGGTCAAAATGCACGTTTAGCTGCCAAATTAACCAACCACAAAATTGATATCAAACCTGAATCTCAAATGCAAGAATTCTACGCGCAACTTGAAGCCCAAGAAGCGCAAGAAGAATTTGATGAAGAATTAGTAGAAGAAGCGTTTGACGAAGTGGCACAAGAAGTCAGTGAAGAAGTTGTAGCTGAGGAAGTTGCACAAGATGATGCTGTAGAAGAAGTATTAGAAAGCGAAGATGAAACTTTAACTGAAGAATAGGAGGTACCTATGAAGCAAAGAAAAATCCCTTTAAGAACCTCTGTTGTAACCGGTGAGGTGATTCCCAAAAAACAATTATTAAGAATTACGCGCTCAAAAGAAGGTGTCGTTTCCATCGATCCAACGGGTAAAATGCCTGGACGTGGTGCCTATATCGCGATGGAGCCAGAAGAAGCTGAACTTGCTTGGAAAAAACGCATCTTTGATAAAAAATTTGGTGTGACATTAAGTGACGAATTTTATCAAGAATTACTAGATTATGTGAAACATCAGAAAGCACGTCGAGAGTTATTTGGAAATGAATAAACAAAAAGTATTGAATCTTTTAGGTCTTGCCCAACGCGCGGGTAAATTAGTAACGGGTGAAGAACTTGTTACCAAAGAAATCCAAGCACAAAAAGCAAAATTTGTTTTTGTAGCTAGTGATGCGGGTAAGCATACCTTAAAGAAATTGCAAGATAAATCAAGATATTATGAAATCCCTCTAAGTGAAGCTTTTACTAGTCTTGAATTGACACAAGCTTTAGGAAAACCAAGAAAAGCAATTGCGGTGATGGATCACGGCTTTGCTAAGAAAATGGGGGAATTATTGAACGAATAGGAAGGTGATTGAATGAGTAAAGTCAGAATTTATGAATTGGCGAAAGATTTAAATGTCTCCAGTAAAGAATTAGTGGAAAAAGCCAAAACAATTGGAATGGAAGTAGAAAATTATCGTAGTGCAATTACGAAAGAAGAAGCGCAACAATTAAAATCCGAGTTTCAAAATCGTGAAGTGGTTCAAACGGATGGTCATAAAAAATTCCAAACCCAAAGAAACAATCCGAACTTTCTAAACCGTCATAAACAACAAAGAAATACGAATTCAAATAATCGAAATCGCAAAAATACCAAAAATGGCGCAAATCAAAAGCCAGCCGATGCTTCGAAAAATAAATCAGCAAGCAAAAATAAAGTAGTGAAACCAGTTGCTCAAGCCAAAGCGACTCCTAAAAAAGCTGAACAAGAGAAGCAACCTAAAGCGACTGAAGTGAAAAAATCAGCAGTCACGAAGCAAGAAGTGAAGCAAGAAGTTGTTTCACAAGAGAAGCAAACTCCTGAAGTTAAAGTTGCTAAAGAAATGCCAGCTGAAAAAGTACTTCCAGTTCAGCCTGAGAAAAAAGAAACTGCTAAGCCAGAAGTGACTAAAGTAGCTGAGAAGAAAGCAGAAGAAAAGGTGGTTGCTCCAGTTAGTGAAAAAGAAGTGAAAATTGAGCAACCTCAATTGGAGCCTAAAAATGAAAAACCAGAAATGAAAGTTGTTGATAATGTGTCAAACAATAAGAAGGAAAAGAAATCTCAAGTGAGTCAACCTGAAAAGCAAGGAAAATCAATGAAACAAGAAAATCAATCAAAATCAGAAAAAGTGAAAAAAGTTGCCCCAGTTGGCACTGAACAAGAGAATCGTAAACAAGAGCGACCAAAAAACAAAGCGAAAAAACAACATAACAATGATCGCTATGAAGACGATAATTTTGGTAAAGGACGAAATGATAAGAAAAATAATAAGAAAGATTTCGACAAACCAAATAATAAATTCAAGGGCAAAAAAGGTAAAAATAATAAGCCACAAGAAAAGAAACCAGCTGTGCCACCACGTAAATTCCGTGAATTACCAGAAGTATTGGAATATACAGATGGTATGAACGTAGCAGAAATTGCGAAAAAAATTCACCGTGAACCAGCTGAAATTATCAAGAAATTATTTATGATGGGCGTCATGGTCAACCAAAACCAACCATTAGATAAAGATACCATTGAATTATTAGCGGCGGATTACGGAATTGATGCCCAAGAAAAAGTCCAAGTTGATATTGCAGATATTGATAAATTCTTTGAGCCTGAAGAAATCAATGAAGAGAATTTAGTGGCACGTCCACCAGTTGTGACCATCATGGGACACGTTGACCATGGTAAAACGACTTTACTAGATACTTTACGTAATTCACGGGTAACAAGTGGAGAAGCGGGTGGAATTACCCAACATATCGGGGCGTACCAAATTGATATCGATGGTAAACCAATTACCTTCTTGGATACACCTGGACACGCAGCCTTCACAAGTATGCGTGCTCGTGGTGCAAGTATCACGGATATCACTATTTTAGTTGTAGCGGCCGATGATGGGGTTATGCCACAAACTGTTGAAGCGATTAACCACGCCAAAGCTGCCAATGTACCAATTATTGTAGCGGTAAATAAAATTGATAAACCAGCGGCTAATCCACAACACGTCATGCAAGAATTAACCGAATATGAATTAATTCCAGAAAGCTGGGGTGGCGATACCATCTTTGTAGAAATCTCAGCGAAATTCGGTCAAAATATTGATGAATTATTAGAAATGATTCTATTAGTGGCTGAAGTGGAAGACTTAAAAGCTGATCCAACGCAACGTGCAATTGGTACCGTCATTGAAGCACGTCTAGATAAAGGTAAAGGACCGGTTGCTACATTATTAGTACAACAAGGAACGATGCATGTAGGTGATCCAATTGTTGTCGGTAATACATTTGGTCGTGTCCGCGTGATGACCAATGACCTAGGCCGTCGTGAAAAAGCTGCGGGACCGGCAACTCCAGTGGAAATTACTGGTTTGAATGATGTCCCACAAGCAGGTGATCGTTTCGTAGTCTTTGAAGATGAAAAGACGGCGCGTGCTGCTGGTGAAGAACGTGCCAAACGTGCTTTAGTCCAACAACGTGCAGTGACCCATCGTGTTACTTTAGATAACTTATTCGATAGCCTAAAAGAGGGTGAATTGAAGGAAGTTAATGTGATTATTAAAGCGGACGTACAGGGTTCTGCGGAAGCTCTAGCCGCCTCTTTACAAAAAATCGATGTAGAGGGTGTTCGTGTCAATATCGTTCACTCAGCGGTTGGTGCGGTAAATGAAAGTGATGTTACTTTAGCCGCAGCATCTAATGCGATCATTATCGGCTTTAACGTTCGCCCTACACCACAAGCGAAACAACAAGCAGAACTTGAAAGTGTGCAAATTCGTTTACATCGTATCATCTATAAAGCAATTGAAGAAATAGAAACAGCGATGAAGGGAATGCTTGATCCAGAATACGAAGAAAAAATTACAGGTCAAATGGTGGTCCGTGAAACCTATAAAGTATCTAAAGTCGGTACAATTGCTGGATGTTATGTATTAGAAGGTTCAATTAAACGTGATAGCGGCGTACGTGTCATTCGTGATGGTATCGTTATTTACGAAGGACAACTTGCTAGTTTGAAACGCTTCAAAGATGATGTCAAAGAAGTCAAAATGGGATTTGAATGTGGTGCGATGATTGAGAAATTCAACGATATCAAAGTAGACGACATTATTGAAGCCTTCATCATGGAAGAAGTCAAAGTAGACTAATAGACAGCTGCTAAGGAGGAAATTATGGCAAACTATCGTGATAGACGCTTAGCACAAGAAATCCAAAAAGAAGTCAATCAAATCTTGCGTAAAAAAGTTCGTGACCCACGCGTACAAGAAGTAACAATTACTGAAGTTCGTGTGACTGGAGATTTACAACAAGCAACGATTTACTATACCATTTTATCTAATCTTGCTTCAGATCGTACAAAAGCACAACAAGGGTTAGAAAAAGCAACTGGACTAATCAGACGAGAATTGGGTCATGTGTTAACCTTATATAAAACACCTGAACTATTCTTTAGCTATGATGAATCTATTGACTATGGAAATAAAATTGATGAAATGCTAAGAAATTTAAATAAAGAATATTAATTTTTTGCTGAGTCAGAAAGTATCATCTGGCTCAGTTTTTTTATTACAATTTTTGATTTGTGTCTTTACTATTTGTCCAACAAAGAGTAAACTTCGCCTATTATTAAAAAATTCTATAACAATAATTACGCTATCTGTTTGCGTTTTCGCTTTCTAAGGTGTACAATACGGGCAGGATATAAGGAGAGAAAAATTTATGAAAAGAGTAACTTATACGAAAGAAATGATTGTCGACGCTGGATTAAATGTTATCTTTGAACAAGACTTTAAACATTTGACCGCTCGTGCTATTGCTAATGAATTAGGCTGTTCCCCACAACCCATTTATTTGCAATTTGAAAATATGGATGATTTGAAAGATGCGATTGTCGCGAAGTTATGGCAACGATGTCATAATTATATGGAGCTCAAGCATAAAAAAGATAGCCGTAAAATGATAAATTACCCCTTATCTTTTATCCGCTATGCATTAAAGAAACCAAATTGGTATCAGAGCTGTTTTCAAGATATGAGTGGTAATCCAAAAGAGGTAAATGAAAAGTTAAAAACCTATTTTATGATGGAGATTTTTGAATTTGAACGTAACTTAACAGATAAAGAACAAAAATTCTTCTTTATTGAGGCTTTTGCATATATTCATGGGCTAATTGGTGCGGTAAATAGTGGTCGTATTCGTAAAGATGAGTCACAGATAGCACACAGATGGGAAAACTACTTACAGGATTTAGCACAAAGATATCCATTAAGTTTTGAGGCACAATAGCAATATGTAAACTTTCTTGTTATCATATTAAAAAAGAGCTATTGCAAGATTTTGCTAAGCGCATTAAAATATGGGTGAATAAAGGAAAAGTTCTGTATAGGAGAAGTAATCTAAATGATTGGAAAAAGGATAGCAGTAAATTAAATGGTGCTTTTGTCTGAAAAAACAAGAGTGCCATTTAATTTTTTTATGCACACTTTGATTCGCTCAAGGTGTTTTTTGTGCCTGATTTGTTAACTTGTTTTTATTCCATATGTAGGATAAAATGGAGAAGTGTGATTTTATAGAAAAGGAAGGAAATCATGGAAGGCATTTTACCTTTATGGAAAGAACGTGGCTTAACGAGTCATGACTGTGTATTTAAGTTACGTAAAATTTTACATATGAAAAAGATTGGTCATAGCGGGACTTTGGATCCTGATGTTGATGGCATTTTACCAATCTGTATCGGACGGGCGACTAAGGTTGTTGAATTTTTGACGGATTCTGGAAAAGTATATGAAGGCGAAATTACTCTAGGCTATTCGACGACGACAGAGGATGCGAGTGGGGAGATTGTTGATTTAACACCCGTTGAAAAAGTTCTGTCAAATGAATTGATTGATAGCACAATGCAGACTTTTATTGGTGAGATTACGCAAATTCCACCCATGTATTCAGCAGTTAGAGTGAATGGTAAGCGATTATATGAATATGCACGTAATGGCGAAACTGTTGAAAGACCTGTCAGAAAAGCTCAAATTTATCGCTTTCAAAGAATCACGGAACCGGTCTTTGATGCGCAAAAACACACGCTATCTTGGCGCTTTCAGGTAGCTTGTGGCAAAGGTACTTATGTTCGTACGCTAGCTGTTGATTTAGGGGAAAAATTAGGCTTTGCTGCTCATATGTCCGATTTAACACGGATAAAAAGTGGTGGCTTTACCAAAGAGCAAGCCGTAACTTTAGACCAAGTAGCTCGAGCGGTGGCAAACAATGAGGTAGAAAAGCTGCTTTTACCTATTGAGTATGGGGTTCGTGATTTTCCACGCATTGATATTTCTGAAGAGTTGACCAAAAAAGTGATGAATGGGATGCGGATTCCGTATTGGCAATTTGGTTTTAATACTTGTCCAGATCGTCCAATCGCTTTATATTACAACGAGTGCGTATTAAGTATCTATGAAGTCAGTCCAAGTGATAATAATATGCTTAAACCAAAAAAAATGTTAAGAACGCAATTAGAAATGAAGGAATAATAGTTATGAATATCATTGAATTAAGACATCCATATCACCAAGAACGAGTCATCAAGGAAGAAGTTGTTTTGGTGCTAGGTTTTTTTGACGGGGTACATCGCGGGCATCAAGCAGTGATTGAACAAGGAAAAAAACTAGCAAAAGAAAAAAATCTAAAACTGGCGCTGATGACTTTTAATCAACATCCATCCATCGTTTTTCAAAAAATGTCTAAAGAAACGATGACTTATTTAACGAGCATGCATCAAAAAGCGCAATTATTTGAGAAAGCTGGCGTGGATTTATTATATGTGGTTGATTTCACTTCTGCCTTTGCAAAATTAACGCCCGAAGAATTTATCGAACAATATATCATTGGGTTACATGCTAAAGTAGTTGTGGCTGGATTTGACTATACATTTGGCTATCAAGGAAAAGCAACAATGACAGATTTAGCGCAATTAGCGAACCAACGCTTTGAAGTAATCGAAGTGCCTGAATTAAGCGAACATGGACAAAAGGTTAGTTCGACTGCCATTCGTCAAGCTTTGGCAAAAGGCGATATGCAAGCAGTCAATGATTTATTAGGCTATCCTTATACGATAGAAGGAACGGTGATTCATGGCGATGCGCGTGGCCGAACACTGGGATTTCCTACAGCGAATATTCGTTTTGCCCCAACGACGCGCTTACCAATCGAAGGCGTGTATGTTTGTGAATTTAAGGTGGGCAATACCTGGCATCACGCTATGGGATCGATTGGCCATAATGATACGTTTGGTGAAGGACGTAAATTAACAGTTGAGGTCTATATTTTAGATTTTCATCAAGAAATTTATGGAGAATTTGTGGAAGTACGTTGGCTACATCTACTTCGTGAACAAATCAAATTTGATGGAGCTGAGCGTTTGATTCAACAACTCCATCAAGATGAGCAAGATACAAGAGATTATTTTGCAGCCTTAGCGAAGGAATCGTGATTTTTGAACATTAATTAGCTGAAATTCTTCGCTATCAGGCACTTTTATGATGAGAAATCCGTCTGGCAAAGTCGCAGGGGAAACGTCTTTGATATTTTTTCCGCTTGCAATCTGTGCCATACGGATTAATTCTTTTTCATCTTTGCTGCTGGCTACGAGATTTCCGAGATTAAAAAGGACATTTTCTTCCATGACAATCACTTCCTTGTGTATATTATATCAAAAATGAGAAAGAAAGGGGGATAGAAATGTTAGAGACGATTTCAAGTTATATTCATATACCTTTTTGTGAGCATATCTGTTATTATTGCGATTTTAATAAAGTCTTTTATGAAGGACAACCCGTAGATGAGTACCTAGAAAAACTGGATTTGGAAATGAAATTATGGCTAGAAAAATATCCGCAACAACAAACACCAACCATCTACATTGGGGGAGGGACGCCAACTTCTTTAAATGATGCTCAGTTACGTTCTTTATTAACAAGTGTAACCAAATATTTTGATGTGACGACAACCAAAGAATTTACTGTCGAAGCGAACCCAGGAGATTTAACAGAAAATAAACTTCATATTATGCAAGAATTTGGGGTCAATCGGTTATCAATGGGTGTGCAGACTTTTAATGACCGCTTGCTAAAGAAAATTGGTCGTAATCATACGGTTAAAGATGTGGATGATACACTGAACTTTTTAGCGAAGAATCATTTTGATAATGTGAGTATTGATTTGATTTATGCTTTACCAGGTCAGACGCAGCAAGATTTTGATGAGACCTTAAAGCAAGCACTTAGTTATGACTTGCCACATTACTCGATGTATTCTTTGATTTTGGAAAATAAGACGATGTTTATGAATTGGGTGCGCAAAGGTCGATTAGAATTACCTAGCCAGGAAGAAGAGGCGGGAATGTTTGCCTTGGCGATGGATGTGATGCGTCAAAAAGGTTATGAGCAGTATGAAGTTTCAAACTTTGCTAAACCAGGCTTTCAGTCACAGCACAACCTTGTTTACTGGAATAATGAGTACTACTTTGGCTTCGGCGCTGGGGCTAGTGGATATGTCGACAAAGTAAGATATAAAAATCATGGCCCGATTCAACATTATTTAAATCCTTTACGAAACCAACAATTGCCCATTCTCTCTGAAGAAACCTTAGATCAAAAAGCACGTATGGAAGAGGAGATGTTTTTAGGACTCCGTAAAGCACAAGGCGTCTCCATTGCGCACTTTAATGAGAAATTTGGTGTTGATTTTCATCAAATATACGGTTCTGTTGTTGAAAATTATGTATCTAAAGGATTACTCAATCAAACGGATAACGGCTATATTCAACTAACTAAAAAAGGACTTTTTCTAGGGAATGAAGTATTTGAGGGATTCTTACTTTAGCTTGTGATTTCATTGTATATTAATACTGAATAGCTTTCAAAAGCTATGATTTTTCGTGTATCTTTTTTGATATTAGCATACGCCATACTTATTTGTTAAATTGATATTTTTTCAAAACTTTTGAACGAAATACAGTAGGAAGTATTCAGATGAATAGATTGTACTTATAATGAATACAATATATACTCACTAGGTGTAAGATCATTTATTTTGTGATATTACACCTTAGTGAGTCTTTTGTGTCAAATATTTATATTGCAAAAAGATAGCTGTACTATTAGTGTGAGTGATCTAAATGATATGAGTTATATTTCATGTTTTTCAAGTTTGTACATAATTGTGGCAATCCATACAGAAATAAATGATGGTAAGAATGCGAGCATGAGATAGGCCGGACTACTGACTCCTCCTTCGATTAACTTTTCAATGTCTATACCTTTAATAAAATTATCAACAGCCACCTGATACAAAGTGATATAAATGAGTCCCCATTGAATATAGTATTCAATTAAGGTGAAGATGGTCATTGATATATGCCATTTATTTGCAAGTTTACTGACTAGAAAATATAAAATAACTCCTGAAACCAAAATTAGCATAAACATTGTCATAAAGGGGGACTTTCCAAGTGGTGTTACGATATATTGGCTGATGAGCAAAAGTCCAAATACTAGGATTAAAAATACAGTTGTTGAAAAGAATAGCATTGCGGCAAAAACAGCTAAAGTTTTAAAGAAAATAAAACGTTCAAGTCGTTTGGAATTAATCACTCTTCCTAAAAATAGTAGTAAAACTAAAAGTATAATCTCGTTCATTTCTAACCCCTCCATTTTTCATCATAACAGAATGATGATATTTTATCAAATTTATTAGCATCACGAATAAATAACATAATATGATAATTTACAATCGAAAAATAAACTGGAAATCAAAGGTCGTTTTCGCTATAATAAAATGCATGAAAAGGGGGAAGACAGATGATTCAACGTGTTTTAAAACAAGCAAAAGAGACGTTAAAAGATTTAAATAAGAACAAATGGCACTATTTGTATACAGGGATTTTAATCCAGTTAATATTTGGTGTTGCGGGAAGCTTTATACTTAGAAGAATCTTTGGCTTTGTATTGTTGATGACGGGACAGGATAATTTGAATAACACAAATATTATTCAGATACTCTTGAATCCAATGGGGTTTATTAGTTTAATTATTTATTTAATATTGCTGGTAGTATTATTATTTCTTGAATACCAAGTTTTTTTGCTTAATGATTCTAGGAGCAAGCAACCAGAAAAAAATAGCATGGAAAGAATTATTTCATCCAACGCATTTAAAGTTGAATAAGCAAAATATATTCAACGGATTGTATTTTTTAGTATATGTTATTTTAGGAATTCCGATTGCCAATTTAGGTTTATCTACTACTTTGACAAACGAACTATACATTCCGGATTTTATTACAGGTGAATGGAGTAAGTCACCAACTAGTGCAGTTTTGCTATTTGTTGGGGGCTTGACATTGATTTATTTAGCCTTTCGTTTTTTTATTTGTGGTTCCATTATTTACACTGACTGATTTGAATTTCCCACAAATTTATAAGCGAAGTTGGCAAATGACAAAAGGTAAATTAATTGAATTTTTCTTAAGTTTTACCTTGATTGAATTTGTATTACTGCTCATATTATTGCCTGTGTTTTTATTATCTATAGTTTTAGCCTTAATTTTAGATAATAACGGCAGTAATCTATTCTTAGAAAGTTTATTATTGACTTTGATTAATGGATGTATCTTTGCTACCAATTTATTTGTAAAAATAGGTATTTTTCATTTACTGATTCAAAATATGCAATCGTTTAGCAATAATTTACCTTTACAGAATGTCCAAAAGAAACGCAAATTTGCAAGTTTAGCTTTATTATTTATGGTATTTGCAAGTTTTTATTTAGGTGAAACCTATCAATTGGCAACGCTAGAATATAATCCAAAAATTAAAATTGTCGGTCATCGTGGCTATGTAGCTAAGGCGGTTGAAAATTCAGTAGAAGGATTGAGGGTCGCTAAAAAAATGAAGGCAAATTATGTTGAATTGGATTTACTTTATACAAAAGACCATCAGTTTGTAGTCATGCACGATAATGATTTAAAACGTTTGGTTGGTCTAGATAAAAAAGTGTCTGATTTACCTGCTAATAAAGTGATCGGCTTAAAAATCAAACAAGATGGACATACAAGTAAGATTGTAAGCATGAAAGATTATTTGAAAATCGCGAAGCAGTTACAGATGCATTTGATTTTAGAATTAAAACCTACTGGAAACGAGGACAGTAGCTATGTCATTCGATTTGTAAATGAGCTTAAGAAAAGTGGAATGGAAAATCAAGTCAAAATTATGTCACTGGATCTTCCTACGATTCTTGCTGTCGAAAAATTAGATCCTGACCTAGATACAGGGTATGTTATTCCAATTCAGTTTGGAAAACTGCCGAATGAACCAGTAGATTTTTATGCTATCGAGGATTTCTCCTATCGTCCCCAGTTAGCAGAAGAGGTTCATCAAATGAATAAAAAATTATTCGTATGGACAATCAATTCGCCTGATAAGATCCGCTATTATTTACAAACCCCAATTGATGGGTTAATCACGGATGAGTTAAAGACAACAAATCAAACCAAAAATGAATTAGGACACGATAAAAGCTATATTGATCGTTTGTTGGACTTAATACAGCCATTACAATGATTATGAAAATATTGATGAATGGATTATTTTGGCTCTTTTCGGAAGGTTTCTAATTGATTAAATGAAACATAGAAAATGAATAGATAAAACCTAGATCAGCTAGTCAGTTTGTATAGATTTAGAAAATAAATCTAGCGTATAAACAAAAATGCCATCCAAGGAAAGTTTGTCCTAGGATGGCTCTTTTATTATTTAGCGATAGTCTGTCAAAATAGCAACGCTTCTTGTTTTCGTTTGAATTCTGGGTATACTTCCGTCATTAAGACAGTATCTTCCACTAGTTTTTCTAACCTAAAGTGAATATCAATATTTTCAATTTCTTGACGGTTAAAATCTTGTCCTTCAATAAAGACAATCTCAGGCAAGACTTGAGCCTTCATATACGATAATATTGGCTTTAGTTGCATTTCAGGGACGAGATAGTGCTTGCTAGAACCAGCTGTGACTACAATGCTGACTACTTTATCACGTAAAGCTTTTTCCGGTAAAAGGTCAAAAATATTTTTTAATGATCCAGGAATGGACGCTTGGAAGATAGGTGTGCCAAGGATAATTGCATCAGCTTGCATTAATTTACTGGCTACTTCGAGTGTGTCACCAGTGTATTCTAAGTAATTACGGCCATCGCTAAAGACTAAATCTTTTTCGCGAAGATCAATCATTTCGACTTCAATTTCTGTAAATTTTAGTTTGAGATAATCTGTTGCTTTTTGGATAGCAATGGCAGTTTTACTACCAATAGTTGCGCTTGATAAGGTTACCACTTTCATCAATTATTGCTCCTTTGTATATTTTTTGACGGCAGGCAGAATGGTCGTGCCAATCATTTCAATATTTTCCATGACTTTCTTAAATGGCAGCCCACCAAAATCAATTTGGGCCATGTAACGTTGATGTCCAAACTCTTCATATTGATATAGAATTTTTTCAATAATTTGTTGCGGACTACCGATAGCCATTACGTCTTTAGGATGCGCACCATTGGCAAATAAGCGTTTGTTAAAGCCAGTCCCATTCGCGATTTCAATCCCTTTATTGACATATGGATAAAATTCGCGTAAAGCTGTTTGACTATCTTTGGCTGCATAGAAAAGTCCGGTGGTTGCTACTGGGAAATCATCTGGGTTATAGCCGTTGATGGCCAAGCTTTCACGATAAGCCATGACTGAACGTTTGAAGATACTTACCGGACCGCCCAACATTGCAATGGCCATTGGAACACCTTGACGGCCAGCTTTAATGGCACTTTCTGCAGGACCACCAACCGCACGCCAAATCGGCATCTTATCATTTAATGGACGTGGTAAGACTTCTGCATTCTTTAATGGTGCGCGGAAATTGCCTTCCTAGGTGACGAATTTCTCTTGATTGATTTTTAGTAGGAGTTCAAATTTTTCTTCAAATAGTTCTTCATAGTCTTTTAAATCATAGCCTAGTAATTCAAACAATCCTACACGTGATGCGCGTCCACCAATAATCTCTGCTCGTCCATTTGAAAGTAAATCTAATGTCGCAAAGTTTTCATAAATACGGACGGGATCAGAAGTAGAAACGATGGTAGCTGTTGAGCCGATTTTAATTTTTTCAGTGGCTTGACTGACTGCACCTAACATAACGGCGTGGGCTTGTCCGACAAAATAGTTTTGATAACAAATAGGAATAGGGGAAAACAGATGGAGAAAAAGTTTTAGTTGTAACTGGTGCTTCTAAAGGTATTGGTTTACAAATCGTTTTAGCTGGATTAAAGGCGGGTTATCAAGTCGTCGGAACAAGTCGTAATAAAGAACGTTTAACCCAAGAAGTTCAAACGCAATTACCTGAGTTTCAGTCCAATTTTTATGCGGTGAATATGCCATTTGATGAAGAGGGGATTCGTCAAGGCATTGCAGAGATCATTGAAAAATTTGGAAGAATCGATTATCTCGTGAATAATGCGGGATATGCCTTACTTGGTGCAGTAGAAGAATTTTCATTATCTGAAGTGCGTACGAATTTTGATGTGAATTTCTTTGGTCTTTTCCAAGTGATTCAGGAAGTCTTACCAATTATGCGTAAACAGCAATTTGGCCGAATAATCAATATGGCTTCGATTTCTGGAAGTGTAACCGGTCCTACGCAAGGGGTTTATTCTGCGACCAAAGCGGCTGTGATTATGCTGAGTGAGGCATTAAATGAAGAAGTGAGACCATTTAATATTCAAGTCACTGCGATTTGTCCAGGTGGCGTAAGGACCGACTTTTTAGACCAAACCTCGATGAAGCGTCCGGCCAAACAAATTGCAGACTATGATGTGGTTCGCCAAACAATGTCTGGTTTTGACCGCTTAAATCATAATCAAAGTGGCGATCCTGTTAAAGTAGCCCAAGCGATTATAGAAGTGACTCAAATGGAACAAGCACCGGGCCGTTTATACTTAGGCGTGGGAGCACTTGCCGCATTACAACATCAAATCAATCATGTGGTCGAAGAAGTCAATCAAAATGTTGCTTTGAGCCAAAGTATAGAACATGAATAATCAGATGCACGAGTCAAAATAAGGCTCGTACTTTTGTTGTATCGCGACTGAAATAATGATATGCTCAAACTATGAATAAAATGCTGTGAGGAATAAGATGAATAAAGAGCAATATCAATCTATTTTTAAAGAAGCTAGAGTATTAATAAACCAAAATAGTCTCATTAATTTACGTGATTATCGTAAAAGTGGCTTCTATTATGGAGAATTTTATCATGATTTTGTTATTCTCAAGACAAAGGTTAGTATGGGGTCTGTTAGAAGTGATAGTTGTCAATGTCAGACGTTTGGGAAATACGGTGCTTGTGAGCATACCATGGCTTTAAGGGCAGAAGTAGGCTTGCCGATTTCGTGGGAGGATGCTTATGTAGAGCTGCACGATGAGGAAAATGAAAAGAAAATCGAAGCTGCCAAAGTCGATGCTTTATCACAATTCATGGATAGTCTGCAAAATCATTTTTTAGTTTCCGTAAGTCCAGAACAATTACAGCCACTTAAACTTTATTATCAGCTCGATTATGCTCAAAAATCAGGGAAAACTGCCTTTTATTTAAGACTGTATGTCAATAATGGAAAGCGTAATTATTTGATAAAAAATATTCATGAATTTTTAAATAAGTGCTATTATACAGATCACTATAAGTTGACGCCTAAAGTATCGATAGCAGTAGCCCCAGAGTGTTTTTCAAAAGAGGACTTTGCGTTGATTCAATGGTTGATGGCTACTCATTTAGGACATTTAAATTATGTGGATTATCGCGAACAAAGTGTAGAGAAAGAAGTTGTGTTAGATAGTACGACAATGGACGAGCTGTTAGAAAAATTCCCGAATCATTTACTAAAAATCACTGTAGATAATCGAGAATTTACACAATTTCATTCCATGTCAGCTGATTTGGATTCATTTATTACTTGTCATATCCAAAAGGTCGATGAAAATCAAGTATCATTATTTTTCGAAGATGCTATTGAAATGACTGACTTTACGTATTTGTGCGCGGTGATTGAGGGACAACTATATCGCTTGGATTATCAGTCTATTTTGTTATATGACGCTTATTCCGATTTTCAACAAAAATTATATCGTTATGTGACGTGGCAGTTTGATAAGTTGATTTACGGTTTTGATTCGATTTTTCGCTTCTCCATACAAGAGGCAAATACTTTCTTATCTAAATATTTACCAGTGATTCAAAAATTTGCGGTTGTGGATATTGATCCGTCTTTGTCAGAAAATATGATCACTGCGCCATTAGTTCCGAAATTTTATTTTTCTGAGGTAAGATTTGGCGTCCAGTTAGATTTGGCATTGCAGTATGGCGATATTGTCTTAGCAAAAAATTCAGCTTATTGCCAAAATGCTGATCAAGCCAACCAGTTAATTCGTGATATCGATCAGGAAAACCGTATCGAACAGTTTATTTTGGCCAATCAATTTGTCGAAAAAGAGGCTAGTTATCAATTATTGATTTCTCTTGATGAAGACTTCTATCATTTCTTAAAATATACACTGACACAATTCGCCCAATTCGGTGAAGTGATTTTAGATGAAAAACTTCAAGAAATGTTTGTCAATCAGGAGCAATATAAGCCAAAATTGTCAATTATTAAAAATGGTGGCTTTCTAGATGTATCTTTTGAAGTGGATGGGATTGAGCTAGAAGATGTCGAGCGGGCTTTAGTTGCTTTGAGTAAGAATGCGGATTTTGTGCGATTAAATGATGGCCGCTTGCTTGATTTGTCTGAAGAAGAGTTCCAAAAAGCAAGTGAGTCATTGTCCTTGATTCGACAAGTCAGTGAACAAAAAGCCAACCAATTCCAGATGCCCTTATATCGCGGTGGACAGTTAGCGCAAATAGATAGTGAGCAAATCGAGGTCAACCAAGACTTTACGACTTTTGTTCAACATTTAACCCATCCACAAGATTATCCGGTGGATTTACCAAGTGGATTAAATGCTAGTTTACGTTCTTACCAATTAACGGGATTTCGATGGTTGAAGATGTTAAGTGATTATCAGCTTGGGGGAATTTTGGCGGATGAAATGGGTCTAGGAAAAACGATTCAGACGATTACTTATCTGTTATCTGAAAAGCAAAATGATCCATCAATGAAGGCTTTAATTATCGTACCAGCCAGCCTTGTTTATAATTGGTATCAAGAGTGTAAGCAGTTTGCACCTGAGTTAAAAGTGCAAGTCGTAAATGGTGGGAAAGATAAACGGGCCGAACAACTCGCGACTGAAGCGGATGTGTATGTGACAAGCTATCAAAGTTTCCGTCAAGATGAAAAATTACATGCCAAAATAGATTATCAAGTTTTGATTTTAGATGAAGCGCAGATGGTGAAAAATAGTCAAACCAAAACGGCTCAGGCTTTGCGAAAATTAACGATTCCAAAACGGTTTGCCCTTAGTGGTACGCCAGTGGAAAATAAACTTGAAGAATTATGGTCAATTTTTCAAGTGATTATTCCGGGATTTTTCCCAAGTAAGGCGAAGTTTAAGAAATTCCCAACCGAATTAATTGCTCAGATGATTCAGCCATTTGTGTTAAGACGGACGAAAGAAGAAGTCTTGCTTGATTTGCCAGAACGAATTGAGACAAATTATTTCAATGAATTAAGCAAAGAGCAAAAAGAAATCTATCTAGCACAGTTAGAACAAATTCAAAAAACTTTAGCTCAAATGAATAGCGATGAGTTTAAGAAGAATCGTATTAGCATTTTAGCTGGTCTAACTCGTTTACGTCAGATTTGTTGTTCACCGCAACTTTATTTAGATGATTTTCATGGGGAGTCTGGAAAATTAGAGCAGTTGAAGGAATTGCTGACTCAGGCTTTGGAAAACAATCGCCGCATTTTAATTTTCTCGCAGTTTGCTAGTATGTTGAACTTAATTGAAGCTGAGTTAGCGAAGTTAGATATTCCATGCTTCAAATTAGATGGTAGCACGCCGAGCAAACAGCGTATGGAAATGGTAGAAGCCTTTAATCAAGGAGATAAACCCGTCTTTTTAATTTCGCTTAAAGCAGGTGGTACGGGCTTGAACTTAACTGGGGCGAATACGGTGATTCTGTATGATTTATGGTGGAACCCTGCTGTAGAAGACCAAGCTACAAGCCGTGCACATCGGATGGGACAAAAAGAAGTGGTCGAAGTATGGCGTCTGATTACAGAAGGCACCATTGAAGAAAAAATCTATGAGCTACAACAAAGTAAGCGAGAACTCTTTGATCAAGTCATGCAAGGAGATGAGGCCTCTCTTTCTCAATTAACTGAAGAAGATATCCGCCAAATTTTCCAAGTGGGGATAGAATAAGAATCTTGAAGAATTTCTGAGTATTTTGTGTACGATGAAATTCTTCTTTTTTTTGACATTTTCTTCAATTATCTATTGACTTAAAGTGAAGTTTAAGGTGTAGACTTGAGGTGTGAGGTGATGAAGGTGAACGAAATAAGAGAGGTTTTATTGACTGGTGAACGTGCATTATTTAAGTCCAAGCATTTGAAAGTGGTCAATTCAGTTTTTGAAGAGGGGGAATCTCCGCTAAAAGAAAGTGCTGATTTAGTACTAGAAAACGATATCTTTAGGTAGAAGTACCCATTGTGGTGTTGTCAAAATGTGGTAGCCCATCATGTTACTTTATTGGATACCGCGCGTTCGGGATTTTGGTACACGCATAATATTCAGATGCATCATTGCTCGATTCAGGCACCCAAAATCTTTCGCCGAGCAAGTAAAATTTTACTTGAAGATGTCCATTTTGCACATGCGCAAGGGACTTTATGGAATTGTCGCGAAATCACTTTGAATCAGGTTACGGTAAACGGGGATTATTTTGCGATGAATAGCCGTGATATTCAAGCAACAGATTTAACAATTATGGGCAATTATGCCTTTGATGGTGCAAGTGATATTAAAATTGATGGGGCAAAAATCATATCTAAAGACGCGTTTTGGAACTGTGAGAACGTTGTTGTGAAAAATGCGGTAATCGTAGGTGAATATCTAGGTTGGAATTCCAAAAATGTGACGTTTATTAATTGTACGATTGAGAGTAATCAAGGACTTTGCTACATGAATAATGTGAAGTTAATCAATTGTAAGGTAATACATACAGATTTGGCCTTTGAATATTCGACAGCTGAAGCAACAATTACTACAAAGGTTGATAGTATTAAAAATCCGATTAAAGCGCATATTCAAGCAGCAAGTGTTAATGAACTTATTTTAGATGATGAATTGATTGATTTTAATCAAGTGAAGATTATGAATACGAAAGGTGAGAAAATCAATGTTTAACAAAAGTATGAAAATAAATAATGGTGTTGTAATTCCGCAACTAGCTTTGGGAACTTGGCTGATTGATGATGATAAGGTAACGGATGCTGTGAAATCTGCTTTACAAATGGGTTATCGTCATATCGATACTGCTCAAGCATATGGCAATGAACGTGGAGTAGGTGAAGGGGTTCGTCAATCAGGTATTCCTCGTGACGAAATCTTTATCACATCAAAAGTAGCAGCTGAACATAAATCTTATGAAAGTGCGGCAAAATCAATTGATGATACGCTTGCATTAATGAAAATGGATTATTTGGATATGATGATTATTCACAGTCCGCAACCTTGGAAGGAAGTCAATCAATCAGAAAATCGTTATAAAAAAGAAAATCAAGAAGTTTGGCGTGCACTTGAAGATGCCCTTGAAGCAGGTAAATTAAGAGCTATCGGGGTTTCAAACTTTTTAGAAGAAGATGTGCAAAATATTTTAAAAACAGCCAGAATTAAGCCACAAGTGAATCAGATATTAGCTCATATTTCAAATACACCACTTGATTTAATTCAATATTGTCAAAATGAAGGTATCGCAGTCGAAGCCTATTCTCCTGTTGCACATGGAGAAGCTTTGAAAAACGAAAAAATTGTGGCAATGGCTAAAAAATATGGTGTTTCTGTGGCGCAACTATGTATTCGCTATTGTATTCAACTAGATATGATTGTCTTACCAAAAACGGCGAATCCAGACCATATGCGCGAAAATGCAGATTTAGATTTTGAAATTAGTCAAGAAGATATGAGAGAATTGTTGGCGATTGATAAAATTCAAGATTATGGTGAAGCTAGTTTCTTCCCTGTTTATGGTGGTAAGATGTAATGAGCTATGATTTCGATAAAATAATTGATCGTAAGTCCAGTCTTTCTTACGTTTGAATTATGCTTGTCCTAAATCTCAACTGATTGATGGATTGAACCGTTTGAAAATAGCAATAAAACAATATCAACAATTAGGAAGTGTCAAAAAATGAATCAAAAAATAACTCAAGATGCTGGTCGAAAACAATTAGGGGATTTTGCGCCAGATTTTGCTCATTTTAATGATGATGTATTATTTGGTGAAAACTGGAATATCCCAGGAATTAATCTTAAAACGCGTTGTTTATTAACAGTGGTAACGTTGATGGTTCAAGGAATAACGGATTCTTCATTAACCTATCATCTAGAAAATGCGAAAAATCATGGGGTCAGTAAAGAAGAAATTGTGGCGGCTGTGACTCATGTTGCTTTTTATGCAGGATGGCCAAAAGCATGGGCGGTTTTTCGTTTGGCTAAAGAGGTCTGGTCTGAACAAGCTACAAGTGAAGAAGCCAAAGTCCAACATCAAGCAAGTATGATTTTTCCAATTGGTGAGCCTAATGATGCTTATGCGCAATATTTTACTGGTCAAAGCTATTTAGCAAGTGTTACAGACCAACAGATTCCAGTACACAATGTCACTTTTGAGCCTGGTTGTCGTAATAACTGGCATATCCATCATGCTAAATCTGGTGGTGGTCAGATGTTGATATGTGTTGGTGGTATCGGCATTTATCAAGAAGAAGGAAAAGAAGCCGTGGTGATGCATCCGGGTGATTGTGTCAATATTCCAGCAGGTGTGAAGCATTGGCATGGTGCTACCAAAGATCATTGGTTTTCTCATCTAGCAATGGCTGTACCAGGGGAAGATACGAGCAATGAATGGTTAGAAAAAGTCAGTGAGGAAGATTATTTAGCCGCACAACCCTTAAGTGAATAAATATATCAAGTGGATAGCAGAAAAAATAAGAGCTGTCCACTTTTTGCTTTGGATTTCACATACAAGTGTCTTTTTTGCTTTGGATTGATTGTAGTTCAAAATTTTTAATTGATTTATCTGCCTATTTTTAAATAATCGCACTGCAAGCTTATCACGTTCATTTTGTTTCATTATGCTATTTATAAAAGTTGATTTAATAAGGATGAATAACCGATACATAACAATATGTTATATAATTATCTGTGTTTTCATTAAATATTCACTGTTTTTATTTTTGTTAAAACGCTTCAAGAAAGCCCTTTTCAAAGTTTGTGAAATGTTGTATAATTATTGCATAACTAATGTATGGAGGGTTTAACATGAAAAAAGTGTTAAGTAGTCTTTTGGTGGCTTCAGCAGCGTTATTATTAGTTGGCTGTGGTTCATCATCAAATAAGACAGAAAGTTCAACTTCAACTAGCAAAACAACTGCTTCTAGTTCAGAAGTTGCATCCGGAGCTTCTCAAAAACAAGAATTCACGGATCCTAAAGAATTAAAGGATAGCTATGATGTGATTATCGTAGGTGCTGGTGGTGCAGGGATGTCAGCTGCGATTCAAGCCAAAGAAGCCGGTGCTAATCCAGTTATCTTTGAGAAAATGCCAGTAGTCGGGGGAAATACCACAAAATCTTCTGGTGGGATGAATGCTTCTGAAACCAAATTCCAAAAAGAACAAGGCATTCAAGATAGCAATGATACTTTCTTTAACGACACATTAAAAGGTGGCGGCGGAACCAATGATAAGGAATTGTTACGCTACTTTGTGGATCATTCAGCCGATGCGATTGATTGGTTAGATAGTATGGGTATCACTTTGAACAATATCAGTTATAGTGGTGGGGCAAGTGTCAAACGTATTCACCGTCCAGCTGATGGTTCGGCCGTGGGTGGCTACTTAGTTAAAGGTCTAACAAAAAATGTTTTAGATCGTAAAATTCCAGTATTCTTAAATGCGGATGTAACAAAAATCAATGAAAAAGATGGTAAAGTTTCTGGAGTCACCGTCCAAATTCAAGGAGAAAAGAAAAAGAATATTTCTTCTAAAGCCGTTGTGGTAACGACTGGTGGATTTGGTGGCAACGAAAAAATGATTGTGAAATATCGTCCAGATTTGAAAGGCTATGTAAGTACTAACGCTAAAGGTAGCACAGGTGACGGTATCAAGATGATTGAAAAACTTGGTGGTCAATTAGTCGCTATGGATCAAATCCAAGTGCATCCAACTGTTGTTCAAAAAGATGGTATGTTAGTTTCTGAAACCGTTCGTGGTGAAGGTGGTATCTTAGTGAATCAACAAGGGAAACGCTTCTTCAACGAATTAGAAACACGTGATAAAGTCTCAGCAGCTATTTCCGCTTTACCAGAACAATATGCCTACATCGTATTTGATGATGCTTTAGCTAGTCGCGCAAAACAAATTGACTTCTATAAATCTAAAGGTGTCGTAGTTGAAGGTAAGACCATTGAAGAATTAGCGAAGAAGATTAAAGTTCCTGCTGATACGTTGAAACAAACGCTTGATACATGGAACCAAGATGTTGCTAATAAGAAAGATTCAGAATTTGGTCGTTCTACAGCAATGGATTATGATTTAACCAAAGCGCCTTACTATGCGATTCAAATTGCGCCTGGTATTCACCATACAATGGGTGGTGTGAAGATTAATACGAATACCGAAGTGATTAATACTAAAGGTGAAGTCATTCCTGGTCTTTATGCTGCAGGTGAAGTAACTGGTGGTCTACATGGTAATAACCGTATTGGTGGAAATGCTGTGGCTGATATCGTTATCTTCGGTCGCCAAGCAGGTAACCAATCAGCAGCTTATGTTCAAAAATAATTGATTAGTTAAAGTTATAGATACAGCTCTTTGATGTCAAGGGGCTGTATTTTTTTTAGAAGGATAGCTTAGTTCACCAATACTGACTAATATCAACAGTTGGTTGTGATAACTTTTCCTCTCTGTTACACGCTATGTGAAACATTTCAGAGGAGAAAAAACGCTTTTTTCCAGAAATAGCTAAGTAAGTTTGCTTTAAAAATACTGATAAATTGGGAAAGTTTAAATAAGTCACAAAATTTCTATTCTCAACCTGTGGAAAAATATATAGCAAATTACTTTGAGTTAGGATTAGGGTGGAGAGTTGTTTTTTTGTGATTTTTTGGTTATCATGGAAAAGTGAAGAGAGGTGCAAGGATGAATTTACTTTTTTCAATTGATGATGCTTATGTGGACCAATGGAAGGTAACACTATTTTCGATTGTGCATAATTCCAATTTTCAAGAATTATCAGTATATATTTTACAAAAAGAGGCTTTAACACGGAATGCCGAAATACTTGATTTTTGCCAAAGATTAGGTGTTACATATTACCCAGTTGTTATTGGAAAGAATGAATTTCAAGATGCACCAACCAGTAAACGTTATCCAGAAACGATTTATTATCGCTTGTTAGCACATGAGTATTTACCACAAGATTTGGATAAAGTCTTATATATTGACGCCGATATTTTGTGCCTGAATGATATTTCAACGATTTATGAAATGAAACTGGATGATTTTTTATATGCAGCGGCGAGTCATATTGCGGATTCAAATATTCGTGATTTAATTAATAAAGCTAGACTTGGAAATTTTGAGGCAACTTCTTATGTTAATTCTGGTGTTTTATTAATGAATCTTGAGCAAATTCGTAAAACGGTGAAGCGAGAAGATATTATGGATTATATTGCTACAAATGGTCCGTTATTATTTTTGCCAGACCAAGATGTTTTAAATGCGTTATATGGGCATCAAATTTTATTAGTCGCAGATGAGATTTATAACTTTGATGCGCGTTATCATGCTTATTATTATGCGAAAACGGCTGGTCTGATTGATGCAGATTGGATTGTGCAAAATACGGTCTTTTTACATTATTGTGGTAAAGATAAGCCGTGGAAGAAAAATGCCCGTGGTAAATTTTCTTTCATTTATAAGCATTACCAACGATTAACTCATAAAGTATAGGAAGGAAGTTATTATGAATATTCAGTGGTTTCCCGGCCATATGGCAAAAGCAAAACGGGAAGTAAGTGAAAAATTAAAATTTGTCGATATCGTGTTTGAATTAGTGGATGCAAGACTACCTTTATCTTCTAGAAATCCATTGTTAAATCAAATTTTACAACAAAAACCTCGGATTATGTTGTTAAATAAAGCGGATTTAGCTGATCCAAAGCAAACTAAGCAATGGATTGAGTATTTTAAAGCTCAAGGGATTTTAGCTTTAGCCATTAATGCCCAAGAAAATCAAGGAGTAAAGCAAATTTTACCTTTAGCTAAAGAAGCACTAGCCGAAAAGATTGCCCGTGATAAGGCACGAGGACTTAAACCCAGAGCAATCCGTGCGATGATTATCGGTATTCCAAATGTGGGAAAATCGACCTTGTTGAATCGCTTGGTAGGTAAAAAAATTGCACAAACCGGAAATAAGCCTGGGGTGACAAAAGGCCAACAATGGTTAAAACTAGGAAATGAGTTGGAGTTACTTGATACACCAGGAATATTATGGCCAAAATTTGATGATCAAGAAATTGGGATGAAGTTAGCTTTGACCGGCGCGATTAAAGACCAATTATTACATTTAGATGATTTGACCATTTATGGGTTGGACTTCTTTGCCCGTTATTATCCTGGGCAAATAAAAGCTCGCTATCCATTTGCTGATGAAAGTTTACTTGGTGGCGAATTAATTATGGACTTGACCAAGGGACTCGGGTTTAGAGAAGATTATGAACGGGCTTGTGAGCGGATTATTCACGATATTCGTCAAGGAAAATTAGGACGCTATACTTTGGACCGCGCTGAAGAGGTGAGTGGCCATGAGTGAGACGATTGCCCAAATTAAAGAAAAATTGGTACAAATCCATGATGCACAAGATGCGTATGTTTTACAATTACGAAAAGATGAACGAGCTGGCGTGCAAAAATTAATCCAGCAATTTGAAAATCGTTTAGCTAAAGAACAGGCAATGATTAACAAGGCTAAAACAATGCGGCAATTTGAAAATGAATTATTGGCAAAAGGTTATCAGGCGATTTGCGGAATTGATGAAGTAGGCCGGGGACCATTAGCTGGACCTGTAGTGGCTGCAGCGGTGATTTTACCTAATGATGAATTGATTTTAGGATTGAATGATTCTAAGCAATTATCCGAAAAAAAACGCGAAAGTCTGTATCAGATTATCCAGGAAAAAGCCGTGGCCATTGGAATTGGGGTGGTAGATGAAACAACGATTGATGCCATCAATATCTATCAAGCTGCCCGCCTAGCAATGACCAAAGCTGTTGAACAATTAGCGGTGCAACCAGATTACGTGCTGATTGATGCAATGGAATTAGATTTAGATATTCAACAAACTTCATTAATTAAAGGTGATGCACGGAGTCAAAGTATTGCCGCAGCTAGTATTATTGCTAAAGTTTATCGTGATCATTTAATGGTTGAACTGGATAAACAGTATCCTGGCTATGGTTTTGGCAAAAATGCAGGCTATGGCACGAAGGAACATTTAGAAGGATTAGCGAAATATGGCGTGACACCTATTCATCGCAAAACATTTGCTCCAATAAAAGATATGATTTAAAAAAGTTTTCCCTCCTTTTTTGCGTATTTAGTAAATGAGGAGGGATTTTTGTGTTTGAACGATTATCAAAATTAGAACAATTATGTGTGAAATTAAGTTATTTACCATTGAGCATTCAGAAAAAATGGCGGGCTTTTGGTTATTTTGTGGCGCATCCATTGACTGAACTAGCACAACAAGGGCCAATTATTATGCGCGAATTACAAATCAGTCAGCACCAGGATTTATTTTTGCAGTATTGGCAGGAATTAGATGAGCAAAAACTAGCAGATTTGACGGCTGAGCAGAAATTTATCACTATATTATCAGATGATTACCCTGATGTTTTAAAAGAAACTTATCAACCACCGCTTGTTCTTTTTTATGAAGGCGATAAATCTTTATTGCATCAACGACAAATCGCCATTGTGGGTTCGCGATTAGCCAGTCCGTACGCCTATCAAGTAATGGAGCAGCTTTTACCACCATTGATTGATGAAGGCTTGGTCATTACGAGTGGTTTGGCTAAAGGAGTAGATAGTTATGCCCATCAATTGGCGATGATTTATCACGGAAAGACGATTGGGGTAGTAGGATGTGGGATTGATATTTGTTATCCAAAAGAAGTTCGGTCCGTATATGAGCGAATGAAGAATCAGCAGTTGATTGTTAGTGAGTATCCAGCAACTACTCCTGTGCGACGTTTTCATTTTCCGCTTCGTAATCGTATTATCGCTGGACTGGCTGAAGGTGTCTGTGTGATTGAGGCTAAAGACAAGAGCGGTTCTTTAATTACGGCACAGCTTGCTATTGATGAAGGTCGCAGTGTCTTTAGTGTGCCAGGAGAAGTTATAAGTCGTCGTAATACCGGAACTTTAAAGCTTATTCAAGATGGAGCAAAATGCGTGATTTCAGCATCGGATATTCTTGATGAATTGCCAAATTTTCGCGTAAAATAATCGTTTGTATATTTTTGCTTTGCTATTTTTCTTGACAAACCTAATTCTTATCGCTATGATTGTAGTCGATTTACGAAAAAAATAATTTTGTTCATGTCTTTAAGCATTTTGGACAAAATTTGAAAATGATATGATTTGAATTCATTTATTATAATAGAAGAAAAATTTTATAAAGGAGCTCTGATTTGATGGCATATAAGTATTTAGTCATAGTGGAGTCACCAGCAAAAGCAAAAACAATTGAGAAGTATTTAGGAAAGAACTATAAAGTCGTTGCCAGTGTGGGGCATGTACGTGATTTACCTAAAAGTAAGATGGGAATTGATGTAGAAAACAACTATGAACCACACTATATTTCAATCCGCGGTAAAGGCGATGTCATTAAGAGTTTACGTCAAGCTGCAAAAAAAGCGGAAAAAGTTTATCTTGCAAGTGACCCGGATAGAGAAGGGGAAGCAATCGCCTGGCATTTAGCACATATTTTAGGTTTATCATTAGAAGATAAAAATCGTGTTGTCTTTAATGAGATTACCAAAGATGCAGTTAAAGCGGCTTTTAAAGAACCACGTACCATTAATTTAGATTTAGTGGATGCGCAACAAGCTCGTCGTGTGTTAGACCGACTTGTAGGGTATTCTATTAGTCCGATTCTATGGAAAAAAGTGAAAAAAGGTTTGAGTGCAGGTCGGGTACAGTCAATTGCCTTGAAGATGATTATTGATCGCGAAAAAGAAATTCGTGAGTTCAAGCCAGAAGAATATTGGACGATTGATGGGAACTTTAAAAAAGGACGTCAAAAGTTTAAAGCCAATTTCTGGGGCTTAGATGGAAAGAAATATCAGCTAAAGACGCAAGAAGATGTTCAAGCGGTTTTACAACGTGTCGATTCTAAAGATTATCAAGTAACTAAAGTTGAAAAGAAAGAACGTAAACGCAAACCAGCAGCGCCATTTACAACGAGTAGTTTACAACAAGAAGCTGCGCGGAAATTAAACTTTAGAACACGTAAAACAATGATGGTTGCGCAACAATTATATGAAGGAATTGCCCTAGGTCGTCAAGGTACGGTCGGTCTAATTACCTATATGCGTACAGACTCTAAACGAATTGCCGATACAGCCAAACAAGAGGCTTCACAATTTATTGAAGAAACTTATGGTAGTGAATTTGCGGCCCACAGTAGCAAAAAAGTTGTCAATGCGCAAGGTGCCCAAGATGCCCATGAAGCGATTCGTCCAACGAGTGTGTTGCGTACACCAGAAAGTTTAGCAAAATACTTAGATAAAGATCAAATGAAGCTATATTCTTTGATTTGGTCCAGATTTGTGGCTAGTCAGATGACACCTGCCGTACTTGATACTATGAAAGTGACTTTAATTCAAAATGGCGTTACTTTTATTGCTAATGGTTCTAAAGTCAAATTTAAAGGTTTTATGCAAGTTTATGTCGAAGGACGCGATGATGGCAAGGAAGAAAAAGAAAATGTCTTACCAGAACTAATCGAAGGGGAAACCGTCCAGTCTGTGGATGTAGAGCCGAAACAACACTTTACCCAACCACCTGCACGATATAGTGAAGCTACTTTGATTCGTACGCTTGAAGAAAATGGTGTCGGTCGCCCTTCTACTTATGCGCCAACACTTGATACGATTCAACGTCGCTATTATGTCAAATTGGCACAAAAACGATTTGAACCGACAGAATTAGGAGAAATTGTAAATACATTAACGGTTGATTTCTTCCCTAAAATTGTTGATATTCACTTTACTGCCGAGATGGAAAATAGTTTGGACCGTGTAGAAGAAGGGAAAGAAAACTGGGTGAAAGTCATCGATGGCTTCTATCAACCATTTGCGAAAGAATTAGCCGTGGCTGAAGAACAAATTGAAAAAGTTCAAATTAAAGATGAACCGGCTGGCTTTGATTGTGATGTTTGTGGTCATCCGATGGTCGTTAAACTAGGAAAATATGGCAAATTCTATGCATGTAGTAATTTTCCAGAATGTCGTAATACCAAGCCTATCGTAAAAGAAATCGGTGTTGAATGTCCACACTGTCATAAAGGTCAAATTATTGAAAGAAAATCTAAGAAAAATCGGGTATTTTATGGCTGCAGTAATTATCCTGAATGTGAGTTTGTTTCTTGGGATAAACCAATTGGCAGAAATTGTCCGAAATGTGATTACTTCTTAGTTGAAAAGAAAGTTAAAGGTGGCAAGCAAGTTGTTTGTCCGAATGGTGATTACGAAGAAAATGTCATTAAATAGATAGGAGAGAATTGATGGTTTATGTGAATGTTATTGGCGCTGGGCTAGCAGGAAGTGAAGCAGCTTGGCAAATTGCAAATGCAGGTGTAGCAGTGCATCTATATGAAATGCGTCCAACAAAGAAAACACCTGCCCATCATACAAATCAATTTGCTGAATTGGTTTGTTCAAATTCTTTACGAGGTAATAGCTTACAAAATGCTGTCGGTGTTTTAAAAGAAGAAATGCGCCGAATGAATTCAGTGATTATTCATAGCGCAGATGAAACCAGTGTCCCAGCTGGTGGTGCCTTAGCGGTAGATCGTGATACTTTTTCAGCAACGGTAACTAAAAAATTACGTAATCATCCACTTATTACTGTATATGAAGAAGAATTAACAGAATTTCCAGAAGGGATTACCGTAGTTGCGACAGGTCCTTTAACTTCTGAAGGGTTAGCTAAAACAATTAAGGAATTTAATGGTTCGGATGGTTTTTATTTCTATGATGCCGCTGCGCCAATTATTGAAAAATCTTCAATCAATTTTGATAAAGTATATCTAAAATCACGCTATGATAAAGGTGAGGCAGCTTATTTGAACTGTCCGATGACCAAAGAAGAGTTCGAGGCTTTTCATAAAGAATTGGTTAATGCGGAAGTGGCACCATTAAAAGAGTTTGAAAAAGAAAAATACTTTGAAGGCTGTATGCCGATTGAAGTGATGGCAGCTCGTGGTGAGAAAACGATGTTGTTTGGGCCGATGAAACCAGTTGGGCTTGAAGATCCAAAAACTGGTAAACGTCCTTATGCAGTTATTCAATTACGTCAGGATAATGCGGCGGCTTCACTATATAATATCGTTGGTTTCCAAACACATTTGAAATGGGGCGAACAAAAACGTGTCTTCCAAATGATTCCTGGCTTGGAAAATGCTGAATTTGTCCGTTATGGTGTCATGCATCGTAATAGCTTCATGAATTCCCCAGAGTTATTAGAACCGACTTATCAATCACGCAAAGATAGCCGTATTTTCTTTGCTGGTCAGATGACAGGGGTTGAAGGTTATGTGGAAAGTGCAGCCAGTGGCTTAATTGCCGGTATTAATGCAGCACGTTTAGCCAAAGGTGAAGAACCTGTTGTCTTCCCTCGTGAAACGGCGATGGGTTCGATGGCTTACTATATCACGCACGCTGAAGGTAAGCATTTCCAACCAATGAATGCCAACTTCGGCCTATTCCCAGAGCTTCCTGAACGTATTCGCGATAAGAAATTACGTTATGAAACGCTAGCAAATCGTGCGTTAGAAAGTCTAGAACAAGTCAAAAATGAATTAGCATAAAAGAATTAGGATTACTATCTTCCAGGTGGTAATCCTTTTTTAATGAAAAATCACAGTGTGAAATAGTCGAGAGCAAGAAACTTTTTTACCTATTTTTGACACTTTAGAAGAATTGATGAAAAATTTTTGAATATATTAAAAGTTTGCTAAATTTGCAACTATTTAGACTATTAAACGCTTGCGAAATATGCTAATGTCATGTTATTGTATAGGGGACAAAGAAAATTCTGACAATTTGTTGTAATTCAGTAAAAGATATGTTAAAGTTTATTCTATAAAAGTATTAGAATTTTCTGAGAATTACTACAATTTGTCTCATATATATGATTGGAGGAGGCGCTTAATATATGGTAGAATCACAATTTCATTCCACCACAATATGTGCGGTAGAAAAAGACGGAAAATTTGCAATGGCTGGTGATGGTCAAGTAACCCTAGGCGAACAAATTGTTATGAAAGCGACTGCACGTAAAGTTCGTCGTATTTATAATAATCAAGTTGTTGTAGGTTTCGCAGGAAGTGTTGCGGATGCCTTTACTTTAGAGGAAAAGTTTGAAGGTAAACTAAACGAATATAATGGGAATTTACAACGTGCTGCTGTGGAATTAGCGCAAGAGTGGCGTACCCAGCAGTCAATGCAAAAGTTAGAAGCTATGTTAATCGTTATGAATGACAAAGAAATGTTACTTGTATCGGGAACGGGTGAAGTGATTGCGCCTGATGATGGGATTTTAGCGATTGGCTCAGGTGGAAATTATGCTTTAGCTGCAGCCCGTGCGATGAAAAATTATAGTGGACAAGATTTATCCGCTGCTGAAATTGCTAAAAACGCTTTAACAATTGCAGCAGATATCTGTGTCTTTACAAACCATAATATTATTGTAGAAGAATTTTAAGGAAGGTATCTCGATGAATCAAACACCAAGACAAATTGTCAATGAATTAGATAAATATATCGTTGGTCAAAATCAAGCGAAAAAATCTGTTGCGGTAGCCCTTCGTAATCGTTATCGTAGAATGCAATTAGACGAAAAAATGCAACAGGATGTTACACCTAAAAATATCTTGATGATTGGGCCAACAGGGGTAGGTAAGACTGAAATTGCTCGACGCCTAGCAAGAATTGTGGATGCCCCATTCGTAAAAGTCGAAGCCACTAAATTTACCGAAGTTGGTTATGTGGGTCGCGATGTTGAATCCATGGTTCGTGATTTAGTTGAAAATGCGATTACAATTGTGAAAAAACAACAATATGATCGTGTCAAAGTGCAAGCCACTAAAAAGGCGAATCGTCGTTTAGTGAAGGCTTTAGTTCCGGGTATTAAGAAAGAACAGCGTAAGTCAAATAATCCTTATGAACAAATGATGACGATGTTCCAAGGCATGCAAGCAGGGGAAACAGAGCCTAAAGAAGAGTTGACTGATGAAATTCGCAGCACTCGTCAAGCGGTCTATGAACAATTAGAAAAAGGTTTACTAGATAATCGTGAAGTGACCATTGAAATTGATGAACCAAAAGTAGCAATGCCAAGTTTGAATAATGGTTTAGAACAAATGGGGATTGATATCCAAGAAACCCTAGGCTCATTAAGACCGAAAAAGAAAATTACCCGTACTTTAACAGTCAAAGAGGCTCGCGAATTATTAATTAATGAAGAGTCTGCTAAATTAGTGAATGATGCCGATATTCATTCGGAAAGTTTGAAATTAGCACAATCTCAAGGCATTATCTTCATTGATGAAATTGATAAAATCACTTCAAAATCACAACAGTCAGGTCAAGTCTCACGTGAAGGCGTGCAACGAGATATTTTGCCAATTGTTGAAGGTTCGCAAGTCAATACAAAATATGGCCCAATCCAAACTGACCACATTTTATTTATCGCTTCTGGAGCCTTTCATTTATCTAAGCCTAGTGATTTAATTCCTGAATTACAAGGTCGTTTTCCAATCCGTGTGGAATTAGATGATTTGACTGCTGAAGATTTCGTGAAGATATTGACCGAACCTAATAATGCGCTAGTCAAGCAATATATTGCTTTATTAGCTACAGAAAATATTCAAGTAACCTTTACGATTGAAGCGATTGAAAAAATTGCCCAAATTGCTTTTCAAGTGAATCGTGATACGGATAATATTGGGGCACGTCGCTTGCATACGATTCTTGAACGTTTGCTTGAAGATTTATTATTCGAAGCACCAGATATGCAAATGGGTGAGATTACGATTACAGAAGGATATGTGGCTGAAAAATTAGATAGTATTGCTCAAGATGAAGATATGAGCCGTTATATTTTATAAAAAAGGGGTAGATGAAATGACGACTTTACTACAGAAAACCAGACGAATTAATGAGTTGTTGCAACAAAAAAATACACTCATGAACACTAGTAGTATGCCGTATAACCGCATGGCGATGATATTAGGGGATATTTTGGATACTATCACTTATATTATTAGTAGTGATGGGAAGCTATTGGGAATTAATGAAAAATATGATATTAATAATGATCGTGTGAAGAATATCTTAGTGGAACGTCAATTTCCAGTGTCTTATACTGATTTAGTCGACCGCTTAGAAAAAACCAAAGAAAATATTCCGATTACCGATGATTTGACTGCTTTTCCGATTGAATTTCGTGAAATGTATCCAGATGGGTTAACAACGATTGTACCTATTTATGGTGCTGGTGAACGTCTAGGTACGATTATCCTTTCCAAATTGTCTGATGCATTCAATGAAGATGATTTAGTTTTAGCTGAGTATAGTGCGACAGTTGTAGGGATGCAAATTTTGTACCAACAATCAAGAAATATTGAAGAAGATATTCGCAATGCTACAGCTGTACAAATGGCTATCAATACCTTGTCTTACTCTGAGCTAAAAGCTGTTCAAGCGATTTTTGCGGCTTTGGATGGCGATGAAGGTCGTTTAACGGCTTCAAGTATTGCTGATGAAATCGGCATTACACGTTCTGTCATTGTTAATGCCTTGAGAAAGCTAGAATCAGCTGGAATTATTGAGTCTCGCTCACTTGGTATGAAGGGGACTTATTTAAGAATTTTAAATCATCGTTTCAAACAAGAATTAGATAAACAATAAAGGATATGAGCATATGTATACGATTCAAAATGAATTTTTAAAAGTTAATTTTCAAGCTAAGGGAGCTGAATTAACGAGTATTGTCAATTTAAAAGACCAAACAGAATACTTATGGCAAGCAGACCCTAATCATTGGGGTAAGCATGCACCAATTTTATTTCCAATCGTTGGTGGGTTGAAAAATGGGCAATATCAATTAAAGGGACAAACTTATGAACTATCACGACATGGTTTTGCCCGTGATTTACCCTTTGATTTGTTTGAGCAAACAGCTACTTCAATTACTTTTGTCTTAAAATCAGATGAAAATACTTTTGAACGTTATCCCTTTGAATTTGCCCTTTATGTGAAATATACTTTACATGAAAATCAATTAGTGGTAAATTATCGGGTGTATAACCTATCAGATGATACGATGTACTATGGCATTGGTGGACATCCTGCCTTTAATGTACCTTTAGTGCCAGACTTAGAATTTACAGATTATCAGCTTTCATTCACTCAAGGAAAAGTAGAGCGCTTGATTCCACTAGAAGATAATTTATTAAATCTAGAAAAAGCGGTGGAAAATCCTGAAGTGAGTCAAATACCATTGACACATGAATTGTTTAAAGGTGATGCTTTAGTCTATACCACCACAACTGATCCGGTTGAAATTGTGTTAAGCTCACAAAAAGATTCGCATAAGATTACCGTAAATTATCAAGATTTACCATTTGTAGGCATCTGGTCAACCTATCCTGTGGCCTCTCCATTTGTATGTATTGAACCATGGGCAAGTGTGGCAGATATCACAACAACAAGTGGTGATTTAACTGAAAAATATGGGATTGAATCCTTAAGTATCGGTGATCAAAAAGAATATCAATATATGATTCGTTTTGAGTAATAAAAAATAGTCCTTCGATTATGAAGGACTATTTTTGTGGATTATTTTTGCTGCTATTTAAACCAAATGGCACACGACTTTCTGTACCATTTTTGATTCGTTTAATATTATCTTTGTGACGATAAAAAATAAATGTTGATACGCAAATTGCAATAATGGTTAATAATAAATTATGTTTTGGTAAAAGTGCCGGACAAATATAGGGTAAAAAGATAGTTGATAAAGTAATCAATATAGCTGCAATCATACTTGAAAGACTAACCATACTTGTGATGAATAAACAAATGATAAAAATTACACAAGAATAAACAAAAAAGATTGGTTGATAACCTAGTAACATTCCTGCAGAAGTCGCTACTGCTTTACCACCTTTAAAATGAGCAAAAATAGGGAAAGTATGTCCGATAATTGCTGCTACACCGAAAATAAGCGGGTTGACCTGAGTGATACCAAATAACGTCGGTAACACGGTTGCAAGTGTTCCTTTTAGAATATCGATGATTAAGACCGCAATTCCAGCTTTTTTGCCTAAAACTCTGAAAGTATTCGTCGTTCCGGTATTCCCGCTCCCAAATTGACGAATATCTTTGTGGTAAAATATTTTGCCAATCCAGACACCTGATGGAATCGAGCCTAACAGATAAGCGACTAAGAATAAATAATATTTTGTCATAATTGCCACCTTTTTTAATAAACTAGCTCGATTGTACCATGAAATTAATATAACAACAATGGAAGTTTGATTAAAATATCAATTAAGTAAACTATAAATGGATGAAATAAATATGATATAATCAGGATATATACAAATGAAGGAGCGATTGATATGCAACTAAATGATACACAACTAAAGAACGTTTTAGAAAATAGCAAGAATATTGCCGTGATTGGTTTAAGTGCCAATCCAGAAAAGACAAGCCACCGCATTGCCGCTTTTTTACAAGAGAAAGGCTACCGTGTCTTTCCGGTCAATCCGGTATTAGCAGGTCAAGAAGTCCTTGGTGAAAAAGTTTATGCTTCTTTAGCGGAAGTGCCTGAGCAAATTGATATTGTTGATATTTTTAGACGTAGCGAGTTTTTACCTGATATTGCAAAAGAATTTGTCAAAACTGATGCTAAAGTGTATTGGGCGCAACTAGGAATTGAAAATGAGGAAGCTGCAAAAATTTTAGAAGAACATCAAAAAGCATACATTATGGACCGTTGTATTAAGATTGAATATCAACGTCTGTTAGAAGATTAGAAGTTTACTATTTTGTGCTAGTTTTCTTCGTCTGGTGTGATATAATAGTAAGCGTGTCTTTTAAGATGAAAAAATAAGCAAGACAAGGAGCGACCATTTTGGCAAAAAAAATAGATGAATATAATGATCAATCCATTCAAGTATTAGAAGGACTTGAGGCAGTTCGCAAGCGTCCAGGGATGTATATTGGTTCTACGGATGGCCGCGGTCTACATCATTTAGTTTATGAAATTGTAGATAATGCTGTCGATGAAGTATTAGCTGGTTTTGGTGATCAAATCAATGTCACAATTGAAAAAGACAATAGTATTACCGTGCAAGATTTCGGTCGTGGGATGCCAGTCGGAATGCATGCTTCAGGAATTCCAACCGTTGAAGTCATTTTTACTGTATTGCATGCTGGGGGTAAATTTGGTCAAGGTGGCTATAAGACATCTGGTGGTTTGCACGGTGTAGGTGCCAGTGTCGTCAATGCTTTATCTAGTGAATTAGATGTCACGATTGTCAGAGACGGTTACAAATATACGCAAAGCTTTGCCGATGGGGGAAAACCGACATCAACCTTGAAAAAAGTCGGCAAAACCAAAGAAAAAAATGGTACAACCGTTCATTTCAAGCCCGATGCTAGTATTTTCTCGACCACTGTATTCTCTTATGAAATTTTAGCAGAGCGTTTGCGTGAGTCGGCTTTCTTGTTACGTGATGTAAAAATTACTTTAACAGATTTACGTAAAGACGAGCCTGTTGAGGAAGTTTTCCATTATGAAGAAGGCATCAAGGAATTTGTTGCTTACTTGAACGAAGAAAAAGATGATTTGACCCCGATTCTTTATTTCTCTGGTGAAAAAGATGGGATTCAAGTGGAAGTCGCTTTCCAATATAATGATGGCTATTCTGAAAATATTATATCATTTGTGAATAATGTACGTACCAAAGATGGTGGTACACATGAAGTTGGTTTTAAAACGGCGCTTACGAAATCATTCAATGAGTATGCACGAAAAGTTAACTTACTGAAAGATAAGGATAAGAATCTTGAAGGTAGTGATTTCCGCGAAGGTTTAGCAGCGGTGCTTTCTATTAAGGTTCCCGAAAACTTATTACAATTTGAAGGACAAACAAAGGGTAAACTCGGGACACCAGCAGCCAGAAATGCCGTAGATGCGACGATTTCAGAACAGTTTAGTTTCTTTTTACTAGAAAATAGTGAACTGAGTCAAATGCTCGTTCGAAAAGCCATCAAAGCCCGAGAAGCTCGAGAAGCAGCCCGTAAAGCTCGAGAAGAAAGCCGTAGTGGTAAGAAAAAGAAAAAAGGCGAATCGCTCTTATCTGGTAAACTTACTCCAGCTCAATCTAAAAACGCCCAAAAGAATGAATTATATTTGGTCGAAGGGGATTCTGCTGGTGGTTCGGCAAAACAAGGTCGTGACCGTAAATTCCAAGCGATTTTACCATTGCGTGGGAAAGTCATAAATACTGAAAAAGCCAATATGCAAGAAATCTTAAAAAATGAAGAAATTAACACAATGATTTATACTATTGGCGCCGGGGTTGGTCCAGAATTTGATGTAGCGGATTGCAATTATGATAAAATCATTATTATGACCGATGCGGATACAGATGGTGCGCATATTCAAGTATTACTCTTAACATTCTTCTATCGTTATATGAAGCCTTTAATCGAAGCAGGGAAAGTTTATATTGCTTTACCACCACTTTATAAGGTATCTAAAGGGACTGGTAAAAAACAAGTCATTGAATACGCGTGGACCGATGAAGAATTAGCTGGAAAGATTAAAAAAGTTGGTAAAGGTTATATGCTTCAACGTTACAAAGGACTTGGTGAAATGAATGCCGAACAACTTTGGGAAACAACTATGAATCCAGAAACACGTACTTTAATTAGAGTCAGAATTGATGATGCGGCTCAAGCAGAACGACGTGTAACGACATTGATGGGGAATAAAGTTGAACCAAGACGTAAATGGATTGAAAGTCATGTGCAGTTCACGTTAGAAGAAGATGGTAGTATTTTAGATCGGAAGGCGATTGATGATTTACATGAGACGCACGAAACGCAGCATGATAATCATTCCCAAGATAATCCAAAATATGAAGAAATTAGTATATTTGATATTTAGTTAAGGAGGCTTTTTTTTGGAGCAAGAGCATAATATTGAAGAGTTGACGCTTGAAGAGGTCATGGGAGATCGCTTTGGACGTTATTCAAAATATATTATTCAAGAGCGTGCATTGCCTGATATTCGTGATGGTTTGAAACCAGTGCAGCGTCGTATTTTATTTGCGATGAATAAAGACGGCAATACTTTTGAAAAAGCCTTTCGTAAATCGGCTAAGTCTGTCGGAAATATTATGGGCTTTTTCCATCCGCATGGGGACAGTAGTATTTATGAAGCCATGGTGCGGATGAGTCAAGACTGGAAGTTACGTGAAATTCTTATTGAGATGCACGGAAATAATGGGAGTATGGATGGCGATCCACCAGCTGCCATGCGTTATACAGAAGCCCGTCTGTCTGAATTAAGTGGTGAGATGTTGGCGGATATTGAAAAAGAGACAGTTGATATGGTTTGGAACTTTGACGATTCCGAAAAAGAACCAACTGTCTTACCAGCTCGTTTTCCTAATTTATTGGTCAATGGTTCGACAGGGATTTCAGCTGGTTATGCCACCGAGATCCCACCCCATAATCTAGGTGAAGTCATTGATGGCACGATTTATCTGATTGATCATCCGGATGCTACTTTGGATCAATTGATGAAATATATACCAGGGCCTGATTTTCCAACTGGCGGCATTTTGCAAGGGGCCAAAGAACTCAAACAAGCGTATCAAACCGGTCGTGGCAAAGTCATTCTGCGCTCTCAAACACGAATTGAAGAGATTAAAGGGAATAAGCAGCAAATAGTTATTAATGAAATTCCTTATGAAGTAAATAAAGCAAATTTAGTTCGCAAAATTGACGAAATTCGCATCAATAAAAAAATTGATGGGATTGCTGAAGTACGCGATGAAAGTGACCGTACTGGCTTACAAATTGTTGTCGAACTGAAAAAAGAGGCAAATGCAGAAGGAATCTTAAACTATTTATATAAAAATACTGAGTTACAAGTCAATTATAACTTTAATATGGTGGCTATTGATGAAATGCGGCCTCAGCAAGTTGGTTTGAAGCACATTTTGCATAGTTATATCGAGCACCGCAAAGAAGTTGTCTTGCGTCGTAGTCAATATGATTTGAAAAAAGCGCAAAATCGTCAACATATTGTCGATGGTTTGATGAAAGCCTTGTCGATTTTAGATGAAGTAATCCGCACCATTCGCCAAAGTAAAGATAAAAAAGATGCCAAAAATAATTTGATTATGCTACATCAATTTACTGAGCCTCAAGCAGAAGCCATTGTGAACTTGCAATTGTATCGTTTAACGAATACAGATATCACGCAATTGCAAAAAGAAGCTGAGGAATTGGCTGTAAAAATTGCGCAGCTACAAAAGATTATTCATGAACAAGCAGAATTGATGCGCGTGATTAAGCAAGAATTAAAAGCCGTGAAGAAAAAATATAGTAATCCACGTTTGACGAAGATTGAAGCGGAAATTGAAGAAATTAAGATTGAAACCGAGGTCTTAATTGCTTCTGAAGACGTGATGGTGACGGTGACCAAAGAAGGTTATGTAAAGCGTAGTAGTTTACGTTCATATGCAGCTTCTAACTTTAATGAGCTTGCGATGAAAGAAAGTGATTCTTTACTTTACTGTGAACAATTAAATACGCTTGATCATCTATTACTATTTACGAATAAAGGTAATGTCATTTATCGACCAATTCATGAGCTTCCTGATTTGAAATGGAAAGAAATTGGTGAGCATATTTCGCAAACAATTACTAAATTGGCGATGGATGAAACGATTATTGCCGCATTTAGCTATAAAGAATTAACCCCAGAGCCAACTTTAGTCTTGATATCAAAATATGGTATGATTAAACAAGTACAATTTGCCGAGTTAACCCCATGGCGAACGTATAAATCAAAGGCGAGCACGGTCATGAATCTAAAAGGCGAAGATGAATTAGTCAATATCTACCTTACTTCAGAGCAAGATTTACAAGATGTCTTTTTAGTGACTCATCAAGCATATGGGCTACGTTTTAGCTTAGATCAAGTGCCTGTTAGTGGTCCGAAAGCAGCAGGGGTGAAATCAATGAATCTAAAAGACGAAGATTATATTGTCAATGGTCTTTTAGTGTATTCAAATGGGGATACACCAGTTGTTTTAGTCTCGCAAAGAAGTGCAGTGAAAAGAATGCTTGCTCAAGAGTTACCTTCTGCTAATCGTGCAGGTCGGGGATTAATGGTCTTTCGTGAGTTGAAAAACCATCCACATCGCGTCGTCTTTATGGGTGAAGGGCAAGAGCAAACATACCGAATGCAAAATCAAAAAGGGGAAGTATATGAGCTTCATCCTACTGAGTTTCCAATTGGTGATCGGACGTCCAACGGTTCAATGATGATGAATGAAACGGACGGTGGCGATGTGACCAGTGTTGAAGTCATTTTTCCGGAGCCTGCGAATGAATAACTTCATTTAGAAAACTGTTACAAAAATGATAGCACAGAATATCCCTGTATCAAAACAGAGATTATTCTGTGCTGAATTTTTCAAATATTTTTTTAAAGAAAAATATCTATTTCACAATTATGGAAAGCTTGATTTATCAGCGCTTCGATGTTTTTAGGCTATTATTTTTTGAAATTTGTTAAAAAAATATATATGAAAACACTTGCATTAATCCGCTTATGTGTTATACTGAACATGTAAAAACTGTTACATACTTTTGATAAGTATTAAGGAGGACCTGATAATGACATCAGTTACAGACAAATTAGAAACATTTAACGAAACTGCTTGGAAGGGCTTTAAAGGAAGCGATTGGAAAAAAGAAATCAACACTCGTTCTTTCATCCAACAAAACTACACAGAATATCGTGGAGATGACAGCTTCTTACAACCAGCTGCTCCAAGTACTGACAAACTTTGGACAAAACTACAAGAATTATTTGAAGTGCAACACCAACAAAACGGTGTGTACGACATGGATAACAACATTCCTGCTACATTAACTTCTCATGGTCCTGGATATTTAATTAAAGAAGAAGAAAAAATCGTTGGTTTACAAACAGATGTGCCATTGAAACAAGCATTCATGCCATTTGGTGGTATCCGTATGGCAAACTCAGCTTTAACTTCAAATGGTTACGAAGCTGATCCTGAAATGACTAAGATTTTCACAGAATGGCGTAAAACACACAACCAAGGTGTATTCGATGCATATACTGATGAAATGCGTTTAGCTCGTAAAAACAAAATTATCACTGGTCTACCAGATGCTTATGGTCGTGGACGTATCATCGGTGACTACCGCCGTGTTGCCTTATATGGTATCGACTACTTAATGGAACAAAAGAAAAAAGACCATGATTTAACTGGTAACAAAGTCATGACTGATGATGTGATTCGTTTACGTGAAGAAATCGCTGAACAATATCGTGCATTAAACGACTTGAAGAAAATGGCTGCTTCATATGGATTTGATATTTCTCGTCCAGCTGAAAACGCACAAGAAGCTATCCAATGGTTATACTTCGGTTACCTAGGTGCAATTAAATCTCAAAATGGTGCGGCTATGTCAATCGGACGTATCTCAGCATTCTTAGATATCTACATCCAACGTGACTTAGAAAACGGTGTGATTACTGAATTTGAAGCGCAAGAATTAATTGACCACTTAATTATGAAATTACGTATGGTTAAATTCGCACGTACACCTGAATACAACCAGTTATTCTCAGGTTACCCAATTTGGGCTACATTATCTATCGCTGGTATGGGTATGGATGGACGTTCATTAGTTACTAAGAACGACTTCCGTATCTTACACACATTAATCAACATGGGACCATCACCAGAACCAAACTTAACTGTTCTTTATTCATCTCGTTTACCAGAAGGATTCAGAACATTCGCAGCTCGTATCGCTAAAGAAACTTCATCAATCCAATTTGAAAATGATGATTTATTACGTGCTAACTGGGGTTCAGATGACTGCGCAATTGCATGTTGTGTATCTGCAACTGTAATGGGTAAAGATATGCAATTCTTCGGTGCGCGTGCTAACCTTGCTAAAGCTGTCCTTTATGCTATCAACGGTGGTGTGGATGAAAAGACTAAGATGCAAGTTGGTCCTAAATTCCGCCCAATGACTGGTGATACTCTAGACTTCCATGAATTTATGGAAAGATACAAAGATATCCTAGACTGGTTAGCTGAATTATATGTAAATACATTAAATGTTATTCACTACATGCATGATAAATATGCTTATGAAGCAATCCAATTAGCATTCATGGATTCTAATTTACGTCGTACATTCGCAACTGGTATTGCTGGTATTTCACATGCTACTGACTCTATCATGGCAATCAAACATGGTAACGTTAAAGTCATTCGTGATGAAGATGGTTTAGCAGTTGACTATGTACCACAAAATGAATTCCCAACTTATGGTAATGATAATGAAGAAGCAGATGCAATGGCAAACTGGATCTTAGAATACTTCATGACACAAATCAAACGTCAACATACTTACCGTAACTCTACACCAACTACATCTCTATTAACAATTACTTCAAATGTAGTTTATGGTAAAGCTACTGGTAATACTCCTGATGGACGTCGTGCTGGTAAACCTTTAGCTCCAGGTGCTAACCCAAGTTATCGTGATGGTAAATTCTTAGGTGAAAAGAATGGATTATTAGCATCACTTAACTCAACTGCTCGTTTGAACTACCGCAACGCATTAGATGGTATTTCAAATACTCAAACAATTAACCCTAATGGATTAGGTAAAGATGATGCAACTCGTATTGCAAACTTACGTAATGTCTTAGATGGTTACTTCGATAAAGGTGGTTACCACTTAAACGTTAACGTATTTACAAATGAATTATTACTAGATGCACAAGCTCATCCAGAAAAATATCCAAACTTGACAATTCGTGTATCTGGCTACGCAGTTAAGTTCCGTGATTTAACTCCTGAACAACAAGCAGACGTTATCTCAAGAACTGCTCACGATAGATTATAATCATTTGTTGATTTTTGAAAGGATGGCAAGTTCATTGTCATCCTTTTTTTCTAGATTTCATCCTATGGTTTCGACTATTTTGATGAAAAATTCGTTGCTTTTCTTGATTTTTCGTTTTAGCTAAGTCAAGAAAGATTGGAAGGAAGTAAGATTATGTCAGATTCAGCATTAGGGATGATACATTCCACAGAAAATTTTGGTACCGTAGATGGCCCTGGAGTACGCTTTGTTGTATTTACTCAAGGGTGTAAAATGCGGTGTCAATTTTGTCATAATCCAGATACCTGGAAGATGAAAACTGATACTTCAAAGGAACGTTCGGCTGATGATGTATTAGAAGAAGCTTTGCGATTTCGTGCTTATTGGGGTAAAGATGGCGGAATTACCGTTAGTGGTGGCGAACCATTACTTCAATTGGACTTTTTATTAGATTTATTTAAAAAGGCTAAAGCACTAGGTATTCATACCACAATTGATACTTGTGGGAAACCATTTACTAAAGAAGAACCATTTTTTAGCAAATTTAATGAATTACTTCAATATACTGATTTGATTTTGTTTGATATTAAACACATTGATAATCAAGGCCATAAAGAATTAACTGGTCAAAGTAATGACAATATTTTAGAAATGGCTCAATATTTGTCTGAGGTCGGTCAACCCGTTTGGATTCGTCATGTCTTAGTTCCTCAAAGAACCGATTATGATGAATTCTTGATTCGTTTGGATGCGTTTATTCAAACTTTAAATAATGTCGAAAAAGTGGAAGTATTGCCTTATCATACAATGGGTAAATTTAAATGGGATAAACTAGGTTTGGAATATCCATTGGAAGGGATTAAGCCACCAGAACAAGATCGAATTAAAAATGCGCGTGAGTTGTTACATGTAGATCAATACAAAGGCTATTTAGCGCACTAATTTTTTGAGAAAGAATTGATTTTTATATTGATTCTTTCTCTATTTTTGTTATCATGATGATTAGATAAAATAGATTGGAGTGGAGAAAATGTCAAAAATTTTAGTTTTCGGACATCAAAATCCAGATACTGATGCAATTGGTGCAGCGATTGCATTTGCGAACTTACAAAAAGAATTAGGTAAAGATGCTGAGGCAGTGGCTTTAGGTGAACCAAATGAAGAAACAGCTTTTGCCTTAAATCACTTTGGGTTAACTGCCCCACGTGTGGTTGAAACTGTGGCTAATGAAGTGGAACAAGTGATGTTGGTAGACCACAATGAATTCCAACAAAGTGCTGCTGATATTGAAAAAGTGGAAATCTTAGCAGTTGTTGATCATCACCGTATTGCGAACTTCCAAACAGCCAATCCATTATATTATCGTGCAGAACCGGTTGGCTGTACTTCAACAATCATTTTGAAACTATATAAAGAAAATAATGTTGAAGTGCCAAAAAATATTGCGGGAATGATGCTTTCTGCGATTGTATCTGACACTTTATTATTTAAATCACCTACTTGCACGCAAGAAGATGTTCAAGCTGCAAAAGAATTAGCTGAAATTGCTGGAGTAGATTTAGAAGCTTATGGTTTGGAAATGTTAAAAGCAGGTACAAACTTAGGAACAAAATCAGCAGCTGAATTAATTGATTTAGATGCTAAAAGCTTCCCAATGGGTGGTAGCAACTTAAGAATCGCTCAAGTAAATACTGTTGATTTAGCTGAAGTCTTTGCACGTCAAGCTGAGTTAGAATCAGCGATGCAAGAGGCAAATGCTGCGAATGGCTATGATTTATTTGTGTTGGTCGTTACAAATATTTTAGATAGTGATTCTGAAATTTTAATTGTGGGTGAACCAAAAGAAAATGTAGAAAAAGCCTTTAATGTGACGCTTGAAAATAATCGTGCCCTATTAAAAGGTGTTGTGTCACGTAAAAAACAAGTGGTTCCTCAATTAACTGCTGCATTTGAAGGTTAAGTTAAGACTTAAAATCAGTAGAAGGCATTATGCTTTTTGCTGATTTTTTATTTTTTTTAGGATGTTTGGAGGTTTTTATGGAATTCTTTTATGGACAAAAATTCCAGAAAATAGCACCATTAATTCATAGCTCTTTTTTTATGGAAATGGTACAGTATTTAAATACACACCAAGATGTTACGCTACGTCAATTAAAAGCTGATTTAACTGCTAATACACATTTTGATAAGCGTTTAGATACTTTGATTGCTTATGGACTTATTAAGCGTCAGTCAAAAAGATACACCCTACAGTTTCCGATTTATACTGAGGTCGTTAAAGATGATGCATTTAACACGGTTGTAAATCAAGTAATGATGATTGAATTAGCAAGAAATTTAAAGCTGCTAGAAGATGATAGCTTTTATGCAGTTGATATGGCTTCCTTTGCTCATTTTGATGTACTATCGAATGGATATATGCACATTGAGATGCTTTATAATGAGGTAACTGGGCAACATCTTGCAGGATATTTACAAGCCTGTCAGCAGCAAATGCATTTAGACAAATATATTGACATGTATAACTTGTTGGGTGATGTCGATGCGCAATATTTATTAGACCAATATGAAGCATTATTCGATAAAATTCTACATAAACGCCGTCGTATCAGGGATTCTATCTTTGTTCAGTCAGCAATCCATTTTGGCCTTGTACAAAGAGAAGAACAATTAGTATTCGCGCCAAATTTGTTATTGGATGCACATGTCAATATTGCACCAGTGTTACTAGAAAAGTTTGCTCAAAAATCAGCTTGCGAACAAAGAATGATATTGACGCAAATGCTAAATAATAACAATGTAAATTTAATTCAAAATATATCATTAGAAAACGTGGATAATTAAAAATAAATATTGTTTGAGATAGTCTGAATTTATTTCTAGATAAGGAATAATCCAGACTATTTTTTTGCAATTTTTGAAAATATGAAAAATAAAACAACGCTATTCACAATCTTTCAAATGTTTCTTAAAGTTATCTTATGCGTTTACAATAACTTTTTGTAACTTTCAGAAAAAGTAGCGCATTTTGTTATATCCGGTAAGCTTGTGAAAAATATTTTACTAAATAAAATTAATGATTTTTCAATATCGAATTGGAGAGAGATAAATAATACTAATTTTATTAGGGTTATTCGCTAATAATATTTAAGTAAACTGTTTTATCTTTGGAATAATATTTTTTTTGAAGAAATTTGCACAATTTTATTAGTTATTATCTTTAGAAAGTGTTATACTGATATTGTAAATTGTTGGTTGTTATTTATCTATTGAATTTTTTAATAGTTAAGAATTGGTTAATAAGGGTAGGCGATTTTATGACAAGTACCAAAGAATTTTTAGAAGCTGAGCAACATTTTTTGACAGGTGAGAATTTTTATTTACATCATCTGTTAGGTTGTCAGTTTGCAGATGGTTCCTACACTTTTCGAGTTTGGGCACCAAATGCGCAACAAGTTTGGTTACAAGGGGACTTTAATCAGTGGGACGATTCCATGCCGATGAACAAGAGAGATTCTGGTATCTGGGAGATTTCTGTCGACCAAGATATTAAAGGTCAGCTTTATAAGTATAAGATTCGTCAAGCTGATGGCACGGAATGTATGAAGTTTGATCCAATGGCCATCCGCTATGAAGCAAGACCAAATAATGCTGCTGAAGTTTATCATTTACCGGTTAAAAAGTGGAAAGATGGTTTATGGAAAGGTCGTCAAAAACGATCCAATTTCTTTAAACGTCCAATGAATATCTATGAAGTACATGCAGGTTCATGGAAACGTCATGTAGATGGTACGGCCTATACTTTTAGTGAACTGGCAGAAGAATTAATTCCTTATTTAGTGGAAATGCATTATACGCATGTTGAGTTTATGCCATTGACTGAACATCCTTTAGCTGCATCATGGGGCTATCAAACAACAGGCTATTTTGCTTTAGCGCATGAATATGGTACACCTGAGGAGTTTCAAGATTTTGTCGAACAATGTCATTTAAACAATATTGGTGTATTTATGGACTGGGTTCCTGGACATTTTTGTGTGAATTATGATGCCTTAGCGTATTATGATGGTACGCCAACTTATGAATATCAAGAAGAATGGCGAGCAAAAAATATCCGTTGGGGTGCACTTAATTTTGATTTAGGGAAACCACAAGTTCAAAGTTTTATTCTATCAAGTGCGATGTTTTGGTTAGAGACTTTCCATTTAGACGGTATTCGGGTAGATGCGGTTTCTAATATGATTTATCGCGATTACGACGAAGGTGAATGGCACCCAAATCATGAAGGAGGTAATCGCAATTTAGAAGGCTATTACTTCTTACAAAAGATGAATGCAGTGATCAAATTGGCTCATCCAGAAGTTGTTATGATTGCTGAAGAAAGTTCTGCTGATACCAAGGTTACTGGCATGATTGAAACAGGAGCGCTAGGCTTTGATTACAAGTGGAATATGGGTTGGATGAATGATATCTTGAAATTTTATGAGATGGATCCGGTCTATCGTAAATATCATTTCAACTTAGCCACATTCTCTTTTATGTACATGTTTAACGAAAACTTTATTCTATCGCTTTCTCATGACGAAGTGGTTCATGGCAAGAAGAGCTTAATGCATAAGATGTGGGGCGATCGTTACAAACAATTCGCTCATCTTCGTAATATGTATACTTTCCAATTGGCTCATCCAGGAAAAAAATTACTCTTTATGGGTAGTGAATGGGGACAATTTTTGGAATGGAAATATGCTGAAGGTCTTGAATGGTGTGATTTACAAGATGATATGAATGCCAAAATGCAACACTTTACCAAAGTTTTAAATCAACTGTATCATGATGAACGTTCACTTTGGGAGTTAGATGATGAAAATACAACGATCGAGTTTATTGACGCAGATAATAGCGAAGATTCTGTTTTGAGTTTTATTCGTCGTGGCAAAACTAAAAAAGATTTCTTGATTTTTGTTATCAATTTTGCACCTGTTGAACGTAAAGACTTTGCGATTGGTGTTCCTTATGCTGGTGAATACGAGGAATTACTAAATACCGAAATGGCAGAATTCGGTGGGACTTGGGTGAAACCAAATGCACCGATGACTGCAGAGAAAAAAGCATATAAGGATTTTCACTATCAGATTCAGACGATTGTTCCTTCGTTAGGTGCCTTAATTATCAAACCTAAGAAAGTGAATGTTCGTTCTAAATAATTTTGTTGTGCTGCTGAAAGGAGGGAAAGGTGAATAATTTCACCGAATGAATGAAAACTGAAATGCTTGCAATGATTTTAGCTGGTGGTCAAGGTACTCGTTTAGGAAAATTGACAAAAAATATCGCCAAACCAGCCGTTCCTTTTGGAGGTCGTTACCGTATTATCGATTTTACATTAAGTAATTGTGCGAACTCCGGTATTAAAAATGTAGGTGTTGTGACACAGTATCAACCACTTGCCTTAAATAGCCACATCGGAAATGGATCTAGCTGGGGATTGAGTGGGATTAATACAGGGGTGACCGTTTTACAACCTTATTCAAGTTCAGAAGGTAGTAAATGGTTTGAAGGGACTGCTCATGCTATCTTCCAAAATATTGATTATATTGATCAAATGGACCCTCAATATGTGCTTATCTTGTCTGGTGACCATATTTACAAAATGGACTATGAAGATATGTTGTTAAACCACAAGAAAAATAATGCTTCGTTATCGGTTGCAGTTATTGAAGTACCAATGCATGAAGCTTCACGTTTTGGTATTATGAATACTGATGAAAATGATCGTATCATTGAATTTGAAGAAAAACCAAAAGAACCAAAAAATAATTTGGCTTCAATGGGGATTTATATCTTTAACTGGGGCCGTTTACGCAATGTCTTAATGAATAGCCATACAAAAGAAAATGATATGAATGACTTTGGTAAAAACGTCATTCCATTTTATCTTGATAGTGGTGAAAATGTGGTTGCTTATCGCTTCAGTGGTTATTGGAAAGATGTGGGTACCATCGATTCATTATGGGAAGCAAATATGGAATTTATTGATCCTAGCCTAGATTTAGCGATGCGTGATAAATCATGGCGAATCTATTCTAAAAACCGTATTGCGCCACCTCATTCAATTACTGAAACTGGTTCAGCTAAAAACTCTTTGATTTCTGATGGTTGTTATATTGCTGGTACCGTTGATCACTCTATTCTTTCTGATGAAGTGCAAGTAAAAGAAGGTGCGAGTGTAAAAGACAGTGTGATTATGTCTGGCGCAACAATTGGTAAAAATGTAACGATTAACCGTGCAATTATTGGTGAAAATGCAATTATTGGTGATAACGCAGTAATCGATGGTACAGATGAAATTGCTGTCGTTGGATATTCTGAAGTGATTGGAGTGGCTGCTGATGAAGACTAATAGAATGTGTGCTTTTTTAGGAAATATGCATAATTATGAGGGGTTAGCTCCATTAACGGATCATCGCCCTGTGGCAACCTTGCCTTTTGATAGTAAATATCGTTTAATTGACTTTAATTTATCATCTATCGCTAATTCTAATATCCATTCAGTATTTATGGTATTTAACTATGATGAAAGTCGTTCTGTCTTTGACCATTTAGGTGGTGGGACCCAATGGAATCTTGATGGTATCAATAACCGTTTCTTCATTCATTTATTTGAACGAGAAGCAGAAAAAATGAAAGATCACAATGGTTATTACGATGCTGTTATTGATTATTTAGAAAAAGCAAAATCAAAATATATGGTTTACTTCAGTAGCAAAGTTCTATGTAATATTGATTTAAAAACTTTATTAAACATTCATTTATTACATGAAGACCATAGTGATTTAACCGTTGTTTACAAAAAAATGCCAAAAGAAGATATTTACGATACCGATTTGGTGTTGAATTTTAATGAAGATGGCAAAGTGGCAAGTAAAACTAGCGGAAAAGATGTTGCTGATGGTGAAATTGCCAATCTTTGTATCGATATTTATATTGTAAAAGTAGAACGACTTTTAGCAGCTTTACGTCAAAGCCAAAAAGAGGGTGTTTGGACTCATGTGGATAGTTGTTTGCGTTCAATGATTGATGAAAATACTACTGCGTATGAATATACTGGTTATTTAAGTAATATTTTTGATGTGAAATCTTACTATAAAGCAAATATGGATATGTTGACACCAGCTAAGTTCAATTCATTAATGTATGCAAACCAAAAAATCTATACAAAAGTTCATAATGAATTTCCAACTTACTACTCTGATTCTGCCGTTGTTAATAATGCACAGTTCGGTACTGGTTGTGAAGTTGAAGGTGAAGTTGTTCATTCTATACTTGGCCGTACAGTAGTGGTTAAACAAGGTGCTAAAATTGAAGATTCCTTAGTTCATTCTTCTTGTGTAATCGGTGAAGGAGCTAAAATTCAATATGCAATTTTAGATAAAAATTGTAAAGTAGCGGACCATGTTTCAATTATTGGTACGCCAGAAAATCCAGTAGTGGTATCTAAAGCAAGTAATGTAACAGAAGATATTATTGGAGGCTAATGAATTAATGAAAATTTTATTTGCAGCAAGTGAATGTGCTCCTTTTTTTAAAACAGGTGGCTTAGGTGATGTTGCTGGTGCACTTCCTAAAGCTTTAGCCAAAGAAGGCGTGGAAGTTGCTGTAGTCATGCCATACTTCAAAAAGATGAATGAAGCTTATAAAGAAAAAGTAGAGGATGTCTTAAATTTTGAAGTAAAAGTGGGTTGGCGCAGTCAATATTGTGGCATTAAAACCTTGAAATTAGGGGATGTCAGATATTATTTCATTGACAACTTATACTATTTTAATCGTGATCAATTATATGGATATTATGATGATGGTGAAAGATTTGCCTTTTTTCAACAAGCCATTATTGAAATGATGGAAAGAGTTGATTTTATTCCAGATATCTTGCATGTAAATGATTATCATACAGCAATGATTCCATTTCTATTACGTGAAAAATATCATTGGATTGAAGCGTATCGTCCAATTAAAACAGTCTTGACCATTCATAATTTGGAATTCCAAGGCAAGTATAATCGTAGCGTCTTATCTGATTTATTTGGTATGTCAGCTGAGCGTTACGATGATGGTACCATTGAATTTGAAAACTGTGTAAACTTTATGAAAGCTGGAATTCTTTATGCCAATAAGATTACTACAGTTTCACCTTCTTATGCACAAGAAATCCAAACTCGTGAATTTGGTTGTGGACTTGATGTCATTTTAAGAATGGAGAATAGTAAATTATCGGGGATTGTCAATGGTATTGATATGGAAGTCAATAATCCAGAAACGGATAGGCATTTATCCTATCATTATTCAAAAGAGGATTTAAGTGGTAAAGCTGAAAACAAGCGACTATTGCAAGAAAAGATGCATTTACCACAACGTGAAGATGTTCCAGTCATTGGGGTGGTTAGTCGTCTAACTTATCAAAAAGGGTTCCATTTGGTTGTGGAAGAGTTAGAAAATCTATTGCAATTTGATGTTCAATTTGTCTTGTTAGGTACAGGTGATCCGCGATTTGAAGCTGCCTTTAGTCAAATTGGGGCACGTTATCCAGAAAAATGTGCAATCAATATTGATTTCAATTTAGGTTTGGCTCAATTGATTTATGCAGGCTCAGATATATTCTTAATGCCTTCTGCTTTTGAACCATGTGGCTTATCACAAATGGTGGCTATGAGATATGGTACTTTACCTGTTGTTCATGAAATCGGTGGTTTGAAAGATACAGTTGTTCCTTATAACCCAATTACCAATGAAGGTACGGGATTTGGATTTAATGACTTTAGACCATTTATTATGATGCAAACACTCTTACAAGCTGTTGATTTATATGCAAATCATCGGCAATATTGGGATCAATTGGTTCAAAATGCGATGAGTCGTGATTTCAGTTGGCATCAAAGTTGTATGATTTATTTACAATTATATAATTCAATCCTTTAATGATTAAAGATGAATAAGGCAAAATTTCCAAGAGGTTTCATCTTTTTGGAGTTTTGCCTTTCAATGTCATTTGATTTATTTAGACATACATAACGAGGGGGAAAAGAAGATGTCGGAACGTCAAGTAATGACACGTGATGAATTTATTGAAGATTTAAGAAAAAGATTAAGAGAAAATTTTGCGATGGAAATTGAAACAGCAACACCAAATGAGTTGTTTGTTGCTATTGGTCAAATTGTACGAGCAAGCTATGCGGATTCATGGCACCGTACACGTCAACGTTATTTAGAACATAAACAAAAACAATCTTATTATTTTTCTATTGAGTTTTTGCCAGGACGAATGTTGAAGAGTAATTTATTAAGCTTAGGCATGTTGGATATGGTGCGTGATACAGTAGAAGATTTTGGCTTTGACTTTGATGATGTCCTTCGTGTCGAAAATGATATGGCTTTAGGAAATGGTGGCTTAGGTCGTTTAGCATCTTGTTTCTTAGATTGTTTGGCTTCCCGTGAATTACCAGGTAACGGCAATGGAATTCGTTATGACTATGGTTTGTTCAAACAACAATTTGTTGACGGATATCAAGTCGAATTGCCGGATGCTTGGTTAAAGAGTGGCAATGTATGGGAAGTTCGTCGTGAAAGCAAATCAGTTAATGTCCATTTCGGTGGTAACGTTTATATGAAACCGATGCCTGATGGTAGTTTAAAACCAGTTGCTGAAAACGAACGAATCTTAAAAGCTGTGCCATATGATACAGGTGTTGTTGGTTATGAAAATGATACAGTAAATACTTTACGTCTATGGAGCGTAGAAATTCCAGCCTCTGAAGAAGGAAAATATCGTAGTATTGAAGAACGACGGATGGTTGAAGATTTAACAGCTGTATTGTATCCAGATGATTCCAACGAACAAGGTCGTTTAACTCGTTTGACGCAAGAGTATTTCTTTGTTTCAGCAGGGATTCAAAGTATTATTCGTTACTATAAGAAAACGAAAATGCCAATTAGTCGCATCAATGAATATATTGCTATTCACATTAATGATACGCACCCTGCCTTATGTGTACCTGAAATGATGCGTATTTTACTTGATGAATTCGATCTATCATGGGAAAAAGCTTGGGGATTAACAGTAAGTATGATGAGCTATACAAATCATACTATCATGCAAGAAGCGCTTGAAAAATGGCCTATTTCAATGGTGAAATATCACTTGCCTCGAATGTATCAAATCATTGAAGAAATTGATCGTCGTTTTGTGACAAATTTACAAGGTTTATACCCAGATGATTTAATTCAACGTACACGTATTATTCAAGGAGACCAAATTCATATGGCGAACTTGAGTATTATTGGTAGTCATAGTACAAATGGTGTGGCTAAACTTCACTCTGACTTATTAAAATCAGTGGTATTGCATGATTTTTATGTACTATATCCTGAACGTTTTAATAATAAAACAAATGGGATTACACAAAGACGTTGGTTACAATTATCTAATGAACCTTTAGCTAATCTATTAGATGAAACGATTGGCACTTCATGGCGTAAAGAACCAACGGACTTGCAAATGTTGATGAATTATTATGATGATGACCGTGTATTGGAATTATTAGCCGATGCCAAACATAAAAATAAAGTTCGCCTTGCTAAATACATCAAAGAAACTTGCAACATTGAAGTTAATCCAAATGCTGTTTTTGATGTACAAATTAAACGTCTACATGCTTATAAACGTCAATTATTGAATTTATTGCATATTGTGAAATGTTACTTAGATTTAAAAGATGACCCAAATCGTGATTTTGTACCACGTGTCTGGATTTTTGGTGCAAAAGCTGCTCCAAGCTACACCTATGCGAAATCAATTATTAAAGCAATTAATGAAACAGCCAATTTAATTAATAACGACCCAGATATTGGCGATAAGATGAAGATTGTTTTCTTACCAAACTACAATGTTTCACTTGCCGAAATCATTATTCCAGCAGCAGATGTCAGTGAACAAATTTCGCTAGCAACTAAAGAAGCCTCTGGTACAAGTAATATGAAATTAATGGCGAATGGTGCTGTGACGATGGCAACTATGGACGGCGCAAACGTTGAGATTCGCGATTATGTGGGGGCAGATAATATATATGTCTTTGGGTTGACTGAAGAAGAAGTTTATCGCTATTATGAAAAAGGGGATTACTCTGCTCAAGCCATTTACGATCAAGATCCAGTCGTTCGTCGGGTGCTAAATGCCTTTGTAGATGGTACGATTCCAAATATTCAACGTGAAGGTCAAGAAATTTTTGATTCTCTATTGAAATATAATGATGAATTCTTCTTATTAAAAGATTTTGAACCTTATTGTAAAGTTCAAGAACAAGTCAGTCAAGATTATTTAGATCAAACAAAATGGCGTAAGATGAGCTTGACGAATACTGCGAAATCTGGTATCTTCTCTGCTGACTACACAGTAATGAAATATGCTGAAGATATCTGGCAAATTGCACCAGTGAACCTTCATAAGGAAAAGAGGAATTAAGATTTTAGAGATTTATTACAATCCTTGGTCCAGTAAATATAAACGACCATTTGGAGCAGTTGAAAAAGGAAAAGTTGTTAGCTTCACGATACGGGTGAGTGGGCTTGATGTGCACCGTGTTAGTTTAGCCATTCATAAAGATGGGCATAAAAATCAACAAATTGATATGCACTTGGTTGGTAAAGATCTTTATCAATGCCAATATCAATTAGGAAAAAATGCCGGTCTCTACTACTATTCATTTGAGATTATTTATCAAGAAAATGGACAAGCTCGTAGCGTCTATTATGGTTCTAATGAGCTTGGGGGTGTCGGTCAAATTTATGATTGTGCCGAAGCTGTATGGGATTATCAACTAACTTGCTTCAATCAAAAAGACGCTGCACCTAAATGGTATTGTGAAAGTGTCTTTTATCAAATCTTCCCTGATCGTTTTTATAATGGCAATGAGAATGGCGTAATTAATCAACCAAAACCAAATAGTTTCATCTATGGACAAACCCAAGATGAGCCCATGTATATCAAAAATTCTGATGGTGAAGTTGTGCGTTGGGATTTTTATGGTGGTAATTTAAAAGGGATTATGAAGAAAATTCCTTACCTAAAAAAATTAGGTGTGAATGCTCTTTATCTGAATCCGATTTTTGAAGCTCGTAGTAATCATCGCTATGATACTGCCGATTATTTTAAGATTGATTCTGTCTTAGGAACGGATGAAGATTTTTCAGCGCTAGTGAATGAGTTGCACAAAAATGATATGCACTTGATTTTAGATGGTGTCTTTAGTCATGTGGGCCGTCATAGCCAATATTTTAACTATGACGGTGCATACGGCAAACATAATGGTGCTGCACGTAATCCGCATAGTTTGTATTTTAGTTGGTTTGAATTTGATCATTATCCTGATAGATATCGCTCATGGTGGGGCCTAAAGGATTTACCTCAAATCAATAAAGAAGATGAAAGTTTTCAAGATTTTATTTTTAAAGCAGATGAAAGTGTGGTTGCTCACTGGTTGGACAAAGGAATTGATGGTTGGCGTTTAGATGTTGCAGATGAACTTCCTGATGAATTCATTCAAGGGATTCGCCATCAATTGAATCATTTTAAAGATAAAGTATTGATTGGTGAAGTATGGGAAGATGCCTCTAACAAGGTTTCTTATAACACGCGCAGAAAATATATTCTAGGGGATCATTTACACAGTGTCATGAATTATCCGTTTAGAGATGCAGTATTAGCGCTACTAAACCATCAGAAAACACCAAAACAAATTGCGCATCGTTTTATGCAGTTATATGAAAATTATCCTCGTGATATTTTCTATAATTTGTTTAATAATTTAGGGACACATGATACCGAACGAATTGCGACGATGCTTCATGAAGATGTGAAAAAATTGGAACAAGCTGTGGCGATGATGATGTATGTACCAGGTGTGCCATGTGTATATTATGGTGATGAGGCTGGTTTAACTGGTGGAAAAGATCCGCAAAATCGTAAATTCTATCCATGGGAAAACGTCAATGAAGCAAGTTATCAAATTTATCATCGTTGGATTAGTCATCGTAATGCGCAACAAGTGTTAGTCGATGGCGAGTTCTCACTTTTTTACGATGAAAATATTTTTGGTATTGTGCGATTTAACCAGAAAAAGATGAGTATTCTTCTTCTTAATCTTTCTTCTGTCAATCAAACCGTGAAGTTAGAACAACTGACTACCTTAAACCTTCCTGAAGAACAGTTCAAAATTTTTGCGAAATTAGTGGGCGATGTGGTGTTATTGCCGCATACTACCGAGTTTATTACGAAATAATCTATTCAACCTTTGAAAACGCGATGTTAGTGCTTGTTTTCAAAGGTTGTTTTTGTATCCATTGACGTTACAACGATATTTGCTTATACTTAATTCGAGGTGAAATGTATGCAGATTTCTAGTCGGTTTACGATTGCTATTCACACTTTGACTTGTATTGGTATTTTTCAGGATGAGCATAAGGTGACGAGTGAATTCCTTGCTAGAAGTGTAAATGTCAATCCAGTCATTATTCGAAAAGTTTTAGGACAATTGAAAAATGCTGAATTGGTGCAAGTTCAGCGTGGTTCAGGTGGTGCAACTTTAGCTAAACCACTTGTTGAAATCACCCTATTAGACGTTTTTAATGCTGTTGAAAGTATTGAGAATCACCAATTATTTAATTTTCATGATCAACCCAACCCAGATTGTCCAGTAGGAAGAAATATACATCAGGTATTGGATAATAGATTAGAAGAGATTCAAAAAGCGATGGAGGTAAAAATGAAGTCTATAAATCTTGAAGATATTGTCAAAGATACCCAGTCGTTTATTGATAAACAAAAAAATAATGGAAGCTAAGCCTTTTTTATCAAATTCGAATCAGTATTTTGAAAGAAAAAGCTAATAATGGATTTAAGAAAATATATAGGGAAACTTGTAAAAATCATTGATAATGATCAAAAAGAATGGATTGGTAAGGCGGTTTCGGTTGATTTAGCAATTAATTATGATGATGTTGCGTATGATTCACTTGATTTAAAAATTGCTGGTCGGGATGGGATTGTTGACTTTCCTGAAGATGAAATCAAATCCATTCAAATATTAAAGTAGCGCTTAGTATTTACTAGGTGCTTTTTTGTTGTTCAGTAAGTTTTCGCCGCTTACAATATTCGTCTAGAAGTCTTTAAACAAAAGCTATGGGAATCATCGACAAATTTTTATTGAATTTCTCAGTTGTAACTATTGACATTACAACTAAGACGAGTTATATTCTTGTTGTAACAAAAGATATTACAACGATTTGGAGGAAATATTGATGAAATTAATGGTTATCGGATCAAATGGAAAAGCTGCGAAAGAAATTATTAAAGAAGCAAAAAGTCGTGGTTTAGAAGTAGTTGGCGTCGCACGTTCAGCTAATCAGAATGAAGGAATTGCATTTATTCAAAAGGATTTATTTGATTTAACCAAGGAAGATTTAGCCAATGTGGATGTGGTCATTGATGCATTTGGTGCTTGGACGCCTAAAACTTTACCACTTCATACAGAATCACTAAAAAAATTAGGTGATTTAGTAGCAAATACCGAAAAACGCTTATTGGTTGTTGGTGGGGCTGGTAGTTTGTATGTAGATGATTCTTTAACAACCCAATTATCTCAAACTCCTGATTTTCCTGAAAGTTATTTACCAGTGGCTAATGCGATGGGAGACTCTTTGGCTTACTTGAGAACGCGTAATGATGTTAATTGGACATATGTATCACCTGCTGCCGATTTCCAAGTAGAAGGAAAGCGTACAGGAGATTACCTTTTAGCAGGTGAAGTCTTTACTGTAAATGATCGTGGAGAAAGCGCGATTAGTTATGCGGATTATGCCATCGCAATGGTGGATGAAGCACAAAAGGGACATCATATCAAAGAGCGTATCAGTGTGTTAGCGAAATAATTTAGTAATAAGTGGATGGTCAATCATTCACTTATTTTTTTTACACCAATATTTTGTTATAATGAACGAAAAGGAATGGAGCAATTTTCATGAGGGAAATGATTAGAAATAGAAATTCAATTACTGAGTATGGTCTTCATGACAGCAGAATTAAGAAAATTACTTTAGCGGATGATCATCTGGTTTTTACTGTGGATAAAGTTTTTCACTATTCTAAGAGTGGAGAAGAACAAGGATTTGAAGTAGAAGTTATTTTTACAAGGTGTCATTTGGAAGATTGTTGGGTTTTGGTTTATGATGGTGTTCTTTCTGAGGGAAAGTTTACAGGACAAAAGATGGCCATGCAGGACTTTATTCAACAGTACAATCATCAAGAATTTGAAATTATCACTGAGCTGCATAATGGCTATTCCACATTTTTTGTTGGCTGGCTATGGAAAAATAAAATTCCTGTATCTGCTCAAGTAGAAATATTTAATTTTGGTAAAATGATTATCCGAATCGGGAAGCAAGTTTTTTAGATTGAATATATATACTAAGGGGGCATCACGATGATAGATACAATCATTTATGATATGGGTAACGTCTTAATTGAATGGAATCCAGAGAAATTTTTACACTTAATTGAAACGGATAAAGAACGAATTGCCAAGTTAAGAACAGCTATTTTTACCTCTGGTTATTGGCCAAGACAAGATACCGGTGAATTAGATGCAGATAAAGCCTATCATATGTCTTTGGCGCTTTTAGATGACTCTTATCAAGAAAGTTTACGACAAATTTATTATCATTGGTATGAATATGCAGATGTTTTTACCAAAATGCAAGACTATGCGCGGGAGTTAAAAAATCAAGGCTATAAACTTTTTGTGCTCTCAAATACTGCGGCATCCTATTATGATTTAGCAAAAAAAGGCTACTTACCCATTGATGAAATCTTGGACGGAAAAGTATTATCTTATGAAGTAGAAATGGTGAAGCCTGATGTAGCAATTTATCAGTATCTATTGGATAAATATGGGCTAGAAGCTCAAAATTGTGTGTTTTTAGATGATATTAAAGGTAATATTGAAGCCGCACAAAGTTTGGGGATGCAAGGCATTCAAGTTATATCAGAGAACCAAGCTTTAGCGGATTTAAAAGTATTATTAAGTAAGCATGGAAGGTTGAGTGAGCAATGATCCGAGAAATCAATCACGATATTTTCTTTTTACAACAACCTAGTCAACGTGCAACGGCGCAGGATAAACCACATGCGCAAGATTTATTGGACACACTTCAAGCAAATCAGGAGAGATGTGTCGGACTAGCTGCGAATATGATTGGTGTCCAAAAGCAAATCATCGCTATTCAAACGCCTGCAGGTCCAGTTGTGATGTATAATCCTAAAATTGTAAAAAAAGAAAACCCATATGAAACTGAGGAAGGCTGTCTATCATTAGTCGGTGTACGGCCCACCATTCGTTATCAAAAAATAGAAGTGGTCTATTTTAATGATCAATTCAAAAAACAACGTGCTACCTTTACTGATTTTACAGCACAAATTATCCAACATGAAATCGATCATTGTAAAGGAATCTTAATTTAAGTAGGTGAAAAAATGCGTCGAAAAGATCGAGAAGTGACCGAATTAGCTCAAATAGAAGAAATATTAGAAAAAGGCAAAGTCGTGCATTTAGGCATGATTGATGGTGATTTTCCTTATATCGTACCCTTAAATTACGGCTATCAATGGCAAAATGAACAACTAATTTTGTTTATGCATGGGGCTAAGGCAGGCAGAAAGTTTGATGTGATTGCCCATAATCCAAATGTTTTTATCGAAATTATCGCGGATGTAGAAGCCATTGATGGAGGCGATAATCCATGTAAGTATTCTACTGCCTTTGCTTCATTGATGGGAGAAGGACAAGCATACATTGTGATTGATTCACAAGAAAAGATACGAGCGATGGAATGTCTGATGAAAACACAAACGAACCGTGATTTTGAATTTGATGAAAAAATGGTTGGTCGTGTTCAAGTGATAAAGGTGATTATTCAAAATTATTCGGCAAAACGTCATGAAAAGTAGCAAAGGCAGATTCGTTTCATCTTGAAAATTTTTGTGATAGAATAAATAAGCAATGAAATTACATGTAATAATTGGAGGATTATCATGGATTTTAAAAATTCGAAAGTAGCTATTGTCGGTATCGGTAATGTAGGTGCGACAACTGCTTATAGTATTATTAGTCAAGGATTATGTGCAGAGGTTGTTTTAATCGATGTGAATAAAGAAAAAGCCTATGCCGAAGCGATGGACTTACAACAATCCATTCATTTTTTAAATCGAAATATTAAGGTAACAGCTGGGGAATATAGTGATTGTAAAGATGCAGATATCGTGATTATCACGGCTTCAGCACCTATGCCAAAAGAATCGAATGACCGTTTGAAGATGTTAGCACCAAGTATTAATATCATGACTAGCATCGTGAACAGTGTGATGGCCTCTGGTTTTGATGGAATCTTTTTAATCGTTTCAAATCCAGTAGATATTATGACTTATTATGTACGTAAATTATCAGGGCTACCCGCTCATCGTGTGATTGGTAGTGGTACAACTGTTGATAGTGCCCGCTTGAGTTGTGAATTAGGCGCAATGTATGATTTGGATTCTAAGAGTGTTCAGGCTTTTGTTATTGGCGAGCATGGGGATAGCGAAATGGTGGCTTGGAGTAGTGCAACCATTGGCGGTAAGAAGGTAGAAGATGTGCTAGCTGATAATGCGACCCGTACAAAAGATGTAACGAAAGATATTTTATTACAAAAAACGATCAAAGCTGGTTGGGAAATTTTTAATCGTAAAGGGAATACTTGTTACGGTATTGCTGCTGCGACAACGGCTATTGCAAAATCGATTCTATTTAACGAAAACCGTATCTATCCAGTAACTGTTGAATTAAATGGGGAATACGGTGTTGAGAAAGCCTTCTTAAGTGTACCAACAATTATTGATTCAACAGGTGCCAAAGAAATTGTGGAAATTAAGTTAACTGATGAAGAATTAGCTGGCTTACAAAAATCAGCACAATTATTACAAGCTTTTTATCCGCAATTAGATAGTTACGAGGCTTAATATGTTTGAAATTCAAGATTTTGAAAGTTATCAAAAATTATTAGATGAAAAACAAACTTTTCTTCTTTATGGCAAACAAGTCAATTGTAGTGTCTGTATGGCGGATTTTCCAAAGGTTGAGCGTTTGGTTCAGCAATATGATTTTCCAGCTTACTTTGTTGATTTAGAAAAAGTGCCGATGTTAAAAGGACAATTAAGTTTGTTTACTGCGCCAGTTGTGATTTTATTTCACTCTGGCAAAGAATTTCATCGCCAGGCAAGAATAATTGATTTTAAACAATTAACGCAACAGCTTGAAAGATTATCAACTGTCCGCTAGCCGATTTTGGTTAGCGGTTATTTTCATGGAATCGAGGTTTTTTAAATGATTGGCAACTATAAAATTATTACGCTATGTGGGAGTACACGGTTTAAAGATGAATTCATAAAAGCGCAAAAGGATTTAACGCTTCAAGGGAATATTGTGATTAGTGTGGGATTGTTTGGTCATTCAGGTGATGTTGAAGCTTGGGACGGTCAGACAAAAACGATGCTTGATGATATGCATAAGCGCAAAATTGATTTAGCGGATGAAATTTTTGTGATTAATGTGGGTGGCTACATTGGTAAGAGCACGGCCTCTGAAATTCAATATGCGCATGAGCATGGGAAAAAGATCCATTATCTTGAACCTTTAACCGAATAAGAAAAGTGGAAGTTTAGAAAGAAGATGACTTATGGAAGAAGCAGTGAAAAAAAGAGCAGAAATCCATTATCGTAAAATGACGGAAATGCCAGTCAATAAGTTGATTTTATCTTTATGTGTGCCGACGGTAATCAGCATGTTGATTACAACGATTTATAATGCCGCAGATACTTATTTTGTTTCAAAAATTAGTGTTTCTGCTAGTGGTGCTGTAGGAATATTATTTAGCTTAATGGCGATTTTGCAGGCATTCGGTTTTATGTGTGGGCATGGTTCGGGTAGTTGGATTAGTCGTTTATTAGGCGCAAGAGAGATTAAACGTGCGCGCCAATACAGTACAACAGGCTTTGCGATGGCTTTTTTAATGGGCATCTTTTTCTTGTTTTTTGGGCTTTGGTTGATTACTCCTTTGATGCGTTTTTTAGGGAGTACGCCGACTATCTTACCTTATGCGAAAAGTTACGGTTTTTACATATTAATTGCAGCCCCTGCGTTTACAACTAGTTGTGTCATGAATAATATATTACGTTATGAAGGCTTAGCGAAATTAGCGATGGTCGGACTTGTTACAGGCGGGGTATTAAATACGATTTTAGATCCCATCTTGATTTTTACTTTTCATCTAGGTATTCAAGGTGCCGGTCTTTCTACTGCAATTTCGCAGTATATCAGTATGTTTATCCTTTTTGCGATGTTTGCTCAGAAGCGGTCACAAAGTAGGATTGAATGGCGATATTTGAATTTTAGTCCAAAACTGATGTTAAATATCATTAAAAATGGTTTTCCAAGTTTAACGCGTCAAGGTTTGAATAGTTTGTCAAATCTATGTTTGAATGTCCAAGCAGGTCTTTACGGAGATGCGTGTATTGCGGCGATGAGTATTGTGGCTAAGTGTATGCAATTGATGTTTTCTGTTTGTGTGGGGATTGGTCAAGGATTTCAACCTGTATCTTCATTTAATTATGGGGCAAAAAAATTTCAACGGGTGAAACAAGGAATTCTTTTTACATGGGGATTTTCAAGTTTAGTCATCGCTGTTTTAAGTATAGCTAGCTTTATTTTTGCACCTGAGTTGATTCATTTCTTCAGACACGATGTAGCAATTTTAAGTATCGGTGTATTGGCACTGAGAATTTCTTGTGTGGCTCAATTATTTTTACCAACTGTATCGATTGCCAATATGACTTTCCAAAGTACTGGTAATAGTGGGAAGGCAACGTTTTTAGCTTGTGCGCAAAATGGCTTGTTTTTCATCCCTCTAATCTATTTATTGCCAAATATTTATGGCTTAATGGGTATCCAAATGGCCCAACCACTAGCATTTCTTTTAGCGGCAATGATTTCTCTGCCATTTCTCTTAAGATTTATCAAAGTTTTAAGTCAATGATTTTCATTTTCATCTCTCTTAGACTATAATGTTTTTCAACAAAGAATAAGAAGGTGATAAAATGTTTGGTTATATTTATTTTGGAGTGATAAACTTATTAACTTTTTGTGTGTTTGGGGTTGATAAACAGCGTGCTATGCGTCATAAATGGCGGATTAGCGAGGCAACATTATTTGGACTATCGATAATTGGCGGAAGTGTCGGCGGTCTATTAGGGATGGCAGCCTTCCAACATAAAACGAGAAAATTTATGTTTCGTTATGGATTGCCTGTTATCTTTGCTATTCAATTTATAGTTGCCTTATTGTTAAAAGATTATATTTTTAAATAGAAAAAAAGGACGTGTTGTGAGGTGACCCCCAAAAGTTAGACTTTTTTTACGAGACGACTCCGGTCGTCTCGTTTTCATTATGCAGCTAAAAGATGGAGCCTATATTGAACAGGACTCATCCATCCTAACTTTTCTTTTATTCGTTGTTCATTATAATACTTTATAAATCGTTCTATTTCCATTTTTAATTCCTCATAGCTATAGTAAATAACGCCATAGTATATCTCTTGCTTAAGCAGACCGAAGAAATTCTCCATTACGGAATTATCTAGACAGTTGCCCTTTCGAGACATGCTTTGAAATATTCGTTCTTCTTTTAGCCTGTGAGAGTATGCCTTCATCTGGTATGCCCAACCCTGGTCAGAATGGAATGTTCGTCTATAAGGGCAGTCTGAAGTGATTTCAATGGCTTTATCCAAGGCATTCATTACATTCTTTGCTGAAGGTTTCTTATCGATGCTGTAACTTAGTATTTCTCCATTACACATATCCATAAATGGATCTAAATACAGCTTATGCATTGTCATATGTCCTTTGACATCAACTTCATAATACTTAAATTCAGTCGTATCCGTTGTGATTTTTTGATGGGGTATGTGCGTATTAAAGCGTCTGCGAATTCTGTTGGGTGCAATGGTACCAATCCTGCCCTTATAGGAACTATATTTCCTACTTTTGCGTGTGTAGGATGTCACCTGCAAGCCAAGTTTTTGAACTATTCGCTGAACCTTCTTTTTGTTGATGAGATATCCCTGATTATGAAGCTCTCCATGTATTCTACGATATCCGTAATCCTTATTATTCTTACGGATTTCTTGGATTTTTTCTTCAAGTTCTTTGTCAGGATTTTCTCTATCAAATCGTTTTTGCCAATACATATATGTTGCTTTAGGCATGCCTGTATAAGAGAGAAGGTCTTTTAGTTTGAATTCTCGTCGGAGACTGTTGATGACGAGTGCCTTTCTCTCATTTTTTCCTCGTCCTCTAAACGCAGCCTCCTCAGTTCTTTTAAAAAGGCATTCTCAATTCTCAATTTAAGAAGTTCATCTTCTAGCTCTTTTACATGTTCTGCACTTGTATCAACAGAAGATTCTTCAACTGGTTTGTTTTGTGTATTGCCATTAGTTGTATTCAATGTTTTCTTTCGTCCCTTCTTGCGTGGTCTTAGGGCATCAGGACCAGCTGCACGAAAGCGACTCACCCAATTTGCGATCATACTTGGATTAGTAATTCCTTCTTGCAGAGCTAAATCTTGATATGAGATTTCACTTGATAAATATAACTCTACTATAGAAAGCTTCTTTTCAAAAGAATAAAAATCTTTTTTTCTAGAACGTTTTAATCCTTCATCACCAAATGCATTGTAATTATCCACCCATAGTTTAACTTTATTATCAGATGGAATGCCGAACTTATTTGCAAGATAAGTATAACCACCTTCGCCATTAAGATAAGCATTTACAACTTGCTTTTTAAANTCAAAAGAATATTTGGACATAAAAATACCGACCTCCAATTGTTAGATTTTATGGTCTAACTTTTGGGGGTCGGTACAAAAGGCTGGGAAATCCCAACCTTTTAGTATTTTATAATTTTTCTTTGATGAGATAAATGCCTAAACCAAGGACTAAACCAAATACAGCAGGCACAATCCAACCCATGCCAATATCAGAGAATGGCAAAGTATTCTTAGCAAATTCAATCATTTTTTGAGTTATGCCGGCATTTTGAATCCACGCTGGCGAACTTTTTAGGCCATCGATTATTGCAGGAATAATCGTAAAAATCGTAACAGTTTGATAAAC
>JGI24708J26588_10000046_pt1 | contig 78871 bp, 74 predicted proteins | sample BioPla1DNA2_FD_26588 | JGI IMG/M metagenome (IMG submission 26588) | reverse complement strand
GATCTTCTGCAACGAACTTCAACCTCCAGTATACGTATACTAATCTAAACTCTTAGTTATCTTATCATAATCACTATTATTCGGCAATGTGAGCCCGTCTATAAACTGTTTGCCGCTGAATAATAGCGTAATATTCCGTCAAAAATGGCGGCAGCCACACGTTTCTGGTAGCCGCGCTCGCTTAAAAGAGCCGCCTCCTTTGGATTGGATAAAAACCCAACCTCAATCAGCACCGCAGGCATACCCGCTTCCCTCAGCACCCGAAAATCCCCGGGCAGAGCCTGCCGCTTGTTTGGACCTAGATGCCTCACCAGTTCAGCCTGGATCGCCTTAGCCAGGCGTTCATCCTCTGGCCGGCCGGGGTAATAGAACGTTTGGGCCCCGTACCATATGGGGGAGGGAAANAAGTTGGCGTGAATGGATATGAACAAGTCCGCCTGGGCTTCTTTAGCCAGGGCAACCCGACGATCCAAATCCTGCCTCTTTCTTTTCAGCAGATTTGTCTCACTGGAGTCGGCCAAATCATAATCGCCCCTGCGAACNACAACTGCAAAGACAGCTGCCTTCCGCAGCAGATACTCCAGTTCTTCCGCAATGGCCAGGGTGATGTCCTTCTCCAGATCGCCCTTTACGCTCACAGCCCCAGGATCGTCACCGCCATGGCCGGGATCAATTACTATCGTCAAACCTGATATGGCCGGTAGTGTCGCCTCCCTGAGTACGGGCAGGGGCAGTTCGCTGCCTGTACCTAGATAAATACCCACCGCAAGACAGGTGAGAAGGCACCAGATGACCTGCTTCGCGCTGAAGAACCAGGTCCGCATAAAAACACCTCCACACCACAGAATATTCAGGCGGGAGGTAGTTTACAACATTTCAGGACCCGATAACCCGATTTTCGCTCCACAGTCTCACAATTACCAGCCAGCTCCTTAAGATAGGCCTCTAAGCTCTTCGCTCCCTGTTTAGTNCGAATCACAACCAGAAGGCACCCCCCAGGACGCAGGGCATCATAACCGCTCTTAAGGAGTGGATAAACAACCTTCTTTCCGGTTCGGATGGGGGGATTGCTCACAACCCAGTCAAAGGTCTTCCCTGGTAAAGCCTCAAGGCCGTCACTCACCAGGACAGTGGCGTTGTAGATTTCGTTTAATTTGAGATTGGCCCGAGCCAACTCCACAGCCCGCTCGTTCACATCCACCATGTAAACATGGCCCTCCTGGCCCACCAGATCGGCCGCCACCATGCCTATGGGCCCGTACCCGCAGCCAAGATCGAGCACAGTCTCCCCAAGTCTGCAGTTCAGCTTGTTGATGAGGATCTGGGTACCCCTATCAACTTCCTTCTTTGAAAACACACCGGCATCAGTCCGAAACAGGTACTCCCGGCCTTTGAGCACAGCGGTGAANACCTCGGGCCTCGTTTCTACCGTAGGTTTTTGCGTAAAATAGTGTTCCGACATGACTACTCCCCTTCACCCAGTGCCTGCATGACCAGGTCTAAATGCTCCCGGATCTCCTCTACCCCTTCTTCCGGGGCGTAGAGAAGTGCCTCTTCCAAAAGTTCCCGGGCTTCTCCATAGCGGCCCACGAGGTAATACCCATAGCCCAACGTATCTAAATAGATCGCCTGCCTCTCAAGTGCCACCGCCCGCTCTGCCATGCTGATGGCCTTTTCGATTTGGACTTCTCGGAGCATGTAATGATANGCCAAATTGTTGAGAGCAACAACATTATCGGGCTCGCCCATGAGTACCTGCTGGTAATTCTCCACTACACCAAAAAAGTCGCCCAGTGCTTCGTAGACGAANGCCTGGAACAGATAGACATTCCAATAGTTCGGTGCCAAGGACAGCATGTCTTGGCAGACCGCTAACGCTCCAGCCCAATTTTCTGCCGAATACTCGTCAAAGAAACGCTCGTTGAGAGTGCGCAGTTCCTGCAGGTCCACCCGCCTGCGTGTGGTGAAATCGAAGCTGAAATCCCACTCAAAAAACTCAATCGTCAGCCTGCCGGTACTGTCCTCCAGTTCCAGTTTCCCCGGTGCCCATGTTTCTTCAGTCCGGACAAGGGTGAGGACAGCGGTCTTCTCACCCTGGAATTCCAATTCCAGAGAGTTATACGGTCCGGTAGTATCCGAACCGGCTGTATAACCCTTCACCGCAGCAACAACCACATCGCCTTCTCTGATGAGAAGGGGCAGACCCGTTTCCTGATCAAGCCAGAGCACCTTAGTCCTATCCCCTTGGGAATAATAGCGATCCACCGGGCGTCCCACTAAAGTGGTTGTGCCGGCAGGTTCCAGCGAACCTGCAAAATAAGAGGCCGGTTCATAGACATAGGCACGGAAATAGTCAAACAGCCAGTGCTGATCATAACCGTAACTCACCTCGCCCGCTGCGTTCAGCTCCACAAAATCCTTGTGGCCGCTGATCACAACCTGGCCTTCGGTGGTGGGATAGTCCACCGCAAAGTCATCCGGATATTTGAACCTAAACTGGCCATCTAAAAGCAGCCTCTCCCCGTCACTGGAGACAAGGTGAGCTGCTACCCTAGCCTGCCCATACTGCTGGTCAAACCAATAGCCTGGTTGGGTTTCCCCTTGGCACAGCCCGGACACGCCCAAGACCAAGACAAGGCAGAGTGCTGTTAGTATACTTCTACCCGTTAACATTTCTAATAGTCACCCTTCCCCTCTTCGCCCTGGACAATTGCCACTCCGGCACTAGCACCGATCCTGTTGGCGCCAGCTTTGATCATGGCCATGGCAGTTTTTCGGTCCCGAATACCGCCAGATGCCTTAACGCCGAAATCTGGGCCAACCACCTCACGCATCAGGGTTATATCCTCCAGCTCAGCCTTACCCGGGCCAAACCCAGTACAGGTCTTAACGAAATCTGCCCCTGCCATTTTCACTAAAATGCAGCCTTGCACTATCTGTTCTTTGCTGAGGTAGCCCGTTTCCAAGATCACCTTTAACACTAAGCCGGGCGCAGCATCCCGCACTGCCCGAATATCGGAATAAACCCGGGNGTAATCCCTTTCCATCAGTGCCCCCACGTTAATCACCATGTCCAGTTCCTGGGCGCCATTGGCCACCGCATCCCTGGCCTCCATTACTTTGCTCAAAGTAGTTGTGGCACCAAGGGGAAAGCCGATTACGGTACACGTTTTCACCGGGCTGCCCGCGAGCAACCTGGCCGCAAGNCTCACATGGCCGGGATTTACACAAACGGACGCGAAACGGTATTCCAAAGCCTCCTGGCACAGGCGGCCGATCTGTTCCCTAGAAGCGGTAGGTGCCAGTAGTGTGTGATCTATATAAGCAGCTACGTTAGTCGAATCGGTGACAAAGACTTTCTGTCCCCGTACAGCATCATCCACGGGCATTGCCCAACGGATGCCCGAGCGGGCTAACGCCATACTAATCTCCTCTGCCTGCTGCTTGAGCCATTTCTCGTTCATCAGTCTACCCCCTTTGGTAACTCCATAACCCCACCGTACTGGTGGAAACGGCCCGGACGGGCGGTCCCAGTATTCCCTCAAGTTCCTCTTTAGTCTCCACGAGTCCTCCGGCGATAATGGGAGGCAGATCTTTGGGTAGGCGCCGTAAGATTGCCGGTACAATTAGGGCGGGGAGAATCTCAACCGCGTCGGGACTGCTCGATTGGAGCATACGCAAGCCCGTACGGAGCGCCTCCGAGTCCAGGATAAAGAGCCTCTGGATTCCTAATAATCCTGCCTTCTGGGCAGCGGTTATGAGGTGGCCCCTAGTGGTTAAAACACCATCTACCCCCTCTGCCGCAAGCATCTCCATGCCGTAGTTGTCCCGGGCTACGCCGCCAATCAAATCGATATGGGCAAAGACCATCTGGCCCGCCGCTTTACATTCCCGCACCAGCTCCCTGAGCTCGAAAATATGGCCGGTCAGATAAAAACAGACCCTCACTCCNCTGTCTTTTATCTTACCCATATTCTCCAGACCCTTTAACCCCGCAATTATGGGTTTTTGGGCGAGGTTTGCCCGGAGCTGCAGTAGTTTTTCCTGACGAATCTTGTCTGGATTAAGCATTGCCCACCCAACTTTTTGCGCTCTGAACCGCCTTCTGCCACTGGGAATAAAGGGCAGAACGCTTCTCTTCCGCCATAGCGGGCAGGTAAGTACGGTGGATCTGCCTACTCGTTTCCACATGGGCTTGGCTGTCCCAAATGCCCACGGCTAGACCTGCTAAATAAGCGGCTCCCAGGGCGGTGGTTTCGAAGATTTCTGGCCATTCCACCTGGCGGTTAGTCAGATCGGCAAGGAACTGGCAGATAAACTTGTTTTCCGATGCTCCGCCATCCACTTTCAAGAGCCCTAAGGGAATTTGGGACTCTTCCGCCATTACATCCAACACTTCCCTGGTCTGATAGACAATCGCTTCCAGCGTGGCGCGGATAACGTGGGCCTTGGTGGCACCCCTGGTTAGGCCCATAATCATGCCTCGCACATATGGGTCCCAGTGGGGAGCGCCCAAACCAACGAAACTGGGAACGAAGTATACACCATTTGTATCCGGTACCGAAAGGGCAATTCCTTCCGTTTCCGCAGCCTGCTTAATTAGACCCATTTCATCCCGCAGCCACTGCACCGCAGCACCGGCCACAAACACACTGCCCTCCAAAGCATATTCAACTCGGCCATCTAGACCCCAGGCCACTGTTGTGAGAAGACCGTTGTGGGAAAATACCGGTTCTGTACCGGTGTTCATAAGGATAAAGGCACCGGTACCGAAGGTGGCCTTGACCGAGCCCCGCTCAAAGCAGGCTTGTCCAAAGAGAGCCGCCTGCTGGTCACCTGCTGCCCCTGCAACCGNAATTCCCCCAGGAATCCTTCCCGAGGCTTGGGTGTGGCCGTAAACAGCACTGGACGGGCGCACCTCTGGCAGAATCTGCCGGGGAATGTTCAACGCCTGCAGCAGCTCTTCATCCCAATCCAGTGTCTTCAGGTTGAAAAGCAGGGTCCGGGAGGCATTGGTGTAGTCCGTCACATGTGCCTTTTCGGCCGTTAAATTATAAATCAACCACGAGTCAATGGTACCGAAGGCCAACTCACCTCGGACCGCCCGGGCGTAGAGTTCCGAATCGTGGTCGAAGATCCATTTCAACTTGGTGCCGGAAAAATAGGGATCGAGGATCAAACCTGTCCTTTCCCTAAAGAGCGGCTCCAAACCCTCTTCCTTCATTTCCTCGCACATCTTAGCGGTACGCCTGCACTGCCAGACAATAGCTNTGGTTACAGGTTTGCCCGTTTTCCGATCCCACAACACAACCGTTTCCCGCTGGTTAGTAACGCCAATGGCCGCCAAATCCTCTGGGGCAATGGCCGTCTCAGCGATAATCCTTTCCAAGAGCTCATGCACGCCCAACCAGATCTCCCAGGCGTCATGCTCTACCCAGCCTGGCTGGGGATAATACTGTGTAAACTCTTTGTACATCTTGCGGACCATCTGTCCCCTTGCGTCAAAGAGGACAACGGTAGTGCCGGTAGTGCCCTGATCGATTGCCAATACGTATTTCCGTCGCGACATCACTAACACCTACCCCCTCACCTGTCAGTTCTGCAGTTTCCCTTTATTTCCTCCCAATACGCCCCTCTCCGTCACTACGTAATCAACGGGCTTGTCCCACTGATCAACAATTAGATCATCCCGCAGAAAGGAGCTGTAACAAAGGCCNATGGATACGGAGTTGGTTGAGGCTAAGAAACGATCGTAAAACCCGCCGCCGTAGCCAATGCGGTAGCCTGCCCGTGTAAAGGCAAGCCCAGGGACGATAATCAAATCCAGTTCCTCCGGCTCAACTGCCTGGGCAGACAATGGCGGTTCTAGAATACCGAACACCGCCGGAACCAGTTCGTCCCGGGAGGTAAAGCGCCTGGGCAGAAGGGCCCGGGGTGATTTCTGCACAACGGGAGCGTACACTTCACAGCCCCTTTCCACCAGGTCATCCACGATACCCCAGGTATCCACTTCCCAGCCGATGGAAAGATACACGAATGCCCTCCTTTTTGCCAGGTACACATCCCAATTTTTAAGATGTTCCAGGATCTGGGCATCCCATTTCTGCCTGTCCACCGGGTTAAGCTGTGCCCGTTCCAGCTTCAACTGCTCGCGCAGTTTATCCTTAGCCATCGTTTTCACCCCTTAACACGTAAAATGGAGACGGAGGAGCGATTCCAATCGAGGAGATCGGTAAATACGGCCGTTACCTGCTCCGCCGTTATTGAACTGAGGAGCGGTAGAAAGCGGGCCGACGGTATTTGATTAAAATGGTTAGAAATTACCCGGTTAGCCGCGTATTCAAAGGAATCATAAGAAGCTAGATGACCTCCGTAGAGACTGCGCTTGAGGCGATCCAGTTCAGTGGGGCAGAGCTTTTCCCGCCGCAGCTCGTGGATGATCCTGGTTAGTTCATCATGGAGCCGCTCGGGATCATCCGTATCCGTTCCAATGACCGAATAGGCAAACTGGGGATGGCAGCTGAAACTGGCCCCGAAGGAATCGGACACAAGCTCCTTGTCATAAAGCTCATTAAAATGTTGGGAGCTGCGGGCAGTAATTAAGCGCCAAGCGATGGCCATAATCAGCTGTTGCCGCAGGATCTCCTCNCCCCGCCAGATGGGATCGTGCTTAAAGCCCAACAGATACTGGGGTCGGGATATGGCCATTTCTTCCTCGGACCAATCCTTCGCCACTTCCTTCGGTTCGGTGGGAAAGAACCGCTCCACCGGCCCGCTGTAATGGCTCCACTCCGGGTAATGCTCTGCAATCAGGGAATGGGCTTCCTTTGGCTCTACGTCTCCCNCAATGGCTAAAGCCATATTACCGGGCTGGTAAAAGGTGTAGTAGCAGTCGTAGAGCTGCTCCTTGGTAATTTCCCGTACCGACTCCACCGTGCCGCCAATATCCAGGCGGATCGGGTTTCGTTGGTACAACCCCTCCAGCAGGGCAGAATACACCCTCCGCTGGGGATGGTCAGCGTACATCCGCAACTCCTGTTCAATGATGCCCTTTTCCTTCTCCACGTTTTCGTCCGTGAGATAGGGCTTGTTCACAAACTCGATGAGTTGGATCAGGGCTTCTTGCCAGTTTTCCGTTGTGGAAAAGAGATAGCTCGTCTGAGTACTGCTGGTAAAGGCGTTGACGGAAGCACCCAAATCGGCGAAGCGGTCAAAAACGCTGCCTTCCTCTTCCTCAAACAGCTTGTGTTCGAGAAAGTGGGCGATCCCTGGCGGAACGCTCAACACCTGCTCCCCTTCCCTGCGGAACTGGGAATCTATTGAGCCGTAATGGGTAGATATCACAGCGTACGTTCGGCGAAACCCCGGTTTGGGGAGAACAAAGACACTGAGACCGTTGGGCAGTTGGCTCTGCCACAGCTTTTCTCCGGTGGGAAGCTTAATTTGTTCCATTCGTTCCACCTACCTCTCCTTGGGGACCAAGGATGTATGTTGTATCGAGAACCAGTTGCTCTGCCGCTTCTACCACATCCCGCTGCTCCACTGCCCGAATCTGCTCCACCACAGTGTCGATGGAGCGTAGGTCACCGTGGACAACCCCCATTAAGTTGCGCACAATTAGGCTGGAGGGGTTATCGGCCATACTGATCATGGAGTTGATCATACCTACCTTGGTCTGCTCCAACTCTGCCTGACTAAAGTCACCCTGCCGCAGTTGTTCCACCTGCTGTTTGATGATGGCGAGGGCCTGTTCCCTCTCCCGCCAGTCTATCCCGGCGCTGATAGTCAAGAGCCCTTTACTGCCNTCCACATTTGAACCGACGTAATAGGCTAAGCTGGCCTTTTCCCGCACGTTGACAAACAACTTCGAGTGGGGAAACTCGCCCAGGATGCCGTTAGCAACCAGTAAAGGGTAATACCCGTCATCAAGATAGGTGCGGTTAGTCCTATAACCCAAAACGAGGATAGACTGCTGTACATCAGTCCCTTCGCAGAAATAGCGGNGTTTAGCTACGTCAACTCCCTTGGGCAAGCTCAAATCCACAACCTGCTCCCGCTCACTGATGAGTTGGGCCAGGAGGTTGGCGATAACATCCAGGTTAGTACCCACCAGGAAAATGTCTAAAGGATAAGAGCGGATCAAGCTTTGGTAGTGCCGGTAAACCCCTTCGTTCTCCAATTTGGCCAGGGACTGCAAATCACCGTACTTATGAATGGCAAAGGGTTCCCCTGCACACATCAACTGAACAAAACGGGTCATGGCGTAGGCGTGTTTGTTGTTGAGAATACCCTCCAGCTCCCGCCTCAAGTTCGCCTTTTCTTGGGAAAAGAAGGTTTCGTTGAACCGGCCGTTTTCCACTGCCGGATCAGCGGCTATACCCCAAAAGGTGCGCAAACCCCGCTCCAAGTGCTCTTCACTGTCGGGGAGCAGACTGGGATCAACCATCTGAAAGTGGAATTCGAGAATCTGCCGTTCCCCCAGTTTCAGAACATCCATACCCAATGATGCTGCGTACAAATACTCCAGCTCACGGGCTATCTGGGCAACCGAGGGAAACTGCCTGGAACCACGCTGCAGCACGAGGGGTATGAGGGCGGTACTGGTTGCGTGCTCCTCGTTCAGATCCTGCTGGATGAACATCTTGCAGGTTAGCGATTTGAATTTGTCCGTTTCACATAAATGGAGGCGCACCCCCGCGCCTAAATTGCACTGTACAAAGTTCACATGTATTCCTCCTCGGCCCAGGCTGGTTCGTCTTCCCGCCCTTCCCNAAAGGCGATAGGTTCGGCAGCTGCACCAAAACTACAGCTTCTGCAGCCTGCCGCAGCGGGAAAGGCTNCACCACCCACCCCGGCCTTTTCCACGATCTCTGTGCAGACCGTTTGGATCCAGTCTTCCGTCGTTGCCACGTCTAAATAACTCTCATCTAAGGTGTAAACCTCATTGGGAATGAGGAAATAGGCCTGGGAACTGAGCACCGGAACGCCAAAAAGTCTGTGCATTGCCCAAGCATACAGGCGCAGTTGGACCAAATAACTGTCTCCCACCGCCTGCACCTGTTCCCTGCTGATGGAATTGGATTTGAAGTCCACAATTTCAAGCCCAGCTGGCGAAACAAAAACCTGGTCTACCAAGCCGTTCAGGAAAAAGGACCCCACCGGCAGTAGAAAATCCTTTTCCCGGTAAATCTCCCAGCTTCCCCTNTCCTCCGCTATACGGCGGAAAAAGTTGCTGGTAAGGTATGGTTCAATGATCCGTTTGATCTGGCCTGTTTGGGAAGGTGTAAGTTCCAGTCCTTCCATGGCAGCGGCGTAAGCGATAAGCTCATCAAGGTTGGCCGGATCTGTAATCTGCTCACAAACCCTATGCACAATATTCCCCCGCTCTACTGCGCTTATTCCAGCGCCCTTTCCCTGGCCTAATCCCGCACCGCTGTTCCCCAGCTCCGGGATGCCCAGGATATAGCGATTATAGAAGCAGCGGGGACAGCGCACATAGTGCATGAGGGAAGTGACCGAAAAGGTAATGCCATCGGGCTGTAGAGGTAGTGGGTCGTAGTGGACCACTTCCAGCTGTAGGGGTCTTTCCTTGGGGCCCGAAACTTCGGGCGGTGTTAGGTTTCCGGCAGCCCAAGTGTAAAGGTCCGGGGGGAGTTCATCCAGTACCTCCTCCAACCAAGCCCACCAGCTCACTTTGGGTCCCTTGCCATCCCGCACACACCAGAAAACCTCTTCCTGTGCCCTGGTGAAGGCCACGTAGAGCAGGCGTTTTGCTTCGCTTAATTCTTCTGCCTCTTCCCGCTCCTTCAACTGGTCAAAGGCATGCATACCCTTGCAGACCAGGCCAAAGTCGGGATGGTAGCGTACCATTCCCCGTCCGGAGCGGGACACATCGCCGCAGGTGTCCGCCAAAAAGGCAACGGGAAATTCCAAACCTTTAGAGCCGTGCACCGTACGCAGGATGACCACATTGGCATGCTCCGCCTCCAGCTGTGCCTCCCCTTCCCCNTTTGTGTCCAGGGACATGAGCTCGATGTAACGCAGCTGCTCGGGCACGGAGTAGATATCATTGGCAAAGAGATCCCAGCTCATTCTAAGCAGTTTCTCAATATTCGCCTTCTTTTGCGGGCCAAAGGGCAGGCGAAAGGTCTTGGCAGCGTAATCTGTCCGGTCCAGCATGGCTGTGATAACCTCAGGAGCAGGTTTTGTCTCAGCCAGCTTCACAAGGTATTGATAATCCTCGCACGCCCGGTTGTAGGCNGCTTGTTCCTCAATACTGAGCCTATTTACCCGATCTTGACTGAGCCAATAGAGGCCGTCGTCGGAAATTAGGTAGAACGGTGAACGGAGAACTGCCAAACGGGCCACTTCGTTACCTGGATCCTGCAGCCAGCGGAAATAATTGAGTACATCCTGAATTTCCTGGCGGGAGTAAAAGCCCCTACCGCTCAGGTTAACGTAGGGCACACCCGCTTCCTGGAGAGCCTGCTCGTAGAGGTGCGCGTTGGTCATGGCCCGGAATAAAATAGATATGTCCTTGTAGTCGTAGCGNCCCTGCTCAACCAATTCCCTGATTTTCAACGCAATCTGTTCTGCCTCCAGCCGGCGTGCGTCCTCCAGCGAAAGGTCGGCCGTATCCACCTGCAGCAGGGTTACACAGGGCCTGTTGGCCTTTTCCCGGGGATGGGCACTGGCCTGGAAACCAATCGCTTCCTCTGCCATCAAGTGGGCGAAGAGCATGTTGGCAAATTGAATCAGTTCAGGCCTAGACCTGAAGTTCTCCGCCAAGAAGATGTCCTCTCCCCCTGCGGCAACCTCCTCTTTTGTCTGCATGAACACGCCCACATCGGCGCCACGAAAACGGTATATGGACTGTTTGGGATCGCCCACCACAAAAAGCAGAGACCCCCCTGAAACAAAGGCATCTACTATCTTTTTCTGCAGCGGGTTGGTGTCTTGGAACTCGTCCACCATCAAATGGTCAAAGGGAAAATCCTCACGCACGCTTGGATTAAGGAGCAGTTGGTAAGCTAGATGCTCCAAATCGTTGAAGTCCATTAACCCGCGGCTGCGTTTGGCAGCAGTAAAATTTTCGTGCACTTTCTCCAGCATCTCACCGAGCCACTCCACAATCTCAGCCGCCTGAACATGCTGAAGGTATTGCTGGGCTTCCTCTAATTCGTATCTAAGGGGCTTGACCTCTTCAGCGAATTTGCCCGATATTTTCTTAATGGGCGTTAAGATTGCCTCCATTGCTTCTAACTGCAGTTCCACCTGGGCAAACTCCAGCGCGGCACTATGAACGGGCCATTCTTCCGCCAGCTNCTCCATGGCTTTCCGCTGAGAATTGGTATGGGGCTCTAGCTGCAGAAACTCCTCCACCTTAGCCCGCAACGCAACGGGAGAAAATCCCGTGTTAGGTCGGACCACTTTCTGCCTGAAATTCAAGTCGCCCTTCCGCATCATCTGCTCGTATAAATCCCTGATCAATTCCACTGCTGCACTACGATTACCCAGTGCTTCCGGTCGGTCAGCGCCGTCCACAAGGTCTTCGATCGTCTGCAACAGCAGGATCTGGGTCTCCCATTCCTCTCCAATCCGGAAACGGGGATCTACTGCCGCTTCTAAGGGATGTTCTTGAATAATCCGCTGGCAGAGGCTGTGAATGGTTGAAATCTGAGCCTGCTCCAACTCGGCGATCAGATCGGGCCGGAGTTTACAGAGGCGATCCTTCATCTCCTGGGCAGCCTTTTTGGTAAAGGTAATGGCCGCTATGTTCTCTACAGCAACGCCGTGTTCCAAAAGATTTAGGTAACGTTCAACNAATACCCTTGTCTTACCTGAACCGGCCCCGGCCGTTACCGCCACATGCCGGTCGATCGTCGTAATCGCTTTTTCCTGTTGGGGAGTGGGTATGAAACTCATGCACTGTGTACCTCCTTCCGGCAGATCGCCTGGAACGGGCAGTAACTGCAGTTTCTAGATTCCTTTGGCTCAATTGGGAACTGGCCAGNGAAAATGTCCGTCAGAATCTGCNTAAGCTTGTCCTCAAAGAAGGCAATTTGAGCCTGAAACTCATCATCAGCCAAACAGGTCCTGCCCTTCGGGATGAGCAGGCGTTGGTAGTGATCGAAGTGGANAATGCCAGACCGTTTGCCATCCAGCTTGTAGTAGGCCGCACCAACATTCTGTCCCTTAGGCAGAAGATCCCGGGCAGCTAAGAGGTAGGCTGCGATCTGTACGTCTTCGCCCCTCATCAAGGCTGGTCCGGAAGGGGCGCTGCCCGTTTTGTAGTCGTAAAGGACGTAATGCCCCTCTGGGCTGACGTCAATGCGGTCAATCCGTCCCCGAATTTCAACCGGACCCTCGGCAGTTTCCACCGCCAAGCCGCTGAACCGCCGTTCTAGATGGGCAGGACGGAAACCTGCCTGGGCCACCTTTAAGTCAGTGCGGATAAAGGTGCGCAGCATCCTAATTTCGCTCAAAGGCGGTTCTTCACCGTATTCCCCGTATTCCTCCCGCAAGAGGCCCTCGATTTCGGCCTGGGTCCGCTGCAGAGACGGCAGGGGTCCTGTTAAATAGGAACGCCAGAATCGTTCCAACACTGTATGGATGATGTTCCCCCGCTCTAGGGCACCCACCTCAAGGGATGCCTCCTCAGGGGGCCTGAGCCTTAGCACGAAGCTGCAGAAAAATTTATAGGGACAATCCACATACGCGTTCAAATCGGAAACGGACATGCCCTCTTGTACAATCCGCTCCCTGAGCTCGGCCAGGAGCGTTTCGTCTGTAAGGCTCCCTCTGCCCAGATAGAGGGAGGGGTAGTGCAGCCTAGGCTGGGGAGTCTCCTCCTCAGCATTAGGCAGCTTTTCCCGGGGTAGTAAGGTGGAAGGAAGGTTCAATTGACCCTCCAAGTCTATTTCCGGGTAATGTAAGAAGACACGGCCGGCGGCACTGATCAGCCTCTGATAGAACTGCTCCCGCTGCACCGCCGCAGCCTTTTTCGTTAACCAGTGGGTGTACTGACGGGGTGGGAACTGCCCTTCCACTAACCCGCCTGCATAGAGCACATCGTATTCGAACGCTCCCAGCTGCTCCACCCGCAGAACCTGCAGCTGTTGGGTGAAAGTGCGGGGACGGCGGATACCGTAGCTATCTAACAGGGACTGGAAAAGACGGAAAAAGGCAGAAGCATTGCACTGCCATTGGTAAGCCTGGAGACTGCGGGCAATGGCAGCCATGCCATCCCACGCCTTAGCCAGTTCTGCCCAGCCCTCCAAATCATCTTCGGGTCGCACCCATTTTTCCGGTCTGAGTTCAGTTAAAACCTCCTCCAGCCACGCGCCATAGGCGGCAAGGGATTGGGGCTGGGTGAAGATTTTTCCCGCCTCCGTTAACAAAGAAAGGACCTCTGCCCAATCAGAATCGCTGCCCAAGTATTCACGCCAAGCAGGAAGTTCCTTGAGGGGCGGACCCAGATGGAGCATGCGCAGCTGATCAGCATTCAGGCCAAAGGGAAATCCCCAGCCGGGAGCTGTCAAGAGCTGGAGGTGGTGTTTGCTCCAGCCTTCCAGTTCCCCTGCTATTAGCATCAGGACTGTTTTTCCTAAAGGGGTGTTGCGCAGACTAGTGGGAGGCATCCGCCATGGCAGTTTCTGCTCGGAAAAAACTGCGTGGAGAATGGGTAGATACTGGCGGGGCTGGGGGAAAACCAGGCCGATACGCTCCAGGGGCACACCGGCCTCAACCTGGGCGCGAATGGCCCTGCCCATGAGTTCCACCTCTTCGTACGGGTCGGCGGCCTTAATTATCTCAAGCTCCGGCTCTGACCCTTTAGGTTCGCTCACACTCATGGGCCTTTTACCTGCAAACACACGCAGGAACTCCATTTCCAAGGGACTCAGTTCACCCAATCCCCACAGGTGAATCTCTACCGCTTCAGGGAAAAAGGTGTTTTCCTTCACCAGCCTCAGGGCTTCCCGCAGCTGACCTGCCTGGTCCAGTACACCCTGCTCCTTTAAGGCAGTCCCATAAGCCCAGTGCAGGAGTTGAAACTCGTCCCTGCCCTGGGGTGGAATGCTCTCCAACGTGATTTCTCCCAGATCAAGCTGGCGAAAGAGCCAATGGAGTTCGGCGAGAAAGCCGGGAAAGTGGGCAATCGGTGCAAAAAACCGCAATGACTCTGCGTTTTCCTGCACCCCCTGCCAAACGGCCACTTCTTCCAAGATGCGGTCTTCTTTGTAGACAACAAGGCCTTCCTTGAGGGTTTTCGCGACCAAACTCTGAACGGACACTGGGGCAAGCTCACTTCGCTGCCCTAGGCTTGTCCGCCGCCAGTGGCTGAGATAATGATTGGGCACAACATACAAAACTGACATAGTCCATCTCCTCCCACACAGCTAGAGCCAAATGGAAACCTCATCCCGATCCATCAAGGCTATACATTCCCGCAGTTTCCCGGTGAGGATGGGGTCATCCATGGTGGCATTGCGTACCTGCCGGAGAAGATCAATGCCCCGGCGGAAGGTAAACACTAGGTCGCCTTCGTCCACTTGGGAGTCGGCCAATAAATCACTGAAGGCAGCCCCCCTGCTCCAGCGATAGGCAAGGGCCGCCACATGGTCGTTAAACTGAACTGTGGAATAACCGAGCATCCGCTGCTCCATCTTGGCCAGGAAATGCCAGAGTCTGTGAATGGGTCCGAGCTCAAGGCCGTGCTTCAGGCGTGTTTCGTTTTTCCGTGGCTCGTAACCAATGGAAACCATGATCGCATTCAACTCGGCAGGTGAAAAGGAGTGGAACAACCCTTCCATGAACATCTCTGTGATCATGAGCTCATGGCCGTGGATTTGGCTGGCGAAAAGGCCCGCTGCGGTCAGTTCGCTGCCTTCCAGGTAGCCCAGGGCTTCCAATACAGCCTTTTTGTCGTTAAACTCCTGGATGTATTTCTGATGGGGATCCAAGTGATCGATCCGCTCCAACAACTGCTGATACTCCTGCAGCTGCCTCCGGTAGCGGCGGTTTTCCCGCTGCAGCGAACCCCGGTCCCTGTCTGGAAAACTGCGGAAAAAGGCGCTGTCCAAACGCTGATTAATCGACCTAATATCCCTTTTTAGCTGGCGTCTTCTCCTCTTGTTCACACCGGCCTGCAGTTCCCGTTCTAAGCGGGTTCTGCTGCGCAGCTGCCGCACTAGGGCACCATGGCCTTTTANATTTCTGGTATGGACAGCAAGCTGCTCTTCTAACTCTTCCAACCGTCGCTGCAGTGCGGCCCGTTCGCTCGATGCTTGGTAGGTGGCGAAGTTCTGACCCAGAATGCGATGAATGTCCCCTTCGTCGTAATTGCGCACCAGATTCAGGATAGAGTTATACGTTAGGGCGAACTGGCTTTGGAGGGGCTCTACTTCACTTTCCCTCATGCTGGGATAGTCCCGGGGATCAAACCAGCTCAGGTCCACAACGGTAAAGACATAGCCAACTTCGTCAATCCCCCGCCGCCCGGCTCGACCCGCCATCTGGAAATACTCCCGGTTGGAGATGGGCCTAAAGGACACACCATCCCACTTAGTGCTGGAATCAAAACAGACCGTTTTGCAGGGGAAGTTCAAACCCACCGCAAAGGTTTCGGTGCAGTAAAGGACGGAAACGAGCCGCAGTGTGAAGAGTTCTTCCACCACGTCCTTTAAGACGGGCAGCATTCCCGCATGGTGGTAGGCAATGCCCTTCATAAGCAGGTTTCTCAGCGCAGGCCAGCGCTCGCTTTTTACAGTTGGATAGCGCTCCAAAACTGAATCGATGGCAGCGCGCACCTGCCGTTTTTGCTCCCGGTTGAGGAAATCAAACTCTTCTCCCAACTCAAGGGCGTTGCTTTCACATTTGCGCCGGCTGAAGGTGAAAAAGAGGCAGGGTAGATAACTATCCTGGATAGCCTCGATCAGATCCACATGGGTGGTAGGCTCGGTTATGGGACGTCCGGTTGGGCTGTCCCCGGCCAGCCGCCGGTAATGGCGCTGTACCCGGCGCATGGTGGTAAAACCAAGGGACTTTTCAAACAAAGAATGCTTGAGGGGAACAACGCGCTCATGGTGGGTAATCACTTCGATTTTCTGCTGCTGTACCTCGCCGATCCAGCCAGCCAGCTGATCCACGTTAGGAATGGTGGCACTCAAGCCCAAAAAGCGCATGGTAGGCGGCATAAAGATCAAGCTTTCCTCCCAAACGCTTCCCCGATCCGGATCGTCTATGTAGTGTATTTCATCGAAGATCACATAGCGCACATCCCGTACCCGCTCCGGATCTTCCTGGAGCATGTTGCGGAAAATTTCGGTAGTCATGATCAAAATGGGCGCCTCAGGGTTGATAACCACGTCCCCTGTTAAAATGCCCATGGCATCACTGCCCACAATTTCCTTAAACTCCCGGAATTTTTGATTGCTCAGGGCTTTTATCGGGGCAGTGTAAACAACCCGTCCCCCTGAACGATAGATCTTCTCAATGATGTAATCGGCGATTAAGGTCTTTCCCACCCCGGTTGGGGCAGAAACCAACACCGATTTATTGGCGTCAATCAGGTCAATGGCCTCTGCCTGGAATGGATCCAGGACAAACCCACGATATTTTCTGATAGTTGATTGTTCTGCCAATGGAAACCTCCTCGTCTAAACAGCCGCTGTTACCATTCGCTTTGCGACGTAACTTACCCTGCCTAAGCTAATCCTCACCGCCATATTGTACCCAAGCGGACGGGATACTGTACTACCTACCCTATTTCTGTCCGCCCCAGCTGATACCTGCCCGAAAAAGCGTGAAGTTGGGGATGGGGAAGGATATACTAGACTTGGGAGGCGGAAAAATGAACAAGAAAACCCCTATAACGGGCTGGCAGCTGGAAAACACCTACGCCGAACTGCCCCACATCTTTTTCACCCGACAGGCGCCAGATCCGGTGAAAAACCCCAACCCGGTTGTTATAAACAAAGAACTAGCGGTAGAGCTGGGCCTCGATCCTCAATATTTGGAGAGTGAAGATGGGCTGGCCGTCTTAGCGGGCAACCAAGTGCCAAATGGAGCCGTTCCCCTGGCCCAAGCCTATGCAGGCCATCAATTCGGTCACTTCACCATGCTTGGGGATGGCCGGGCGATACTGTTGGGCGAACAGATCACGCCCCGAAACGAACGCTTTGATATCCAACTGAAAGGTGCCGGACGCACCCCCTATTCCAGAGGTGGAGACGGCCGGGCAGCCCTCGGCCCCATGCTGCGGGAATACCTGATTAGTGAAGCGATGCACGCCTTACATATTCCCACAACCCGCAGCTTGGCAGTTGTTACCACGGGTGAGCCCGTTTACCGGGAAGAGACTTTGAGCGGAGCGATCCTAACGCGGGTTGCCCGCAGCCACCTGCGGGTGGGTACCTTTCAGTTCGCCGCTGCCTATGGGGAAAAGTCCGACCTTCAAGCCCTGGCCGATTACGCCATAGATCGCCACTTGCCTGAGCTCGCCCAGAGTGAGGACAAATACGCCCAGTTCCTTGCCCAGGTTGTCGCAGGACAGGCTTTGCTTGTGGCAAAGTGGATGCTGGTTGGTTTTGTCCATGGAGTTATGAATACGGATAATATGTCCATCTGCGGCGAAGCAATTGATTTTGGGCCATGCGCTTTTCTGGATACTTACCATCCTGACACCGTCTTCAGTTCCATTGACCATTACGGCAGGTACGCCTACCGCAAACAGCCCGGTATAGCCCTGTGGAATCTGACCCGCTTGGCAGAAGCCATCCTTCCCCTTCTGGATCCGGATCAGGAACGGGCGGTAGAAATGGCAGAGGAAATACTAAAACGGTTTCCTGCTGAATACGAACACCACTGGACTGTTGGGATGGGCAAAAAACTGGGGCTAACCGAATTTAAGGAAGGGGACGGGCAGCTCTTTAGGGATCTCTTAGAGTTGATGGCCATCCACAAGGCCGATTACACCAATACCTTCTTGGATTTAACCTTTGGGTTAAAAACCCAGTCTGAGCTTGCTGATTCTGAAGACTTCAAGCACTGGCACGAACGCTGGCGCGAGCGCCTGGCGGAAGAATCCACTAATTCTGAGGAGCAGCATCAGTTGATGCGCCAAAACAACCCCGCCGTCATTCCCCGCAACCACAGGGTAGAAGAAGCGCTGCGTGCGGCGGTGCAGGACGGGGACTTAAAGCCGTTTTACACTCTCTCCGCAGTACTGAAGGATCCCTTCGCCCACAGCCCAGAACAGGCGGAATACGCGGAACCACCTCCGCCTTCTGCCGTTCCTTACCGTACGTTCTGCGGTACCTGAATTCTTGATAGACATGGGAGTCTGTAAAGTGTATACTAATTTTAAGGAACGCCAAGGAGGTGTCAACGTGAAGGAAAGAGTTGAAGCTGTTCTGGCCAAAATCCGTCCCGCAATCCAGGCAGACGGCGGCGATGTTGAGCTGGTTGGTATCAGCGAAGATAACGTAGTTACAGTGAGGCTAACCGGTGCTTGTGTGGGATGCCCAATGTCCGAACTCACTTTGAAGGGTGGCATTGAGCGGATCCTGAAACACGAAATCCCCGAGGTTGCTTCGGTGGAATCAGCCCGATAATAAAAGAGGAGCCCGGTGCTCCTCTTTTTCTTTTCTCAAAAAGGAGGGTCCATGGCTGTAATCGAAAAACTCGCTCAACTTATCACCGACTGCGGTTTCGACGCCTTTGCTGTTATGCCCGTCGTTAAGGTGACAAAAATGGGTCCGATCCTGGAAAGGGCCAAAGCTGAGGACAGATATCCCCGCTTCGTAGACGATGATATTGCCAAAAGAATAAACCCTTCAGCCCTGCACCAAAACGCCAAGAGCGTAATCAGCTTGGCCGTATCCTATTACACCGGCGATCCTGGGCCCCGGCCTCCCCTCCACGGTACCCTCTCCCGCTCCGCTTGGGGGGTGGACTACCACACCGTGTTAAACGAGAGGATGGATCGACTCATTTCTGGTTTGAAACAGTCCTTTGGCGCACAGGAATGTGCCAAGGCTGTGGATACAAGCTTCCTGGTTGATCGGGCCCTGGCCATCGAGTCTGGCCTGGGCTATCCGGGCAGTAACTGCTGCGTCTATGTACCGCCCTACGGCTCCTGGGTTTTCCTTGGGGAGGTGCTGGTGGACGTGGAACTTCCAGTTACGAAAGGGGAAGCAGCCGACAACTGGGCCGAACCGATTGAGTGCCCTGCCTGCGTCCAGGCCTGTCCCACCAATGCTTTGCTCGCCCCCGGCGTTATCCGCCCGGAACGCTGCCTTTCCTACCTGACGCAGAAATCGGGCTCCTTTCCCCTTGAGTTCAGGGAAAAGCTCGGCTCCCGCCTCTGGGGCTGCGATACCTGCCAACAGGCCTGTGCCCAAAACCGCGCTGCCCGCCCAAGCAGGCATAGGGAGTTTGAACCTATCGTAGGGCCCCATGTCGATCTAATTTACCTGTTAGAAATGGATAACGCCCAATTTAAAGCACAGTTCGGCCGCACGAGCATAGCTTGGCGGGGAAAAAACGTTCTCCAACGCAACGCCTGCCTAGTTTTGGGCAATGAGGGCAGAAGCGAAGCAGTACCCGTATTGACCAGAACAGCAGANAACCACCCCAGCCCCCACGTCAGGGAAGCTGCCCAGTGGGCATTGGCCAAGATCAGCCAAGCTGATTAACCGGATACTACGCCTTTCAGCTCCTGTAGTATNGGCTCCAGCTCTGCAATCTGCCAATTCCTACAGTAAGCTAGGAGAGGTTTGACTATTTCGCCGTCTACGCCAGAATAGACAAGACGCAGCTGAAGAATGGTCTTAATTACGCCTACAACCGTGCCGTCCGGCTCTAAATCGGAGTAGTCCTGCGCAGAAAGAATTCTTTCCAGAAAATCATCGTGTGCATCCCTGGTCAGCATCACGTTCAATTCAGTGTAACCGGATCCCCCTTGACGGAAGTTGCGTACCACACCCAAGTCCGAGACCACTTTGCCCTTCACATTCCTGCGTTTCTGCCTTTCGATCCCGATTTCCTCCAGGGGGAAGTTGAAATAAGGGGTTACGCGGAAGTTGTTCATCATGGTCTGCAAACCCAATAAAACGAAGTAGATGCGGGGGTGGCTCACCTCCAGCCAAATGGGGCGCAGATGGCCGCCGCGCAGCATCCTATGCCCTACTTGACCAAGCAGTTCATTCAACCCATCTTCGTCTTCAGGTTCAACAGACAATAGCCCATGGGCTTTTAGGAGCAGTTCATCTAAGGTGAGTGGGTTAGCACTAGGCTGAACGTAATCTCGAATCATGGCCAGATAGACCGGCAGCCGCATACGGAACTGGAGGCCCGCACCCTGCAAGAAACGGTCCGCCACAAAGCGGATATCAAGGGGAAGATGGTATTCGGCCAAATCTGCAAGGAGACCTTCGCTGCAGCGGATGATCTGTTCTTCTACCTTTTTCAGCTCTGTACCATCCCCTAGGGCAGCTCCGAACAGAGCCACTGTTGTCAGGAGCTCAAGGGAAGCCGTATAAGCTGCCAGCATCAATTCCCGTTCGTAAAAAAACATGCTCTCTTTTATCTCTAGACAGGCAGCCACAAAGCCGTCTACCGTTGTGAGCTCCTCTATTTCTTCCAGGAGGTCAAGATAATCTACCTGCATCACGGCACCCCCTATGTATGCCTTTCTATTTCACTCCGTGCTAACGCGTCGCAGCGGTTGTTGTATTCATTGTCACTGTGTCCCTTAACTTTTATCCATTCTATTTCATGTTTTTCGGCCAATTGGACCAACTGCCGCCACAGATCATCATTGGCCACAGGCTGCCTTCTAGCATTCACCCACCCGTTCTTTTGCCAGTTTTCGATCCAACCCCGGGTGAAGGCGTTGATCAGGTAGGCGCTGTCAGAATAAAGGCGGACACGACATTTTCTCTTCAACTGTTCCAGGCCCCTGATGGCGGCCATAAGCTCCATTCGTTGGTTGGTAGTATTTTTGACAAAACCGGAGATTTCTTTGTAATGGGGACCGAACATCAGGCAGGCAGCCCAGCCTCCAGGCCCCGGATTGCCACTGCAGGCTCCGTCGGTGTAGATCTCCACAGTCTGTCTCAACTCGTCCACCCCTTTCCAGTTTGCCGGGGATATGATATGGTATTTATGATATCATACTACACTTTTCATATCCGGAGAGAGGATCATGAGTGAAGTTTTAGAGAAAATTACCAAAGGAGAAAGCTATACTGGACAGGCTTGCGTCTACTGCGGCGAAAGAATCCAAGCGGAAGATGAGGTTGTAGTCTGTCCCCGCTGCAAGAGCGTACACCATGCCGACTGCTGGAAAAAAAACGGCGGCTGCGGCAAACAGGGTTGTGCCCAGATTGCCAAGGCAGTTGTGGGGAAAAGATCCAAAGGCGATGGGCCTCCGCCGCCCATGTCGAGAAGGACAATCCTTGCTATTGCAGGTGCCTTCATCCTGATTGTGGCAGCTTTCCTGTTCTGGCCCAAACCGCCTGACCCTGCCATGGGACGAACCAAGGTTGTTTTTGTGACAGAGACGGGTTATGAGATGTATGAAATGATCGCGGATGAAGTGGCAGCCTTCAATTCCTCCCAGGAAGAAATTTACCTGGAAATGGAGCTGCTGCCCGTGGGAACGTCCCGTTCCAAACTCATTGTCCTGATCGGAGCCAACCATCCGCCGGATATAATGGCAGTAGACAACGAAATGTACGAGCAATTTCTCGAGGCAGACATGATTCTGCCCATAGACGTGGATGAATCGGGAGAACCCGTTTACTACCTAGACAATCCCGCCTCACCAACTAAGATAGTTATTTGGGGCCAAACGGAACACCCGGAAGAAGCGAGGGAAGTGGTTAAATACCTTGTGCCCCGCTTCCCCCAACCGCTCAGGAGAGCAAATTAATAAACGGAAGGCAGACTGCCTTCCGTTTATTTTTTTACTCTGTAATCCGCAGAAACTCTTCCACGTCATCCACCGCCAGCTGGACAGCGGCCTCCCAGAAACCGGGTTTGGTCAGGTCCACACCGAGGTGCTTGCGGGCCAGCTCCTCCACCGTCATGCGGGATGTGTCATGGAGTAGATCCTTATATCGCTGGGCAAAGCCTGCGCCCTCCTCCTTTGCCCTGGCGTATACGCCGGCGCTGAACAAAAAGCCGAAGGTGTAGGGGAAGTTGTAGAAGGGTACGCCTGTGATGTAAAAATGGAGTTTGGAAGCCCAGAAGTGGGGATGGTATTCTTTCAAACTGTCCAGGAAAGCGTCCTTCTGCGCCTGGAGCATCATTTCATTCAGTTCATCCACACTCAAAAGACCCTTACTCCTCCGGGCGTAAAAGCGGGTCTCAAATAAAAAGCGGGAATGGATATCCATGAAGAAGGCCACACTGCGCCCGATTTTATCCTCAAGAATACCCAGCTTTTCCTCTGGGGAAGAAGCCTGTTCTAAAGCTCCATCCACCACAAGCAGTTCACCGAAAGTGGAAGCGGTTTCTGCCACGTTCATGGCGTAGCTGCGCAGCATGGGCGGCGCGTCGCGCAAAACGTAGCCGTGGTAAGCATGGCCCAGCTCATGGGCTAACGTACCCAGACTCTGAATGGTACCCGAATAGGTCATAAACACCCGGGATTCACCGGTCATAGGCAGGGAAGTGCAGAAGGCGCCGGGCCGTTTCCCGCCCCGATCCTCAGCTTCTACCCAGCCTTTATCAAAGGCGCTCTGGGTGAAATCGGCAATTTCAGGACTGAAGCGGCGGAACTGATCCACCACAAAGGCAGCCGCCTCGTCATAGGGAATTTTCTCTCCCGCTTTACCTAAAGGTGCATTCAGATCCCACCACGCAAGTTGATCAAGGCCTAACAGCTTCGCCTTACGCTCCAAGTAGCGGACTAAGTGGGGTTTGCCCCCCTCTACCGCCTGCCACATGGCATCAAGCGTAGCCCGTTCCATCCGGTTAATGCGCAGGGGTTCCCAGAGGATATCTTCCCAGCCCCGGTGTTTGTAAAGGTTGAGCCTAAAGCCGGCCAGATGGTTGAGGGCACTGGCACAGAGCTCCGCTTCCTGGGCGAAGGCGTCTTCGATCTTGCCGAAAACAGTCTCCCGCAGCTGGGCATCGGGGTTGGCCAGGAGGTTGAAGGCTTGACCCACCGAGTACTTCTCAGGCTTACCGTCCACGTCCACTTCGATAACCATATCACCCACAACAGTGTTGTACAGCCTGGACCAGGCATGGTAGCCGTCCACTGCCAAATCGGTGGCCAGGGATTCCTGCTCCCGTGTCATCTTCAGTTTCGCCAGTTCCCGCTGCTCGTTGAGGGGGAAACTGAACTGGGATAGTTCATCATCGTCCAGAAGTTCCGTCCAATGCTCATCGGCAATTGAGACGTATAGGTCTTCAATAGCCGTTGATACCCCGCCCATTCTGGCCCCGATCTGGCTCAAATTGCCCTGGAGCAGGCGGGCTTTTCCATCCTTTACGTCCTGTGCGGTAAGGCAGCCAATGAACGAAGAACCTTGACCCAGACGTATTCTCACCGTTTGAATCCTGTCAACTAGCTCCCTCAGCTCTTTGGCACTGAGGGTGGGTTTTAGCCCGGCCACAAAATCTGCTAAGGCAGCAATATCCTTCACCACCTCTTCCAGATGTGCCTTCAACTGGGGCGAGTCGCTTCCCCCGGGGAAAACACTCTCCAGGTCCCATGTTTGTCTTAACTTACCCATTGTCTTCCTCCTCTGTTTCCATTCTGTATCTATTTGTCTACCAGCCTAAAGCGGGCAGTGAAATGCCGTAAAATCGGTGGTTCATATTCAAACGCCACTCCCTTAACCTCCTGGGCAGACCGGAAAACCTTGATCAGGGAATCTGCTATATAGCGCATATGGTTATCGGTATATGTCCGTCTGGGAATGGTGAGCCGCAGCAGTTCCAAATCAGCCAGGCCATCCTCACCCGTCTCCGGATCCCGGCCGTAAAGGAGCGAACCTACTTCAACCGCCCGTATCCCCGCTTCCAAATAAAGCTGTACCGCTAGGGCATGACCAGGAAATTGGTCTTTCGGCATCTCGGGCAGCACCCTGCCTGCGTCCACAAAGACGGCGTGTCCCCCGATGGGCGTCTGGACGGGTACACCCGCTTCTTTCAATAGGCTGCCCAAGAGATTGACTTGCCCGATGCGCTGGGCTAGGTGTTTTTCATCCACAACCTCCTGCAGACCTATGGCCAGCGCTTCCATGTCCCTGCCGGCAAGCCCGCCGTAGGTGGGGAAACCCTCCAGAGGAACGATCATGGCCTGACAGGCCCGGAACAGTTTTTCGTCCCCTTTGATGGCTAATACACCACCAATATTGACCAGCCCGTCCTTTTTTGCACTCATGGTCATGGCATCGCCGTAAGAAAACATCTCCCGCACAATCTCGAGAATGCTTTTGTCTTCGTACCCCGGTTCACGCTGCTTGATAAAATAGGCGTTTTCGGCAAAACGGGCGCTGTCCAAAACAACAGGAATCCCGTATTTCTGCCCTAAAGCATATACCGCCCTCATGTTTGCCATGGCAACGGGCTGTCCGCCCACGCTGTTGCAGGTGATAGTGTTGACAATACAGGCAACGTTCTCTGCCCCCTGCTCTGCGATGAAAGCTTCCAAGGCCTCCAAATCGAAATTGCCCTTGAAGGGATAATCCAGTTCGGTGTCCAGCGCTTCGGGGGTGATGAAGTTTACCGCCCTGGCCCGGGCCAATTCGATGTGGGCTTTGGTTGTGTCAAAGTGCATGTTCCCCAGCACATACTGACCAGCACGCCTAACCAAGCGGGGAAAGAGAACCTGTTCCGCACCCCTGCCCTGATGGGTGGGGAGCACATAGCGGTAACCGGTGATCTCCTGAACGGTTGCTTCCAGATGGTAGTAGTTGCGGCTGCCGGCGTAGGATTCATCGCCGAGCATGAGTCCGGCCCACTGACGATCACTCATGGCGCCAGTGCCACTGTCTGTAAGCAGATCAATAAAAACCTCATCGCTGCGCAATAAAAATGGGTTGTAACCTGCCCTGCGGATGCAGCCTAAACGCTCCTTTCTGCTCAAAAGCTCAATCCGCTCCACCATTTTTATCTTAAACGGTTCCGGTCCATAGGAGGCCACGGCAAACTCTCCTTTCTGGGCTTCGTTATTCTTTTATTTCAGTATTACGGTTAGCCGGGACTGTTCTCCTTCCCATTTACGAAAAATGGACATACACCTCTTTCACTGGGGAGAAAAGTCCTGTTAATCAACGCCTGAGGCAGGACAATTTTCCCTGACTGCGAATAATAAAGGTAATTGAATTCCCATCACTAAGGAAGTGAACGCAATCAGCGATAAGTTATACTACAGCGATCCTTGGCTGCAGAAGGTAAATACAGTCGCTTTGTCCTGTGAACCCGCAGGGGAGAACTATGAGGNTGTTCTGCGGGAAACGATCTTTTACCCCACCGGAGGCGGGCAGCCCCATGACCTGGGCTCCATTAATGGAGTTCCCCTCCTCGATGTCATTTTGCGGGAGGACGAGGTCTACCACGTTCTATCCTCGCCCATTACCCCAGGTCCGGTGGAGTGCGTTTTGGACTGGGACAGGCGGCTTGATCATATGCAGCAGCATACCGGTCAGCACCTGTTATCTGCAGTACTGCTCAAAGAGTACGGTTACGCCACAGAAAGCTTCCACTTGGGTGCTGAATACTCAAGTATAGACATATCCACCTCNAGTTTCCCTGTTGATGAGCAGACTAGGGTTGAGGAAGTTGTAAACAGCATCATTTTCCAAAACGTACCAATCCACATTTATTGGGCAGCTCAAGCGGAATTAGATAAGCTGCCCCTGCGTAAAGTGCCCGATCTGGAAGGCGATCTGCGCATCGTGGAAATCTCCGGTTGGGATCTTTCCCCCTGCTCTGGCACGCATCTCTCCAGTACCGGACAGCTCTCTTTGTTCAAACTCCTGCGGACAGAAAACTACAAAGGTATGATCCGCGTCTATTTCCTCTGCGGTACGCGGGCTTTCCGCGATTACCAATCTAAGCACGCAATCTGCAGCGAGCTGGGTGCTATTCTCTCTGTGCCCATTGCTGAGCTGCCGACCCGCACAGAGCAGGAGCTCAACACGAAGCGGGAGTTGGAGCGTGAGATAGCAGAACTGAAAACTAGAGTAATGGAACTGCACGCTCAGACACTGGTCAGCAGCGGAGGCGAGTCTCCTCTGGTAGCAGAGCTTCCCACCGGCAGTTTAGAAGATGCCAAACTTCTGGCCAACTCTGTCCTCAACCTCGGCACATTCAGCGTCGTCGTTAAGCTGCAGAACCACCTTTTTCTTGCCCATAACCNCTCTGACTCACTCCACTGTGGGCAGCTGGTGAAAGAACTGGCCCTGCCCTTAGGTGGGCGTGGTGGCGGTAGTCCCTCCAGTGCCCAGGTCTTTTTCCCGGAGCAGGAAGGGAAAGAGGAGTTCTTCCGGCTGCTCTTGGAGGAGCTGAAGTAGCAATCCCCATGCTTTACATCACTAATTGGAAATAGGTGAGGGGGCTTATGAGAAACAAATCCTATCTCAGCATTTCACTGCTGATCGTTCTTCCCATTCTTTCTGCCCTGTGGCTGTTTATATATTCTCCCAGCCCCATCCCGGGCCTTATCGTTCTGCTCTGGACTGGAGCTGCCGGCCTTTATTTTTATCATCTTAACCGCAGGCACCGCGCTGAGCTGGAGGCTGTTTTAACCCTGCAGCGGGCCAGTGTATCCGCCCTGGTGGATCTGGCCCAAATGCGCGACCACGGTGTGACCGGTTCCCATATGCACCGCTTAACCTACTATGCCGATGTCCTCTGTGCTGACCTAGATCTGTCCCCCGAATTGAGGGACATCATCGCCAGAACGATCTCACTGCATGATATAGGCAAAGTGGGCGTACCGGACCGGATCTTGAACAAACCCGGTCCCCTCACGGCAGATGAGTGGGCCATGATTAAACAGCATCCCCTGGCAGGCGCCATGGTCCTGGATTCCATCACAGAGGATCTAACCATCACCAACCCGGAGGCGTTAGACTNCCTCAATATTGCAAAAGAAATAGCCCTCTACCACCACGAAAAATGGGATGGTTCGGGCTATCCCATGGGTCTGAAGGGGGAAGAGATTCCCCTCAGTGCCCGGATTGCCGCCTTGTGCGATGTTTACGATTCGCTGCGCAGTCCGCGCCCCTACAAAAGGCCGTTTACCCATGAAGAGGCAGTGGCAATTGTTAAGAGCGGCAAAGGTACCCACTTCGATCCAGAGTTGGTCCAGCGTTTCCTGCGGCTGGCAGATCATTTCGCAGCAATTTGGAATGAACACGGCGAACTTGTGGGTAATTCGTGATAATTCGACATAATCCAGCAAAAAGAGGAATAGGAACAGCCCGCGCCGAAAGGTCGAATTGGAAAGATTCTGACTAAATGAGGAGTGGGCTGTTGTGATCGTTGCTCCCTTATTGTCCTTTGTGGTACATTGGTTTCTTATGGCGGTACGGACCTTTGTGTCCCGTAGTATGATAAAACGTCCCACTTCCGGCAAAAAGCTGGCCTACTATGCGACTGCCGCCTCTCTGTTCCANTTTCTCCTGGGACATTGGCCTTTTTTTATATCCAGGATCCTCCTGGAAACTATAGGGCGAATCGGGCTGCACGCNCTGTTTTTCCAGGCCCCCCTCTTCCCCGATGCGGTCGTGGGCGTTGCCCTACCCCACATCCTGTGTTACGCCTCCTGCCTAACCTTACTGCCCCTCATTTCCTCCTTACTGGGCAGACCCCTTGATCCCGCTGTGGGTGATTTACTCACCCACGTACCCTGCCTAGTCNTGGCCCTTTATTACATCTCCCGCAGGATGCTCACGGAGAAGGGGCCATCCTCCTCCGGTTCATCCCATCAGATCACTTTTCGGGCTTCACTCATCATTGCCCTCAACTTCCNGCTGCAGTGTGTGGCTCTCTGGACCTTGGTCCGAGCCTCTGAGAACGTATCCCCCGCAACTATCGCCTTTTTGACTGCGGGAATCCCCCTCGCTCCCCTCCTCGCAGCAACCCTCGTGCTGCAGCTGCGGGNTATCGAACGGGAGCGGAAAGGGAAGGAATACCATGCCCTACAAAATCGGATGAAGAGCTCCGTTGTACAGGCCCTGCGGGAAGAACGGCACGAATTTCTCAACAAACTGGCCCTGATTTCTGTCTACCTCCAGCTCGGCCAGTGGCATAAAGCCCAATCATACGTACAGTACGCGGCAGCCTCCCTTTCGGACGAACACGATTACCCACCACTGCCGGCGGACATCTGGTCAGCCCTACTGGAAGCAAAAAAACGAGCCGCGGCAGAAAAGGGGATCGAATTTCGACTCCACCTTAAGGCTGAGCCGCCCCAAAGCCAAGCTGAACAACGACTCCTGCCCCAACTCGTTTCTAATCTTTTGGATAACGCCTTCGAAGCGGTTTCCCGCGTCCCAAACCCCCAAGTAAAACTGTTCTGGGAGCGAAACGAGGAAGGCCGCGTTTTCCGAGTGAGCAACAACGGGCCGCCCATTCCACCTCGGCAGGCCAACATAATCTTTCAGCCAGGCGTAACCACCAAACAGGACTCCAACGGTATACATGGCTGGGGTCTGGTGATCTGTCGGAGGATAGCTAAGGAGCTGGGCGGAACTCTCACTTTTGCCAGTACGGAAGNGGAAACCTCCTTCACCCTGACACTGCCTTCTTCTAAGGCTGACGCAGGGGCACCAGACGGCCCTCACCCTTAAAGATCATCCCAGCGGGGATGTAACCGCGGGGAGAGGTAAGGGGATAGACAATTGACCCGGGCCCAATTACTGTGCCTGGATTCAAGACCGCATTACAGCCCACTTCCACGCCATCGGCTAAAATAGCGCCTAGTTTGCGCCTACCGGTCTCTAAAGTCTGTCCATCCACTTTTATACTAACGTTCCCTTTCACCGACTTTAGGTTGGAAAGGATGGCACCGGCACCCAGATGGACACCCCTGCCCAAGATAGAATCGCCCACGTAGTTGTAATGGGGCAGCTGAACGTCGGAGAAGACTATCGCCTGCTTGACCTCGCTGGCGTTGCCGATCACCACATTATCTCCCACGATCACATTTCCCCGGATGTAGGCGTTAGGCCGGATCTGGCAGCCAGCTCCAATTAGAGCTGGTCCCACAATTACCGCCGTGTCCGCAATAGTAGTCCCTTCCCCTACCCAAATCCCCTGACCTATTTCCTCATACTTCTCCGGCGCTTCAGCCAGAATTTCCTCAATAAGTTCAGGAATCTGGGAAAGCAGTTCCCAGGGATACTTGACCCGGGTAAAGGCACCTGGGCAGGGACAGTTTGTCAGATCAAAGAAATTCGAAAAATCCAACACGAAAAATACCTCCCGTTACGTATAGTTTTTCGGCAGCCGCAGCGAAATCCATAGCCCCGCCGCCAGCAAACCGAAACAAAGCACTATTTCACCAAAGGAGTTGGGTAGGCCGGGAAAGACCTGGTAGATAGAACCTAATATCAAGCCCAAAATACCGTACAGGGTATAACCTTCTACCCTGTGCAAAAGCCAGTTCATAAACCGCGACGTTAAGATCAAGGCAGGCAGAATTCCAATACCCACAGGCACCAAGACGGCCAGGTGCAGCTGGGCCAGGGCACTCAACAGATACTGATACGAACCAAAGGCCATGAGCAGAAAAGAGGCACTTACCCCGGGAATAACCAACCCCGCTCCCAGGAGCAAGCCTTGGAAGATTAAGCTGAGCAGGCTTTCCTGCTCAAAGGACAGGCCGGTGATTATACTTGGCAGATTGCTGACGAAGAGAATCATTGCCACACCTAGGGCCAAACTGGTGAGATAAGAAAGGCGAAAACCTCTTTTGTGTGCGTTTTGGACTATGCCCGGCAGCCCACCCACTACCAAGCCCAAGAAAAGATAAAGGGTTGGTCTGGGATAATGGCTGAACAGGTATTCCAACAGTCGACTGAAAACGAGCAAGCAGATCAATATACCAAAACCGAGGGGGACAAACAAGCGCAGCTTGCCCCGCCAGTCGGAAAAAGGCTCTGAGGCAGCTTGGATGAGGGGCTGATAAAGACCTAACACCATGGCCAGTACCGCTCCGCTCACCCCTGGGATAATCACACCCAGGCCCAAAATGACTCCACTGCCAAGCTTATNAAAAAACTCGGTATACTCACCCACCGCTCGCAATCCTTTCTAATTCCTCTCTGTCTAAGAGGCGAATTGAGCGCTGTCCTACCTGCTCGATCAAGCCCAGACCCTCAAAGGCTGTGAGCCTTCTGCTCAGCGTTTCCTGTGTCATGCCCAATTGGCTGGCCAAATCGCCCTTGCTTAAACTGAGTCGAATCTCGAGGCTGCCCTCGCTCATCTCAAGGAGCGCTGCAGCCAAGCGCCTTTCCGCAGAATGGAGGCTGATGTTTTCCAAAAGCTGCTCAGTTCGCTCCAAGCGCCTGCTCAGCTCTTCCAATATCTTGAAGGCGATCTGGGGGTACCTCCCCATCAGTCCCCGCAGGCGATCTCCGGCAATCACGCACATAGTACCCTCTTCCAATGCCTCGCTGAAATCGGACATGGGCGTATGACTGAACAAAGAGAGTTCACCCAAAAAGTCCCCTGGGCCCAGTACACGCAGAACCTGTTCCTTACCCGTGTCGCTGAGGCGGTACACTTTGACACGCCCGGTATGGATCACGAACAGACTGTCGGGGTGATCGCCCATGGCATAGATCTGGTCACCCCTTTGGAACGTGACAGCTTGGGCAATGCGGGCCACTTCATCCATTTCCTCATGGGTTAGACTGTGGAAAATGGGCACTATTTCAACGCAGGACCCGCTCTGGTTATGTCCGCAGTGACACTGCATGCTTTCGCCTCCCATCTTATTATTATTCGGCTGAGCCNCCCCAAAGACCGGAGCAGCTACTCCAGCCTGTACACCTTACCCAGGGGCAGGGAAAACATGAAGCCTGCACCGGGCACGTCCACAGTAGACAGCACAGCACGAGCCGCGTCCACCGTCCGCTCAACCAACTCTTCACTCTCAAGCACAGTGAGAATGAGTTTGCTGTAAGGCCTGGNCGTTTCAAAGCGGGCCCGGATTGCACTGAAAAAGGGCAGATCGGGCTGGGTTTCAGCTAAAGCACTGGCCATACCCTGACTGTCTAAGATGGTTGCTCCCTGGACTCCCACGTCCACAAAGCGGGCTAGAATTTCTTCTAAGAGATTTGTCTCATTTAGAACTAAAAACAAAGCATACATAGCTAAACCTCCTCCTACAAACGGCGCAGTCTACTAAAGGCNTCCTCTGCATCCTCAGCATCTTTCGCATCACCGATTTCACCGTAACGAGCCCGGTTGTAAAGCTCGGTTAGGGACTTGAGGGCACCTTTGTCCACCTGTTCCGTGTGGTACAGAACCTCTCCCCCGTATTCTCCCGGCGTAGCTCCCGGTGGATACGGGACTTTTCTCTGNGCTCGGTTGATAAATCGAGCGTAATAGGTACGGATAAGCAAAATGGGATCGTCACCCTGATACCATCTGGTCCTGGCCAGTCTGGTTAGGGGTTTCACTAGGTTCTGGAACGTACGCCTCAGTTCACCCAGGACCTCTTCCCCGGAAAAGACCGACTCCCGACTCTCCGTTACTTGGGATTCCCGCGCGCTGTGCCTCCGCCTGAGAATCCGGCGCACAGCGAAATAGGCGACAATCAGTAGAATGATAACGAACACAACCCAAGCCCCAGCAGCTGCGGCCTGAACCACCTCAGGTGATGGATCGGGCGTTGGCTCGCCCAGGGGCCTTTCAGAAGCGTACTCCTCGATGGGAGTCTGTTCCAGGGTTAGTTCTTGCCTTTCCGCCCAGCGAAAAAGGGGTGACATGAGCCAAGCAAAGGGCCGCACAAACAGGAAGGTGAGCACTTCCAGCACCCCGTCATAAACCTTCCCCAGGATGGTTATAACCTGTTCCAAAAACTCAGGTGATAAGAGGAGACCAAGGGCAGCCGATAAACAGGCCACGCCCAACACAAAGAGGGGGATAAAACGGCTGAGACCCCGATAGCTTACAACCAAACCCCTCTTCTCCATGGCAATTCCGTTCCAGAGGATAATTGCCAAAAAGCCCAGCACGAAATAGATGAAAACCAAAGGGAAGCCCAACTGGTAGGTGAAACGTTCCCCAAAAAGCTGGACTAATAGGAGCACAAACGAGCTCCAACCCCAGTCCGCAGCAAAGCTCTTGCTGCCGGAATAATCGGCAAACCGCACACCCAACAGCAGCAGGAGCAGCAGGGCCGGAACTACCATAAACCACGGCAGCTGCCAGAACAGGGCGAAAGCAAACAGTAGGAGCGAAATTAGACCTACGGGTAAGATCCCTTGCTTCCCGCGGCCAACACTTTTGGCCACTGCAAACATACTACCGGCGGCAGCAGCAAAGAACCAGAGGGAGCCTCTGCCCAATTGAAAACCCCACTGTTGACCAGCCAGCTGCAGCCAAGGGTGGGCGAAGATGGTAAGGAGAACTGCGTGGATAAGGATCAAAAGGACGTTTCTAAAAGAGCTCCAGTGTTTCCAACTCATGCCAGTCCGTCCCCCCTTCTACGCGCCATTCCTTAAGGCCCGACTCCCGCGGCAAGGAAGCGATGTTAGGTTGAACCCTAACCAAAGCCACGCGGGATCTACGCATCAGCTTGCGCAGGGCTTGGCTGAACTCANGTGTCAGCTCGTCTGGGGCAGTGGAGACAACCACTATCGTTGCCCCTGGCCTGATCCTAGTCTGGAGCCTATTCAAAACCTGCTCTCCAGGCTCTACGCTGAAATTCTGCAGGAGTGACAGGTTGCTCAGAAGTTGGGACCGTTGGGCCCTCCCCCTCAGCAGACCGGTTGGCCTTTGACTTAAGCCGTGTACCTTAGAAACCAAGTTGGTGGCAAGTTGGACCTGGTAGCCCGCTTGGGTGTAGTTGTGGATTAGGGAAGCAGCAGCCATAATTGCCACTTCTAGATTGTTGGCCACAGCCGGACTCCACCACTTCACTTCCGGCGGTTGATCTAAAAACAGATACACCTGCTGATCAAAGGATGGCTTTTCCACATCCACTTGCAGCTGGGCATGGCGGGCGGTTGCCTTCCAATTTATCAGCCGGGCCGAATCCGTCCGTTCATAGCGTCTGGTCCCCACCCTGTTCAGGGGATCAGCAAAAATCCAGCCTTCCCTGGGCCTGGAACCGAATAGATAGGTGTCCAGGGCCTCAACTCCCTGTATGGGCACTACTTTCGGAAAGACGATCAGGTTTTCCGGTTCATAGATCCCTTCCTTCTCGTTTTTGAAAAAACCAAAGGGATCGGCGTAGCTGGCCGTGCCCGAGCCGAACTCAAAGCGGCCGCGCCGCTGGGGAACGAGCTCGTACACCCGCCTGCGCCTTTCATACCAGCTNAAATGGAGAAAATCCCGGAAAATGTTGTGCGCCCCATCCTTCACTTCCACCAGGTTCTCAGAATTGGCGAACTTGAGACCGGGCGTAACGGTATCTTCAATACGCAAACCGAAAATNGGTAATATTTTCCGGTTGATGGCGGTCAAATGCATGTAAATAGACCCGTCGTATTCCACCTGGGTTCGATTCAGCGTACGTTCAAAGGTTAGTTTGGTAAAAACACTGCGGTTCCAAAGGTAAGCCAGGCCCATGGTCACCAATACCAAAAGGGCGCCAACGAAGACCGATGTGTATCCCCGCAGCCCAGTAAAGAGGGCTAGGGCGCCAAAGCTGACCAGGAGAAGAACGCGCCTGAACTGATCAGCCACGGGCAACATCCTCCACCGGTACCGGAACCTGGGCCAGGATCTCCTCCACCAACTCCAGTTTGTTTTCTTCCCCATAGACGCTTGCGTACTGGAGGATCAAACGGTGGCTGGCCACATAGGGGAACAAGTATTTCAGATCATCAGGCAAGACGTAGTCCCGGCCCTGCAGATAGGCGTAGGCCAAAGCGCAGCGCATCAGGGCCAGGGAACCCCTTGGGCTGAGACCCAAGCGGACATGGGGGTTTTCGCGGGTCGCCGCAGCTAGACGCGCCACGTAATCCATCAGATCCTGACTGAGATGGACCTTTGTTACCTCCTTGCGCAGCTTAAGAATGGTTTCCCCATCCAAAACAGGTTCCAGATCGGTGAGGGGATCCTCTTCCTTAAAGCGGGCCAAGATCTGGGCCTCCTGCTCCACAGTTGGGTATCCCATTTGGATCTTGAGCAGNAACCTATCTAACTGCGCCTCGGGCAGGGGGAAAGTACCCTCCAGTTCCAGGGGGTTTTGGGTAGCGATGACCATAAAGGGATCGGGCAGGGAAAAGATTGTCCCTTCAATACTGACCTGCTGTTCTTCCATGGCCTCCAGCAGGCTGGATTGGGTTCTAGGTACCGCTCTGTTGATCTCGTCCGCTAGTAGTATATTGGTGAAAACGGGCCCCGACCGAAACTGGAACTCGCCCTGTTTTTGATTGTAAAAATAAATGCCGGTAATATCTGCGGGCTGCAGGTCGGGTGTAAATTGAATGCGCTTAAACTCTATCCCTAAGGAACGGGCCAGGGCATTGGCCAGTTTTGTTTTGCCCACACCGGGTACGTCGTCAATCAGACAGTTTCCCCTGGCCAAAAGGGCGGTCAAGAGCAGCTCCGTTACCTCTTCTTTTCCGATAATCACCTGACTGATGTTATTTCTCAGCTGCTGCAGTTGTTCTCTGTACATTGATTTCTCCTTCCATCGCCAAGTGCATGATACGCTTTTTCAGGGCTAAAACCTGCACCCATCAGCAGTGCAAATCCCCGCTATTCANAGCGGCAAGCCGTTNCTCGGCAATTTGGCAGTATTTGCTTTCTATATCATAGCCCACATACCTACGGCCGGAAAGGGCAGCGGCCAAGCAGGTTGTACCAGAACCCATAAAGGGATCTAAAATGATATCGCCTTTGTAAGAAAAAAGCCTGAGCACCCGATCGGCCAGCTTCAACGGGAAAGGCGCCGGGTGGCCCACCCTTTTAGCCGATGCGGGTGCAATCTCCCACACCGAAAGGGTACCGTGGAGGAATTCGTCTTTCGTAATGTCGCTTACACCCTGTTCAGGACGGCTGTACTTCTCCTTCACAAACACCAAAAGGTACTCGTGTACATCCCGCAGCCGAGGCGCTTTGGCAGAGAGCCAAGAACCCCAGGCACAGCTGCCCTGCATGCCCCTGCCCTTCTGCCAGACTATTTCACCCGCAGGCAGAAACCCAACAGCCGTATGCAGGAGGTAGAAATAGGCGTGCAGAGACACATAGGGCTGGCGCCCCAAGTTGGCCACATTAGCCACATAACGTCCACCGGGAATCAGTACCCTGTACACTTCCCGTCCCACATCTACAATTAAGCGAAGATACTCTGCCAGGTCTAGATCCGCGTCATATTCCTTTCCCACGTTATAGGGGGGAGAAGTGAAGGCTAGGGCAATGGATTGATCGGGTATTTCCACCATTCGCTCGGATGAAGCGCAGTAAATACGGTTCACCCACTTCTTCTGCGGCCGCGGCGGTACGCTGACTGCAGGTTCGGCTGCCTTCTCCATCAACTCCTGCAGCGCGGCAAAGGAGAACCCTTTGTATAGGTTCCTCTCGTAAAACGGACTGGAGTCATGTCCTTCCCTCCGGCCGGAACCAAACTCTCTCATCTTGGTCCGCACGTGGATCACCTACCCTTTACCCTAAATTCATCACAGCAGACGAATTTTCCTTGCTCTATGGTATAATTAAAAAAAGGCGGTGAGATTTTGGCTTTTGATTCACAACAGCTGTTTGGACCAACCGGCCTGTTAGCGGATAAGCTGGCAGCTTACGAATATCGCCCCGAGCAAATTGCCATGGCCGACCACATTTACGCAGCCCTCCAGGCGGGCAGTCATGCCATTATTGAAGCGGGCACAGGTGTAGGCAAAAGCCTCGCTTACCTTCTGCCCCTTATTTTTCATACGGTACAAGCGGGCAAACGGGCGGTTGTTGCTACCCACACCATCACGCTGCAGGAGCAGCTTTTTGAAAAAGACATTCCTTTCCTCCAGGAGATTCTGCCCTGGGAGTTTACTGTAGAAGTCTTCAAAGGCCGCAATAATTACCTCTGTCTGCGCCGCTGGGAGGAGTATCGGCGGTCCCAGGGAAATGAACTTGGGCTCATCCCGGAACTTACCGCCTTAACTGAATGGGCAGAATCAACGGAAACGGGTGACCAAAGTGAAGCACCGGTCAAGATTGACTGGGAAGTCTGGTCTGAAATACGCTGTGAAAAGGAAAACTGCCCGGAAGAATTATGTCCCCATTTTAAGGACTGCTTCTACTGGGGCTTGCGCCACCGTTTGGCAGACGCCCATTTGATCATCACAAACCAGGCCATGCTCCTGGCAGATGTTCGCGCCGAGGGTCGGGTTCTACCCGATTACCATTGTGTGGTTATTGATGAAGCCCACAACCTGGATGAAGTAGCCACTAATGCTTTCAGCCACAGGTTAAGCCGCCGGGAAGTATTAGCCTACTTCCGCGTGGGCATGCAGTTAGTATCTTCGCTGCAGGGAGAAATACCTGAGTATATAGTCCAGGATTTGCGTCTGGTGTTAGATGAGCTCATTCGAGAAGCGGGACAGTATTTCAAGGAGATTGAGACCTTGATCCCCAGCTATACTGTTCCCCTCACAGAGGAAAACAAGATGCACTTCGCCCGGACAAGCCTGGGTAAGCATCTCGGTGATGTGGCAGAACTGCTGCAGGAATGCGATTTGGAAGAAGGTGAACTTTCCGGACTGTTAGAACGCTTTGTGGAGTACACCGTTCAAATGCTGGACGTTCTCCATCTTGTCCTTATGGCCGATGATGCAGGTTATGTTTTCTGGGCTGAAATGCAAAGCGGCGAGGCCTGTCTCATTGCCGCGCCGATTTCAATTGCGCCCTTCCTGGGGGAAACCCTCTTTGAGCAGGGACCGCCCGTTATTCTAACCTCGGCCACCTTGAGTACCGATTCCACCTTTGATTACATCCAAAGGCAGCTGGGCCTGGACTATGCCTCAACGTTGATCCTAGGCTCCCCTTTCAACTATGAGGACCAAGCGATACTCTGCGTACCGGCCGAAGCAAAAAACCCCAACCATCCCCGCTACGCCCATTACGTAAGTTATCTGATTCTAAAAACCGCGGCCCTTACCAAGGGCGGGGTTTTGGCCCTCTTCACCAGCTACCGGTTGATGGATGAAGTGGCAGACTCCATCGCCCCCAAACTGGAACAGGAAGGATACTCCCTGTTTATTCAGGGCGACGGGCCCCGCCTCAGCTTGATCCAGAACTTCCAGGCCGAGCCTAAGTCCCTCCTCTTTGGCACAAACAGCTTTTGGGAAGGGATCGACCTACCGGGCGACGCCCTCAAAGCGGTGGTAATCACCCGTCTGCCCTTTACCGTTCCCGATCATCCGGTAACTGCGGCTAGGCTGAATGCCATTGCAGCTGCGGGGGGCAATTCTTTTCTGGAATACAGTGTTCCCCAGGCAATTCTCCGCCTCAAGCAGGGCTTTGGCCGCCTGATCCGCACCAAGGAAGATGTGGGCGGTGTGGTTATCTTAGACGAACGCATCTTAACCAGCCGCTACGGCAGGCAGTTCCTGCAATCACTGCCGCCGGCCCGTTTTACACGCGATTTAGATGAACTGGCTGACCTATTCAAGCCTTCTCCGCCTGCGGGCTAACTAACTCCACATCATACAAGGGTCCGTTTTTCAACACGCGGACCCTTTTTACTCCGTCGCCCACCGCAATTTCAGTTGGCCTCTGTTTGCGTGTTACCTGATACAAAGTGGAGCGGATCGTAGAAGGATTGACGTCCTGCCTTCTAACTGCAAATACATCGATGACCGCCTTGGCGGGGACGCCTTCTCCATGCTCTTGGGATAAATGGTAGAGGGCTTCAACAATTTGGCTTGTCAAGGAAGGCTTTCTGCCCCTCCTTCCCTCTTCACCCTTTAGAATTCCTTCGATCTTACGCAGTGCATATTCCTTGGAGGCGAGATTATCGTGGAGCTCCTGGATTTCCTTCTGCAGAATCTCCCTGGCCTCCCGCAGCTGTTCCCGATAACCCATGGCCATCCCCCTTTGTCGTTATATTACCTATTATGATCTTCCGTCTCAGATAATATTACAGAATCGGGAGAAGTGCCCGGACTGCGGAGAGCCCAGCGGAAAGCGAGCATGGCGAAGATACCGCCGCCCAATAAAATGGGTATGTAAAAAACTACTGTGCGCCAAAGCACGATGAAGGTAGCCAAGGCATCATCGGGCAGGGCGTCAAGCACCAAATACGCCATCCCTTCCGATAACCCGGCACCGCCGGGAATGGGTGAAAAAACAGGTGCCAGACCGAACATGACGGACACTGCGTAGCGCAGGACGGGATGGTAAACAGAAAAACCACTGAGCAGGGTAAAACCGCCCAGGTAATAAATCCCGTAATAACTTAGGGCGACAAAAATACAGGCAGCAAGATGGGCCCGCCGCCTCGTCACCAACACGGTATACGCACGCCGGAACTCGGTCAACCACTGGGCCGATCTGGACTTTTTGCTCCTTTTCTTAAACACCCACTCAAAGAAACGATCGCTCTTGACAATCAAAAACATCAAGCCGATCACAGCCCCAATGTAGACTGTACCGAATATCCTTACATACAGGAACACCTGGGCCAGATCGGTAGGCACATTTCTAACCAAGGTGAAGAGTACCACACTAAGGAGGGCCAGACTCAGCTGCCCCGCCATACCACCTGCAAGCACAACAGCAGTGGCAGCGGGGGCAGAAAAACCGCTTCTGTAGAGAAAGTAAACTACCAGGACTCCTCCGCCCCCGGCAAAGGGCGTCACCAAGGAAAGGAAATTAGCGGCGCCCAACACTACCGCTAGCTGCCACCACGAAATACGCCGTCCCATAGCCCGAACAAGCATGCCGATGCGCTGTCCGTCCACAATCCAGGCTGCCAGCACAAAACCAAGGGCAACAAAAAAATAGCTGAGTGGATAAACCCTCAACTCGTCCAGTATTTCTCCAGGAGGGGCCACCTTCCTGAAAACAAGATACAGGGCGAGAAGGCCGCTGCCAAAGGCGACCCCGACTCCCCTCCACGGGATTTTCCAATTTAACTTTTTATCTTCTTCCATTTACTTAGTACCTCAACTGATCTGAATGTGTAAATAACTGCATCTCGGGATAATAAGTGCGGAGTATGGTCAGGTAATCGCTTCCCGCTTCCGCCATACCCTTGGCTCCCCACTGGGCCATACCAAGACCGTGGCCGCTTCCTCCACCAAACAGCGTTACCCCTAAAAGCTTACCCGCCCCATCCCGCTTGGATTCGACGAAAAACATGGCGCTGGGCAGCAGGGAAAGACCGGTTACAGTGTCATTAATACGCTGGAGCCGCTTCGGCTTCAGTGCCCGGCGGATATTCAGCTCACCCACAATGGTGCCTGTTCCGCCGCTCGTCTTCACCGTCAAAACCACCACTCGGCCTAGTTCGTCACGCTCCCCCACTTCCACGGCTAGAACTTCCCCTGGCGGTATATCGGTGTTTGACCTAAAGAGCTCCGCCAGTTCTTCCGCACTGAAGTAACACTGCCAGCGGTACCAGGGGGACTTGCCCTCCAGGTACAGCTCACTCAAGTCATTCCATGCCTGTTTACTATCCATAACCCGCCGGGGCGAGGTGGAATAAAAGTAGGTGGAGCCGATGGTGTCATCCTCCTTGGCCAAGATCTGCTCCGCCGTTTCCTGGATCGCCCGGGTGGCACTGGCCGCCTCCGGTTGGTTGTTGTAAACTTGGGAGTTGGTGCTGTCACTGACATGGAAGCCTAAATGCCCTTGGCGGGAATAAATCACCTGGGCAACGGCATAGGTCCTGGATGCCACCGCTTGTGCTTTGAGTGCTTCCATGGGCCAGCTGATGACCATCTCACTGGGTACAACCTGATACAAATATTCTTCCAAATCCACTTCGTTAATAGCTAAAAAAGAGTCTTCGTCCACAACCGTCAGCTCAAAACGGCCGCGGTAGCGGGGAAAAAACCTGTTGGTCGTACCCCGCTGGAAGGAGTTGATCTGAACCATACCACCCTCATCTGCCCAAAGATAGAGCCTACGGTCAAACTCCCAGGGGTTCCCTTCCCCATCGATCAACACAAGCCTGCCAGCCTGGACCGAGACCACAACCTCCTGGCCTGCCACCGCCACAAAGCCACGTCCCGTTCCCGTTTCTTCTACGTACAGCCTGGATGTGGGTTCCAAGCGCAGTTCCTTGTGTTCTACAGCGGCGAAATTATCTGTAGTGATGGCAACACGGACTGTACGGATATAAAGGGGATCATAAACATCAAACCTGATAATCTCCCCGTTAAAAACGGTGGCAACCACATCCTCAAAACCCACCAAAACAGCTGCCAGGGGCACTTCCCACACCTGGTCTTCCCAGTGGTGGAAACACTGGACTTCCGCCGCGATGGGCAGCTGCCCGTGGTGTTCGAACTCCACAAAATCTCGGGAAATGCGCATTACTTTATCCCCCGGCAGGGCTAAAGGGGTTGGGCATCCAGCTGCAGCGGCTCCCACCGGGGAGCTGTATACAAGACAAAGGAGGGCCAGGGCTAAGGCCAGGCCCATCACCTTTTTTCTCACAACTTCTGCTCCTTTTTCAATCGACGGTGTTGCTTAAAAGCACAATTATCTTCAACATAGATCAGCCCACGGGCCTCAACCAACTCCCGTGCTTCTTGACTGGTAATACCCTCCTGCAGCCAAACGGCCTGTACATCCTCTCTGCTCAAAACTTCCTCAACTACGGCAGGAACCTCCGCTGAGGGTCTAAAAATGATCACTAGATCCACCTGATCATCGATTTCACTTACCTTGGCGTAGGTCCTTTCCCCCAAAAGATCTCCCTGGACAAAAGGGTTGACCGGAATGATCTTGTACCCATGCTGCTGTAGGTACCGGGGAACACTGTGGGCCGCCTTGGCCGGATCCCTACTTACACCGACCACAGCAACGTTCTTCAACTGCAGAGCCTTTTCAATAGCAGTGTTCACATACAAACCCCTTTCTTTGTTTAAGTATGTAAGTGTGATATAATATGAGCTAAATTGCACTTTGAAGGAGAATAACTTTGCCCGAAACCTGCCTAATCGTCGACAGCTTTTCCCTAGTGTATCGTGCTTTCTTTGGTTTTCCCACTTCCATCAAGAGGCAGGATGGACAGATAATCAACGCCGTTTTAGGCTTTTACAATACCATAAGCTCCCTTTTAGAGCAGTTCCAACCCTCTTATTTCATCGTGGCGGCCGATCATCCTGAGCCCACATTTCGTCACCTTCTTTATTCGGACTACAAAGCCCAAAGACCTCCCATGCCCGAAGAACTTCGCAGTCAACTTCCCCTGATCCGGGAATTAATTGACAGCCTGGCGGCACCTGTTGTGCAAGTAGCTGGCTACGAAGCGGATGATGTGATTGGCACCCTCAGTCGGCTCACACCGGACGGTGTTCACTGCTACATTGTGAGTAACGACAAGGACACACTGCAGCTGGTGACCGATGACGTGACGGTAATTTCCCTCAACACCAAGGCGAACAAGATGTACACGCCTGAGTTGGTAACCTATGAGATGGGGGTTGCCCCCCAGCAGATTCCGGAGCTGAAAGCGCTCATGGGCGATGCCAGCGATAACATCCCGGGTATACCCTTGGTGGGCCCAAAAACGGCCTTGAAATGGCTGCACACCTATGGTTCACTCCAGGGAATCTTAGCTAACGTTCATCTCCTGCGGGGTAAGGCAGGTCAAAACTTGGCGGAACGGCAGGAAGAGGTCCTGCTCTACCGGGATCTGGCCACCATCAACTGCCGCGTACCCACCCTCTGCTGTTGGCGGGCAGGCCGCGTACAATTCGATGAGAACAGGCTGCGGGCTACCCTAGATTCACTGGGAATCAGGGCATCGGTTCCGCNGGTCAGTTAGGACGAAAAGGGCAGCCTTTTGGCTCAGCCCTTTTTTTGATCGCAACACTTCACTAGAAAACCGACAGGATCCTGCCCATTGGATGTGGAAATATGGGGCGAGGTGAGGTAGATGAGTACTGGAGACATTTTCGCCCTAGATATCGGAACGCGAAAAATTGCCGGTTTGATCATGGCGCCAAGTGAGGAAGGGTATGTGATTAAACACGCCAGTATGCACCAGCAGCTGCCTGGNGCAATGGCGGATGGCCAGATCCACCACATCGCGGCAGTTGCCAGGGTGATTGGCAAAGTAAAGGCCGAACTGGAAGAAGCCTACGGTGCACCTTTGGAACGGGCTGCGGTGGCGGCCGCAGGTCGCTCCCTGATTACTGCCACGGGCCAGAGCACGCTCACGTTCCCCATCAGCCAAACTTTCACAGCCGACACAATCCGCACGCTGGAATTGGACGCAGTTTGGGATGCCATCAACAAACTCTCAGGCCTGGACGGTCGGGGAGTGATGGACAGCTACCTCTGCGTAGGCTACAGCGTCATCCAAAACTATCTAGATGGTGAACCCATCGGTTCCCTCCTCAATCATCAAGGCAAAGAGGCACAGGTTAAGGTTATCGCCACCTTCCTGCCCCGCATAGTGATTGACTCCTTAGGTACTGCCCTTGAGNACGCTGGTTTAATTATGGATTCCCTCACACTCGAACCCATTGCAGCCATGCAAGTGGTTATACCCCCCACCATGCGTATGCTGAACATCGCCTTGGTGGACGTTGGGGCGGGCACATCGGACCTGGCCGTTTCGGCCGAGGGGACGATTAAGGGTTACGGTATGGTTTCCTATGCGGGCGACGCAATTACTGCAGGCATCGCAGAGAGTTTTCTCTTGGATACCAAAATGGCGGAGAAGGTTAAGGTAGAGATCAGCCCCGAGAAAAGGTGCCAATGCACCGACGTGTTAGGCAATACCCTCTCCCTCACCTACCAAGAAGTGCTGGAGGCTATTGAACCGCGGGTACAAACGCTGGCGGAGAAAATAAGCGAAAGACTCTTGGAGCTGAACGGCACAGCGCCCAAAGGGGTAATCCTGATCGGGGGCGGCAGCCTCACCCCGGGGTTTGATACAGCCCTAGCTCGCTGCCTGGGCCTGCCCGCCAATTTGGTGCGGGTACGCAGCCGAGACAGCCTGGAGAACGTTGCCGGTGTGCCTGAATTTGCTGGGCCCCAGGCGGTTACACCCATCGGCATCGGCGCCACCCACCTGGGGGGCGGTGGTATGCAGCTGATTCGGGTAACGGTGAATGAACAGAGACTTCAGGTATTGAGGATGACGTCGTCAACCGTGGGCGATTCCCTACTTTATGCCGGCATTGTCCCCGGCGAGTTCGCCGGACGGCCTGGTCCCGCTTACACAGTGGAACTCAACGGCCGCTGCATCACCCTAGCCGGAACTCTGGGTAATCCTCCCCTCCTGCTTAAAAACGGAGANGAGGCCTCTTTGGATACCCCCATCAACGATGGTGACCAGATCACGGTCAGAAAAGGTAAACCGGGGCACGAACCCCAGATCACCTTGGGTGAATTTACTGAAGCGCGGGATTATACCTATGAAATTACACTCAATGGTTCACCCTTAAAGGTGGAACCGGAGATTTTGGTTAACGGCAATCCCCGCCCGTTAAATTACGTCCTGCGGGATCGGGACACTATCACTGTACGGCCAATAACGAATTTCAAGGGTCTTTTTGACCACCTGCAGATTCCGTTGGAGAGGGAGATTACCTTCTTCCTCAATAATGTGGCAAAGACAGCAGCGGAGAGGCTGGAGATCAGGATAGATGGGGTGCAGCATCCCCTGAACACGCCGCTTAGGGATGGAATCTCGGTGGAATATGAACGGAAGGGACTCAGCCTCCGTGAGATCCTCAACCCACAGGAAAAGCAGATGCAAGGTATAGAAGTGACGATCAACGATCGGAAAGTAACGCTGCAGCCCAAACACCCCGATCCGGTGGTAAACGGCCAAAAGGTTTCTTTTGATTATAAAATAAGGCCCCACGACCGGGTAGAATTCACACCGGAGGCNCCTGGGACCTTAAATCATTTCATTGTGACCGATATTTTCCGCGTTTACGAGCCAGAAGAAGAGTTCCTGGCTAAAGGGGGTATTATCCTGCTCAATGGAGTTGAGACAGGCTTTACCACCTCCATTAAACACGGCGACATTCTCCAACTCATACCCTACGGTGCGGAGACAGCAAACTCCTGAATGCCAGCGGCGTAGGGCGCGATTTCATACAGTTCGAAGCAGATCACTGCCCGCTCCTGCTCTAAATAGAAACCTTGGTCGCTGCGGAACATATCAGGTGTGAATCGGCTGATAAAGAACCAGTCCGGATCCTCTTGGATCCGGGCGTTCACCACCTCCGCCGCCCGCTCACGCTCCGATTCGGTGGGAAACAGATCGGCGAACTGGATCGTTTTTCCTGTGGTTAGATCGAGGTTGATGTAATCCCGTGTTGTGATGCCGTGGGCTCCACCTGTGTAGTTGTAAGCGGTTATTACCACGCTTAAGAGTCCGCCCCTATTCAGCTTCACAGCGAAATCGATCAGACCTTGGTACGGAGCGCGAAACTCAATCCCCGCCTCTTCTGAACTGCGCACAATCTCCTTTAGTTCCTCCGTAAAACTCTCTGCGAAGTCTCGGATTTCTTTGTTAAACTGTGCCTGCCAAGCCCCAGCGGCCGCCCCTGTGAGCTGGGGGATGCGGATGCTGAACGTTAACAGCGGATGTTCGTACTCATACACATGGGAATAAATCTGCTCGCGGTTCGGAAACCCGCTCCCCATCCTGTCCCAATACGAAGCTGCTGCGGCTATAGGTGCGATGCAGAGAAGCAAGACTACTGTCAAAACGAAAATCCACTTCCTACCCATCCCGATCCCTCCTATTTGCTGGAAAGTTCCCCTACCGGGGCAGCCATTCCTGCTTCAGGTTTTCGTGCCCAATCCGATCCACGTATACTGCCCGTTTGCAGTGCAACTTGATCAGCTTCGTATTGTCGTTTGTGGGCCATGGGCTTAAGGTGATGGCCGTTTTGTACTGGGAATTATCCTGGGCCAATACCTCCCCGTGGCCAAAAAACTGGACGCCCTTAATCCTACGGCAGTCCCCTTCGAAGGTGGAGGAGACGAGCAGGCAAACAGTGTTGTCTGCTTCTAAGTTGGTGAACTTGCTGCCTCCTTCCGATTGGATGTAGATGTTGTTTTCCCCATCGAGAAAATACCGAACCGGGCTTACCCTTAGGCCGGCTGGCCCCCGTGTACCCAGTGCACCCGTATCTTGGCTCCGGGTAAAGCGGAAAATCTCCTGTTCCAGTTCCTGTACTGAAAGCTTGTCTGTCAGTGTTATGGACATCTCACTGCCTCCCAAAGCGGTTTGCCCTTAGCTTGCCCGCCTGGGAGAAAATAATGTCAAAAAAGCCTGGGCCGAACCCAGGCTGTGCTGTTATGTCAAGATGTGTAGTGGAGGCTGGCGGCCAACTCGGGCCAGGCTGTTGTATACAACCCCCGAGACGAGGCTGTTAGGTTATCCATCAACTCCTGATTCAAACCAACTCCCCTAGACAGCAGGGATGAAAGATAGGCTCCCTTAGCTGGCGCAAAGGGGGCTTCTTTCAGCGTTACTTCCGGAAAGAGCAGTTCGATCATCTGACTAACCCGGTTATAAACGGTTTTGGAACCCAAGAGAACCGGGCCATACAGACCGACCACCACATCCCGCCCGTCGACCCCCACGATCGCCCGCCTGAGCAGATCAATCAAATCGTGTGCCATGTCATACGCCACTTCCAAAGCTAACGGATTGCCTAGCTCCACCTGTTTGTCCAAAAATTCACAAAGTAAAGCGAGCTGTACCGGCTTGGATAGGCCCGAACAGGAAGCCAAAAACGACTCGATCTCCCACGCTGCCCAGGAATGGCGCCCAGACTCTATTTTCCGCAGAAGTCTGGCCTCTAGGTCCCACACCAGGGCNTTGTGGCGCAGGGAATAGCGCAGACCGTTTGCGTCTTCAAACAGGACGAAACCCGACTGGCCACCCACCAAGACAATTCGGTTGATGGCGCCTGAGACGCCCAAAGTACAGCTGACCGAGAATTTTTCNACCCGCACATCAGCATCGAGGAAAAGACCGTGGACAAGGCCTGACGTCTGCCAAAAATTATGTATTATATCGGTCTTAAAGGTAAAGCAAACGCAGGTCAGATGATGCCTGTTCCGCCAGCCCACTGTTGTAGTAATGAGGCGATTAAGATTCTTGCGGGCTTGAGCCATGCCGCAGTGAACGAAGTTCACAGACTCGCCAATCCCTGTGGCAACCACTCGGCCGTGGGAATCACCAACAATTGCAGTAGAATAGTGATTGTTGTCCGCGATACCAACAAACAGTTCGTTACTCATGTGCATTTGCCGCAGTAGTCTATTCTGAGCTGAATTCACTTCCTCCGACTTTTCTGCCAATTTTACTTATTCGATTATAGAGACTACTAAGGCCCTCCTTTCTTTGTTTTTTTAAGTTAATATGTTACATTGTAACATATTTCTTAAGAAAATCCCAGCCCAAATTTAGGGTTTTAACTGGGGATTTGCCAATTACTGTTTGATTTTTCCCTCCAGTCAGATATACTAAGTACAAGTTCCACTGGAAGGGATTGTCGGGAATGGACTGGGAATTGATCACGCTGCCCCTCATTGCTGCCCTTATCGGCTGGGGTACTAATGTTGTTGCAATAAAAATGCTGTTCTGGCCCCGTAAACCCATCAACATCCTGGGCTGGCAGCTCCTGGGCGTACTGCCCAAGCGGCAGCAGGAAATCGCTGTCAGCATTGGCGAAGTGCTGGACGAAGATCTCCTGCCCACCCAGGATCTGATTGCTGCCGTGAATACGCCTGCAACACGGCGGAGGGTGGCTGGGCTTGTGGCAGATAACATCGCAGCAAAAATAGATGGGATTCTCCCCCGTTTTGTGGCAGACTACGCCGGCGAAAAGATAAGAAATCACTTGGGGAGTCTAGTGGAAAACGAGATCGAGGATCTCTTCACCCAGCTGGGTGAAACACTTGGTCAGGAACTACAGGAGCAGAAACTCCTCGGCAGTTTGGTCCGGAGCAAAATAGCCACCTTTGACCTGCAGGAATTGGAGAGGTTGGTTTTAAAGGTGGCCAAGAACGAGCTGCGTTATATTGAAGTGTTTGGCGCAGTTCTGGGATTTATCATCGGTATCCTGCAGGTGGTGTTCATTCAGTTTTTCCGATAGGCGCGAAAAAGGTGCTCCAGGCAGGAGCACCTTTTCCTTATTTCTTTATAAAAATCTGGGTCACGTAATAGGTAACGCCGCGTTTCACCACTCCAACCCCAATATGGGTGTAGCCGGAATGGAGAATGTTAGCCCGGTGGCCCGAGCTGCCCATAAAGAGGGGATGGGCCCGGGAGACGCTGCCTGTGGTGGCAATGTTTTCGCCAGCCCGAGAGTATTTAACACCCGCGCTGTCCAGCATGCTGTAGACCGTTCCATAGGTAGGCGAAACGTGACTAAAATAGTTGTTCACAGCCATGTCCTGGCTTTTTTTCTTGGCCAGGGCAACGAGGGCACTGTCCACCTGTAGTGGGCTGAGGCCGTTTTTCAGCCGTTCTTGGTTTACTTGGCTGATAATAAGCTGCTCATCCGCTGTCACAGAAGAACTGGGTGGCGGTGTGGGCTGAACAGGTTGGGCCGGTGTTTCAGGCTGTTGAACCGGTGGCGTTGGCCTGGGCTGAACAGGCTGCTGATTCACATTTGGCCAGAGGACTTGTCCACTATTAGAGCTGCCGCCTTTAGGCGGTGCACTTGGTGCCCACCAACTCCAAGAACTGGCGCCCACTGAAGCTGCTAGAATCAGGACAAGAAAAAGACTGAGTAGAACTCTGCGTTTCATGCTAGTATCCTCCTTTGCAGTAGGTCACCCCCATTGTAACAGAGAGTGGGCAGCCATTGCGAAAGGTAAGTTCTACCATCCAGCTCCTATTTCTCCCCCTGCCTATCCTTCAGGGCCCGAAGGACAGCTGTAAAAGAGAATTCCCCTTTGGAAAACACGGTACCGTCAATGATCACAAGGGGATAGGGCCGCTCGCTCCCCCACGAGCTTTCCTCTGCTTCCCGACTGCGAGCATCAACAAACCGCACCTCAAAGTCAGGGCCAAACCGCCTGCGCACCATTCGTTTCAGGTAAAACGCCGCCTCTCCCAGAGGCAGACTGGACCTTCAGCCGCCGCACCCCCGCAGCACAAGGTGCTTCGGTCCACAGACAATTATCTCCATAACCTCTCCCCACCTATTGCCTTTTGAACAGTCTATGCCAGAAGCCCCCGTCGCGCCCCTTNTGCGCCTGTTCCANATTCTGAAGGCGGCGCTGAGACTGGGCAAGTTGACGTCTGATCTCCTCCAGTTCACCCTGGAGCTTTTCTCCTCCCCTTCTCTGAGACTGGTCTATCGTGACAAAACGCCTTTCCAAGCGGTCAAGGCGGTTGAGGACACCGGAGAGATCCACTGGTTCTGGTACATGCGTTTCCCGGCGCCAACGGCGGATCTCTTCCCGTAATGTTTCCCACTCCTGCAGTACCTGAAATGCCTGACGCATAAAGGCGGCTTGTGCCTCCGCCTCCCGTTTTGCCTTTTCCCGCTGCTCCTTCTCCCCTGCCGTTTCTATTTCAGGTGTAGGAGGGGCAGCTTCCGCTTCCCTATCAACTTCCCCAGCACTTTCAACAGGTTCTTCCGCCCCCTTTAACCTGTATCTCGGGATAGTTGTTCCCCCCACTACCTCCCAGAGGTATTCGTATTGCCCCGCATCTACCGCCTGGAAGTCTTTCCAGCTGTCAAAACCCGCCTGGAAAAGCTGATCCTGCTCACGCCAAATAATGTTCCAGCCATCCTCTAAGCTGAAGCCGAATCCGCTGGTGTGGGACTGGCCGCTGCCCAGCTGGAGCGGTTCTGACCACACTTCTGTCTTAACCTTTACCAGAAGTTTGAGCAGCTCCCCTTCCTCCTGCCAGAACAAATAAAGTTTGTCTGAGGAGATCAGTTGGGGATAGCTGCATCTGCTGTGGGAAAAGGGAATGGCTCCGCTCCAAACGCCCAACCTAGGTTCAAAGGCGCGGTAATAAAGATGTTGATCACGGTTACTGCAGTAAACGGCATGGAGATAACCGTCTCTGTGCCAAGCTCCACTGAGGCTGCTCCGCAGGGGAGAGACGTTGGGAGATACGGATAGCGGCGATTTATGCTGATCGGCAAGATTGAGATGTTTTAACAGGGCACTTCGGCCCGCAGACTGTTTGAGCAGGTAAAGTAGGTGGCAGCTTCCCTCCCCGTCCACAATAAGGCGGGCGGCCCCCCCATACAGCTGCCCCAGTTCAAGCCTGTCGCGCTGAAAGGCCCTTTCCCCCCGGAAGTACCAGGCGTAGTCTTTGTCCTCCAAAAAAGCCACAATGTGCACTTCCCCACCGCTTACCGTCACCACCAGATCGGTAATGTCCCCGTGGAGAAGTTCCCTTTCCCCTCCGCACGTGTGATAGAACAGGGAATGGCCTGCCAGTTCTACCCCCCGGAATTCTGGATGTTGGATATGAATNAACACAATGATCACCCCCGCTATTATTTATGCGGGAGCCTGTTCATTCAGACATTTTATCTAGGTAAGAAGCACCACGGGACACGATCTGCATAGTATGGTCTAGAGAAAGGAGGATTGGTTATGAAAACCCCTGAGCAACAGCGTCGTCCCGATTCCCTCTGCGGCAGTTCCGATCAGGTCAACCCGTTCCGGCCCGAGATAATCTACGTTAACAAAGTCTACAACGAATGCTCCATAGTGGACTGCATCACCCTCCGGGTTCCCATTCCCCCCGTTTTCCCGCCTGCTGTTAACGTAGTAGACTGNGCCATCACCGATTTGGTGGCAACAGGCTTCGTTGTGGGAACAGATGAAGTGGACATTGACGTGACCTTTACCCTGAACATCGAATACGATTCCAACGGCAACACCCAGTTTATTCAACAAGCTGGGCAGTTTAGGCGTCGGGGCCTGCGCCTAGTNGGGGCCCTGCCGGGTATGGAAGTGGTACTCCTGCCCCTAGTGCGCTGCATTGGCTGCCGTGTCGTTGACAGCGGCGAGGTAATTGAGTGCGATGTGGGTATCTACATCATAGTTAAAGCGGTTGCTTTAGTGCAGTTAGAAGTAATGGGAAGATTCTCGTCCGAACCGCCCTTGTGCGAACAAGTCTCGCCCCTGGGCTGCGCTGAGTGGTTTGAACTGGCCGAATCGGGTGCCTTCTGGCCTCCCTTCCCTCCACAACCGAGTCCGCCCGATATAGGCTGAGCCCATAAGCAAATCCAGCAGAAACTGCTGGATTTGGCTTTTTTATGTATGGTGTACAGCGTCAAGAGGGAAAAGATGGGAGGGAGAGAAAAGGAAAACGCAGAGCTNTGTCTAAAATAACGGTGAAGGAGGGAGTTCCCATGAAACTGATTATTACAGTAATCGAAGATACGGATGCGGCTTTCCTGATGGAAGCATTGGTAGAAAATGGTTTTCAAGCTACCAAACTGGCCAGCACAGGCGGGTTTCTCCTGCGGGGCAACACAACGCTGCTGATCGGTGTCGACGATGAGCGGGTGGAAGAAGTAATGCAGATCATCCGCACCACTTGTGCACCGCGCAAGAAGATTGTACCCCANATAACTCCCGAACTACCCACCGCCATTGGCGTGCCTATCGAGATCGAATCNGGCGGGGCAATTGTCTTTGTGGTGGACGTGGATCAATTCCGCAGGCTATAACAGATACCAAGCGATTAAAGCCAGCCCATTTGACACTGCATGGGCTATAATCGGTACTAGCAAATTCTCGGTCCGAATGAAAATCACACCCAGCACAATGCCGGCAGCCAAAACCGGGGCGAACTGTATGAGATAAAAATGAACTACGGCGAAGATCAAAGCGGTGATGATTAGGGCTGAAGCGGTGCTTTGGCGCTCCCGCAGCTTGTCCAGGATTAGGCCCCGGAAAAACAATTCTTCACTGAGGGGCGCCCCCACCACTAGGGTCAGTACCGAAGTAAACATGGATAAGAAACCGTTCTCGCTAAGAAAGGGCTCAAGGGCAGCCCTTTCTTCGTTTGCAAGGTCGACTATTGTGTCAGCATCGACTATACGCATGAGCAGCCACACCGTTAGGGCTGCTAAGGCGGTGTTAAGGGCATAGAGNCCTATGCCGTAGATTACTCCCCGCTTGATAAGTTTTGGCCCGGGATAGGCCAAAAGCTCGGGGCGCACGCAGAACAGCCCAATGGTGATTAAAATCGCCTGATGCACAACCTGGAGAACCAGGGGTGATGGGGCGAAGATTACGTTCAGGATGATTAAAAGCAACCAGCTGCCCAGACTGAGGAAAACACCGAATGGCCTTCTATCCTGTCCTGTCATGCCACCTCTCCTACTTGCAAAAGGGGCGCCGACCGCCCCTTTTTATAATCTACCTAAATGTTCGTATCCCCAAGGCCTCTGCCTGCCCTTCTGCCTGCAGCGGGTGATTTTGGGCAGGATCTCCCACCAGTATTTGTAGGCTAGGCCTTCCACCACATCGCGCCGAAACCTATTGCCGTAAATTGTCATCCCCTCCTCTTTTCTTATCTCTACGCAGAAGGGGAATTTATGCTATACTCTTCCGTTCCTATATTCCGTAATTGGGAGCCTCTTTGGTCACCTGCACATTGTGGGGATGGCTTTCCCGTGTACCGGCAGGTGTAATCCGGACAAAGCGGCTCTTGGCGTACAGTTCCTCTAGATTAGGCGCTCCGCAGTAACCCATGCCCGCCCGCAGGCCGCCAACCAACTGGAAGACGGCATCGGCTAGACTGCCTTTGTAGGGTACGCGTCCTTCCACCCCTTCCGGCACCAGTTTGTTAGCATCGCTCTGGAAGTAGCGGTCCTTGCTCCCTGCCCGCATGGCTGCGAGGGAACCCATACCGCGGTACACCTTGTAACTCCGTCCCTGATAAATCTCTATCTCGCCCGGACTCTCTTCCGTTCCTGCCAGCATGCTGCCCAGCATCACGCAATCTCCGCCAGCGGCGAGAGCTTTGACAATATCGCCAGAATAGCGGATACCGCCATCGGCGATGACAGGAACTCCGTGGGGTCTGGCCACCCTGGCACAGTCAAAGACTGCGGTCAATTGGGGCACACCCACACCGGCAATTACCCGGGTGGTGCAGATTGAGCCAGGGCCAATGCCCACCTTGATTCCGTCTGCGCCCGCTTCGATCAAATCTTTTGTCGCCTCGGCCGTCGCTACGTTACCCGCGACTATATCTACCTTATCACCGAACTCTGCCTTGATCTCCCGCAACGCTTCAATAACTCCCCGGGAATGGCCATGGGCCGTATCGATTACCAGTGCATCAACACCGGCATCAACCAAGACGCCGCTCCGTTCAATCCGATCTGGGCCAACGCCAACTGCGGCAGCCACCAGCAAACGTCCCTTTTCATCCTTAGCCGCACGTGGATATTGGCGGGCTTTTTCTATGTCTTTAATAGTGATTAGGCCCTTGAGAACGTAGTTCTCATCAACCAGGGGCAGTTTTTCTATGCGGTGTTGGTGTAAGATAGCTTTAGCTTCTTCCAACGTTGTGTTTACCGGCCCGGTTACTAGGTTTTCCTTGGTCATCACGTTACCGATGGGCTGGTCCACGTTTTCCTCAAACACCAAATCTCGGTTGGTCACGATGCCCACCAGTTTCCGATTCTTGTCCACAACGGGTACCCCGGAGATGCGGTAGCGGGCCATAAGGGCCAGGGCGTCACTCACCCGATGGTGAGGATTCAGGTAGAAGGGATTGACAATTACTCCGCTTTCCGAACGTTTAACCCGGTCCACTTCACTGGCCTGTTCGTAGATGGACAGGTTCTTGTGGATGACGCCTATTCCTCCCTCCCGGGCCATGGCCACTGCCATGCGGTACTCTGTCACAGTATCCATACCCGCACTTGCGATGGGTATGTTGAGGCGGATGTTGCGGGAAAAACGGGTGGAGACCTCCACATCGGAAGGAAGTACTTCCGACGCAGCAGGAACCAACAACACGTCATCAAATGTCAATCCTTCACGCCCAAATTTATCACTGAAATCCAATGCCGGGGACCCCCTTTATTCATCTGGCTGTTACGCGTTGATTTTGTCGATATTTTATCATACTTGCCCTAAATAGCAACCCAAAAAAGGGAATTGAAGCAGGAAACGGTGGGCAATATGAGAATTAGCAGTAGGGAACTTATTTTATCGCACTTCTGTAGGAGGGATTGTTTTTCATGGAAATTCGCAGAATAGCAGTGCTGGGTGCCGGCCGCTTAGGCCGGGGGATCGCCGAATGTGCTGCCAGTAAAGGATATGACGTTGTCCTTTTTTCCCAAGGTGCCGGAGGTCAGGACGCACTCCGCCGCATTGAGAAAAGCCTAGACCGGAAGTTGGCCAAATGGGCCATTACCGAATCAGAAAAGAGACTAATTCTAGGCCGGATCAGCTATACTCTGGATCTGAAAGAACTGGCCAATGTGGATTTATTGATTGAGGCAACCATTGACCACTTCTACACAAAGAAAGAGCTGCTGCGGACAGCAGATCACCTCTGCCGGCCTGAGGTTGTCTTCATCTCCACCACCTCCACCCTGCTCGTTTCTGAGCTGGCCAGGAGCATTACCCGCAATGATCAACTGGTGGGTCTCCACTTCATCCCGCCCGTTCCCGATGTTCCCGTGGCGGAACTGGTCGTTCCCGAGTCTGCTTCTCCAGAAGCGGTGGAAGTGGCGAAGAATTTCGCCCAACGCCTGGACAAAAAGGTACTCCACATCCACGAGAGTGCCGGTTTGGTTAACCCCCGGGCATTGATCACCTTGGTCAACGAAGCTGCTTACATGATCGACGAAGGCGTCTGCGATGCTGCAGCGGCTGAATTGATTATTAAAGAAAGCTGGGGTATGAGTCAGGGTCCCCTGGAGATGGCCGATCGCTTAGGCTTAGATTTGATCCTCAGCTGGATGGAGCAGCTGCAGGAAAAACTCGGCGACCGTTACGCTCCCTGTCCCTTGATTCGGCGTTATGTGCGGCAAAAACGTCTTGGTGTAAAGACCAGGTTAGGCTTCTTTGCCTACACTGAAGACGACGCAGTGGTTTCGCTGGAAGAGGGAGAAAAGGAGGAATTTGAAGAATGATCATCTTTGTCTTGAACTGCGGTTCATCATCTGTGAAATATAAGCTGTACGATATGCGTGACGAAAGTGTCATGGCCGAAGGTAAGGTAGAGCGCGTCGGCCAGGACAATGCAGTGATCACCCATCAATCCACGGGCAAAGAAGAAGTAAGCAAAACTATGCCCATTTTAGAACATACAACGGCAATCCGGGAGTGTCTCAACCTTTTGACGGATCCTGAGCACGGCAGTATTAAGAGTGTGGATGAAATCGATGCGGTGGGACACAGGGTCGTCCACGGCGGCGAATCCTTCTCCGACTCCGTTTTGATCAACGAACGTACGAAAGAGATCTTAGAATCGTTGTCAGACTTGGCACCGCTCCATAACCCAGCCAACTTAATGGGAATCCGGGCTGCTGAGAAGATTATGCCCAAAACTCCTCAGGTAGCTGTATTTGACACCGCCTTCCATTCAACCATACCGCCCCATGCGTTTTTGTATGCCATTCCGTACACCGTCTACCAGCGCCACAAAGTACGCCGCTACGGTTTCCACGGCACAAGTCATAAATACGTATCCCAGCGCACCGCTGAGCTCATGGGTAAGAATATAGAAGATCTCAAGATCATCACCTGCCACCTGGGCAATGGAGCAAGTATTGCCGCGGTTCAAGGTGGTAAATCGGTAGATACTTCCATGGGCTTCACACCCCTAGAAGGTTTGATGATGGGTACTCGAAGCGGTGACATCGATCCCGGTGCAATCTTTTACATCATGAAGAAGGAAGAACTTAATCTGCATGAGATCGACTCCATGCTGAACAAGCATTCCGGGCTGTACGGCATTGCCGGTGTGAGCGATATGAGGGACATTGAAAAGGGTATCGCGGAAGACGACCGCCTCTGCAGGGTGGCCTTTGATATCTTCATCAACCGCATCCTCAAGTACGTAGGTGCCTACACCGCCTCCATGAATGGTGTAGACGCCATTGTCTTTACAGCCGGTATCGGCGAGAACACTCCTTCCGTACGGGATGCGGTCTGCCGCAACCTGGAATACTTGGGCGTTAAGATCGATCCTGAGCTGAACAACCGCCGGGGTGAAGACCTGGAAATCTCCACACCAGACTCCAAGGTAAAGGTGTTCGTGGTGGGAACGGACGAAGAGGTTGTAATCGCCAGAGATACGGTTGCCCTTCTTTAATACTTGCGAACTGAAGTAAAAAGGTACTGCCCGGTTTGGGCAGTACCTTTTAGTTTGTGAACCTATGCTGTCCGATTGTTGTTGTCGCCGGTCGGCTGTGCATAAACCGATCAGTAGACTGGCGGGGATTAAAAAAGAAGAGTGCACCGCCCGTTGGATCGTGGCCGTTTAGGGCCTCCAACGCTGCCCTGCGAGCAGATTCGTTAGGAGTGTTGTAAAACGCTCCGTTTCTAATTGGCTGGAAGGCGTTTCTCTGGAAGAGCACACCCCGCAGCGTGTTGGGAAACTGGGGACTCAACATGCGGTTAATAATCACCGCACCCACAGCGACTTGGCCCAAATAGGGCTCACCCCTAGCCTCGGCGTAAATCATCTGGGCCAGCCATTCCACTTCCATGTTGGAAAGGCGTACGCCAGTGGGATACAGTTTTTTGAAATCATGGGGCACAACCAAACGCTGCCCAACCGCAAGTACATCCGACTCAAGGTCGTTCAGCTCCCGCAGCTCCTCCACGGAAATCCCGTAACTGCCCGCGATCCAATATAGGCTGTCCCCTTTTTGCACTTGATAAGTTCCCAGGGAGCGATACTTGGGCTTGTCCCCAGGGAGTTGGACATCTTCTTCTGCTTCGCCTTCTTCCTCCAGTTCCTCCACTGGAACAGCTTCTGTCGAGACAGTAATCTCTTCCGATTCGGTCTCAACAGGCACTGCTTCCGCCATTTCAGCCTCTGCTATCTCTTCCGGCTGAAAGATGAACCCAGACTGGGTCACAAGGAGAACTGCAAGGGCCAGGCAGGCGAAGACAGCTAATCTTGTATTGTTTTTTGCATTAGCTGGTTCAAAAACCATTACCAGACCTCTCTTTATACTATGATTTATACTGCTATGTGCATATGCTGCATTATACTAATAAAGGTACGTTCTGTCAATTTAGCGAAAAAACGCACACCCCATTTATTGCAAATAAGGGTCGAACATAATATACTAAAGTCGTAGACAAAGGAAGGGAGGGGCCTTTCTGTGCGGTCTTGGCGCGACATGTTCACACCAAAACGGATCATTATACTTGCAGCAGTTGTCATCTTGCTGCTCCTTTTCTCCAAACAGCTGGCCACCGCCCTACTCCCATTTCTGGTCGGTCTGACTTTTGCCATCCTGCTCGAGCCCCTGATCTCCTTTTTAGAAAGAAGGGTGCGCCTTCCCCGGGGGATAGCGGTTTTGACAGTTCTGGTGGCAGTTGGGCTCATAGCCTGGTACTTATTATTCCTGGTAGTAGGCAAAATGATCTCTGAACTAATGGACCTAGCTTTATTATTGCCCCAATACCGGGAAACTATTACCAATTTAACCGATGATTTACTGGCCCAATTCGAGCACTTCAACGAAGCCCTGCCCCCCATTGTCAGCCTCAATATTCAACGCAGTGTACAGGACTTCTTGGTTGTACTGGAAACGGGGACAAGGGACCTGATCAATAAGGTGCTGGCGGCATTCACCAGCCTTCCCGTTTTCGTTGTTGTAAGTTTAATCAGTTTAGTCTCCACCTTTTTTATAGCCAGGGACAAGGATTTGATCCTGGATACGCTGATGAATTTCGTTCCTCCCCGTTTTAGGGGCCAGGTGGGACACACCAGGAAGTTAGTTGCCACTGACCTTTTGGGATTTGTCAAAGGGCGCTTGCTGATGCTGATTATATCCACAGTGATTGCAGGTGTTGGTCTGTTCTTAATCGGCACCCGTTATTGGCTCCTCATAGCCATTTTAATCGGGATTCTGGACAATATTCCGGTTGTGGGCCCGGGAATCATGTTTACCCCATGGGTCGCTGTAAACGTAATTATGGGTTCCACCGATCGGGCAGTTTATCTGACAATTCTGTACTTGGTAATTTTTGCAGTAAGACAACTCTCCGAACCTAAGATCATGGGCGACTCGGTGGGTATCCATCCCCTCCTAATGCTCATGGCTATCTATGGCGGCATCGTCTTCTTCGGTGTTTGGGGCATCTTTGTGGGACCCCTCATCGCCATTTTAATCAGAGCAGCCACCCTATCGGGCCTGTTCAAATTCCCACCGTTCCAGGAGTAGACCTCCCATGTCCTCCCACCCCCGTGTATATTACGGGGGTTTTTTTGTAAACTAAAACTAGTCTAGAGACAAGAAGGTGAATCAGATCCAGCCTTTCACCAGTGTTTTTCTCCTTGCACTAGTAAGTATCCTCATCTTCCTCGGACTGGGACAAAGGGTCTTGGACCGCATGCGATTAACCGATACGGCCGCCCTACTCATCCTGGCAGCCATGATCGCCGGACACTTCTTCCCTACCATCAACCTCGGTCTTCACCTCAGGGTGAATTTGGGTTCGGTGGCGCTGCTTGGTATCGCGGCCTATCTCCTCCTAACCACATCTCCAAGGGAAAGTGCTAGTGCCCTGGGTATCAGCTTGGCGACAGCGCTATTAGTGGTCATAACAGANAAGGTGCTGCCCCCCGATCCGGGGCTTTTGGACCCGGTCTTCAGCGCCGGTATATTCGCCGGGCTCCTCGCCTACCTCTGGAACCGCTCCCGCCGGGGTGCTTTTATCGCGGGCATTTTAGGTGTTTTCCTGGCCGATTTGGTCGCCTTTATCCAACTTCTCGTGCAGGGCATCAACCAACCCATTGTCCTGGGCAGCGGAGGTATGTTCTCAAGCGCGGTAATCTGCCCCTTCCTGGCGGTATTTATCGCTGAGGTGATTGGTGAGGTGCGGGAGTTTCTGCACAAAGGCACCTTAACCGAACAGGGAGGCGATGATTCTGAATAGGTATGAGTTAATCCCCTTCCTTATCCTCTTGTTTGTAATCAATCTATTTGGGACTGCCTTGGCAGACTCGGACGATGACTGGGGGGGCTTCCTTCCCAGTGGCCAGTACTACACTATCCTAGATCCGGACGGGGAGGTACTACTGGAGACGGGCCGCATGGTCTATGTGGAAGATCAGTACCTAGACAGTCAGAATCGACTCTATGAGGTAATTGAGGTAGACGCTGAAGCGGGGATTGCCAGAACGGAATTTGTGGGAGAGGTAGAACTGGAGGTCGTTCCCCTTACCGAACTGCGTAAAGCGCTGGGCTTACGCGCTGCCAAGGCGGAGAAGGGGACTATGGCGATTTACCATACCCATAACGCGGAAAGTTACGTTCCCACCGATGGCACAGACAGCATCAACGGTAAAGGTGGCATCCATCAAGTGGGTAAAGCTTTCGCCAAAGCATTGCAGGAGCGAGGCATCAAAATTGAGTACTCTGAGCAGCTCCATCTCCCCCACGATCGGGGGGCCTACCGGCGCTCCAGGGAAACGGTGCTGGAACTGCTGTCTAAGGAGCCGGACGCCATTTTCGATGTGCATCGAGATGCGGCTCCCCAACACTATTACGCCGTCCAGCTCAACGACGAATGGGTGACCAGCGTCCAGTTCGTGGTGGGCAGGCAAAACCAGAATTTGAGTTTGAACCGGCAGTACGCCCAATCCCTCAAGAAGATCAGCGATGAGCTCTACCCCGGACTTATTAAGGGTATTTATTTCGGCCGGGGCAATTACAACCAAGACCTCTCCCCCTTAAGCCTGCTCTTAGAGGCAGGTGCCCACACCAACAATCGCTCCGCTGCGGAGCGGGGGATCAGCCTCTTTGCAGAAGTGGTCGATTTGTACTTTTACGGACCCACTGCTGAGGCGGCGGGTTCGGAGCAAAACAAAACTGCCCGCCGCAGCATCTATGGGCTCGTGGCCTTTGTCAGTGCGGGGGCAGTTGTTTTCTTCGTGATCAATTCAGGCGGCTTTTCAGCCGCCTGGAAACGTATGGCGGGCCGGTTCGGCCGGCGCCGCTTGAAATAGCCGTGTGGGTTAAATGTCCTGACGGGGACGCATATGGGGAAAGAGCAGGACGTCGCGGATGGATACGGAGTTGGTAAAGAGCATAACCATCCTGTCGATGCCAAAACCAAGCCCACCTGCGGGCGGCATGCCATATTCCAGTGCCCGGATGTAGTCCTCGTCCATCATGTGGGCTTCATCGTCCCCCTGTTCCCGCTGTTCCATCTGCTGGCGGAAGCGCTGTTCCTGATCAATGGGATCGTTTAGCTCAGTAAAGCCATTGGCCACTTCCCAGGTAACGATAAAAGGCTCGAAACGATCCGTGATTCTGGGATTGTCCTTTTTCCGCTTAGCCAAAGGACTTACCTCCACAGGATGCTCCGTTATGAAGATGGGCTGAATGAGCTTGGGCTCCACAAATGCATCAAAGAACTCTTCCACAATCTGACCATAGCCTGCCTTGGGATCCAGTTCCAAACCTTTCTCCTTGGCAGCCAGACGGGCTTCCTCTAAGCTGAGGACGGCTAGATCCACACCTGAATACTCCTTAATAGCTTCCAGCATGGGCTTTCTCGGCCAAGGCGGAGTCAGATCGATCTCCTGATCCTGGTACACAATTTTGGTGCTGCCGGTGAGCTCCACTGCTATCCGGGCGAAGACTTCCTCAGTCAGCTTCATCATATCTTCTGCATCGCCGTAAGCTTTGTAAATCTCACAGGATGTGTATTCCGGGTTATGCTTGGTGGACAGGCCTTCGTTGCGGAAGTTCTTACCCAGTTCAAAGACCTTTTCAAAACCGCCCACCAAGAGGCGTTTTAAGTACAACTCAGGGGCAATACGCAGGTATAGATCCATGTCCAGTGCATTGTGGTGGGTTATGAAGGGCCTGGCGTTGGCTCCCCCCGCGATCACGTTGAGCATGGGAGTCTCCACTTCCATATACCCCTGCTCGGTTAGCACTTGACGGATAATTTGAATGATGCGGCTGCGGGTTTCGAATACCCTGCGCACCTCAGGGTTGACGATAAGGTCAACATAGCGCTGGCGATATCGCAGATCAACGTCCTTGAGACCATGCCATTTCTCTGGCAAAGGCCGCAGTGATTTGGACAGGAATTTGAAATCCTGAACCTCAATACTGATCTCGCCCCGCCGAGTTCTAAAGATGGTACCCTTAACACCAAGGATGTCGCCAATATCCATCTTATCCAACAGGGCGTATTTCTCCTCACCCAGCGTATTCACTCTGAAATAGAGCTGGATGCGGCCGCTTGGATCCATTAGGTCGGCAAAACTGGCCTTACCGTGGCCGCGCATGGACATAATCCTGCCTGCCAGAACCGCTTCCTGCCCCTCCAGCGAGTCAAAATTGGCAATAATATCATCCGCCATATGAGTTCGGTCAAATTTATCGCCGTAGGGATCAAGGCCCTGTTCGATCAGGAACTGCAGCTTTTCGCGGCGTATTCTCAACAATTCATTAAGTTCGTCCCTATCGCCTCGATAGTCGATCTGCTGCTCACTCACACTATTACCCCCTGTTTATCTGGCAACTTTCACAATCTCGTAGCGAAGTGTACCGTCCAGTACCTCCACTTCCACAATGGCCCCGGGCATCTTACCGATAATAGCCCGACCCACTGGGGATTCGTTGCTGATTTTAGCTTCAGCCGGGTTGGCCTCAGCCGACCCCACCAGCTGGTATTCAAAGACTTCAGATGTTTCCAGATCCCGTAGTGTAATCATTTTGCCTAAGGAGACGACAGCCTCGTCCTCATCCTCGTTGGGTTCAATAAGCTTGGCGTTACGCAGTAACTTTTCCAGTGTTAAGATTCTACCTTCAATGAATGCTTGTTCTTCTTTGGCGTTATCGTACTCAGCGTTCTCACTGATGTCGCCAAACTCCAGCGAGACCCTAATCCGTTCCGCTACCTCACGCCTTTTTACTGTCTTTAAAAACTCCAGTTCTGCTTCTAGCTTTTTCAAACCCTCCGGGGTTAGATACACTTCTTTATCGGTCATCCGCTTCAGTCCCTTTCAATTACAGTTCAAAAGATTTGTGAACTAGATAATACCCTCCCAGGTAGAAAACAACTTCGGTATCTACAAATCTTCCGCAATGCTCCATCTATTATAAGTAACAAGAAAAGGGATGTCAAGAATGCTCATCCCCTTCCCAAGCCCACTAACAGAGGCTTATCTCCAGCTAAATTAAGCGCCCAACAATTCCCTCCGTGGAACTAAACCCAGTTCGTCTAGAATCTGGTTGTAATCTGCAGCAGTAATTTCGGCGGGAGGCTTGTCAATCAACGTGACAAGCAGGCCTTCCATTACATTCGTGCCAAAGGAACGACCGTCAATATTGGGCGTAGTTGTGATCAACTCCCGCACGCTGCGTTCCCGCAGAAACTCAACGTCACCGGGGGTGATGGTATTGGTTATCAGTGTTTTGCCGGCCAAATTCTCCGGCATGTATTTGCGGATCTGATGGTAATCGCCGGCAATAATGTCCGCCCACTCATAGTACTTAGCGAATTTAACCGCTTTAGGCTTATCTTCCTGTTTCTTACCGATGGGATAGAGCCATTTAAAGGGCAGCTGTACCGCTAAAGGTGCTAATACCCTTACCACCCGTTCCATAGCCTTGAGACTGTAGATGGGCACATCTAGATCTAGGGCAAAGAGGAAATCACCGTAGAGTACTTCGCAGCCGATCTCGGCCAGGGCCTGGGCCATACCGAAACGATCCAGAGCGCAGGTGAGCAGCACCCGTTTGCCCTCGAACATTTCCGGGGCTTCCCTGACCAAGGTCTCGATCGCCCTGCGCTCAAGGGTGTTCTTGAGGCCTGAGCCGTCCACAATGGGCGTAACCTTGGCTGCCCGGGCGATTCGTTTCGCCTCGCGCAAAATGTAACGGCGGTTACCGGCGCTTAAGTAAAGGTCAATGCCACCCATGCCGAAGGCTGCCACTTGGCCATCGAGCTCCTCAATCATCTTAATCGCTCTGTCAATGTCACCATCTGTGCCGATTCTTTCAATGGAAAAATCTTCACCGCGGACGTTTACAACCGCTTTACTGTCCCTGAGGGAAGAGCCGATGCTCACACTTACGATGCGCCTCATGAGCTAATCTCCTTTAATTGAAATTATCAGTTCCTTCAGTTTCTCGGGACTCATATAAAAATCTTCTGTGATGGGAGAACGGCCAATCATAACACCAAAGAGTCTTTCCCCCAGGATGGCCTCGGCCAGGCGGATGCGCATATCAGAGCCGATCATAACCACATGATCATATTCACTCATCTCCGCAATAATGCCCATCACCCAATTCAACAGGCTTTGACCGTCAAAGGACTGGATCACATCCCAGCGTTCCGAATCCGTCATGAGCAGTGTGTATTCCACCCCAAGGCTGCCGCATACTTCCAAGAGTTCAGCCTTGTTTGCCACGGGAAACCCGATAACTGCCACACTTCCCCCTTTGCGCACTTCTGCCAGACTCTCTAGGCGGGAAATGAACGTCCTATCGCAGCCAACCCGTTGGGCAGTATCCTGCTGGGACAGACCGGACATACGCAGCTCGAAGATGCGGTCGACTATCCTGTCCAGCTTGTCACGGTTCAACAACTTATCGCCAACTCGGAAAAACTCAGCCATTTTTCCACCCCAAATTCTTGTGCACATTGTGTACACAGGATTATTATACCAGACTTGAATTCAGTCTACAAGCGAATTCAAGATCCTCTCCATCTCCGCCAAACTGCCCGCAGTGTTGATCCGCTGTCGCAGCTGAGCCGAGCCCGGCACGCCCTTCAAGTACCACATTAAATGGGGCCGCATTTCCCGTACTGCTCGAGACTCACCGGCGTATTCCACCTTAAGACGAAGGTGCCTTAAGGCGAGGGCGACCCGTTCCTCCACAGTTGGGTCAGGCAGCTTAGTGCCCTTTTCCAGCCAGCTCTTGATCTGCTGAAAGAGCCAGGGGTTGCCCCTGACACCCCGCGCCACCGCTATATGGTCACAGTTGGTTTCCTTTAAAAGCCGCTCGGCATCCTCAGGCGAAAAGACATCGCCGTTACCCACAACTGGAATGCCCACCGCTTGCTTGACCTTTGCCAACCAACCCCAGTCGGCTGTACCTGAGTAGAACTGCTCCCGGGTACGGGCGTGGACAGTAAGCCAATGGACCCCCGCCTCCTCCACCCGCTGCGCCACTTCGACGCAGTTGATACTCTCCCCACCCCAGCCCAAGCGGATCTTGGCTGTAACCGGAATGGGAACGGCCCTAGCTACCGCTGCTGCTATTTCCGCCAGCAATTTGGGGTTTTTGAGTAGGGCGGCCCCATCGCCGTTTTTCACTATTTTCGGTGTGGGGCAGCCGAAATTGAGATCGATCATCTCCGGCTTGGCCTTCTCATAAACAAGGCGGGCCGCTTCCGCCATAACTTGTGGATCCCTGCCAAAGAGCTGGACCGCCACGGGCCGCTCTGCCTGTTCTATGGCGAGCATATCCATCGTTTTTCTGTTTTCATACAGAAGAGCCTGGGCTGAAACCATTTCGGTCACAACCAAATCGGCCCCGTATTCCCTGGCAATAAGGCGGAACGGCAGATCCGTCACGCCTGCCATGGGAGCCAGGAACACTCCCATCTATCATCCCTCCAACAAAAAAAGCAGGGTTACCCCTGCTTTTTGGCCAAATCAAGCCTATTCTTGTGCTTCTACAGTCGATCCACTTTCGGTTTCTTTCATATTGTACCTGGTGAGGAAACGTTCAACCCGTCCACCCGTACTTGTTAGTGTCTGTCTTTGACCGGTATAGAAGGGGTGACATTTGGAACACACTTCCACCCGAATCTCGCTTCGCGTAGACCTGGTTTCAAAAGTTTCACCACAGGCGCAATTTACTATGCATTTTCCATATTCCGGATGTATTCCAGCTTTCATGTCCGCGTTCACCTCACTATCTTTGCTAGCTAAGCCAAAAACGATTATAACACAATCCCGTCTTTCTGGCAATATTACTGCTGTAGTTATTTCAAATAAGTCTGGGGATTAACCGGATTTCCCTTGTACCTGATCTCAAAGTGCAGGTGGGGCCCGGTGGAAACTCCTGTGTTACCGCTGTATGAAATCACATCACCGCGGGATACTTTCTGGCCTACCTTCACATTCAAACGGGAGTTGTGGGCGTAACGCGTCTCCACATTATTGCCGTGGTCAATGATGACCAGGATGCCATAACCACCGTTCCAGCCAGCGAAGGTAACTCGCCCATCGGCCGCTGCCTTAATGGGTGTACCCGTGACCACCGCAATGTCCAAACCGTTGTGCATCCTACCCCAGCGAGGTCCAAAGGGCGAAGAGATTCTGCCCCGGGTGGGCCAGTCAAATGCCTTCTGGAGTTGGCCGTTCACAACCAATACGTCCCTCGGCCGCAGGCGGGTGGCACCGGGTATGACAACTTCCGTATTGGGCGAAATTTTATTGGGGTCTTGGATGGAGTTAGCCTTCACAATCTCATCTATGGACACTTCATAGCGCTCAGCTATTTCCCATAGACTCTCTCCGGTAGCTATCTTGTGGAGCACACCCTGCACCGATAAAATGCGGAGCTCCTGCCCTACCGCGATCCGGTTCGGATCCTTAAGGGAGTTAGCTGACAAGATGGCATCCACCGTAATCCCGTACGCCTTAGCAATGTCCCACAGGGTCTCGCCTGCGTGGACCTTATGTATAAAAATGGTAGGCTTTTCTTCTTTCTTCTCCTCAACCTGTGGAAACTCAGCTGTGGGAGGGGTAAGTGCTTCTTTGCCGTTAACAGGCGGGGGAATTTCCTCTTCCAACATCAAAGCAAGGGTTTCACCTGGAACTACAAACTCAGGTTCATCCGCGGCCAAAGTTTCCAAAGCCGTGTCAGAAACCTCCTCCTTGTCTCCCGTTCCCAGCTGCGGCTGTACCAGACCGGCCTGCTGCTGAATGGCAGGCTCTCCCGCTTTGTCAACGAGGTACTCGTCTATATTTATGTAGATCAAATTGTCCAGGTCCCAATCGCTGCCGCCGATATGCATGCGCGTATCGACCTGGCCCAGGATACCCAGACTAAAGACCACCATAATGGCGATCAGGACAAACAACTTATTATTCAGCAGCCGCTTCCACATACCCGGTCCTCCCAAATGACAATAGCTCAATCTACGTAATTCGATGTTAATTCAAAAAACCCTTTTACCTATTCCTAACGTTATCGGCAAAAGCAGAGGTAGTGATCAACTCCAACAGTTCTGCATTGTCCTTAGTGTTGGTAACACGCTCTAAAAGGAGATCCAGCGTCTCTGCCGGCCCCAGCGTGCTCATTAAGCGGCGCAGCAGCCAAGTAGCATCCAGCTCCTTTGGCGTAAGGAGCAGCTCTTCGCGGCGCGTGCCGGAGCGGTAAATATCGACGGCAGGGAAAATACGGCGCTCCGCCAGTTTTCTGTCCAAATGGAGCTCCATATTACCCGTACCTTTAAACTCTTCGTAAATGACATCGTCCATCCGACTGCCCGTTTCCACTAAACAGGTGGCAATTATTGTTAAACTGCCCTGTTCCTCCAACTTCCGGGCGGCTCCAAAGAACCTCTTGGGCCGATGCAGTGCCGCCGGGTCCACACCACCGGATAGCGTACGGCCGCTGGGTGGGACAACTAAGTTATGGGCTCGGGCAAGGCGCGTAATACTGTCCAACAGAATGACTACGTCTTTACCCGACTCAACCAGGCTTTTTGCCCTAGCAAGGACAATGTCGGCAACCTGCACATGGTTTTCGGGGGGCTGGTCAAAGGTAGAACTGATCACCTCTCCCGCCACGGAACGCCGCATATCCGTTACTTCCTCCGGTCGTTCGTCAATGAGAAGCACAATTACTTCCACATCGGGGTGATTCTCCTCGATGGCGTTGGCAATCATCTTTAAAATAGTCGTCTTCCCCGCCTTAGGCGGCGACACAATCAAGCCGCGCTGACCGAAGCCTAACGGCGACAGCAGGTCCATAAGGCGCATGGAGTAGCCCTGGGGCGAAGTTTCCAAATGAATGCGCTGGTTGGGGTAGATGGGCGTAAGATCATCAAAGGAAGGACGCCGGGCGGCCAACTCCGGATCGGATAAGTTGATGGCCAGTACTCTTAAAAGGGCCTTGTAGCGTTCCCCTTCCTTAGGAGGACGGACCTGGCCTAAGATTTCATCCCCTGTGCGCATGGAAAAGCGCCGAATCTGGGAAGGGGAGACATACACATCATCCGAACTCGGTGTGTAGTTGGAAACGCGCAGAAAACCATAACCCTCACTGGTTATTTCCAGGATTCCGCTGATGAACAATAAGTTCTCCTTGGTCGTCTCATGCTTCAGAATTTCGATAATTAAGTCCTTCTTGCGGAGCCTTGTGAAGCCCGAAATGCCAGAATTACGAGCGATCTCCTGTAATTCTGAGGCCGTCTTCAATTCCAGTTCTGCGATATTCAAACATTCACCACCTTTAGGAAAACGGGGGGACGTATCCCCCCTTGTCTCGATCAAGCTTTGCCGGACGATCCGAACAAGCGCATTTTGTACTTAACAACTTCCTTCATGGCATCACGAGCAGGCCCCAACATCTTACGGGCATCGATCTCGTCCGGGTTTTCAGCCAGAACCTTTTTGATTGCGCTGGCAAAAGCTATTCTAAGCTCAGTATCAATGTTGATCTTGCAGATACCGCGTTCAACCGCTTTACGGACATCCTCATCGCCCACGCCGGAAGCGCCGTGCAGAACGAGGGGAATGTCGGTGGCAGCAGCAATTTGCTCTAAGCGTTCAAAGTCAAGTTTTGGCTTGCCTTTGTACACGCCATGGGCGGTGCCGATGGCGATTGCCAATGCATCTACGCCGGTCCGCTCCACAAATTCAGCTGCTTCCTGGGGATCGGTGAAGGTTGCGTCTGCAGCGGAAACTTTGATATCGTCTTCAACCCCACCGATTTTGCCCAGTTCCCCTTCGGTGGACACGCCGCATGGTTCCGCAATTTCCACTACTTTGCGGGTTAAAGCGATGTTCTCTTCAAAGGGATACCGGGAAGCGTCGATCATAACAGCAGAAAAACCGTGGCGGATACACTGTACAACCTGGCTGAAGTCTGTACCGTGGTCAAGGTTCAATGCCACGGGCACTTTTGCCTTTTCAGCAGCCACTTTGGCCATACCGGCTATGTATTCCACACCGGCGTACTTAATTCCACCCTGGCTGGCTTGGAGAAATACAGGGGAGTTTTCTTCTTCAGCAGCCTCAATGATAGCCTGCAGAATCTCCATGTTGTTGAGGTTGAAAGCCCCCACCGCATAGCCGCCTTTTTTTGCAGCAGTAAATAATTCTTTGCCTGATACTAACACTGAAAATTACCTCCTCATCGTTTCGAATCAATTCAATGGTTTAAGTGCTTCGAGGTGCCTGGCGTAGCTCGGCTCCATAACTATCTCCCCTACCCGAGCCAGGCTGTGCACATGCTCGCTTGTTGTGGCACTAATCCGCACCGTACTGGCGCAGTGGGAACAGACGAGTTCCACCCTGTCCGCATAGACATCGAGGCCCACCATGGGCCGGTCACACACGCATCTAATTTTACTTTCTATGGCCAAATCCTGCAGGATATCCAAAATTTGGCGCATNACGGGCGGATTGGANAAATCCGTGGGAACCTCCGGGAAACTGTGGGCATCGGTCTCAATCGTTTCCCTCACCACTTGTGGGCTGCCCAAATAGCCCAGCTTCTGACCGCTGCTGGGCGAACGGACATTTATTAGATCTGTATGGAAAAGCTCGCGTTTTGAGAACAGCATTCGGACGCGATTGCCGTTCACATCGAGAACATCCAGTTCATAGCCTTTTCTGCGCTTGCGAAAATGGCCTTGTGAAAAACCGCAGCTGCAGATAAGCTGCAGCGGTTCAAAAAGCCTGAAAAGGGAAAACTCATGCCCCTGTACCAACTGACACGCAGGACAGGTTAAGGCTATGGCCCTCTCGCTGTGGACAACCACGTTAATTCCTCCTATCGCGAGTTAATATTCGCCAACGAGAGGGTTTTTCCTTTGAAGTTATTGGACATTACCAAAGATATCGCGTTTAACCAAGCGTCCCCCTTCTTCGCAAACAGAGTAGTTTGCCAAAATACAGCTGATCTGGTTCTGGGGATTGATCCAGCAGAGGGCATCCTGTAGATCGTATTCGGTGATGGGGCGTAAAGAGGCGAGTGAGGTGGGGCTGCCCTGGCGCAGGATGGTACAGTCCGGCTCAATTAGGTAAATATGGGGCCTACCATCCACTTCCAACATGATTTTGTTTTCCTCAGGCTGTACGTGCAGAACATAACCGTGGATGAGCCGCCACTGCTTTGCATTCCCATGGGCCATGGCAGGAAAAAGAAGTAAGAGACCAATCACAATCAACAAGCAGAATTTCCGATAAAACACAGCGCATACCTCCCTTAGGGAGAGTATGCGCCGGGTTATTCACATCTATACAAATTCTTCCGCTTGCCCTATTTCACAAAGTCATCAGGCGAGAGATCCTTTAAGAAAAGACGGAACTCTTCCAGCTCCGGGTCTTCTTCCTGAGGCACCGCAATCGCCTGTTCCAATACCTTTTGCTCCACAAAGATCGGCGCCCCTGCCCTGAGGGCAAGTGCAATGGCGTCGCTGGGCCTGCAGTCTATCCGCAGCTCCTTTTCTCCCTGCAGGAGACGGAGCTCGGCGTAATAGACGTTATCAGCTATGTCCGTAATCACAATACAGTCCACTTTAGCGCCAAGGGCAAGAATGGTGTTCAGGAGAAGATCGTGGGTTAAGGGCCGCGTAATTTCCACATTTTCCATCACAATGGCGATGGCGTTAGCTTCGGCCGGGCCGATTGACAGGGGGACGAAGGACTGCTCATCGTTGTCTGCCAAGACAACCACGGGCAGCAGCGTTTCCCGATCGATGCCGACCACTTTCACTTTCATGCGCACCATTTACTAACACCTCCACGAAGGTTATCTCTCTCTCTGGCTGATTGCCGCTTTGACAAAGCTGACAAACAAGGGGTGCGGTCTGGTTGGCCTCGACTTGAACTCGGGATGAAACTGGGTACCCACAAACCAGGGNTGATTTGGCAGTTCCACAACCTCAACCAGTTCACCGTCTGGGGACAGACCGCTCAACTGTAAGCCAGATTCAACCAACAGTTCGCGGTAGCCGTTGTTAAGTTCATAACGGTGTCGATGTCTTTCGTGGATAACGGACTGCTGGTATGCTTCAAAGCTGCGGGACCCTTCCGTCAACACACAGGGGAAAGTCCCCAGCCGCATGGATCCGCCCAGACCGATTATCTCCGGCTGGCCAGGCATAAAGCTGATTACAGGGCTGCTGTCATGTCCAAACTCAATGCTCCCTGCATCAGGCAGTCCAGCCACATTGCGGGCGAATTCCATCACGGCGCACTGCATGCCCAGGGCGATTCCAAAAAACGGAATGTTGTTCTCCCTCGCATACTGCACCGCCTTAATCTTCCCTTCCACACCACGTACCCCAAATCCTCCCGGTACCACAATCCCATCTAACTGGGCTAAAGGGTCGAGGTTCCCTGTCTCCAACTGCTCCGCATCAATCCAGTGCATCTCGATATCTTTTCCGAGGGCGAATCCGGCGTGACGCAGGGCTTCAACCACACTTAAATAAGAGTCGGGTAGGGAAACATACTTGCCCACAATACCTATGTCCACCTGGCCGGACACTTTTTGAATGGATTCTATAAGCTCAATCCAATCACTCAAATCCGCCGGTCCAGCTTGAAGGTTCAGTNTTTCCAAGACGATCTCGTCAAGGCCAAAACGAGCCAGGGAGAGGGGTACCTCGTAGATACTTTTTGCATCCACATTGGGTATAACCGCTCTTTCTTCAATATCACAGAAGAGGGCTATCTTGGCTCGAAGGTCGTCCGTCAGTTCCCGTTCACTACGACAGACAATAACATCGGGCTGAATACCGATACTGCGGAGTTCCTTCACGCTGTGTTGGGTTGGCTTAGTCTTCAGTTCCTGCGCTGCGGCAATGTAGGGTATCAAGGTGACATGAACATAAAGGCAGGATTCCTTACCTATATCCATACGCAGCTGACGGATTGCTTCCAAGAACGGTAAGCTCTCAATATCGCCCACCGTACCGCCAATCTCAACCAAAACCACATCCACTTCCCCATCCACACTTCCCGCTAGAATGCGGTTTTTGATTTCATTTGTAACATGGGGAATGACTTGGACTGTACCGCCTAAAAACTCTCCGCGGCGCTCCTGAGAAATGATCGTTTCGTANATCTGACCTGTACTTACATTACTCTTTTTAGTTAGATTGGTGTCGATAAACCTCTCATAATGTCCCAAGTCTAGGTCGGTCTGACCACCGTCTTCGGTCACAAAAACCTCACCGTGCTGAAACGGGCTCATTGTACCGGGGTCGACGTTAAGATAGGGATCTAATTTCAGTACGTTAACACGCAGACCCCTGCTCTTCAACAGTCTACCCAAAGACGCTACCGTAATTCCCTTGCCTAAACTGGAAACAACACCGCCAGTGACAAAAACAAACTTACTCACTCTCCACCCTCCTGTTGCTGCTCTCCGCTCTCCACCACTTTTTCCTCCGGCTCACTGTATTTTTCTAGAAGCCCAAGGAGGAAATTATTCTGCAAAAAGGCTAAAAACCCGGCAGTGAAAATCGTTAAGGGAACGGTCAATATCACACTGAGAACGTTTATAACAACACTAATCACAAAGATAAAGACACTGGCGAGGGGATTGTCCAGTGTAAGCAGGGCAGCCCGCTTCAAAACAGTTAGGACGCCCAAGTCGTGCCTGGTCAAAAGGGGATAAACATACTGCTGCATGGCGTACCAATAAACAATTCCCCAGAGCCAGAAACCGGACAGGATCAGATAAAGCGTACTGGGCTTGTTTAAGGCGACCCAAATATTGAAGGTCAGGACAAAAAACCCAAACAGCCGGAGGGCCAAAAGGATTGTCCCCCGCACCACGTATTTCTTAAACGCGGGCAGAAACTGCCGCCAGTTTATTACCTCTCCGTCAATAATGCGGTTTGTCATGCTATGCAGGGCGGGAAAGGCACCGCCTAACGTGATCAAACTAAGCATCCCCGCCACAAAAAGGACAAGGGGTGATTCCCAGGGTAGGTATGCGCCGATCATGAGGGGACCGACGCCAACCGTAAACCAGACGAGGTTGAGCAGGGCAAGTTTGCCCAAATGCTCGTAGCTCATTTTGAAAGATTTGAGTAGGGTTCGCCAACTTTGGCCGAAAGTCACTGTCTATTCACATCCTTTACATCTGCTCAGGAGCACTGACACCCAAAAGACCCAGCACTTTCCGCANCACCGTTTGAACAGCCTGGATCAATACGAGGCGNACATCGCGCAGTTCTGCCCCTTCTCCAAGGATATGGCAGTGGGTNTAGAAAGNATGGAACAAACCTGCCAACTCCAGAACGTAGTGGGTTAGGCGATGGGGCTCCCGCTGCTGGGCAGCTGTTTGCAGTTCTTCTGGTAGAAGGGCCAGCTGCCTTATGATGGCCAGCTCGGACTCGTGCTCGAGCAGATCGAGGCGGACCTGATCACTGGTGGGAATCTCAATTCCCATTTCACCGGCCTGCCGCAGAATGCTGGCAATGCGAGCNTGGGCATATTGGACATAAAAAACCGGGTTTTCGTTGGACTGCTCCACAGCCAAGTCAAGATCAAAATCGAGATGGCTCTCAGGGCTNCGGTGCAGGAAGAAGAAACGCGCCGCGTCCTTGCCCACCTCTTCCACCAACTCTTCCATGGTGATGAACTCGCCGGCCCGTTTAGACATTTTAACCTGCTGTCCGTCCCTGAGCAGGGCTACGTACTGGAGGATGAGGATTTCCAGGGTGTCCCGGCTGTAACCTAGCGCTTGGATAGCCGCTTTCATCCGTTCGATATACCCATGGTGATCGGGGCCCCAAATGTTAATCAACTTCTGATAGCCCCGCTTCAGCTTGTCATAGTGATAGGCAATATCCGCTGTGACGTAAGTGTAGGTACCGTCACTCTTGATAATAACCCTATCTTTATCATCCTCAAAATCGGTGGACCGGAACCAGACTGCGTCCTCCGCTTCAAAGATATATCCTTTTTCCCGCAGTATCTCAATCACTTGCTCCAAGGCACCGGCTTGATGCAGATCCCTTTCCCTAAACCATAGATCAAACTCAACGCCGTAGGCAGCAAGGTCAGCTTTCTGGATTTCAACCATCTTGTCCGTACCCCAGCGTTTGCAGAAAGCCAACCGCTCCTCTAAGGGAAGATCGCCCAGGTCTGGTCTCTCTTCCCGCAGAATCTTGGCCATCTCCGTCACATAGTCACCTGGATAGCCGTCCTCGGGAAACGGATAGGACGGATCGTCCAGCTGCTGGTAGCGGGCTTCAATGGAGCGGGCGAAAATGTCAGCTTGGTTGCCGGCGTCGTTCACATAAAACTCCGTGCTGGCATCATAGCCCACTGCCCGGAAAATGCGGGCCAGCGTGTCGCCAACAGCCGCTGCCCGAGCATTGACCACGTTCATGGGGCCAACGGGGTTGGCGCTCACAAATTCAAGCAGGACCTTTTCCCCTCCACCGATCTCACTGTTGCCGTAAGCTTCTCCTTGCTCCTCAATGTCTTCAATTACGGCGTAAAGCCAGTCATTCTTCAAATAGAAATTAATAAAGCCGGGGCCTGCAATCTCCACGCGGTCGATGTGGGTGCTGTCCAAATTACCCACTATAATCTCGGCGACCTCCCTGGGCGATTTTCTCGCTGCCCTGGCTGTAGCTAACGCAATATTGGATGCGAAATCTCCGTGGCTTGGATTTCTCGGGATCTCCAAACCCACTTCAGGCACCTCGGCTAGCTCTAATTTACCACTCTCCAGAGCGGTCTGCACAGCTTGTTTGATCGCTGTTTGTAGCTGCTCTCTCTGCCGAGCAAAGACGGTCATTCTCGTTCCTCCTCAACTTAACAAAACTCCCCCATAGGTAACCCTACAGGGGAAAAAAGCGGCGGTGCGTTTGTGGCACTTTCCACCTACGTCAGTATATCATTTGTGACCCGATTGCACAACATCATTTTCGAAAAAACAGCAGAGGCCCTGGGGAGAAGCTTTCTCCAGGGACTCTGCCCTACTAAGGTCTTAGAACAAGCCTGTGATGTTGCCATCCTCGTCAATGTCCACGTTTTCAGCGGCGGGCTTGGCGGGCAGACCTGGCATGGTCATAATATCCCCTGCCAGACAGACCAAAAAGCCTGCACCCAGGGAAGGCCGCACATCGGTAATGGTCAGCGTCCAGCCCGTGGGCACGCCCTTCAATTTGGGATCATCGGAAATGGAATGCTGAGTTTTGGCCACACACACGGGCAGGTTGCCGTATCCGAGTTTGGTGAGGGTACGGATTGAACGCTCTGCCTGCGGAGTGTAGACAACGCCGTCCGCACCGTAAATCTCCCGGGCCAACGTCTCCAGCTTGTCTTTAATGGGCTGTTCCCAATCGTACAGGGGCTTAAAGTCCGCTTTCTCCGTCTCAAGAACCCGCAGCACCGTTTCGGCAAACTCCTTACCCCCTTCACCGCCCTTAGCTACTACCTGGGACAGGGCAGAAGGTACTCCCAATTGCTCGCAGTGCTCCTGCACCAGCTTGAGCTCTTCCGGTGTATCGGTTGGGAACTGGTTTATGGCCACAACAATGGGTATGCCAAATTTCTTGACATTTTCTACGTGCTTATCCAGGTTGGCAAGACCCGCTTTCAGTGCCTCAAGGTTCGTTTCTGCCACCTTGTCCCTGGGGACGCCGCCGTGCATGTTGAGTGCCCTCACCGAGGCTACAATAACGGCCACATCGGGTTTTAGGCCGGAATAGCCATGGACAATATCAAAGAATTTCTCGGCGCCCAAGTCTGCCGCAAAACCACCCTCAGTCACCACGTAATCGGCCAATTTCAGGGCGAGTTGGGTTGCAACAATACTGTTATTGCCATGGGCGATGTTGGCGAAAGGTCCACCGTGGACGAAAGCCGGTTGGCCTTCCAGCGTCTGGACCAAATTGGGCTTAATGGCGTCTTTCATAATCACAGCAATGGCCCCTTGGGCATTGAGGTCCTTGGCATAGACCGGCTTGCGATCATAAGTGTAGGCGACTAGGATGCGCCCAACCCGTTCCTTCAGATCCTGCAAATCGCTGGCCAGACACAAAATGGCCATAATCTCGGAAGCAACCGAAATATCAAAGCCGGCCTCCCGCACAACTCCGTTGCCTAGTCCGCCCAAACCTACCACGATGTTCCGCAGCTGACGGTCGTTCATATCCATCACACGGCGGAAGACGATGCGCTTGGGATCGATGTTCAGTTCGTTACCCTGCGCTATATGGTTATCAAGCAGGGCAGCCAGCAAATTATGGGCAGTAGTTACGGCGTGGATGTCACCGGTAAAGTGGAGGTTAATATCTTCCATAGGTACAACCTGGGAGTAGCCGCCACCTGCCGCACCTCCCTTAATGCCAAAGGTTGGCCCTAAGCTTGGTTCGCGAATACAGGTTATTGCCTTTTTGCCCAAATAACCGAGGGCCTGGGTTAAACCGATAGTGGTAACCGTCTTACCTTCACCGGCGGGCGTAGCTGTGATGGCCGTGGTGTAAATCAGCTTTCCATTGGGCCTGTCTTTCAACCGTTTCAGTACGTCCAAATCAACCTTGGCCTTGTACTTGCCGTAGAGCTCAATATCGTCGGGGCCTAAGCCCAGTTCCTCAGCTATTTCACTAATTGGCCTCAGTTCAGCCTGCTGAGCAATTTGGATATCACTAAGCATTTGTGTTCCTCCTCCAGATCTCTAAATTGAATGCAAACCGGTGCCTAAACCGCTCAGCACCGTTTCTTTTACAGCCTCTGAAACAGTGGGGTGCGGATATATCACCTGGGCCCACTGGGCTAAGGTTAGGCCGTTTTCCATAGCCACTGCGGCGCTGCTGATCAACTCCGTGGCCTGGGGCCCGATAATATGCACTCCTCGGACAACCCCATCGGCAGAAGCAACGATCTTGCAGAATCCACCATCATCACCCGCAATTACCGCCTTGCCGTTGCCCTTGAGGGAATACTTGGCCACAATCACTTCTCCGTACCTTTCCCGGGCAGCTGTTTCAGTGAGCCCCACCGAACCTATTTCAGGCTGGGTGTAAACACAGGTGGGGACAAACCATTCACTGCGGGCTGGCTCGCCATAAGCGAAGTTGACCGCCGCCCAGCCTTCTTCAAATGCTAAATGGGCAAGCTGTAGGCCGCCGATAATATCCCCCGCTGCGTAAATGTGGGGTACAGATGTCTGGAAAGACACATTGACCGCTATGTACCCCCGCCCATCCAATTCCGCTGGGAACCCCTCTGGGACTACCGGTTTTCTTCCTACCGAAACCAAGATGCGGTCCACTTCCAGTATGCGCTCCCGCCCCTTTTGCTCAATTGCCACGGTCAGGCCGTCGGCGGTCCGTTCCACCTTCCCAACCCGGGCCTTGGTCAGAACGCTTATCTTCCGTTTCTTGAACTCCCGGGTGAGTGTACTGCTGATCTCCCGGTCATCCCAGGGCAGAATCTGGTCCTGCATTTCCACGATTGTCACCTTCACCCCGTAGGATGCAAAAACGGTAGCGAACTCACAGCCGATCACACCACCGCCCACAATCAAAAGGGAGTTGGGAAGGGTGTCTGCGGCGAGCATTTCTTCACTGTTGAAAATGCGCTCTCCGTCAGCCTCCAGCCCAGGCAGCTGCACCGGGGTAGTGCCGGTGGCTACAACCACCTTTTCCGGCTGAAAAACTCGGTCCCCCACCTCAACCTGGGTTGGGCTGAGAAAGCGGGCTTCACCTTCCACAATTTCCACACCGCGGCGACTGAGCAGAAACTTCAGTCCATCAACCAAACGGGTCACAACCACATCTTTTTGTTCCACAACTTTAGTATAATCCAGATCCTTAACTTCCAGCGTTACCCCGTGTTTTGCAGCTGTGGTTAGTTCCCGATAAAAACGGGCGCTTTCCAGCAGCGATTTGGTTGGTATGCAGCCGCGGTTCAGGCAGGTTCCACCCACCGCTTCCTTTTCTGCTATAACCACGCTTTTTCCTAATTGACTGGCGCGGATGGCAGCCGAATAGCCGGCCGGCCCGCCCCCTATCACAAGCAGGTCCACCTGTTCCATGCCTCTTCCTCCCGCGCTATTTCAAANAATATGCTAAGAACTGCAGCTCTAGTGAAACGTCTGCGTTGGCAACCTGAATATCTTCAGGTACCTGAAGTTTAACCGGGGCGAAGTTCAAAATTCCTTTAATGCCCGCCTTGATTACCTTGTTGGCAACCTCCTGGGCGTATTCGGCAGGAACTGCTATCATGGCCAATTCCAAATTCAACTCCTTGGTCTTGGCCGCCAGTTCGTCTAATGAGAAAATGGGTATATTCTCTATTGAACCCCCGATTTTCTCCGGATCGTTGTCAAACAGGGCTACTAGCTTCACGCTNAAGCTGGAGTCCTCTTCATAGCGCCTCAGGCTGTACCGGGTGACAGCTTCACCTAGGCTGCCCGCTCCGATCAGGCCCATGGGGATTTCCCGGTTCAGATTGAGGATTTTCCGCAGTTCACTGCGGAGAAACTCCACTTGGTAGCCAACGCCCTGCTTACCGAACTCACCAAACCAAGCCAGATCCTTCCTAACCAGAGCAGAACCCACTCCTGCCCGATCCGCCAGCTCCTGGGAGGAAATAAGCTGTGTGTCCTCTGCTACCTCATCCAAAATCCGCAGGTAAACGGGGAGTCGCCGAATTACCGCCTTTGAAATCTTTGTCCAGCGCATTACGTCACCTCGCCTCTCTATTTATGATAACTCTCGCCCGCTATTATGGTCTGGGCTCGATAAATCTGTTCTGCCAACATTAAACGCATCAACTGGTGGGGAAAGGTGAGCTTGGAAAAGGACCAGATAAAATCGGCCTTAGTCAAAACCTGTGGGGCAAGACCCAAAGAGCCGCCGATCACAAAATCCATCTGGTTTGTCCCGCCCACAGCCAAAGAACCCATGCGCTCGGCCAGTTCCTGGGAACTCCACTGTTCACCTAACCTATCCAAGACCACAACATAAGCCCTGGGGTTGAGGCGAGCCAAAATCCGCTCCCCTTCTGCCTCCATCACCTGCTGCTTTTCCCTTTCANTTAGGGGCTCCTTAAACGATTCCTCTTTGATCTCCACAACCTCAAAGCGGCCGTATCTGCCCAGGCGCTTACCGTACTCCGCAATCCCGTCCCGAAGAAAACGCTCCTTGATCTTTCCCACCGCAATAATCCTCATCCGCAAAAAAACCACGCCTTTATACTATTAAATAGACAGACGCCTCCTCACAGAACTCACACTGGCTGGGGGCGGTCCAGTCTGTAAAAGTGACCTTCCCCAGCTCGTATATATCAGGGGCTGTCCCGAATTCTTCTATGAACTCATCTATCGCCATGGCCAAATGCTCGGCACATACTATGTACATTGTCCTACTCCTCATTTGTTAGGAAATATTGAAATGCATTTATATCATAACACAAACAATTACCAAAAAAAAGAAGCAGAGCTAGTCTACACTGTCTGCTTCAGTGGAAATGGCATATGTTAAATAATTATCACAGGTTGACGTCCACTTCCAGCCGATCCATGCCCCTGTAAAAGGCCAATNTGAGGCGGCCACCGAATCCCGCTTGCTGAACCGCATCGCTCACCTCGCGAATTCCTGCGATTTCTTGGCCGTTCACAGCCGTGATCACATCACCCTGCTTGAGTCCCGCCTGGGCTGCGGGCGTATCAGGCAGTACCCGGGTAATGAACGCGCCCCGCTCCACCGCAAGCTCAATGCCAGTCTGTGCCTCAATGCTTCTGGCCAGGGCAGGCGTTAAGGATCCGCCCAGAACACCTAGGCGCAGGGGCCTACCGTGGGAAATGATTTGATCGCCAATAGCCCGTGCGGTAGTGGATGGAATGGCAAAACCAATTCCCTGTGCGTTTTCTATTATAGCGGTTGTTACCCCGATCACCTCGCCCCCCTGGTTCAATAGGGGTCCGCCCGAGTTACCCGGGTTGATGGCCGCATCCGTTTGGACCATATTTTCCAGATAGCGGTTCTCCCTGGGATCAACCAAGAGATCCCGATTCAGGGCACTCACAACCCCGGTGGTTACGGTGTAATCCTGGCCGAGGGGATTGCCGATGGCAATCACTATTTGTCCTACCCGCAGCTCATTGGAGTCGGCAAA
>JGI24708J26588_10000044_pt1 | contig 80403 bp, 75 predicted proteins | sample BioPla1DNA2_FD_26588 | JGI IMG/M metagenome (IMG submission 26588) | reverse complement strand
TTTTTTTTGATGTTAGATGTTGGAGTTCTCATGTACTATATCTTTAAATAAAATCATATAGATTATTGAGGCATTATAGTAATTGTGCAAATTCTTTAGGGGGAGTGGGATGATTTTTTTATCGGATTTGCGTAAATATAAAAATATATTTTTTATTATTTTAATATTAATTGGTATATTGCTTTTTTTTCAGCGTTTTAACTTGATTATTACTGATATTGATGGTGATATGGCAGTAATTAAAATTAATTTTTTGGTTCCCATGAAACACTTAGGTATAGAAAAAAATATTAATATAAAATCTCATCTTTATAATTCAAAATTTCATTGTGATTTAAAATGGGATAGTGCAAATGTATTAAGGGTAAACTTAAAGGAAATTGGTGATTTTAAAGGACAAAAGGCTATTTTTACAATTAAGGGAGCCGAATCTAAAATTCCTTTTATCAATAAATCCCTATCTTTAAATGTTCAGTTTCAAACAGAACCAAAGCTAATTAAGGTTGAAAATGGTAAGAATGTACCTACTGATGGTCCTTTGATTTTGCAATTTAATACTCCTATTGATTTTAAAAATATAGAAGAATATATACAAACTGATGTAAAATTTGATATAAGACCTTACGAAATAGAAGCTTATAAAAAACATATAGATTATTGTAAATTAGTCTTGTATCCAAAAGAAAAGTTGAAAAATGAAAGTAATTATTTATTAGTTATAAAAAAGGGTTTGAAAGCACAATGTGGAGATATAATAAAAGAAGATATAAAAATTCAAATTACTACAGCTCCTAAACCATATATCATAAAGACTATGCCAAATCAATCTGCAAAGTGGGTAGCCTTATATCCCAAGATTTCAGCAGAAATGAGTGAAGAGTTATCTGATGCCATAGTAACTATGGAAGGTATAAAACAAAAAGTTAAGATAAAAGGAAATAAGTTAGAGTTTTTACCTTGGGATCTATTAAAGCCTAATAAAGAATATGAAGTTATTGTTCAAGGAATATCAAAACATGGTGAAAAGACAGACCCATATATCATAAAGTTTACTACCATGCCATTAAAAGAAGATGAATTATGGGTAGAGGTAGTGTTAAAAGACAAACATGAAGTTTTAATTCATAAAGGGGAAGAAGTCATTAAAAGAATGCCTGCTTCAGGGGGTAAACCTGAGGAACCCTCTGTCTTGGGAACCTTTTATATTCAAGATAGGGGACCAAGTTTTTTCTCTCCTAGATTCAATGAAGGTGCCCTTTATTGGGTAAGAATAGTAGATCAATTTTTATTTCATGGGATTCCACGGGATAATCACTGGAATATTATACAATCAGAGCTAGATAAAATAGGTAAACCAGCAAGTCACGGATGTATAAGAATGCTAGATGAAGATGCAAAGTGGTTTTATGAAAACATACCTCATGGAACCATGGTAATTATACATGAATAGCTAAAATAAAGGTGGTGGCTGTCAGTTGTTTTTCTTAGCCTAGGCAATAGTTAAGCAAGTTAACTGACAGACAGCACTTTTTGTTATATAATAAATGAAAATGGAAGTTNGAAGTTTTCTATTCTAATTTGTAAGGAGTTTTTTTATGAACATTATTTTATCAACCCTTAATGCAAAGTATATACACACTTCTTTAGCTTTAAGAAGTATTAAAGCATATTGTAACGATTTTAAAGATGATATTAAGATTCTTGAATTTACTATAAATCATCAAGAAAACTATATTTTGAATGAAATATTTAAAAACAAACCTGATATTTTGGCTTTTTCCTGTTATATATGGAATATTGAGCAAACTATTGATTTAGTTAGAGAACTTAAAAAAGTACTTCCCTCTACAAGCATCATACTTGGAGGTCCTGAGGTATCTTATGATGGTGAAGAACTACTAAAAAGTTATAAAGAAATTGACATTATTGTATCTGGCGAAGGAGAAGAAACTTTTTATGAACTTTTAAGGAATTATAAGGATAATAATGGAGACTTGTCTGATATTGAGGGAATAATTTATAGAATTGATGGAAAAATAATTAAAACTAGAGAAAGAAAATTATTAGACTTAGATGATATTCCTTTTCCTTATGAGGATTTTGATGATTTGTCAAATCAAATCCTATATTATGAATCCTCTAGAGGATGTCCTTATCAATGCCAATATTGCCTCTCTTCCAGGGATAAAAAAGTAAGGTTTTTATCCCTGGAAAGAGTATTTTCTGATTTACAGTATTTTTTAAAGGAAAATGTAAAACAAGTGAAATTTGTAGATAGAACATTTAATTGTAATAAAAAACATTCCTTATCTATATGGAAGTATTTAATGGAAAATGATAATGGCAAAACTAATTTTCATTTTGAAATATCTGCTGATATTTTAGATGATGAAACTTTAGAGCTATTAGCTAAGGCAAGGCCTAGCTTGTTTCAATTTGAAATAGGGATTCAAACAACCAATATAGATGTACTGAGTACAATTGAAAGAAAAATGGATTTTGATAAATTAAGTAATATTGTTAAGAGAATTAAAAGTAATAAAAATATACATCAGCATTTAGATTTGATTGCAGGTCTTCCAGGAGAAGATTATAACTCCTTTAAAAGGTCTTTTAATAATGTTTATAGTTTATATCCAGAGAAGCTACAGCTAGGCTTTTTAAAAGTATTAAAAGGTTCAAAAATGAGGCATAACAAAGATGAATATGGTTTGGTTTATAAAGATAAAGCACCCTATGAAATACTTTTTACAAAAGAGCTTAGTTACAGGGAATTATTAAAATTAAAAATGATTGAAGAAATGCTAGAAATTTATTATAATTCGGGACACTTTTATTATAGTATAAGATATATTAGTTCTTACTTTGATTCTCCTTTTGATTTTTATGAAGCTTTAGCAGATTATTGGGAGAGTAGAGGCTTTCATCATATAAATCATAGTAAATTATCCTTATTTACAAATTTACTTAATTTTTATCAAGAAAAAATAAATAAAAACGAAAAGATTTTTAAAGAGCTATTAAAATTTGATATGTACTTGCATGAAAAAGTAAAAAAATTTCCTGACTGGATGTTTTCAATCAATGAAAAGTACAAAATGGAAATAAGAGATTTCTATAATAATGAAGAAAATATAAAGAACTATTTACCTAAATTAATTGATTGTTCTCCAAAAGTTATTAGTAGGAGGGCTCATTTGGAGATATTTCCCATTAATATTACAGATATAATAAAAAATATAGAACTTGAAAGGGAAATAGGAGAAGTTAAGGAAGAAGCTGCTGCAGTACTATTTGACTATCTTTCTAAAGACGAAATTTTAGGACATGCCAGCTTTTACAAAGTAATTATATAATAAACAATATTTCCCAAATAATGCTATCATTTCCCAGGAAATAATAGGCACATAATTCTATTATTTCCCAGTTAATATATATTTTGTTTAAAAAGGCAATATAATATTTTATTATGCACTATTATGTCGAAAATGACAGAAGGGATTTTAAATGGATATGATAATAAAAGTAAAAAAGATATTAGAATTATTGGACGAGCATTATCCTGAAAACACTAAATGCTATTTAAATTATAATACTCCTTGGCAACTTCTTATAGCAACTATCCTAAGTGCACAGTGTACAGATGATAGAGTAAATTTGGTTACTAAAGATTTATTTAAGAAATATACTTCCTTATGGGATTTTGCTAGGGCAGACCAAAAGGAATTGGAAGAAGATATCCGTTCCACTGGTTTTTATAGAAACAAAGCAAAAAATATTATCTTGTGTGCTAGACAGTTAATTGAAAAATATAATGGGGAAATACCTGATGATATTGATAAATTAACACAACTTGCAGGAGTAGGAAGAAAAACTGCTAATGTGATTTTAGGCAATATCTTTAATATTCCCAGTATTGTAGTAGACACTCATGTAAAAAGAGTATCTTATAGGCTGGGTCTTACTGCTAACACAGATCCTACAAAGGTTGAATTTGATTTAATGAAAATTATCCCTAAATCTCATTGGATAAGATATAATACTCAAATTATTGCTCATGGAAGAAAAATATGCACGGCAAGAAAAGCAAAATGTGAAAATTGTTTTATACAGCCTTACTGTTCTTATGGATTAGGATTAGCAAAGGAAGATTTGGTTATAAACAATTAGTTAAGGCGGAGGAATATTTGTGAAAAATAATAAATTTAAAGCCATAAGTTTAGGACTGATAACTGGATTAGTAAATGGTCTTTTTGGTTCTGGAGGGGGGACAATTGCTGTTCCTTTTATGCAAAGATTTTTAAAAGTTGAAGAGCACGATTCTCATGCCAACGCTATTGCTGTTATTTTACCCTTGTCTATTATGAGTACTTTTATATATTCTAGCCATCTAAAGGTTGATTGGAACTCTCTTTTATATGTATCTTTAGGAGGTATTATTGGGGGTATTTTTGGTGCGAAACTTTTAAACAAACTTTCTGCTAAGTGGCTTCATAAGATTTTTGGATTTTTTATGATAGCTGCTTCTATAAGGATGATTATAGGATGACTTTATTTATTATTGGCTTATTGTCAGGTCTTATTAGTGGAATGGGTATTGGAGGGGGGACTATATTAATTCCTTCATTAACTATTTTTTTGGATATTAGTCAACAAAACGCACAAAATATTAACTTGTTGTATTTTATACCTACTGCAGTTGCTGCTTTAGTAATTCATATAAAAAATAAAAGAATAAAAAAAGAATTAATTAGTTTTTTAATTATAGGAGGTTTTTTTGGAGCTATAGTAGGTTCTTACATTGCAATTTCCTTAAAATCTTTAATTCTAAGAAGATTATTTGCTTTTTTTCTTTTATTTATGGGGATAAGTGAAATTAGAAAGTAATAATTCAATTTACAAGCAAGAAAAACTATAATAATATAAAATTAATTATAATTATTGTTAATTTGTAGGGGGAAAAATGAATACAACAAAAAATACGGCAATTGACTATTGTATATGGATTTTATTAATACTATCCATATTAGTTTCTATCTTTGCATCTGTATTGGTATATGATAGCTATGAATTTTTAGTAAAAAGTAGAGTTAATGAAGGTCTATCAGATAAGCCTGTTAATGAAGTTAAACTTGCTAAAAGAGAAGAAGTAGAATTGGTTATAAATAGAGGAGATAGCTATAAAAAAATAATAAATTTTTTAGAAAAAAACAATGTACTAACTAGTGAAGAAATGAATAGTTATTTAGAAAAAAAACAGATGAGCATAGAAGGGATAGTTTTTGAAGGAAGCTATAGTATTCCAAAGCCTAGTTCCCCAGAAGAAGTGATTAGCATTTTAACATACCCTTATAAAGAGTGGGTAGAAACAGAATATACTAAATATGAAGAGATAGATAAAAGCCCCATAGAAATAATTACTATTGCTTCTATGATAGAAAAAGAAGCAGCAGAAGATAGGGAAAGGCCGGTTATTGCAGGAGTAATATATAATAGGTTAAATAATAATATGAAGCTGCAAATTGATGCTACGGTGCTTTATGCTTTAGGGGAGCATAAAGCAAGATTATCAAATGAAGATTTGAAAGTTAACTCTCCTTATAATACATATATTTTTTATGGATTACCGCCAACTCCTATTTGCACACCGGGCCAAAAGTCAATTGAGGCGGCTCTTAATCCTGATACACATTCGTATTTTTATTATGTTTTAACTAGATATGGAGGTACTAGTCATAGTTTTTCTGAAAGCTATGAAGAACACTTAAAAAATGTAGAAGTCTATTTTTCAACAATAAAAAAATAGCATGAAAAATTCACGCTATTTTTATTGTAAAATAGAATAATAGACTTCTTCGATTTTTTTAGCAAAACTTTCTGAAGAAAATTCTTCTACTGTTTTAGCAGCATTTGCAGCTAAGATTTTGCAAGATTCATTATCTGTAAGTAATTCAAATAAAATATTTGCTAATTCTTCATCATTAGAAAATATTCTGCCGTTTATTTTATCTTGAATAATTCCTTCAATACTTTTATCGTTTTTTGCAACAACAGGTATTTGGGCAGCCATTGCTTCTGCAAAGGTAAGTCCCTGTGTTTCAGAGGTTGAAGCACTTACAAAGACATTTCCTAATTGATAAAACAAACCTATTGATTCCCAGGGTTGTTCTCCTGTGAATATAACAGAGTCCTCTAAATTTAAGTTTTTACAAAGCTTCAACAAGTCTTTTTTTATAGGTCCATCTCCAACAATAAGTAGTTTTGCATTTGCTAGTTTAGCAACTAAGCTTGGCATTTGTTTTATGATTATATCGATACTTTTTTCTTTTGCTATTCTACCAACAAATAAAATGACAGGATCAGACTCAGTTATACCATATCTTTTCCTTAGCTCAATAATTTCATCTTTATTAAAGTTTTCTCGTTTAAAGGGTTGGAGATTTATCCCTGTAGGAATGATTTGAATAGGTTTTTTTACACCATAGTTTTCAAGCAAGTCTTTAACCTTATCTGTGGGTGCAATGATAGTATTACATTTGTTACAAAATACCCTGCTAAGGTTTGCAACCATTTTAGGAGTTAATCGATTTAACATTCCTTTAGAAATATAATGTACATATTCTTCATACATTGTATGGTAGGTATGTACCCAAGGAATATTCAATTGTTTTGCCATCATTCTTCCAAATAAGCCAAGGGAAAACTCAGTGTGAGTATGGATTATGTCTAAGTTAATTTTTTTAACTATACTAACGGCTTTAGGAGAATATAATACTCCTACCCTATGAGAAGGCAGAAAAACGAAAGGCATACTTGGCAGCCTGAATACTCTAGGGTAGGCTGTTTTTGCATTGGGATGTGAAACAGTAAAAACAAAGACTTTATGCCCTCTTTTTGCCAACTCTTTTTCGAGAGTCCTTACAGAAGTAACAACTCCATTTATCTGTGGGTAATAAGTGTCGGTAAAAATTCCAATATTCACAAGCTTACACCTCTGTTAATAAATTATTTATATGATTTATTACTTTTTTAAACATTAGATTATCACTTGTTTTTTTATTGACAATCTCTTTTAATTCTATGAGTTTGTTTTTTTGATTAGTCTTTTTATATAAGTCAGCTAGTAGTATATAATTTTTGCTTAAATATGATTCAATGTTAACACCTTTTTCTAATACGAGGATAGCATCATCAATTCTATTTGCTTTATGCAGTGAATCTCCCCATTTAAACAAGTTTTCTAGTAAATTTTGGTAGTTTTGTTCGTATTCGATTATAGTATTTAAGTTTGCAGATCCATATTCTAGTTTTAAATCTGTATTATTAATTCCAGTTAAATTGAGCATTGGTTTATCTAAATATTTAAAAGCATCTTCTTGATATTTAAAAGCTTGCTTTTCGTAGAAAGAGTAACTTTCTAAGTTGTCTTCTTTAAGTAAGGGAAGATTATCTAAAGATACTTTTATATAGTTAAGATTATCCAGAGGTTTTTTTCTTGCAAACATAGCTTTTCTTTCTTTTTCAAAAAACTCATCATTTGCTTTCCGGATTTTTTTATCTGCAAGATTAGCCTTAATATTGTAAAAGATTACAAATATTATAAATACACTAAGAAAAATAGGTAACTTCATTCGACCCTTCCTTTGTTTTTTTGACATTATTAATGAATATATTATATTCTTTTTTTGTTTAAATGAAAAGTAGTTTTATTTGACCATTGTTTACATAAAGAAAAAAATTACACATTATTTAATAACTTTTAAAAAAGTATTAATTATAATTAAATTAATTATAAAGCTGTTTTTTTTATGATATAATAAACAATCGAAACAACATATAAGATTAGAAGTTCTTTAACTATAAGGAAGATAGACAGTTTAACTATTATGATATTTTTTTGTTTGATTAATTAAGGAGAAATTATGTGCAAAATGGATTTGACAGAAGAATTTATAAGGATAAGGGATAATATAATTCAAAATGATTTAGAAAAACTAAATGAAAATCAAAGGCATGCTGTATTAAAGGGAGAAGGTCCTCAAATTGTTATTGCAGGGCCAGGGTCAGGAAAAACTCACGTTATTATGTATAGACTTTTATATTTAATAAAATATGGGCCAGTTTTTAATGCTAATAGAATTCCGCAAGATTTAACAAAAAAAGATTTAGAAATAATTAAGGAGACTCCTAATTCTTCTTACGCTAAGGCTATGTTACATTATTTTGGAATTAAGGCTGAAAATATATTAGTTATTACTTTCACAAAATCAGGAGCCGATGAAATGAAAGCAAGGTTTTTAAGTTTAATAAATAAAAATAATCTTGATTGCGGGAAAGTAACTTTTTCAACTTTTCATTCTATTTTTTTTAGAATCTTAAGAAGTGTATATGGATATTCATTAAAAGAGATTCTTACTGAAGATGAAAAAAGATTGATTATTAGAAGGATAGCTGAAGAATTAAAAATTAGTTACGATGACGAACAAGAATTTATAACTGAATTACAAAATGAAATTGGATTAATAAAAAATGATTTAATTGATTTATCTTATTATAATTCTATGGTATTACCTTCTGAGCAATTTAGAACTTTCTTTTTATTTTATGAAGAGTATAAAAGAAAGAACAATAAAATTGATTTTGATGATATGCTTTATGACTGCTATATATTATTAAAAAGCAATAAAAAAGTTCTTGATTTTTGGAGAAATAAATTTAAATATATTTTAATTGATGAGTTTCAGGATATTAACAAAGTTCAATATGAAGTTATTAAGCTCTTAGCTGCTCCTAATAATAATTTGTTTATTGTAGGAGACGATGACCAAAGTATTTATAGATTTAGAGGGGCAAGACCAGAATTTTTGCTTAATTTCCCTAAAGATTTTAAAGATGCTGGGAAAGTTATTTTAAATATTAATTATCGTTCTACAAAGAAGATAGTTAGTGCAAGTAATCTAGTAATATCAAATAACAAGAAAAGATTTAAAAAAAAGATGGAAAGTATTAATGATGAAGGAGAAGAAATTTTTCTTATACAATCAGAAGATATCGAAAATGAAGCAGTTAACATTGCAGACTGGATAAGTGGTTGTAGGAAAAAATCAATAGATTATAAGGATATAGCTGTTATATTTAGAACCAATCTTCAAGCTAGGGCTTTAGTTGATATAATGCTTGATTTAAATATGCCTTTTTACTTAAGGGATGAAATATCAAATATTTATGAGCATTGGATAGCTAAGGACTTAATTGCTTATATAAAACTATCAATGGATTACTATGATAATGAAAGTGCTGAAAGAATTCTTAATAAACCCAAAAGATATTTAAGTAAAGGTCTTATTTTTGAAGCAAAGAAGGAAAAAGGAACTTTATTAGACAATTTATATTACCTTCCAAGCATGAAAAGATGGCAGCTCGAAAAATTGGAAGAACTTAATTATAATTTATCTCGTCTTAAGAAAAAAAGACCTGCTGAAGCTATTACTTATATAAGAAAAGATATTGGTTACAATGATTATATTTTGGAATATGCCCAGTATAGAAATATCGGAGTAAGAGGTTTAAAAGAAGTATTAGATGAAATTCAAGAAGCTGCAAAAAGTTTTAATAATTATAAGGATTGGTTAAACCATATAGAAAATGTAGGAGAAGAAATAAACAAAGGCAAACATAAAAAAGGGGCAGCAAAAGAAGGAATTACACTTACTACAATGCATGGTGCAAAGGGATTGGAATATGAGGCTGTTTGTATAGCTGGTGCTGTAGAAGGAATTATTCCGCATTACAAAAGTACTAGTATTGGAGAATTAGAAGAAGAAAGAAGGTTATTTTATGTTGGAATGACAAGGGCAAAAAGATATTTAGCAATTTCTACAGTAAGAAAACGTTATGAAGAAGAAACAAAAGCCTCAAGATTTATTGATGAAATGATTTTTAGACCTTCACTAAATCAATTCCAAAAAGATACTGTTATAATCCATCAAAAGTTTGGTAAAGGCAAAATAACTAACCTACAAGGAAGTATTGCAGAAGTTAAGTTTAATAATGATTTCTTTAAAAGAAAAATTAATTTAGAAATTTGTATAGAAAAAAACATAATTAGTATAGAAAACTTTAAGAGTCTTTGAGGAGGGAATGTATTATGTACGGGCAAAAATGGAGAGGGCGACAAAAAAAGATTGGTGTTGTTCTTGTTACTATATTGATTTTTTCTATTGTTTTAGGCTCAGTTATTCCTTTTATAGTATATGGAGATGAAAAAGATAAGATTACAATAAAAGCAGAAGTGGGCTTTAGTAGTAAATATAAAATTGGAGGAACAACCCCTGTTGTTTTAGAAATAACTAACGAAGGAGAAGAGTTTAATGGAGAAATTCAAATCAATGTTTTAGTTGCTAATTATAGTAATGTAAAAGAATATGTTACATATGAGATACCTATCAATCTTCCCAAGGGAACTACAAAAAAAGTTACTATGAACATTAATCCTTTGACTTTACAAAAATATTTTTACGTGACTCTAGTATCAAATTCAAAAGAAGTTGCAAAAAAGATAATATATGCAACCCCTTTTGAACCTGAAAGAGGCTTTATTGGTGTTTTATCTGATGATATTGAAAGTTTGAATTACTTAAAGAACATAAAAATTGATATAGAAAAGACACAAGTTGTTGGAAATAGATTAGTAGAATTAAATACAGATAATTTTCCAAGTGATATTAGTATATTTGATAGTTTTGATCTAATAATTATTAATGATTTTGATACATCTAAATTAAATGATAATCAAAAAGAATCGTTAAAAGAATGGGTTTTAGAAGGTGGAGTTCTTGTTCTTGGCACAGGGGTTAATTCATCAAAGGTATTAAAAGGTTTTTATAATGAATTTATTAATATTAAAGATAAGGGAATTATTAGTATTAATGATTTTTCGCAGATGGAAAGCATTACGGGAAAAATTTTTGAAACTGAATCAATGGATATTGTTGATTTTGAGATTGAAAATGGGAAAGGTATATTGTTTTCAGATGATATTGCTATTAGTTCTTTAGTAAATAAAAATGAGGGTAGTATTATTATTCACCATTTTGATTTAGGATTAAATCCTATGGCAGACTGGCAGGGAAACTCTTCTTTGCTTACGGAATTGTATATGAATAATGTCCCTGATCTTGTAGAAGTTCTTATGACAAATAGTTATAGAAATTACGATTATCGTTTAAATAATTACGCATTAAGATTATTTCCAAGGCCTTCCCAAAGCTTATTGTTTATCTTAGTGGCACTTGTTATTATTATTTACATTGTAGCTTCAGGACCTATTCTTTACTTGATATTAAAATATAAGGATAAAAGGGAATATGGCTGGTTTATAATACCTTTAATTGCAATAGTATTTTCATCAATTATTTATTTAATGAGTAGTAGTTCTAGTATACGTAATCCTGTAGCTAGCAGTATTGGATTTGTTTCTTTAGAAGAAGGAGAAAACAGTGGTTTTATGGAAGTATCTTTAGCTGTATTTACTCCTAAAAGTGGCGAAAATAGAGTTGAGATATTAAAGGACATAAGCCCTAAATTAAGTAATTATGATTACTATTATTATTATGATAATTATCATAATACACTTAATGAAAGAGTTAAAGTTAAGATAAATATGGGGGAAAAAAATAAATTTACATTTTATAATAGTCAAAGTTGGGAAATGAATAATATTTCCGGTAAAACTATTTATAATACATCAGGTCCCCTTAATTCTTCTATTACTCTAAAAGATAATAAATTAGTTGGAACTATTGAAAACAATCTTGGTTTTGATCTTGAAAGCTGTATTCTTGTCGTTGGGAAAAATTATTATTACATTGATAGAATTAAAAACAATGAAACTATTGATATTGAAAAAGAGCTTGCTAGCAGTTTTAAAAGTAGATATGAAATTTTTGATGATATATTTGGAAAAAGCTATGATAAAAAGGATATGGAAGAAAAGTGGGGAAAAGATATAAAAGCTGAAGATTTACAAAGAATTATACAAAGAAGAAATATTTATGAGGGCTATCTTGATACTATGTATAATTCTATGTCATATTCTGTGAACAACAATACTCAAGCTTCTTTTGGTGATAATTATATTGTTCTTTATGGCTTTAATGAAGAAGAGTTTTTAGAAGGTGTAAAGATTAATGATAAATTAGTAGAACATTATAAACAGAATTTATTTATTATACCTTTAAAATTAGACTACGAAAATACTAATTATTTTGAAATCCCATATGGTTTTTTAAGACCCAATATCGTAAGTAATGCAGGTTATTATTTTGATTCCTATGATGATTCAATATGGATTCATAATAGTGGAGATTTAGACTTTAATTATATTCTACCTAAAGATATTAATATTTTAGAGTTTCAAATACAATTTACAAAGATTAATAGTATTGAAGAGGCATTAATATATAATAATGCAAAAGGAGAGTGGGAAGAATTAAGTCCTTTGGCTTATTCTCATAATACTAATGATTATTTAAATGATGAAGGAACAATGAAAATAAGATTTAAAATTACAATAGATAATGGTCAGGATGCCGGCATCCAAATCCCATATTTACGTTTGAAAGGAGATAAATAATATGCTGGAAATAAAGAATTTAGTAAAAAGATATGGCAAGTTTACTGCTGTTAATAATTTATCCCTTTCTATTAATGAAGGAGAGATATTTGGCTTTGTAGGACCTAATGGAGCTGGCAAAACAACAACAATGAAGATTGTGGCTGGCTTATTAAAAACAAGTTCTGGAAAGGTATTTATAAATGGTATTGATGCAACTGCACATCCTTCTAAACTTCGCGAAAAGATAGGATATATGCCAGATTTCTTTGGAGTTTATGACAACTTAAAAGTTGATGAATATATGGACTTTTATGCAGGCATGTATAAAATACCTTATAAAGAAAGACCTACAATAATAAATAATTTGTTGGAGCTTGTTGATTTGTCTTATAAGAAAGATGCTTATGTAGATAGTCTGTCAAGAGGAATGAAGCAAAGATTATGCCTTGCCCGAAGTTTGATTCATAATCCCGATATTCTTATTTTGGATGAGCCAGCTTCAGGCTTAGATCCAAGAGCAAGGGTAGAGATGAAAGAAGTATTAAAACAGCTAAAAAACTTAGGAAAAACAATAATCATCAGCTCTCATATTCTTCCTGAATTAGCAGAGCTGTGTACAGTTATTGGAATTATTGAAAATGGGCAGATAGTTGCTCACGGTTCTGTTAACCAAATTATGCAGAAGCTGACCCAAAAAAGAGTGATAAAAATAAGATTATTAGACAAAATGGAAGAACTAATAACAATCCTTAAAGAACAGCCAGATATTCATGATATCTTTGAAAAAACTGATGAAGTTGAATTTGATTTTGAAGGAGACGACAATAGACTTGCACTTCTTCTAAAACAAATAATGGGAAAAGAAATACCTATCGTTTCCTTCTATGAAAAAGAAGGTAATTTAGAAGATATCTTTATGAAAATAACTAAAGGAGGGGAGTAATATGATGATAAATCCCGTACTTCGTCTTGAGTTAAAAACAAAACTTAGAACTTGGAAAGCTCCTGTTTTATTATTAGTTTATCTAACTATACTAGCAGGTTTTGGTTCATTAATCTTATTAGCAACGTTATATCGTTCATATGATAATTCGTTTGACCCCCAAGATGTATTAACAGTATATGCACTTCTAGCGGGATGTCAGATGGGACTAATTATATTATTGATACCTGCATTAACTGCAGGAACCATAAGTGGAGAAAGAGAAAGACAAACTCTAGATCTCTTGCTAATTACAAGGGTTTCTTCTTTTTCAATTATTATGGGGAAACTTATAGCTTCTATTAGTCAAATTATGTTATTAATATTTGCTTCTATCCCTATTTTTAGTGTAATATTTATTTTTGGAGGAGTATCTTTAATCAACATTTTGTTGTTGTTTTTATATTATGCCGTAATATCAATTATGCTAGGTAGTATAGGAATATTTTGTTCTACTTATTTTAAGAAGACTACTGTTGCGACAGTTGTTAGCTATTTGTTTATTTTGATTTTTTCTATAGGAACTCTTGTTGTATATTTTATCATGCAAGAGTATTCTTATATGACAGGACAAAATGGATTGACATATTTACAATCCATAATTCTTGTTGGTGGAAATCCCTTTCTAGGCTTTATTTCTATTATTCAAAATCAGGTAGGTGCTGATATAATAAATTATTTGCTTAATGTTTATAACAATCCCAACAATGTTAAAATTGAATTATGGCAGTTTAATTTAGTATTTAATTCTGTAGTTAGTATTATTATGATTTTATTAAGTGTCATTAGAATTCGTCCTTTAGCAGGAAAGAATAGGTGATGAATTTGAAAGAGTTATATAAGGCTCTTAAACCTTTAAAAAGTAAAATTATCCTTGAAAAGTGGATTAATTTCATATTGATAAGTGTAATAATTGCCTTTGGATTAACTATCGGGCTTATACTATTATCAAAATTTACCTTGATTTCTAATATTTTTATAAAAGTTACTAGTATTTTTATAGCTTCTTTGCTTATAGCTTCCTTTATCCTTGTCTTAAGATTACCTAATATGAAAAACCTGGTTGATAAGGGTGATTCATTGGGCTATAAAGAACGCTTTTTAACTGCTTTTGAAATTCTTAATGATAAGGATAAAAATTTAAATTCCTTCGAAAAATTAGTAGTTGAAGATGCAATTAATAAGGCTAAAAAAGCAGACTTTAAGAAGGAATATATTATATATTTTCCTAAGGAAAAAGTTAAGATTATAGGGATAATGCTGATTGGGACAATGATTGTAGGTTTTGCTCCTAGTCCCCTAAAGGAAAAGTTAGATTATCAGATTCAGTTAAGAGAAAATATTGAAGAAGAAATAAAGGAAATTGAGAAGGTACAAAAGGAAACTCAAGATAATAAAGAATTGACAGAGGAACAAGTAAAGAAAATAAAGAAAGAATTAGAAGAATTAAAGAAAAACTTAAAAAAATCAAAAAATGAAGGAGATATTTTAAGAGCCCGTCAGAAAACACAGCAGGAGCTTAAAAAGATATCTAAAGATTCAGTTCAAAGAGATTTAAAAAAGGTTGGGGAAAGCTTATCTCAACATGAGATAACAAGAGAATTAGGAGACCAATTACAAAAAGGAGATTTATCAGAAATAAAAAGAAGTCTTGATGCTTTAAATAAAGAACTTGAAAATATGGATGAGGATCAATTAAATGAACTTGCTAATGCTTTTAAAGAAGCTGCCTTGGCACTTGAAGAAGATTCTCAGCTTAGGGATAGCCTTATGAGTTATCAAGAGGCGATAACTAGTGGAAATCTGACAGAATTGCAAGGAAGTTATAAGCAACTGTCAGAACAATTAGACAATCTAGCATCTCAAAACAAAGAGTTAAGAGAAGCTATAGAGCAAATAAATAGGCTAATGAATGAAGAGGCTAAAAAAGAAGCTGCTAAAGGTCAGGAACAATCTGACAATCAAGGCCAAGGCCAAGGTCAAGGCCAGGGAGAGGGCCAAGGTCAGGGAGAGGGTCAAGGTCAAGGTCAGGGCGAAGGTCAAGGACAAGGACAAGGAGGAGGCCAAGGTCAAGGTCAGGGCGGTGGTCAAGGACGTGGCAGAGGTCATATAGAAAATGAAAATATTTATTCTAGACAACTAGCAGATAAGGCAGAGTATGAAGCTCAAGTAGAAGGAGAAAAAAATCAAGGGGGACATATTCATCAACAGGATGAAAAAACCATTGGTAGCAAAGGAGAGTCTATTCCTTATCAAGAGGTGTTTCAAGAGTACAAGAAAGAAGCAATTAGTTTTTTAGAAGATGATAATATTCCTTATGGAATAAAAAACTTAATCGAAGAATACTTTACATCTTTAGAATAAAAATATCAAAGCAGAAAACTGTCAAGATTTATGATATTCTGGCAGTTTTTATGCTTGTTTTCTCGACTAAGACTTCATAGTTTTGATAGAACAATTATAATATGTAGTATTGAGGTGTACTTATGAATTTTTACAATCCTTGGGGTTTTTTAGGTCTTGTCTCAATTCCTGTAATAATATTAATGTACATATTAAAGCAAAAGTACGAAGAAAAAAAAGTTCCAAGCCTTTTTTTATGGGAAAAAGCTTTGAGTTATTCTGAGGCTTATAAGCCTTGGCAAAAGCTTAGAAAAAATATTTTGCTATTCCTTCAATTAATTATTGCTTTCTTGTTGGTTTTAATCCTTGCAAATCCATATATTGCAGGAGGAATGAGTAAATCGGGAAGTTATATTATTGTACTTGACCAATCAATAACTATGCAGGCTAAGGATGAAAGCCCCAATAGGTTTGAAGAAGCCAAGAATAAAATCTATCAGATGATTAATAGTCTGGAACCTTCTGCTAAAATATCTGTTGTAGTTATGGGAAAAGAGCCTTATATTTTAGTCAATCAATCTACGGACAATAATGCAGTTATAAAAAGGATTGAGGATGTAAAACTGTTAAATAGCGGTATTGATTTAGAAAATACTGAGTCATTGGTTAAGGCTATTTATGAAAACGTTAAAAGTAATATATATATATTTTCTGATAAAGAAATAAAATTTACAGATTTAAATTCTAATTTAATAAAAATAGGAAAAAACTATGAAAATTGTGGTATTACTTTGTTATCACATTCAAAAGAGGAAAAGCAAATTGCAGCTTTAGTTAGAGTAAAAAATTTTGGGACACAAATGAATGATTTTACAGTTTCTTTATATGGTGATGAAAAACTAATAGATATAAAAAGGGTCCAATTGCAGGCCAACGAAGAGAAAAATGTATTTTTTACTGGAATATCAAGAGAAGTTAATATTTTAAAAGCACAAATAGATGTAGAGGATATTTTAGAAGTTGACAATACTATGTATGATGTAGTTTATGAAGATGCAAAGGAAAAGGTATTATTGTTAACTAATCAAAATGTTTTTCTAGAGCAAATACTTTCTCTATTACCCCAAGTGGAATTATACAAAGGAGATTTGGACAATATTGAAAACCTTCAAGGTTATTATCTTTATATATTTGACGGACTTATTCCTGATTCAATTCCTGAAGATGGACATATATTAGTATTTAATCCTCCTGTTTCTAATCCTTTAATAAATGTTGAAAATGATATCGAAGTAACATCTATTTATTCTTCAGGAGGAGCATTATTGGAGTTTATTGACCAGATTAAGTTTGATATAGCAGTGACTAAGAAAATGTCAACTCCTTCATGGGGACAGGTAGTTTTAAACTCTGAAGAAACGCCTTTAATCATTGCTGGCGAACGAGGAGAACAGAAGGTTATTGTTTGTGGCTTTGATTTGCATCAAACAGACCTTCCTTTAAGAACAGAATTTCCTATCTTTATTTATAATACAATTAAATGGTTTATACCTGAAAAGATTCATAATTTAGAAAAGGTTGCTGCCGGCGATACAATTGAATTTCAAATATCACCAGAATCAAAAGAAGTTAGCATTGTTAAGCCCGGAGGGGAATTTGAAAAGCTGGCACCTCCTTTTCCAGTTCAACCTTATAATAATACCAATGAAATAGGAATATATACATTGAGACAAAAAGGTGAAAAAATTGACAGTTTTCATTACTTTGCAGTTAACCCAGTGGTTGAATGGGATTTTAATAGTAATAATACAGTAGATAATGAAGAAAACATTGAAGAAATCTCACAAGCTAATGATCTTATGATAGAAACAAATAAAAACCTTAAAAATATCTTTTTAATGATTCTTTTATTATTTATTGCGGTAGAATGGTGGGTGTTTGTTCGTGGTAATTAATTTTATAAATATTGGTTATTTACTTTTAATTCCCCTTTTTGTTATATTTTTATTTTTTACAGCTAAAAAATTAACTTTATCTAGTTATAAGAAGTCTTTTCTTTTGTTTTTAAGGACATTGATAGTCATACTTTTGGTTTTTTCTTTGGCAGGCTTGCAAGTTAAAAAAACTATAGATAAGACTACTACTATATTTGCGATAGATTTATCGGATAGTTCCAAGTCCTCTATAAATGAGGTGGAGGATTTTATAAGAAAATCTATAGATTTTAAAGATAATAAAGATGAAATAGCCATAGTAGCTTTTGGAGCTAATGCCACAGTTGAAATCAGCCCAAGTACAGAGCCTGTTTTTACAGGCTTTTCTTCTATAGTCAATAGCAATTCTACAAACATTTCGGAGGGACTTAAATTAGCATCTACCTTAATTCCTGAAGAGTCAAAAAAGCGTATTGTACTTATTACTGACGGAAAAGAAAATATTGGTGATGCAATGAGTCAAGCAAAATTACTTGCTGGACAGGGTATAAAGATAGATGTTCTTCCTTTGATAAATCAAATTGAAGAAGAGGTTCAATTGACAGAACTTAATCTTCCAAAGTATTTAAATAAAAATCAAAAGTTTACTATTCAAGCAAACATAGATAGTTTAATAGATACAAAGGGTATTTTAAAAATTTACAATGGAAATAATTTGGTTGAAAGCACGGAAGTTCAAATAAGAAAGGGAAAAAACCGATATGTATTTTCTGATATTGCTAGTGAAGGTGGAGGAAGAATATATAAGGCGGAAATAGAGCCTTTAGTGGATACTATTTCTGAAAATAATGTTGCCTATGGCTACTCTTATGTGGAAGATATACCTCATGTTCTATTAGTAGAGCAAGATAACAGCGGTGCAGAAATAATGGAAATATTGAAGAATTCTAAACTTAAGATAGATAGGCTAGATCCTAATACGGTTCCCTTAAAAGCAGATTTACTTTCTCAATATGATGCAGTTATTATAGCAAATATTTCTGCTGATGACTTAGATGAAAGGTTTTTAAATAATTTAGAGTATTATGTAAAGCATGCAGGAGGAGGTTTAATTGTTTCAGGTGGAGAAAACTCTTATGCCTTGGGTAATTATTTTGATACTCCCTTAGAAACTGTTCTTCCTGTAGATATGGAATTAAAGGATAAGAGTAATATTCCAGACATGGGACTTATGCTTGTAACAGACAGGTCAGGAAGTATGTCAGAAGCTCCTTATGGCGTTTCAAAACTTGCATTGGCTAAGGAAGCTGCTATTCGTTCTACGGAAGTTTTGAATGTTTTTGATAAAATAGGCGTGATAGCTTTTGATGACAAGCCCATAATAATTGTTGAAATGCAAGAGGTTGAAGGTAATTTAGAAAAGATACAAGAAAGTATTTCTGGGATAACAGAAGGTGGTGGTACAAGCATAATTCCTGCTCTTAATAAAGCTTATGAAATTCTTAGTAATGCCGATACCAAGCTAAAGCATATTATTTTACTTACTGACGGTCAAGCTGAAAGATCTGGCTATGATAGTCTTATTAGTCAAATGAATGAGCAAGGCATTACCTTATCAACAGTAGCAGTAGGTCGTCACTCTGATACAAATCTATTAGAAAGATTAGCAAATCAAGGTGGGGGAAGGTATTATTATACTGATGAGTTTTCAGATTTGCCAAAGATTTTTATGAAAGAAACAATGATGGCTGGAAAAACCTATGTAAATAATGAAACATTTTATCCAAAATTAACAAGACTATCTCCTATCGTCGAAGGAATAGAAACTCTTCCACCCTTACATGGTTATGTTGCAACAACTCCTAAAAATCGTGCGGAAGTTATATTTAGCAGTGATAAAGATGATCCAATTTTAGCAGTGTGGAGATATGGTTTAGGAAGAACTGCTGCTTGGACTTCAGATTTGCACAATCAATGGAGTTTAGACTGGCTTTTTTCTTCAGAAGGGCAAGAAGTATTTAGAAATACAGTATCTTGGGTAATTAGAAAGCCCATGAGTGATAATGTAATGGTTGAAGGAATGGTAGAAGGGGAAAATATAAGAGTAAAAGCAAGGATCCCTAATATGGAATCAGAAGCCGAAATTAAAGTAAATGTTATAGCTCCTGATATGACAGAACATGAAATATATTTAAATGCTTCTGCACCAGGAGAGTATACAGGTCTTTTCCCAGGAAATAATTTAGGAGCATATATTTTAAACATTCAAGTGAACAATAATGGAGAAGAAGAAAGCATAAATACTGGAATAAATGTTTCTTATTCTTCAGAATATGATATTAATAAAATTACTCAAGATACTGGACTATTAAATAGAATTGCTCAAATATCAGAGGGCAGACTTTTAACTGAACCTAAGGAGGTTTTTGAAGAAATAGAATCATCTGTCTATGGTGAAAGGGATATTGATGAATTTTTATTCTTCCTTGCACTTTTATTAATTGTTTTTGATATAGCATTTAGGAGGATAGGAGTTCTTAATAATAAGATCGAAGAATTAATTATTTTATCAATTAGCTTCTTTAAAAAGAAAAATGTTGAAAAAGTTATAATTAATAAAAAGAAAAATGAAAAATTAGAGAAAAAGATTCAACCGCAAGAAAAGAAATCAAAAAATAAAATTAAGAAAGAGAAAAAAGAAGTTAAAGAAATCGAAACTACTACATCAACATTACTAGCCCATAAAAGAAAAATGACAGGGAATAAAAAATAACAAACTAATACAATTATTTATCGTATATATTATATAATTGGGAAAATCCTCTAAGATATTTTAACAATCAAAGGAGAATGATGTATGGTTGAAGAAAAAATGAAGATTTTAAAAATGTTAGAAGAGGGAAAGATTACAGCGGATGAAGCAGTAAATTTATTAAATTCATTAGATGGTAAAATTACTAATAAGAATAAGACGCATGAAAGCAGGGATAATCAACAACAAAAGAAAACAGAGTCTTATTCCATGGATATTGATAAAAAAATTGAAGCTTTGTCAAAAGATTTAGCACCTAAAATTGAAAAGGCTGCTAAAACGGTTATAGATAAGGCTAATTCTTTTGCAGACAAAATATCAAAATCTTTATCATCTTCTACCAGTAGTTCGCAAAAAAAGGTATTAAATTTTGAAATGTATGTAGTTAAGGGGGATAATAGCCAATTAAGATTAAAATGTAAGAATGGCAAGATTCATATTAAGGGCTATAATGGCGATAAAATTACTGCAAAGATAGGATATAATAATAACGAAAATTCCAGGATAGAATTACTTAGAGTGGACAATACCTATTATTTAAATTATGATGAGGCTTATTTTACTAATGTTGCTATAGAAGCATTTGTTCCAGAGTTTTTATTTAGTAAAATATATTTAGAAACTACTAACAGCAGTGTATTCGTTGATGGTTTAACTGGGGATGAAATAGACATAGCAGTAAATAATGGGCCTATTGAACTCAAAAATATTTCAGCTAAAAATGTTAAATTGGAAACAACAAATGGAAATATTCATTTAGAAAACATAACAGGTAGATTGCTTCATGCAGAAAGCTCTAATGGATTTATTGATATTAAATTAAGCGATGTTACAAATATGAATTTAATAACTTCCAATGGGGAGATTATTATTGACTCATCTATTAGAGAACTTAAAGAATCTAACACATATGAATGGAAGGCTGAAACTTCTAATGCAACCATAAAAGTCAATACTCTAAAAGGATTTGATATTGCTTACGATATAAAAGCTTTGACATCTCTAAATGAAATTCAAATAAATATGGCAAATATAGATTTTATTGAAAATGAGAAAAGTTATATAAAGGCAATAACAAACAATTATCATACTGCATTAAAAAAAGTTAATATTAATTTGGAGACTTCAAATGCTCCTATTACATTATTTTAGAAAACTCCCTATGGGAGTTTTTTAAAATAGAGATTATTGTAAAACACCCAAAAATATTATATAATAAATTAAGATAATTTTTACTTAATTCATAATAAGACGTAGCCTTTTTTCTTATTTATAAGTGATTTGAAACATCTTAATACCAATTATTGTTGTGTAAAATGTATATTTCATCGGAGTGAGAGATATGTCAAGCTTAGACGATAAATTATATGAAAAGAGTGTAGAATGTCCTGTATGTGGTAATCAATTTAAAGTTCTTGCGGTAAAGAGAAAAGCTTATATAGTAGAAAGCAGAGATACCGACTTTTGTGTTACTTACAAAGATATTAATCCTTTGTTCTATGATGTCTGGATTTGTCAATTATGTGGATATGCAGCTCAAAAGAGTACTTTTTCTAAAATTACATATAAAAGGTCTGAATTAATTAAAAAACATATAACTCCAAGATGGGTTGCTAAGGAAAGTCCTTCTGTTATAGAAAGTGAAGCAGCTGTTAATAGATACAAGCTGGCTTTAATAAATGCACAAATAAGCAAGGCAAAGTCTAGTGAAGTTGCTGGCATATGTTTGAAAATTGCATGGTTATATAGATTTATGGGTAAAGAAGAGGATGAATTACATTTTCTTAAGCATTCATTAGATAAATATTTAGAAGCTTTTTCAAGTGAAAGATTTCCGCTAGAAAATATGGACGAGGCAACAGTGATGTATTTAATTGCAGAGCTTCACAGAAGAGTTGGTAATCTTGAAGAGTCCGCTAGATGGCTTAATAAAGTAATAAGCCTTAAAGGAATACCCGATAGGATATCAAAGTTAGCAAGAGAACAATGGCAATCATTAAGAGAAACTTTAAAAGAAGAAAAAGCTGCAAATATGATATAAAAAATTTTATGTCTTTTATTTAAAATAATTATAATATAATGTAATGTTAATAAACTTGCATTTGGAGAGGACATAACATAAAATGAAAGTAGGAAAAATTCCCCCTAATATATTAAAAGATTATGTATTTCACAATTTAAAAAAAGATAAAAAAGAAATTATCAAAGGCCCTGGAATTGGAGAAGATAGTGCTGCTATACAATTAGAAAAAGATGAGGTTTTTCTTGTTTCTACGGATCCAATAACAGGAGCTGATAAAGATATGGGCTATTTGGCAGTTCATGTTTCATGTAACGATATTGCTTCTTGTGGAGGAGAGCCTATTGGAGTATTGTTGACCATATTACTTCCTGAAGGTTCAACTAAAGAAGATTTACTAAGTATAATGGATGATGCTAATAAGGCTTCAAATGAAATAAATGTTGAAATAATTGGAGGTCATACTGAAATTACTAATGCAGTTAACAGGCCAGTAATATCTGCAACAGCAATTGGCAAAGTAGAAAAAGACAAGTTAGTTCTAACTGAGAATGCAAAAATTGGACAAGATTTAATTATGACTAAATGGGCTGGTTTGGAAGGAACAACTATAATTGCAAAAGATTGCAGAGAAGAATTAGCTAAAGTGTTTTCTGAAGATTTTTTAAATAATGCACAAGACTTTACTAACTTTTTATCTGTAGTTCCTGAAGGAAGAATTGGAGCAGATTTTGGAGCAACTTCTATGCATGATGCAACAGAAGGAGGAGTGCTGGGAGCTATTTGGGAAATAGCTGAATCCTCAGGTGTAGGAGTCGAAGTTTACTTAGATAAAATACCCGTTAGAAAAGAGACAATAGATATTTGTAATTATTATAATATTTCTCCCTATAAACTCATATCTAGCGGTTGTATGATTATAGCATCATATGATGGAAGCAATCTTGTTGAAAAGCTTAGGACTAATGGTATAGAAGCAAATATCATAGGAAAAATAACAAAAAAAGACAGAGTTTGCATTCAAAACAAAAGAATAACACCCTTAAGACAACCTGATGTAGATGAATTATATAAAGTGATAAAATAAGCCTACACGGAAAATGGGGGAGGACTTATGAGTTTAAAAGAAAGGAAGCGAATAGAAAATATATTAATCCGTTTTAGATTAGTCGCTTTCTTATTTGTGTTTTTTTTGGTACCTTTAAACATTAGTATGAGCAGGCAAATGGAAGCACAATTATTAAATAGAATGTTTATTTTTATAACATACTATTTAATTTCTGTAGGCATTGGTTTTATTTTAATTAAACATCTAAATGATGATAAATGGTTTGATTTAGCAATCATAATATCTACTATATTTGATTTAATTGCAATTCCATGGGCTGCAACAATAATTTTAAGGGTTTGTGAAATACCAATTGAAATGGTTTATATTATTATACAGATTACTATGTTGGTTAGGTATCGTACTAGCTTATATTCTGTACTAGCAAATGCCATCATCTTAGCCAATATATGGTTATATGAACTAACTATTGGTTATAATTATTACTGGCGTTTTTGGGACATAAGAGGTATCTTTTGGACCATTGTTTTTGTTTTTAACCTTTCTATTTTATGGAAGGTTCTTAAAAAATATGATGAGTTATTAGAACAAAAAGAATTAGAAAACATTACCATACAAGATTCTAAAAGGAGTATTGATAACCTAATTCACATCAACAAAATAAGTGCATCATTGAATGAATGTCTTTCTCAAAATGAAATTATTAAAATACTCCTAAAAAATGTTTCTAAAATGTCTAATAGTGATGATTGTGCTGTTTTACTTTACTCTAAAAAGGCTTCTGACGGATATTTATATAATTATAAAAGATTTAAAGAAGCAGGAAATAAAAGAGATCTCATAAGATATGAAACCGTTGAGATAGGTAATGAAATCAAAAAAATTAAGAGCATGAAAGATTATAAACACGTTATCGGTGCTCATCAACCTTTTTATATGGCAGATTTAGTTAATATTTATCATATGGAGACTGTTGTTTTAAATCCAGAAAAGAAATGGTTATATATGTTTAAGATAATGTGTAGCTTGAAAGAAGGAGGTTTCTTGCTTATTTCTACAGATACTCAATTTCGTTCTGAAACAGGGCAACTGATTTCCTTATTAGTTGGACAAGCTGGAACATCATTATCTACTGCAGTTTTATATAATTCGGTTTATAAGAAAGCAAATACAGATCCTTTAACTGGTGCAAAAACAAGAAGATACTTAAAAACTTTTCTTAAAAAAGAAATTGATAGATCTCAAAGACATGGAAAACATTTTTGTATATTATTTTTTGATATTGATAATTTTAAATCATTTAATGATACATATGGGCATAATATAGGTGATGAAGTCCTTAAATTAATTTATAAGATTACTAAAATGACCATACGCAAAATTGATCTAGTATCTAGATATGGGGGAGAAGAATTTGTTGTTGTTCTCCCAGAGACAGAGTTTTGTAATGCATACATTACAGCAGAAAGAATAAGGAGAAATATTGAAAAATGCCCTATCAAAGACTTGCTTGATGTAGATAGAAATGTAACTGTAAGTATAGGTATAGCAGAATATGGTGTGGATGGTTTTTCTGATGAAGAACTGATTAATAAAGCCGATTGGGGAATGTACCAAGCTAAGTCTAAAGGTAAAAACAGAGTTTGTTTCTTTAGAGATTACAAAGTAGAATATGAACAATCTATAGAAGAACAGGCTTATACTGAACAGGAGGATAATAATGAGGCGTAAAATTTTAGAATTACTAGAAAAGAACAGTAGATTAGCAACAAAAGATATTGCTATCATGTTGGATATGTCAAAAGAAGAAGTTGAAAAAGAAATTGAGCAAATGGAAAAAGAACAAGTTATTTGCGGTTATAATACATTAATAAATTGGGAAAAAACTGATAAGGATTTAGTTACAGCATTAATTGAAGTAAAAGTAACTCCTCAAAGAGGAGAGGGTTTTGATAAAATAGCTGAAAGGATTTATCGTTTTAACGAAGTAAAAGCTGTTTATTTGATGTCAGGAGGCTTTGATTTAACTGTTATCATCGAAGGTAAAACCATGAAAGAGGTAGCTTTGTTTGTTGCACAAAAATTGTCTACCCTTGAATCAGTGTTAAGTACTAGTACACATTTTGTACTTAAAAAATATAAAGATCATGGGATTCCTTTCGAAGAATTTAAGAAAGATGAAAGGATGGTAGTTTCCCCATGAAAAAAGAAATGATTGCATCTAAGGTAAGAGGGATACCGCCTTCTGGGATACGTAAATTTTTTGACATAGCTAGTCAGATGAATGATGTTATTTCCTTAGGGGTGGGGGAACCTGATTTTGATACACCTTGGCATATTCGAGAAGAAGGTATATATACCTTAGAAAAAGGAAAAACTGTTTACACATCAAATTCTGGTCTTTTGGAATTAAGGCAGGAAATTAGTACATATTTATCAAGAAGATTTGATATATCATATAATCCCCAAGATCAAATATTGGTTACTGTTGGGGGAAGTGAAGCAATTGATTTAGCATTAAGGGCTGTATTAAATCCAGGAGATGAGGTATTAATTCCAGAACCTTGTTTTGTTTCTTATAAACCTTGTACGATTTTAGCAGGTGGAGCACCTGTTACTATTACTACAAAAGCAGAAAATGATTTTCGTTTGACTCCAGAGGAATTAGAAAGAGCTATTACTGATAAGACGAAAGTTCTTATTCTTCCTTATCCTAATAACCCAACGGGGGGGATTATGGAAAAAGAAGATTTAGAAAAAATTGCAGATGTAATAAGAGGTAAGGATATATTAGTTCTTTCAGATGAAATATATGCTGAATTGACTTATGGTAGAAATCATATTTCTATTGCTTCCTTGCCTGGCATGTACGATACTACAGTAGTTATTAATGGATTTTCAAAGGCTTATTCCATGACAGGATGGAGAATGGGATATGCAGCAGGTCCTAAAGAATTAATAGCTGCAATGACAAAGATTCATCAATATGCAATTATGTGTGCCCCTACTACGAGTCAATATGCTGGTATTGAAGCCTTAAAAAATGGTGACGATGCTGTTGCAGAAATGAGAGAAGCTTTTGATAGTAGGAGAAAATTTATTGTTAATGGTTTTAGAAACATTGGTATGGACTGTTTTGAGCCTTTAGGAGCATTTTATGTATTCCCTTCTATTAAAAAGTCTGGTCTAACTTCAGAGGAGTTTTGTAGTAAGCTTCTATATGAAGAAAAGGTTGCGGTTGTACCAGGGACGGCATTTGGTGACTGCGGGGAAGGCTTTATAAGATGTTCTTATGCTTATTCTATTGATAATATTAAAGAAGCTCTAAAAAGAATTGGAAAATTTATGGAGCAATTTCAATAATAAATAAAAAGACGGTATTTTAATTTTATTAATAAAATCAAAATACCGTCTATTATTAATGCTCTTTGCTTTCTTTGCAGTTAGGACAAACACCGTAGAAATATATTTTTTCATCTAAAATATCAAAATCAGAATTTTTTTCGACTCTTTCTCTAATATCATTTAAATAAATTGAATCCATATCTACAACTTTACAACAAGATACGCAAATTAAATGAGGATGGGAGTGTGTTCTAGCATCATATCTAAAGCAATCTTCCCCTACATTTAATTCTTGAATAAGACTTGCTTTTTTTAATGCATCTAAAGTTTTATATACTGTTGCTAAACTCATAGTCGGATGCGTGGTTTCCAAAGCCTTATAAATGGTTTCTGCACTAGGATGTTCTACAGTATTACTAAGCATTTGAAAAATAGCTAATCTTTGTGGTGTAACTTTGAGGTTCTTTTCTTTTAGCTGTTGCGCAAGTTCTTTCATAGGAATAACCACCTTACTGATAATAATTTTTATATAATAATAATAATAGAATTTTAACTATTCGTCAAGTTACAAATCTAAGGGCAATATTTAAGGATTGGCATAGTAAATAATTCTCGATTTTTGTATAATCCATTGTATTTAATAATTTAATATGCTAAAATATAAGGGTACGTTTCTTTAGGTTTTATTTTATTTTTTATAAATAAAGGTGGGGTTGTATGTCGATAAATGTAGACCTTATTAATCCTTTTGTTCAAGGAACACAAACAATTTTAAGGGATGTATGCAAAGAAGTACCCAAACTAGGAAAAGTTTACTTAAAAAAATCACCTTATGCTAGTGGTTCAATTGTTGTTATCATAGGTCTTACAGGAGATATTAAGGGACAAGTTATTTTTAGTTTAGATAAACAAGCTGCTTGCTCTATATCTTCAAAAATGATGATGGGTTTGGCTGTTGAAGAATTAGATGAAATGGCAAAAAGTGCAATTTCAGAATTAATGAATATGATTTTAGGGCATACGGCAACCATATTTTATACTAAAGGAATTTTTGTTGATATTACGCCACCTTCTTTATTCGTGGGGAATGATATCCAAATATCAATTTCAAAGATACAAACTATTTGCATTCCTTTACACTTAGAAGATGGTGCGATGTTTGAAATTGATGTTGCCATTCAAGAAAATTATAGCTAGTGAGATGATGTTTAGTAATGAATATAGTTTTATTAGAGCCTGAAATACCACAAAACACTGGCAATATTGCCAGGACTTGTGCAGCTATTGGTGCTGACTTACATTTAATTAAACCTTTAGGATTTTTTGTTGATGATAAATATTTGAAAAGAGCTGGTTTAGATTATTGGAACTTATTAAATGTTTCTTATTATGAAAATTTTGAGGATTTTAAATCAAAACATCCCAATAGTTTATTTTTTATGGCTTCAACAAAGGCTAATAATGTATATACTGATGTAAAATATACTAAGGATTGTTTTATTATATTTGGGAAAGAGACTGCTGGAATCCCTGAATACATATTAAAGGATTATCCAGAAACAACTATTAGGATTCCCATGAGAGCTGAGGCTCGTTCTTTAAACTTAGCTAATTCTGTAGCAATTGTTGCTTATGAAGCTATGAGACAATTAAATTTTGAAGGTTTATTAAACCAAGGAAAGTTAAGAGAATATGAATGGAACAAAACCTCGATATAGATTCGAGGTTTTTTATTTAAATACTAAAAACTGTTTGAATGAAAAAGCTTACAAAGACATATTCTAAAACTATAAAATTCTTTTGTCGGAAAAGAGGTATTTTATATGTTTTGGTCAGGAATTGTTATAGGTATTTTTATTGGAGCAGGACTTGGTATTTTAGTAATGTCAATGGCAATTTCCGTAGGTCGCAAGGACTATAATTCTGATTATCGATCGGCTTATGGCATGGAACACTCTGAAGAATTGGCCCCAGATATCGAAGATAAATATAAAAATTCAAGAGAGGCTAATGATGAAAGCTTATAGAAAATTCTATAGGCTTTTAATTTTTTAAAGCTTTAACTAGAAAAAGATAATATATTATAGTTTTGCCTTGTGATTTTCTTATGCTATATTAAAAATATAATTATTTTTAGCATAGGAGTTAATAAGGACAATGATTAAAGAAGTAATTTATTCTAAAAGAATGCTTATAAGAGATTTAGAAAATAATGATTTTAATTTTATTAATAGTTTTTACAATGATTATAGTTTTTATAAATATGCTATTGGTCCATCCATGGAAATGACCAAAGAAAAATTCAACTCAATTATTAAAAATAACACAAGCCATATTAATAATTTTTATTGTGTTTCAAAACTCATAGATAAAGATATTTATATAGGAACTATTAAGGGTTGTGTTTACAATTGTAATAATAAAATATTGTGGATTCATTCCATTATGATTTCTAAAGATTACTTAAAAAAAGGATATGCAAAAGAGCTGTTTGAAAGTATTGTTAACTATTTTAAATTAAAATTAAATATTGAATGGATTTATATTAGTGTTTCAGAGAAAAATGACACAGGAGCTATCTTTTGGCAAAGGCAGGGATTTGCAGAATTTAAGACTATTAATGGGGGAAAGAAATCTATTAGTTTTAACAATGAATTTGGAAAAGTTACGATTTATCGTAAAAGTTGCTCAATAAATATAAAAAATATATAACATTTTTTAAAAGTAATTGACAAACACTATAAATATTTATATAATAATCTTGTAACAATTACGTAACAAAATTCTTGGTGGGGGTTAACAATTATGAGCATACGCAGATTCCTTACATTTACTTTTGTTTGCGGAATTTTTTTAATGCTAACTATGTCGAATGTTTATGGACAAACACTAGCTCTTGTTAATAAAGATGATGTGGAAATTTGGGATGAATTAGATGATACAAAAGAAATAATTGCTACAGTAGATGAAGATGAAGAGCTGGAAGTTATTGGAACTAAAGATGAATGTTACATAGTATTATTAGATGATGATAATAAAGGTTATGTTTTAAAAGAAGATTTAAATATTAAGTCTATGAGTGCAGTTTCAACTGGAGATAGAGTTAATATAAGAGTAGAACCAAATACAAGTTGCAAAGTTTTAGGACAAGTAAACAGAAATGATTCATTAACTGTTACAGGAAAAACTGGAAGTTGGTATAAAATAAACTATAATAATCAAGAAGCTTATATTTTTGGAGATTACGTAAAAATTCTTGATGACGATGTTGTACCTGTTAGTTATAAGGAAGAAGTGAAAGTATCTTCTTATAATGGTAATGCCGATGAAATTATCGCATATGCGAAAAACTTTATTGGAACTCCATATAGATATGGTGGAACAGATTTGAATAGAGGGGTAGATTGTTCAGGTTTTACCCAACAGGTTATGAAAAATTTTGGGATTTCTCTTAGTAGAAGTTCAAGTACACAAGCTAATGATGGTTATTATGTAGCAAAGAGTGATTTACAGCCAGGAGATTTAGTTTTTTTTGATACTTCTGGTCCAAATAATGGAGCTATATCCCATGTAGGTTTATACATTGGAAATAATAGTATCATTCATGCAGAATGTAGCAGGGGAGTAACTATAAGTAGTTTAAGTGAAACTTATTATGCTACTAGATATGTAAAAGCTTGTAGAGTGTTAAAGTGAATATACATAAAAAAAGAGTGACTATATATAGTCACTCTTTTTTAAATGCTTCATATTGCTTTTTATAGGCCAATACTTTAGGAACATAATTTTGTGTTTCTTTAAAAGGTGGGATACCGTTATATTTTTCAACATTAGTTGGTCCGGCATTATAAGCAGCTAATGCTAGTGAAGTATTACCGTTAAATCTTATTAACATATCTTTTAAAAATCTAGATCCACCATCAATATTTTCTTCTATATCCCATGGATTTTCTACTCCAAGCATATTAGCAGTTGCAGGCATCAACTGCATAAGTCCTTGTGCTCCTGCAGAAGAAAGGGCATTGGGATTAAAATTGCTTTCTTGTTTTATAACTGCCTTAATTAATTCAGGACTTAAGTTATATTTTTTAGAGGCTTTAGAAATGGCATTTTCAATTAGTTTATTTATTTCATCGGAATTCAAATTCTGATTATCAATTATTGAATTTATTTCCTTTTCTAAGACTACTTTAAATGTACTTGTATTAACCTTATTATTTGAAGATGTTTTTATAGGGATACTAAAGCTAGATTGAATTGAAGAGTATATTTCGTAATATACATCCTTTGGATTAATGAATGCCATATACATATCCTCCTTAAAAAAGAGAAAGTAGTTTATAATATAATTTAATGATATAATTAACACATGTTTTAGTCAATGGTAGTTTATTATTATTTAGAAAGGAATTGCTTATGGAATTAAGAAGTTTAAAAACTCTTGAATATAATAAAATAATTGATAAGCTAGTAACTTATGCTGTTTCTCCCATGGCAAAAGAAATAGCAAGAAAATTAAAACCTACATCAGATTATGATAAAGTCCTTCAAAGACAAAAGGAGACCAGTCATGCATTAACGATGATTATAAAAAAAGGGAGTATTCCTCTAGGAGGCCTTAAAGATGTTAGAGATTCTATAAAAAGAGTTAATATTGGGGGGATTCTAACAGCAGCTGAATTAATTAATATGGCAGATTTACTCCATGTATGTAAAAAGGTAAAAAACTATTATAAAGATAATAAGAAAGAAGAAAGTTATGGATGCTTAGATTTGCTTTTTGAGGGAATTACAACTCTTCCTACTATAGAAAGTGAAATAACTAGATGTATTATTTCAGAAGAAGAAATTGCTGACAATGCCAGTCCAACCTTAAATAATTTACGGAAGGAAATAAAGGCTATTAATGAAAAAATCAAAAGTCAGCTTCAAAAAATAATTTATTCTTCAACTAATCAAGCAAAACTTCAGGAAGCGGTTATAACAATAAGAGAAGACCGTTATTGTGTACCGGTAAAGCAAGAATATAGAAATAGTTTTCCAGGAATTATTCATGATCAATCTTCTAGTGGTGCAACTTTGTTTATAGAACCAATGATTGTTGTGCAGATGAATAATCAGCTTCGAGAACTTAAAATAAAAGAAAAAAATGAAATAGAGAAAATACTAGGAAAATTAACTGATATGATAGCTGAAAATATCGAAATAATTGAAAGTAATTTAGAATTACTTACAAGCCTTGATTTTATTTTTTCTAAGGCACAGCTTGCTTTAGAAATGAATGGAGTTGAACCCCGCTTTAATAAAGAAGGAAGAATAAATATTAAAAAAGGAAGACATCCTTTGTTGGATCCAAAGTCAGTAGTACCTATTGACATATATTTAGGAGATGAATTTACCACTTTACTCATTACAGGACCTAATACAGGAGGTAAGACGGTATCTTTAAAAACTCTTGGATTATTTGTCTTAATGGGTCAGGCAGGTCTTCATATTCCTGCAAATGACAACTCTGAGCTTGCAGTATTTGATAATGTATTTGCAGATATTGGAGATGAGCAAAGTATAGAGCAAAGTCTTAGTACATTTTCATCTCATATGACTAATATAGTTGATATATTAGAAAAGGTTAGCCCTAATTCTCTTGTTCTTTTTGATGAATTAGGAGCTGGGACAGACCCTACAGAAGGTGCAGCACTTGCTATGGCTATTCTTGATTATTTATTAAAGATGAAAGTCCGTACTGCTGCAACAACTCATTATAGTGAATTAAAGGTTTATGCTTTATCTACACAAGGTATAGAAAATGCTTCTTGTGAATTTGATGTTGAAACCCTTAGGCCTACTTACAGGCTTCTTATAGGTATTCCAGGTAAAAGTAATGCATTTTCCATTTCAAAGCGCTTAGGACTTCCTGAATTTATTATTAATAATGCTGCTTTATTTATAACAAAAAAAGATAAGCAATTTGAAGACTTGATTGCAGATTTAGAAACTAGTAAGAAGACTGCAATTTATGAGCAAAATAGAGCAGAAGAATATCGAAGAGAAGCAGAAGAATTAAAAAAACAAGTGGAAGAGCAAAAAGAAAAGATTGAAAAACAAAGAGAAAAGCTTATTCATGAAGCAAGACAAGAAGCTAGAAAAATACTAGAACAATCAAAAGATGAAGCAGATAAGATTATTAAGGAAATTCAAAAGTCTGCTCGTGAAGCTCAAATGGTCATCGATTATAAGGATATGGAAGAAGCTAGAGGGAAACTAAGAGAGAGTCTTAAAGAATTAGATAATAAAATGATTAAGACTACTAATAAAGTTGTTTCTAGTAAAGTTCCTAAGAAATTAAACAAAGGAGATAGGGTATTTGTCACAAGCCTTAATCAAAAAGGGATTGTTATTCTTCCACCAAATCAAAATGGTGATGTAATAGTTCAAGTAGGAATTATGAAGCTTAATGTCCATATATCAAGTTTAGTTTTAGATGAAGATGAAAATGAGGATAAAGGAAGTAAGACCAGAAAAAGCAGTAGTAGTTCTTCAACAAGATCTAAAACTATTAATATAGGACCAGAAATTGATATTAGGGGGCAAACTATTGATGAGGCAATAATAAATACTGATAAATATTTGGATGAAGCATTTTTATCTAGTTTGACACAAATAACAATAATTCATGGAAAGGGAACAGGAGCTTTGCGTCAAGCTATACATCAATTATTAAAAAGACATCCCCATGTAAAATCATACCGCCTAGGAAAGTATGGTGAAGGTGAGACAGGGGTAACCATCGTAGAATTAAAATAGTAAATAATGAGCATACATTTTTGCTTTATAACCGTATATTAAAGAGGATATTGAAAAGTATAAATTTCAGCATCCTCTTTTTTTATAAAAAATTTCTAAAAAACACTTGACAAAAAACAAAAGAGTGAATATACTATAAAGTATAGAGCTACACACTACTATATACATATCGACGAATATGACGCAATAGAACATAAACCTTCACCGTGTAGAGAAGAACACTAGATACTGCCATTACTTTTTTAAAATCTAAAGGTGTATTGCAATATGCGGTATACTTTATATATAATAGATTATAATAACATATAAGGGGTGAGTAATATGGGAATCTTTAGTCGTATGGTAACACTAATCAAGTCAAATATTAACGACCTCATTGATAAAGCAGAAGATCCTGAAAAAATGTTGAATCAATTAATTTTGGAGATGCAAGAGCAGTATACAGAAGCCAAAAAACAAATTGCACAAGCAATAGCAGATGAGAAAAAGTTAGAAAGACAGTATAATGAACAATTAAAATTACAAGAAGAATGGGAACAAAAAGCAGAATTAGCTGTTTCTCAGCAAAATGACGAGTTAGCTCTAAAAGCAATTAAAAGAAAAAATGAACATCAAAAATTAGCAGAAGACTATAAGATGCATCTTGACAAACAAAGAGAAGTTACTGAAAAATTAAAGAATTCACTTGTAGAACTAAATAACAAAATAGAAGAAGCTAAAAGAAAAAGAGAGTTACTTTTAGCTAGGGCAAAAAGAGCAAAAGCTCAAGAATCAATTAATAAGACATTTGCTGAAGTAAACGATACTAGTGCATTTGATTCTTTTGAAAGAATGGAAGCTAAGATAGAAGCAATGGAAGATAAAGCCTTAGCTAGTGAAGAATTAACCAGTGAAATATCAGGAGATAGCCTAAAAGATGAATTTGAAAAGCTCGAAGAAGCTAAAGACGATATTGACGCTATGAATGAATTAGAGGCTCTTAAAGCAAAGTTAGCAAATAAGGAATAATTGATAGCCCCCTACATATTGTAGGGGTTACATTCTTGATATTGGGGGTGAAGTTTTGTCGACAAAGACTAAAATTCTAATAGTTGATGATGATGTGCATATTGCAGAACTTATTTCTCTTTATTTGAATAAAGAAGGTTATGAAACAAAAGAAGTATATTCCGGTGATAAAGCAATTAAAACTTTTTTATCTTTTGCTCCTAACCTTGTTTTATTAGACATTATGCTGCCAGAACTAAATGGCTATGATGTTTGTAAAGAAATAAGAAAAATAAGTAATATTCCTATAGTAATGTTAACAGCTAAAGGTGAAACTTTTGATAAAGTGTTAGGATTAGAATTAGGAGCTGACGATTACATTGTAAAACCTTTTGAACCTAAAGAATTAGTTGCCAGGGTTAAAGCTGTCTTAAGGCGTTATGAGCCAAAAGAAGACAATAGTAAAAAAATAGTAGTCCCCAATTTAACTATTGATTTGGGTAATTATTCAGTCTTTTATCACGGAAAGCAAATGGAACTTCCTCCAAAAGAATTAGAACTGCTTCATTTTCTTGCTTCAAATCCTAATCAGGTGTTTACAAGAGAACAACTTTTAGACCGTATTTGGGGCTATGATTATGTTGGAGATACTAGGACTGTAGACGTCCATATAAAAAGAATAAGAGAAAAGTTTGATAAAAAAGAAAGTTGGAGTATTAAAACTGTTTGGGGTGTAGGTTATAAATTTGATATACAATAAAAAGTACAGAAATTCTGTGCTTTTTTTCTTTTATTAATTGAGAATTTAATATACAATATATAATAAGTGCGTCTTAATGAGTACTTTTTTGACATACAATATTTAAAGTCTTTTAAGAGGGTGGGGAAATGGATATTGAAAAGTTGGAGAAGCTTCTTAAACAGCCTGAAGGCTTTAAACTTGATTTTAAAGAATTTTTACAGTTAGAAACAGAATCCGATAAAAAAGAATTTGTTAAAGATGTATGTGCAATTGCAAATTCAAGTGGTGGGAGAGGTCATATTGTTTTTGGAATAAGAGATAAATCCAGAAAAGTTGTTGGAGTAGATTTAAAACCTTTTAATGAAGAAAGGATTCAACAAATTATCTGTAACCGCTGCGATCCACCTGTTCCAATTAGGGTTGATGTGCTTGATTATCATGGGAAGGATGTTGCAGTCATTACGATTTTTAAAAGTAATCAGCGTCCACATCAGGTAAGACAAAATGGAACATTCTATATTAGAAGGGGTTCTACCACAGATGTAGCCCGTAGGCACGAAATTGCAAATATGCTTCAGGAAAACGGTTTAACAAGTTCAGAACAAATAATATTTAGAAAAGCACCAGTATCTGAATTAAAGGAAGAAATGTTAAAAAAATTTATTTTAGGATATGAAAACATGTTTGAGGAAAATAAAGATGTTTATTTAGAAGGCTTAGGTATCATAGGAAGGGATTCTAACAAATTTGAATATCATCCTACAGTAGGAGGTCTTTTATTATTTGGTAAGAATCCTCAAAATTATCTTCCTCACACAGGCATTAGAATTGAATATGATGGCAAAGTAATCCTAGCTAAAGGAAATATTTTAGAAATGTTGGATAAGTCAGAAGAAATTATTGCTGATATTTACAAAGAGTATTCATATCCAGTTCAATCTATATTTGATGCCTTGGCTAATGCTGTTGTACATAGAGATTATTGGGATATGTCTAGGGAAATAGTAGTAAAGATTGATGAAAATCAAGTATCAATATCAAATCCTGGAGCTATATGGTATAGAGGAAGCATTAAGAAATTAATGCAAGATCAAAACCCACCCAGGAGAAATCCCTGGCTGTATCAAAGACTTTTGCTGATGGACGAAAAAGAACGGTTTTTAAAGTATGGTTTAGGAATTAACAGAATTAAAAAACCTTTTGCAAATGTAGGTCAGGTTAAAGTATATAGTTTCTTAAATACTAACTTATTTAAAATTGTGCTTCCTGGAAGTAAGTATTTTCCAATAAGTAAATTACATTAATTAAATTTAGTAAATAAAATAAGAATTTTTAGGCTATTATTAAATAATTATTATTAATATACAGGAGGTTTATATGAAACTGGAAGAAGTTAAAAGAATTTTAGATGCAGAGGTACTAGTAGGAGAAGACCGCTTAGATAGAGAAGTAATTTTAGCTTGTGGTTCGGATTTAATGAGTGATGTTTTAGCCTTTGTAAAAGAAAAAGTTTTACTTCTTACAGGACTAACAAACCCACAAGTAATTAGAACTGCTGAAATGATGGATATTAAAGCTATTGTTTTTGTACGGGGGAAAAGACCTGATAAAGAGACTTTAGAATTAGCAGAATTAAAGAAAATGGTTGTTTTAACTACAAAACATCCTCTTTATATATCTAGTGGATTATTATATAGTAATGGATTAACAGGAAAAGATCCAAAATAGGAGGAAGTATATGAAGCTTAGTTTTACAGTAGACGGAGATGAGTTTCTATTAGCTGGAGAAGCATCGAGTCAAGTAAAAAAAGTATTAAAACAATTAGGTGTTTCATCTGCGATTATCCGTAAAATTGCCATAGCAATGTATGAAGCAGAAATTAATATGGTACTTCATGCAAACGGAGGAAGTATTGATGTAGATATAACTCCGGAAAAAATTTATATTTTATTTCAAGATGAGGGACCAGGAATTAAAGATATTGAATTGGCAATGCAAGAAGGCTATTCTACGGCATCTGATGAGATAAGAGAATTAGGTTTTGGGGCAGGTATGGGTCTTCCAAATATGAAAAGATATAGTGATGATTTAAAAATATCATCAGAACTAGGAAAGGGGACTAAGGTAGAAATAACAGTATATTTAAATAGAGAAGGTGATTAAATGATGGAATATTTACATTCCGTAACACTACGGGAAGAAAAATGTGTAGGTTGTACGGATTGTATTAAGAGATGTCCAACTGAAGCCATCAGAGTAAGAAATGGAAAAGCAAAAATTATTGATGAAAGATGTATAGATTGTGGATTTTGCATAAGAGTATGTAGGAATCGTGCCAAAAAGGCAATTACAGATAATTTAGATTCCTTATCAGAATATAAATATAAGGTTGCAATTCCTGCTCCGGCTTTATATTCCCAATTTAAAGATGTTTTGGATGTGAATGTAATTTTAACAGGCCTAAAGAAACTAGGATTTGATGAAGTCTTTGAGGTTTCAAGAGCAGCAGAAATTGTCACAGAAGAATCCAAAAGATTAATAAAAGAAGCAACATTTCAAAAGCCAATAATATCTTCGGCTTGTCCTGTTATTGTTAGATTAATTCAAATAAGATTTCCTGAACTCATTGATCATATTTTTCCTCTTTTGTCTCCTATGGAAGTAGCTGCTAGGATGGTTAAAAAAGATTTGACTAAAAGAGGAATTGACGAAAAAGATATAGGAGTATTTTTTATAAGTCCTTGTGCTGCAAAGGCTACTAATGTAAGAAATCCTATAGGTTTTGAGAAATCCTATGTGGATAAGGTTCTATCTATAAAAGAAGTATATAAGAAATTAGCAACTTTTATAAGAAAGATGGATGATATTGAAAATCTTAGAATGAGTTCAAGTGAGGGAATTAGATGGGCCATGACAGGAGGAGAAGGTAAGGGTTTAGGAATTGATAATTATATTGCAGTTGATGGAATAGAAAATGTTAATAAAATCCTTGAAGAAGTAGAAAATGGAAAGCTTGAAAACGTAGATTTTATAGAAGGTTTGGCTTGTACAGGAGGATGTTTAGGTGGTCCTTTAACTGTTGAGAATAGTTTTGTTGCTAAAAATCGGCTAAAAAAAGTCTTAAATTATACTAATAAAGAAAACATAGAAAAGAAAATCGACTCATCTTATGAAGATATATTTTTATCTTGGAATAAAGAGGTTATTTCTAAACCGGTCATGACCTTAGATAAAGATATGAATGTAGCAATTAAAAAAATGGAGGAGCTTGAAAAGATATACGAACAGCTTCCACAAATAGATTGTGGCTCTTGTGGAGCACCAACCTGCCGAGCTTTGGCAGAGGATATTGTAAGAAATAATGCCAATATAGAAGATTGTATATTTATGTTAAGGATGAAGGTTAGGCAAATGGCGGAAGATATGGTTGCTTTAGCTCAAAAGATGCCTCCGTCATTAAATAAAAATGATAGTTAGGAGGACATTAAATGCTAGTAAGAGATATAATAGAAAAATTAGATTTATCTATTGTTGCTGGAGAAAATGCTTTAGACAATGAAATAACTACGGTTTATGTGGGAGATTTACTAAGCTGGGTTATGGCAAATGCAAAACAAGGTTCTATTTGGATAACAATTCAAAGTCATGTAAATATAGTAGCAGTTGCCTCTTTACTTAATTTGTCTTGCATTATTGTTGCAGAAGGGGCTCATGTAGATGAAGAAGCTATTGAAAAAGCTAATAACGAAAACATTCCTATTTTTTCAACGGATAAGGACACGTATAATTTAATTAAAGAATTAATAAAAATTGGAATAGAATAAGGGACAAGTTATGAAATATTATTATGATTTTCATATACATACTGCTCTTTCTCCTTGTGGGGATGAAGATATGACTCCTAATAATATTGTTAATATGGCCTTATTAAAGGAATTAGATATGATTGCAATTACTGATCATAATAGCTGTGAAAATGTTGAAGCTGTTATGAAAGTAGCTCAAGATAGCAATTTATTAGTTATTCCTGGAATGGAGATAGAAACATCTGAAGAGGTACATATGGTTTGTTTGTTTCCAAGTCTGGAAGCTGCAAAAGAAATGCAAGAAATAGTATACAATAGTCTTCCACCTTTAAAAAATAGAAGGGATATATTTGGAAGGCAGTTAATTGTTAATGAATTTGAAGAAGTGATTGGAGAAAATGACAGGTTGCTGCTTACGGCTACATCATTAAGTGTTTATGATGTAGTTAAATATGTTGCTAGTTTTAAAGGTGCCACATATCCTGCTCATATTGATAGAAATTCTTATAGCATTATTTCAAACTTAGGATGGATTCCTGAAGATTTATCTATTAATACTATTGAAATATCAAAAAATGCTGATTTTGATAAATATATGTCAGAATACTGTTCTTTAAATATCATTATATCTTCAGATGCACATTATTTGCCAGATATATCAGAAAGAGAGTATTCCATAGAATTATCAGAGAAATCTATTGCCAAAGTAATTGAAGCGTTGAATTAGAATCAATGGAAAAATATTATTATTTATGTTATTATATTGACAATGTACTTGGACATGTGTTATTTTTAGATTATATTGTATACATTAAACCCATTTAACAAAATCACTTCGTATCTTAAAGATTTCGAAGTTTGATTATTATATTAACTATAAGAAAGGGGAAGGGAAATGTCTAATTGCGAAACTTGTACTAATAAATTGTCAGAGCGTGGTTTTCGTGAATTAGAACAATTTATTAATGATTTAGATGAAAAAACTGGAGCTGTTATTTCAGTATTACACAAGGCTCAAGAAATATTTGGATATCTTCCAAGAGAAGTACAACAGTTTGTTGCAAACAAATTAGAAATACCTGTATCTAAAGTATATGGAATTGTTAGTTTCTATTCATTTTTTACAATGATTCCAAAAGGAGAACATCCTATTTCTGTTTGTATGGGTACAGCATGTTATGTTAGAGGTGCTGAGAAGGTATTAGATGAATTTAAAAGAGCTCTTAATATTGAGGTAGGAGAAACAACTGCTGATGGCAAGTTTTCTCTTGATGCATTACGTTGCGTAGGGGCTTGTGGATTAGCACCAGTTGTTTTAGTTGGAGAGAAAGTATATGGTCGTGTTACTCCGGACCAAGTTAAATCAATTCTAAAAGAATATGAATAATAGGAGGAAGGACATGGGTAAAATCAAATCTTTAGATGAATTAAGACAATTGCGTGAACAATATAAGTCTAAAGTAGATATCAGAGAAAAAGGCGACCAAATTGAAAAAATGATTCAAGTTCGTGTAGCCATGGCAACTTGCGGTATTGCGTCAGGAGCCAGAGACGTTATGAATACTTTAGTTGATGAAGTAACTAATAGAAGGTTAGATAATGTAGTTATATCTCAAACTGGTTGTATGGGATATTGTTATGCAGAACCTACAATAGAAGTAACTATTCCCGGTAAAGACCCTGTTGTATTTGGTGAAGTAAATAAAGAAAGAGCAGTAGAAATCTTAGAAAAATATATTATTAATGGGGAATTATTAGATGGCATTATCCCTGTAACTCATAAGACTGTAGACGATTAATAGTAAAAAGGAGGCTTTTCGTAATGTCCAGATATAAAATGCATGTGTTAGTATGCGGTGGAACAGGATGTGTTTCTTCTAACTCTTTACAGATTGTAGACAATCTTAAAAATCATATAAAAGAAAATGGTCTGGAAAATGATATTCAAGTTTTAAAGACAGGTTGTTTTGGTTTTTGTGAAAAAGGTCCTATAGTAAAAATTCTTCCTGACAATACTTTTTATGTACAAGTTAAGCCTGAAGACGCTGAAATAATTGTAAAAGAACATTTAGTTAAGGGAAGAAAAGTAGATAAATTATTATATAAAGAGCCTAGCACCGAAAAATCTATTGATGATTCTAAACACATGGAATTCTATAAAAAACAAATGCGTGTAGCTCTTAGAAATTGTGGTTTTATCGATCCTGACAATATTGAAGAGTATATTGCAAGAGATGGTTATCAAGCTTTAGGAAAAGCTTTAGTAGAAATGACTCCTGAGCTTGTTATTGAAGAAATGAAAAAATCTGGCTTAAGAGGACGTGGTGGTGGTGGATTCCCTACAGGACTTAAGTGGGAATTTGCACGTAAAAATAAAGGCGACCAAAAGTACGTAGTTTGTAATGCTGACGAGGGAGACCCTGGTGCATTTATGGACCGTTCTATATTAGAAGGAGACCCTCATTCAATTGTTGAAGCAATGGCTATTTGTGGTTATGCTATTGGTGCAGATAAAGGATTAGTATATATCCGTGCAGAGTATCCTTTAGCTGTTAAACGTCTTGAAAAAGCGATTAAGGATGCTAGAGAATACGGACTCCTTGGTAAAAATATATTAGATTCTGGTTTTGATTTTGATATCGAAATTAAGTATGGTGCAGGAGCTTTTGTCTGCGGTGAAGAAACAGCTCTTATTCATTCTATGGAAGGAGAAAGAGGAGAACCCACTACAAAACCTCCATTCCCTGCTGAATCTGGTTATTGGGGCAAACCTACAAATGTTAATAACGTTGAAACCTTTGCTAACGTTCCTGTAATTCTTCTAAAAGGAGCAGATTGGTTCCAAACTATTGGTACTGAAAAATCTAAGGGTACTAAAGTATTTGCTTTAGCTGGTAAAATTAATAACGTAGGTCTTATTGAAGTTCCTATGGGTACTACTTTAAGAGAAGTTATATTTGATATTGGTGGCGGAATTAAAGACGGTAAGAGATTTAAAGCAGTTCAAACAGGAGGACCTTCAGGCGGTTGCTTAACTGAAGAAGATTTAGATACTCCAATTGATTTTGACAACTTACTTGCTAAGGGTTCAATGATGGGCTCTGGTGGTATGATTGTTATGGACGAAGATGATTGTATGCCTAGTGTTGCAAAATTCTACTTGGAATTTACTGAAGATGAATCCTGTGGTAAATGTACTCCTTGTAGAATTGGAACAAAACGTTTGTCTGAGCTGTTAGACAAGGTTACAAAGGGCCAAGCAACAATGGAAGATTTAGAAATGTTAAAAGTTCTAAGTGAAACCATTAGAGATACTGCTCTTTGTGGTTTAGGACAAACTGCACCTAATCCAGTACTTTCTACTATAGAAACTTTCTGGGACGAATATGTTGCTCATGTTAAGGAAAACAGATGTCCTGCGGGCCAATGTACAGATTTACTTAAGTATTTCATTCTTGAAGAAAAATGTATCGGTTGTACAGCTTGTTCCAGAGTATGTCCTGTTGAAGCAATTTCTGGTAAAGTGAAATCAGTTCATGTAATTGATCAAGATAAATGTATTAAATGCGGTGCTTGTTATGATAAATGTAAATTCTCCGCAATTATCAAGAAATAATAGTAAAGGAGTGTAAAACCCAATGGCAGATATTAAAGTTACAATTGATGGTAAACAGGTTGAAGTTCCTGAGGGAAGTACGGTTTTACAAGCAGCTCATAAGATTGGAATAGATATACCTACTTTATGTCATCTTGATTTACATGATATTAAGATGGTAAATAAAGCAGCTTCTTGTAGAATTTGTGTTGTTGAAGTAGAAGGCAGAAGAAATTTAGCTCCTGCTTGTGCAACACCTGTATTTGACGGTATGGTAGTAAGAACTAATACCATTCGTGTATTAAATGCTAGAAGAATAGTATTAGAGTTATTATTATCAGACCATCCAAAGGATTGTTTAGTTTGTTCTAAGTCAGGTGATTGTGAACTACAAGATATGGCTGAAAGATTTGGCTTAAGAAAAGTAAGATTTGATGGATCACAATCAACTTATAGAAAAGATTATTCTAAAACAATTATCCGTGATATGGATAAGTGTATTATGTGTAGACGTTGTGAAACTATGTGTAATGATGTTCAAACCGTTGGAGCATTATCAGGTATTAATAGAGGATTTAATGCTGTAGTTGCACCTGCTTTTGAAGTTAATTTAGAAGATTCTGTATGTACTCACTGTGGTCAATGTGTTGCTGTTTGTCCTGTAGGGGCACTTAGCGAAGAAAATCTTACTTGGTCTGTTGTAGAAGCTTTAGCTGACCCTGAAAAGGTTGTTGTGGTACAAACTGCACCTGCTGTTAGAGCAGCATTAGGAGAAGAATTTGGTATGNAACCAGGTAGCCTAGTAACTGGTAAAATGGTTGCTGCACTTAGAAGATTAGGATTTGATTATGTTTTTGATACTGATTTTGCAGCTGACTTAACTATTATGGAAGAAGGAACAGAATTATTAGACCGTATTAAGAGATTCTTAGACGGAGATAAAACTGTAAAACTTCCAATCCTTACATCATGTTGTCCTGGATGGGTAAACTTCATTGAAAGTCAATTTCAAGATTTATTGGATGTACCTTCTAGTGCAAAGTCACCTCAACAGATGTTTGGTTCAATTGCAAAGTCTTATTATGCTGAAAAATTAGGCATACCTAGAGAAAAAATGGTTGTTGTATCTGTTATGCCTTGTTTAGCTAAAAAATATGAATCTTCCAGAGAAGAATTCACAGTAGATGGAAATCCTGATGTTGATGTTTCAATTTCTACTAGAGAATTAGCTCATTTAATTAAAAAAGCAAATATTGACTTTAATAATTTGGAAGATGAAGAATTTGATATGCCTTTAGGAGAATCAACAGGTGCTGCGGTTATTTTCGGTGCAACTGGAGGAGTTATCGAGGCAGCAACAAGAACAGCGTATGAATTATTTACAGGAAAAGAATTAGATAAAGTTGATTTTGAACAATTAAGAGGTATGGATGGGGTTCGTGTAGCAACAGTTAAAATGGGAGATTTAGACCTTAATATAGGTATTGCTCATGGCTTAGGAAATGCACGTGCTCTTTTAGAAGAAGTAAAATCAGGCAATCCTCGAAATCTTCATGCAATAGAAATCATGGCTTGTCCTGGAGGATGTGTCGGCGGTGGAGGACAGCCTTACCACCATGGAAATATGGAAATAATCAAAAAACGTGCAGAAGCTATTTACCGTGAGGATGCAGGAAAACCAATTAGAAAATCTCACGAAAATCCTGCTATCAAAGAATTGTATGAAACTTATTTAGGACATCCAATGAGTGAAAAAGCACATGCACTTCTTCATACATCATATACTCCAAAAGACAGAGTATAAAATTATAAAACTTCCGCCTTTGGCGGAAGTTTTTAAATAATAAGGAGGAATGAAATGGCTATTCTTAGACCTTTTAGAGCACTTCGCCCCCAAAAAGAATTAGTTCATAAAGTTGCAGCTTTGCCTTATGATGTAATGAGCAGTGAGGAAGCAAGAAAAATGGTAGTTGGCAATCCTTATTCATTTTTACATGTTGATAAGGCAGAAATTGATTTAGATCCGTCCATTGATTTATATGACAAGAAAGTTTATGAAAAAGCAAGAGATAATTTAAATAAAATGATTGAGGATGAAATATATCTTTTAGAGGATTCTTCTTGTTTCTATATTTATAAATTAATCATGGAAGGTAGAGAGCAGACAGGTATAGTAGGTTGTGCTTCTATTGATGAATATTTGAACAATACTATAAAAAAACACGAGTTAACTCGGGAAGATAAAGAACAAGACCGAATTAATCATGTTGATTATTGTAATGCCAATACTGGTCCTATATTTTTAACATACCGTTCAAAAAAAGAAATTAATAATCTTGTAGAAGACTGGATGAATAGTCACGAGCCAGTATATGATTTTACAGCAGAAGATGAAGTTCGGCAAATGGTTTGGGTTATTGATGATGATAATATAATAAAACAAATAAGTAATTTTTTTAGTGAAATAAATTATTTGTATATAGCTGATGGTCATCATCGTACTGCTTCTGCAGTAAGGGTAGGTTTAAAAAGAAGAAAAGAAGCTGGCAGTTATATTGGAGATGAAGAATTTAATTTCTTTTTAGCTGTTTTATTTCCTGATGAACAACTTCATATTATGGAATATAACAGAGTTGTTAAAGACCTAAACGGACTTAGTGAAGAAGAATATTTTAAACTTATAGCTGATAAATTTATAGTAGAAAAATTAGAAGAAAACAAGCCTTACAAACCTAAAGTTAAACATGAGTTTGGAATGTACATAAATAAAAGTTGGTATAGATTAACTGCAAAAGCCGGCAGCTTTAATGAAGAAGATCCAGTAGAAAGACTAGATGTTTCTATCCTACAAAACAATTTATTAGGTCCTATACTAGGCATTAAAGATCCAAGAACAGATAACAGGATTGATTTTATTGGAGGTATAAGAGGTTTAAAAGAATTAGAAAGAAGAGCAGATTCCGATATGAAGATTGCTTTTTCAATGTATCCAACTAGTATAGAGGATTTAATGGATATCGCTGATGCAGATAAAATTATGCCACCAAAATCGACTTGGTTTGAGCCAAAACTAAGAAGTGGTATTTTTATTCATTCATTAGAATAATTCTAAATAATAAAAAAGCTAGGATAACCTAGCTTTTTTTATTTAGATATCTTCTTCAACTATTGAGAGAATATAAGGATTTGATTGTTCATCAATATAAATAGATAAAATAATAGATTTTGAAAGATTTTCTTCTTTGTTATTCTTAGATGAATAAGTGTAGTCAATTTTACCTTTTATAGTGTAGATATTATTTAGGTCTTTGCTTATTGAGTTACTATCTGAACTAAAGCTTGCTGTGACAACAACTTTTTCTTTTTCTCTTTTATTTATAAGGTCATCTACTGAAACAAGCTCATGATTAACATATAAACCTGTTTCTGGAATGTATTGGGATAATAATTCTTTCCACTCGTCATTATTATTTTGATAATTATAGTTGTACATATGGCTCACAAAATCATTGGAAATAGTAAGTATATTTTCATGAGAAAAAGGTTCATTAGAATAAAGGATATTTCCATTTTTAACAATTTTAATGGCAGAATCTTGATTAGTATATTTTGCTATGAATGCTCTTGCATCTTCTTCATTTTCAAAAACTTGTGTTAGTTTATTATCAACATAGACATCTGTATTATAAGAAAATCTTAAGTTATAGGCTTCTTGAGCAAAAAGAAGTCCTAGGGCTTTTGCAGGTTTATAGATTGAATCAAAGTCTTTTTCAGTATAAGGATTTGATGCAAATTCCATAGTAAAACCAGGTTTTTTTAGTTCATCTACAGTCCAATCGGTGTAGCCTGCGTAACTTTCAAAATAGCTATTATAATTTAAAGAAGGAACTGGATTAAAGCCTGTTAGGGCTGTAATTTTTTTAGAAATATTAATTGATTGATTTAACAGATTTCCTTTTTGATTTTTACACCAATAAAAAATCTTACCTTGGGTATGGTATGCTACGTGAATCACAAAGGGATTATCAATAGTTAATTGATAGATTGCCTTTGCTTCAGGTTCTGATAAGGGTGTTGATCCTTTATAAAATGCATTGGCAGGTTTTCCTGGGTCATATTTAAGACTTTTATCCCAGTCAGAATCCCACTGTCTATTTAAATCGACTCCTCCTATATTAGCTTTCCAGTTATTGGAGCTATGATTCCAACCAGCTTGAGGAGAACGGTAAATAGAATCAATAGTAGCTTTTAAATAAGGGTCTCTAATACTTTCTTTACCTAATATCGTGTAATCTACTCCGTCAGGATTTACCATAGGTACATAGTAAATGGTTACCTTATCTAAGATATCTCTAACATTATATCCACTTATACTGCTGTAATTCACATAGGCATTACAGTAATCTTCTATATTTTTTAATATAATATTTGTTGTTATTCTTTCCCTGGCATGCATACTTCCATTAATATGTATAAGAGTATCGCCTTTTCCAACTTTAACAAGAATAATATCTCTTTGGTCTAAAGACTTACCAATTACTTCTACATCTACTAAGTCATCAAAATTTTTTTCTAAGTTATTAATGTATTCTAACATTTTAGAATACGTAATTGCTTCATAAGGATTAACAATATTAGTAAATTGAGCATAAGCTAGATTTGTTGGATAAGAATATAAAAAGGATAATATAATTGCAAATAAAAAACAAAAAACTCTCTTTTTCATAATAACCTCCTATGAAATAATAAAATAACTTGAAATGAATAAATATCTTTCAATGATATATACTAATTATGAAAGATTTTATAATAATTTTCAAACATATATAATTATATATATTATGAAAGGAGAATACAATGCTTATAAATAAATTTACTGCAGGTATGATGATTGGCGGAATAGCAGGCGTTATGGGGATTAAAATGATGAATTCAAGTAAAAGAGAGAGAAAAAAAATGATGAAAAACGGCAGAAAGTTTATTGAAAGAGCAGGAGAATTTATTGAAGAATTAAGATAGGATGTGTAAAAACACATCCTTTTTTCTTTAAAAAACAAAACTTTTATAAAGCTTGGAAGCTATTAATGATGTGGATATGTTGACAAAGTTCTTTTGATTCCTTATAATTTTTACATGGTTTAATATATAAAGGAAACCTCAATCCCGTGGGATGAGGTTTTTTAAATGTTTTAGGGGGGAAGCTATAATGAAAAAGTTAGCCTTTGTATTTCTTTCGTTATGTGTTATTTTGTTAAGTTTTTATTCATATAAATTATTGAATGAAATTTCAGCAAGAAATGTGTATAATGAAGGGGTAAATCCTTCAGAAACATCGGAAATTGAAGGTGATAATTTAGTGGATAAAAAGGCAATGATTGAAAATGAAGATTTGGAATTAATTCTTGATAATTTAAAAAATCAAAAAGGTCACAATTTAATACTGGCAAACAAATGGAACCCTTTGGGTGAAGACTTTGAGCCTGTACCAATAAAAGATGCAGCAGGAGATGTTCCTTCCACAAAGGACAAGATGTTGTTGCAAGAGGAAGCATATGATGCTGTTATAAGCTTATTTGAAGAGGCAAACAAAGAAGGCATAGAAGGTCTTTGGGTTGTAAGTGGATATAGGCCTTATAGTTATCAAAGTAAGTTATTTAATGCTAAAGTTAATTCTTTTTCAAGTCAGTATGATTTGGAAACAGCAAAAGTAAAGGCATCTGAGATTGTTGCCATTCCAGGAACTAGCGAGCATCAAACAGGTTTGGCTATAGATTTTTCTTCATCAGAATTATTAAGAACATCAGACCCTTTAGTAGAAGCTTTTAAAGATACAGCACAAGGGCAATGGTTATATAATAATAGTTGGAAATTTGGATTTGTATTGAGATATTCATCGGATAAAAAAGAAATTACGGGGATAATTTCAGAACCTTGGCATTTTAGATATGTAGGAATACCCCATGCACAGTATATGACATATAATAATTTATGCCTCGAAGAATATATTGATTATATTAAAGCAGAAAAAGAGTTTATTTTTGAAGACTTTTTTGGAAATAAATATCTTATAGGCTATGTTCAGAAGGAAAATCATGATATACTACTAAATGAAGAATTTAGTTTAGAAAAAGTAATTAATGTATCTGAGATTGCCGAAGAAGAATATATTGTTACATTAAAACTTTATTAATAAATATATATTAGAAAGGAATCTGGTGGAAGTAAAATGAAGGCTTTAGGATTAAATGAGATAAGAGAAAGATTTTTATCTTTCTTTGAAGAAAAAGACCATTTAAGATTAGATAGTTTTTCTTTAGTACCTCAAAATGATAAAAGTTTATTGTTAATTAATGCAGGAATGGCACCTTTAAAAGCGTATTTTACAGGTCAAGAAAAACCACCTAGAAAAAGAGTTACCACTTGTCAAAAGTGTATTCGTACTGGAGATATTGAAAATGTAGGTAAGACATCTAGGCATGGAACCTTTTTTGAGATGTTAGGGAACTTTTCTTTTGGTGATTATTTCAAAGAAGAGGCTATTCCCTGGGCATGGGAATTTGTAACCAAGGTATTAGAAATTCCTGTAGAAAGGCTTTATGCCTCAATATATAAAGAAGATGACGAAGCTTTTGAAATATGGAATAAAAAGGTAGGCCTATCCCCCGAACGTATCGTAAGGTTAGGGAAAGAGGATAATTTTTGGGAAATAGGAGTGGGACCTTGTGGACCTTGTTCCGAAATATATTTTGACAGGGGAGAAGAGTTTGGATGTGGCAGTCCAAATTGTGCTCCTGGTTGTGATTGTGACCGTTTTGTAGAAATATGGAATTTAGTATTTACTCAATTTGATAAAGATGAAGAAGGAAACTACAATCCTCTTCCTAATCCAAATATTGATACTGGTGCAGGACTTGAAAGAGTTGCTGCAGTTATGCAAGGTGTAACATCTATTTTTGATGTGGATACTGTTAAGTCTATTAGGGATAAAGTATGTGAAATTGCAAATGTAAAATATCAAAGTGAATCTAAAAAGGATGTTTCTATACGTGTTATTACTGATCATATAAGAGCTGTTACTTTTATGGCTTCTGATGGGATACTTCCTTCTAATGAAGGAAGAGGTTATGTGTTTAGAAGATTGTTAAGAAGGGCTGTACGTCACGGTAAATTGTTAGGCATAAACAGACCTTTCTTAGAAGAACTTGCACCTGTTGTTATTGAAACATCTAAGGATGCATATCCAGAACTAATTGAAAAGAAAGAATACATTCTAAAAGTCCTTTCTGTTGAAGAACAAAGATTTAATGAAACTATTGACCAAGGTTTGGAGATATTAAAGGGATTTGTTTCTAAATTAAAAGAAAATAACAAGCAGGTTCTTTCTGGTGAAGATTGTTTTAAATTATATGATACTTATGGCTTCCCAATTGATTTAACTATGGAAATTCTTGCTGAGGAAGGTTTAAGCTTAGACGAAGAAGGCTTTATGAAAGAAATGGAAGCTCAAAGAGAAAGAGCACGTCAAGCAAGAGAAGATAATACTTTTATGGGAGCAGAAGGTACAATATATGCACAAATCAATAAGGAATGGAAAACACAGTTCGTGGGATATAGTGATTTAATTGTATCCGATGCTAATATACTTGCAATCATTGCTGACAATCAATTTGTAGATAAAGCAGAAAAGGATAAAGAAGTATCTATTATTCTAGAGAAAACTCCTTTTTATGCAGAAAGCGGTGGACAAGTTGGAGATAAAGGAATCATAAAAACTAATACAGGTACAATAGAAGTTTATGATTGTATAAAGGTTACAGGGGATAATTTTGCCCATATTGGTAAAGTGATAGAAGGCAGTGTATCAATTGAGGAAAAAGCATATCTTGAAGTTGACAGAGAAAACCGCTTGGCAATTGCAAGAAATCATAGTTCTACTCACTTACTTCATAAGGCACTAAGAGAGATTATCGGAAATCATGTAGAGCAAGCAGGTTCTCATGTTTCTCCTGAAAGACTTCGCTTTGACTTTGTACATTTTTCAGCGTTATCTTCTGAAGAAATATTGAAAGTAGAAGAAATGGTTAATAAAAAAATATTTGAAAACTTAACTATTTCTATCCAGGAGACTAGTATTGATGAAGCAAGAAAAATGGGTGCTGTAGCTTTGTTTGGTGAAAAATACGATAAAGTTGTCCGTGTAGTTACTATGGGTGACTATAGTATGGAATTATGCGGAGGAACTCACTTAAATAATACTGCACAAATAGGACTTTTTAAAATTATCAGCGAAACAGGAGTTGCAGCAGGAGTAAGAAGAATAGAAGCATTAACTGGGCAAGCTGCTCTTAATTATTACAGAGAACAAGAAGAGCTTCTTAATGAAGCAGCAGGTATTCTTAAAACTAACCCTAGCCAAATAATTAAGAGAATAACAAGCTTAATGGCTGAGCTAAAAGAGAGTCAAAAAGAAATTGAAAAGTTAAGAACTAAAAATGCAGGAGAAGCTATTGGTGATATTTTATCTAGAAAGAAGGACATTGAAGGAGTAGCTTTAATAACTGCAAGACTTGATGAATTAGACATGGCTGCTCTTAGAAATATGGGAGATAATCTTAAAAACAAAATTGGATCAGGGCTTATTGTACTTGCTTCTGGAAAAGACAATAAAGTAAGTTTTGTAGTAATGGCAACAGAAGATGTAATTAAAAAAGGTATTCATGCAGGAAACCTAATTAGAGAAATAGCTCAAATTGCTGGAGGCAGTGGTGGAGGACGTCCAAACATGGCTCAGGCAGGAGGAAAAGATGTATCTAAGATTGATGAAGCTCTTAGTAATGCAGAAGAAATATTAAGAAAACAGATTAATTAAAACGGCATTTTTAATGCCGTTTTTTTGTTTGAAAACATTCACAGTATTACTTATAATATAAATATTAGATAGTAATAAATTAACAAAAGGATGGAGAGATATACTAATGAAAAAATGCATTGCTATATTTTGTCTTATTATTTGTGTTTGTTTGACTTCCTGTGATAAAGGAAATATATATTCTAAAGAGAATGATAAAAATGCCGTTTTGGCGGCTAATTTTGATGAAGAAGAACTAATAAAAGAGCAAGAAGGTGATGAAGAGCCTCAAATTTATACAGTAAAAATGAGGGCTGTTGGAGATATAATGACCCATGATTATCAATTGGATGTTGCATATGATAAAAATGACAACTCATATAACTTTGATAAACAATTTGAGTTAATAAAAAAGTATATAGAAGAAGCAGATATAGCAATTGGCAATTTAGAATCAACTTTTGGAGGCAGTGAAAGAGGCTATAGCGGTTATCCCCAATTTAATAGTCCTGATTCTTTGGCTAATAGCTTAAAAGATGTTGGATTTGACATTCTAACAACGGCTAATAATCATTCTTTGGATACATATAGTGCTGGAGCTTTAAGGACTTTGGATGTTCTTGATAATGTAGGAATTGAACATGTAGGTACATATTCTAGCCAAGAAGCTAGGGATGAGATAAAAATAATGACAGTAAATAATATTTCTTTTGCTTTTTTTTCTTATACTTATGGAACCAATGGAATACCTATTCCTAAAGATAAGCCTTATTTAGTTAATTTAATTAATCTGGAAGAAATGAAAAAGGATATTCAAAAAGCTGAAGAATTGTCTCCTGATTTTATTGTTGTTTGTGTTCATTTTGGGAATGAGTATGAAAGATATCCAAATAATAATCAAAAACAAATTGTTGATGAATTATTTAATGCTGGGGCAGATATTATTTTAGGTAGTCATCCTCATGTTCTACAGCCTATGGAAACAAGAAAAGTTACAAGGCCTGACGGTAGTGTGGAAGATTGCTTTGTTATTTATTCTTTGGGCAATTTTATTTCTTCTCAAAGAAGCCCCTTAGATCCACCAAGGGATGCAGGCCTTATTTTAAATATAGACTTTGAAAAACTTGAAAATGAAAAGGCAAAAATAAAAACAATATCTTTTATGCCTACTTGGGTTCAGTTTAGTACAGTTAAGGCAAGGGGAATCATAAGAGTTGTAAGTAGTATTACACCAGAGGAAGAATTAGAAAAGCTCTTACTTCCTTATGAAATAAACAGATTAAAGGAAACAAAGCAATATACTCTTCAACATTTATTAGGAGAAAAAGAAAGAATAATTGAGGAAGATTTTTATATTTATAATTTATATTAGTTATTGACGAAAGCTAATGTATTGTGTATAATTAGGTATAGTGCTTTAATACTTTTCTCCGTTTATATGCATAAAGCACAACCTTGCTAGCCGGAGGGAGGGGAATTAATGTCAGAGGTTACCGTTAGGGAAAATGAATCTTTAGATAGTGCTTTACGTCGTTTTAAAAGAAACTGTGCTAAAGCCGGTATTATGCAAGAGATTCGTAAAAGAGAGCATTATGAAAAACCAAGTGTTAAACGTAAAAAGAAATCAGAAGCTGCTAGGAAAAAGAATAGATATTAATATAGAAAATTTGGCTAGATAGCATCTAGCATGAGATTTTATAAAGCCGAGCAGATAATAAAACAATTTCTATAATAGAAGAAATAAAATAAGTTGCGTAATACGCAACTTATTTTATTTTCTGGAAAATTTTTAAATAGTCTTCCATATCTATCTTCCAACATCTATCTTTCATCTCCTTACTATCTCTACTTACAACCGTCAATCTCAATCATTTATTTCCTTGAGTATCTACCTTTCAAGCTCTAATTTCTACCTTCTTACCTCTACTTTCCAACTTCCAACCTCTAACCTCATAATTAGTATGTCTTAAAACACTTTTTTTTGCATATTAATTATGAGAGGGAGGGACACAATTATGAAAAAGAAAAGAACTAAAAAACAAAAAAAAGAAGAGTTAGTTCAGCCTGTTAGCTTTAAAGAAAAAGTAACAAATATGCTTGAGCTCCCTAAAGAAGTAATTCTAAATTTTCCAGTTATTTCAATGGTAGGGAATGAAGAATTACATATTGAAAATTATAAAGGTATACTTGAGTATGATACAGAAAGAATAAGAATATATACTTCTAATGGAATAATAAGAATAGAAGGAAGAGCTTTATCATTAAAAACTATGACTATGGAAGAAATCCTTATCAAAGGTGTAATTATGAAAATAGAGTTTTTATTATAATTATGCTTTGAAATGCTTATTATTAAATTGGGGGGCCTTTATGTTTTTATCTATATGGAATTATTTAAGAGGCTATGTTACTATAGAAGTATCTGGTTTTTCAGTCGAGAGATTTATGAACTTAGCATCTCATAAAGGAATATATTTATGGGATATAAAAAAGTATAAAAGTAAGATCCAGATGAAGGTAAGCATTAAAGGATTTAAATTATTAAAAAATTGTGCAAGTAAGACCAAATGTAAAATAAAAATAGTAGAAAAGAGAGGCTGTCCTTTTTTTATTCATAAGTATAGAAAGCGAAAAGTCATGGCATCAGGAGTGCTGATTTTTTTCGGCTTATTATACTTTTTATCTTCATTTATTTGGCTTATTGAAGTTAAGGGGAATGAGAGAATTGACTCCCAAGATTTGATGAAAGCATTAAATGATTATGGCTTAAAAATCGGAATATTAAAGATGAAAGTTGATATAGATGAAGTTGAAGGATTTTTAAGAGATAGTTTTCCTGATATAGCTTGGACAGCAGTAGAAATAAAAGGTACTAAGCTTACAATAGAATTGACAGAAACAGTAGAGAAACCTTTAATCGTAGATAGGTCAACCCCTTGTAATTTAATTGCTCAAAAAACTGGTCTTATTGTGAGTATAACCACCAGATCAGGAACGCCAAAGGTAAAGGCTAATGATGTAGTAAAAAAAGGAGATTTGTTAGTTAGTGGAGAAATAATTTTAAAGGAAGATGAAGAAGGTGTAGAGAAAAAGTATGTTCATGCCGATGCGGACATAATTGCAAAAACAAGGTATGAATTAACATATGATCAAGACTTATATTATATAGAAAAACAGTATACAAATAATATTAAAAAACAATATGCGATAAAATTTTTGGATAAAGAATTTAAGTTATATAAAAAGGATATATCTTACAAATATTATGATAAAATTATAGATAGTAAACAATTATCTCTAACTAAATATTTTGCTTTACCTCTTTATAAAGTAACTTATGAATACAGGGAATATAATCCAATAAAACACAAAAGAACTATTGAAGAGGCAAAAAAAATAGCTGAGGAAGAAATTAAGAAAAAGTTGTTAGAAGATATTTCAAATAGAGCTGAAGTCTTAAATAGCGAAATTAAATATTATCCTAAGGAAGATATTTTAAGAGCAAAAGCAGTTTTTACAACTCTTGAACATATTGAAGAAGCTAAAGCAATCAGCAGGGAGGAAATTGATAATGGAACAGATAGAAAAGACACTACAGATACCAACTAATTATATATCTAAGATATTTGGAAAACTTGATGAAAATATAAAAATAATAGAGAGGGCATTTAGTGTTGAAATAATAAATAGGGGAGAGTATATTAAGATTATAGGAGAAGAAGAAGCTGTTAATAAGACTCTTAGAACCTTTAATCAATTAGTTATCCTGGCTCAAAAAAATGAGGAAATAACTATACAAAGTATTGAATATATAATTTCTTTAGTTAATGACAGCATTGAAAAAGAATATAGTCAGGTAAATTCTGACTTTATATGTATGACAGTGCAAGGCAAACCAATTAAAAGTAAAACTTTAGGACAAAAAAATTATGTTGATATGATAAGGAATAATACTGTAGTTTTTGGGGTTGGTCCTGCAGGAACAGGTAAAACTTATTTAGCAATGACCATGGCAATTGCAGCTCTTAAAAATAACGAAGTAAATAGGATTATTTTAACTAGACCCGCAATAGAAGCAGGTGAAAAATTAGGATTTTTGCCAGGAGATTTGCAAAGTAAGGTTGACCCTTATCTTAGGCCTTTATATGATGCTCTGTATGAGATAATGGGAGCAGAAGCATTTTTAAAAAACATGGAAAAAGGTATTATTGAAGTAGCTCCTTTAGCTTATATGAGAGGCCGAACCTTAGATAATTCCTTTATTGTCCTCGATGAAGCACAAAACACAACTCCTGAACAGATGAAGATGTTTTTAACCCGTATTGGTTTTGGTTCTAAGGCTGTAATAACAGGTGATATTACTCAAATTGATTTACCTACAGGAAAAAAATCTGGATTAGTTGAGGCAGTTAAGGTATTAAAAAATATTGAAGGAATTGGCATAGCACTTTTAACAAAAAAAGATGTAGTAAGACATCCTTTGGTACAAAAGATCATTCAAGCATATGAAAAATATGAAAATAAAAAAGGGATGAAAAGGTAGGAGATTATATTGAGCAGAAGGCGTTTTTTAAAAACAGCAATAGTCTTAATTTCTTTTTTATTAACTATATTTACTGTTTTAACTGGTGAGCATTTTAGGAAAACTGAGAAGATAGAATTAGGTTCAGTTGCGACAAAAAGATATACAGCACCTAGAAAAATAGAAAATATTTTTGCAACAGAAAGAAAAAGGGAAGAAGCAAGAAAGAGTATTGAGCCTTTATATAAAGAAGATCCTAAAATTAAAGAAGATGCCATTGCCAAATTAGAAGTATTATTTACAAAAATTAAAGAAGCAAAGGAATATATTGAAAAAGAAGATTCGACAGCTGATAACACAGTTAACAATGAAGATACAAATACTATAGAAAGTGAAAATAATATACAAGAAATAAGCAAAGAAGAAAAAATGCAGACAGCAATAGACTTATTAAGAACCCAATCTCCTATTCCATTATTAGACAAGCAATACAAACTTTTAATCGAAATGGAGCTAAATAATATTACAGAATTAAAGTCTAAATGTATTGATATTTTAGAATCGACATATGATATAGGTATAAGAGAGGAAACGAAAACAAAGACAATTTTGGATGTTAAGGGACAATTTGATGCTTTCTATACTGATGAGGAAACGAGTAACTTAGGATATGATATTGTTGCTTCTTTAATCCAACCTAATAATTTTATTGATGAAATTGCTACTAACAAAATGATAGAAGAAAGCCTAAAGCAAGTAGAACCAGTTATGATTCTTCAAGGGCAAAAGATAGTAGATGAAGGAGAAATTATTACTGAGGAGATTTACAGCATACTAGATAGCCTTGGTTATATTCAAAAGGACTTTAGAGAAGAAGCTATAAAGTATGTAGGAGTAATTTTATTAATTTGTTTACTACAGAGTTTTATTTATATTTACATATGGTTCTTTAACAAAACCATTATGAAAAGCTTAAGAAGTATGCTCTTACTGTTTTCAATATATTGTATTATTATCATAATTATTAGATCTATGACACCATTGCACTTTGCCTGGATTCCTATTCCTATAGCAGGAATGCTGTTAGCTGTATTGTTGGATGTTAGAATAGGAATTATTATTAATGGTTATATTTCAATAATTGGAGCCTTAATTAATAAAGAAGGAATAGATTTTTTAATGTTTTTTATTATAGTTGGCACCATTTTTCCTATTCTTGTTACGAATATCTATAAAAGAAGTAGAATTCTTTGGATGGGTTTTATAGCAGGAATGATTAGTGGAATTACTTTAATAAGCATTCAGTTTTTCTTGATTGGTGCTTATTCGGCAGAAATTATTTATTCGGGTTTTTATGGTATATTAAGTGGAGTTCTTGCTGTTATTATTACTGCAGGAAGTCTACCTTTCTGGGAAGTTGCTTTTGATGTGGTTACACCTATTAAACTAATGGAATTGACAAATCCAGACCAGCATTTATTAAAAAGACTATTAATAGAAGCTCCAGGAACTTATCATCACAGTTTGCTTGTGGCAAATTTAGCAGAAACAGCAGCTACTGATATAGGAGCAAATTCCTTATTAGCAAGAGTAGGGGGATATTATCATGATATTGGAAAACTGTCTTATCCTCAGTATTTTAAGGAAAATCAGATGATGGAAAATCCCCATGATTATATGGAGCCTTCAGTTAGTTCTAAAATCCTTCAACAACACATTAGTAACGGAATTAAAATTGCTTCGGAATATAAGTTACCAAGACCTATAAGAGATATTATCCGTCAACATCATGGGACAAGCATTATTCAATTTTTTTATTATAAAGCCTTAAAAAATAGTTCTGCTGAGGAAGTAAAAAAGGAAGATTATACATATCAAGGTATTATACCTCAAACAAAAGAAGCAGCACTTGTTATGCTTGCCGATACTGTTGAAGCAGCAGTACGCTCAATGGACCCTCAAAATAAAAATAAAGAAGAAACTGAAAAATTAATTAGAAAACTTATAAAAGATAAATTAGATGATGGACAATTAAATGACAGTGATCTTACCATAAAAGATATGGAAACAATTGTACAGTCTTTTATGAAAGTTTTTAACGGTATGTATCATGAAAGAATAAAATATCCTGATAAAATAGAGGAGAAAGAAAATGAATATTTTAATAGAAAACAACGAATTTCAGCTAAACGAGAATCTAAAAAGGCTAGTAAATGATGTAATAATTGAAGCTCTTAAGGAAGAAGCTTATCCTCTTGACGTAGAAGTGAGTATAACTTTTGTTAGTAATGCGGAAATAAGAAAATTAAATAAAGAATATAGAAATATGGATAAAGAAACTGATGTACTTTCTTTTCCCTTGTTAGAATTTGAGGACTCTGTGGATCTTGAAAACTCTGAAGAGTTTTCTTTAGAGGGCTTAGAGGAATATACCAATCCTGAAACAGGAGATTTAATGTTAGGAGATATTATTATTTCTTTTGAAAAGGCTAAGGAACAAGCAGAAGAATATGGCCATTCCCTTGAAAGAGAGATTGGATTTTTAGTTGCTCATAGTATGTTTCATTTGATGGGTTATGACCATATAGATGAAGAAGATGAAGAAATCATGTGTAAAAAACAAGAAAAGGTTCTTGAAGCCATAGGTCTTTCTAGATAAATTATTTGACATAAAAGGAGACCCAAGTATGAGAAAGTTAAAAAACTTTCGCGACTTCAAAGAGAATTTAAAATCTATGTTTAACGAAGACATCATTAAGAAAAGTTTTTTAGATTTAAGAAGGCTGTTTTTATCAGGGCTAGTATCAGTTTTGCCCATAGCTTTTACGATTTTTTCCATTAGCTTAGTCTTTAATTTTGCAGACAGACTTCCTAGGGAAATTATGGCAAAGATAATAGTCTTCTTTTTTTCACTATTTAATAAAGATATAACCTTTGAAGAAGCTAATATCCCTGGCTTAGGTCTTATTGCAGCTGTCTTTATTATTATGTTTGCAGGATATATTTCAGCTAATGTTATTGGTAGAAGTCTTTTAAAATCCATAGAAAACTGGATGTTTAAAATACCTTTAGTATCTAATATATATACTGCTTTTAGACAAATTATAGATACAGTATTTTTAAAAAAGAAAAGTACATTTAAAAGTGTAGTCCTTGTACAATTTCCCTATAAAGGAAGCTATAGTATTGGCTTTGTGACTACTTCTTCACCTTCTGAAATTTTAAGTATTAAAAAAGAAAACTTAGTCAATGTATTTGTCCCAACTACACCTAACCCGACTTCAGGCTTTTTACTAATGCTAAAAGAAGAAGACATTTATAAATTAAATATGTCTGTTGAGGATGCAATTAAGTTAATTGTTTCAGGAGGAATTTTATCTCCTTAGTAAATAATTAAAGATAAGAGGCGTGATAAATATGGATTATAATGAATTAATTAAAAAAGCAAATGAAGCTAAAGAAAATGCTTATGCTCCTTATTCAAACTTTAAAGTGGGGGCAGCAGTTTTAGCGGGGAGCGGGAAAATATATACTGGATGTAATGTTGAGAATGTTTCTTTTGGTGCAACAAATTGTGCAGAAAGAACTGCAATTTTTAAAGCAGTATCTGAGGGGGAAAAGGAAATAAAAGCTATTGCAATTATGAGTAGCTCTGGAAATTATACTTTTCCATGCGGTATTTGTAGACAAGTTATTTCAGAATTTTCTCATGACGCAGAAATAGTTTTGGCAAACGACAAGGGCGATATACATGTTTATCCAGTTGATGAAATATTACCCTGTGGATTTACGAAAGAAAACAGCAAAAACTTTAAAAAATAAGTCTTTGAAATATAATTGAAATATAAATGATATATAATTGAAATGGACATTGAAGCTACTACGTATTAAAATATAATTAAGTAAAGTCGAATGGTATTCATATAAGTACTTCCCCCCTTGTTAATTCAACAAAAACCCTGCGTAAGCAGGGTTTTTGTTTTTCAAAAATAAATTTTTAATAATATCTTTTTGAATCCATATATTCTTGAAGAAGTCTTGCTGTTTCTCCAAATCTTTGAAAGTGTACAATTTCTCTTTCCCTTAAGAATCGCAAAGCATCTGTAACTCCTGGATCGTCACTAAGCCTAATTAAATGTTCATAAGTTGCCCTGGCTTTTTGCTCGGCCGCCATATTTTCATAAATATTTGCAATGGGGTCACCTTTAGAATTAAAATATGTTGCTGTAAAGGGTGCTCCTGCTGCATTATGTGGGAAAGGACTTTTGCCATGATTAGCATAATGAGCAGCAAAAGGCGTTCCAGCAATTTTTGATTCAGGTAAATCTTTTACTAATTGATACACCATGGTACCAATCATTTCCCAATGCGCAAGTTCTTCGGTCCCAATATCCGTCAAAATCGCCTTAGCTTGGGGGATAGGCATAGTCCATACTTGGGTAAGATATCTTAAAGCAGCTGCTAATTCTCCATCTGCACCACCAAATTGTTCTATAATTAGTGAGGCAAGAGTAGGATTACAGCTTGAAACTTTTACTGGGTATTCTAACTTTTTTTCATATATCCACATGGCATATCCTCCTTACAATCGTAATCATCTTCCCAAGGCCAAGGGGTGAGGGCCCATTGCCAAGGATATTGACTTGGAGCATATCCAAAATTAGTCAAGGGGCCATATTGTCTTTCATACATTGCTTTTGCATTCATTAATTCCTGAGTAAGTCTGTTGTAATCTGCCAAAGCTTGCTGATGAGAAGGATGAGTATCTAAAAAAAGATTAAGCTCAATTACTGCAAACTCTAGCTCTTGAATTTTTCTTAAAAATTCTTTCCGGCTTATATTCATATATTTACCTCCTCTAATTTCTTTTTTGCATATAGGGCTGATAAAGATTGGGGAATAAGGTTCCCTTTTTTAAAGCTTCATTTAAGGGAAAAAGCCTTTCATAAGGTTGATCAGGAACATAAGCCCTAGCCAGTTGGATTTCTGGAGGCATATTATACATGGGCATTGCCATAGGATTTGGATAGGGATTAGCCATATTCATTGGGGCATTTGGATTAGGGATGGCTTGCATAGCATTCACTCCTTGATTTCTATTTTCCATATATCTTATACATGAATGTTAAAAAATGTGAATAGGCATAAAGTTTTTTATATTACAAAATGATTGTAACTATGCCTGTAAAATTATATAATTAAAATTGGTTTAACTATTTAGCCATTTCATTTTTTACAAATAATAAGGGTTAATAAAATTAATTATTTTAAGATTTATAAATTATCATCTATATAAAACTGTAATAAAGAAATACTATAGTAAAAAACAAAGGAGGAATAGAATTGTCTTTAGGATTTCGTTCAGGTTTTGTAACTATTATAGGAAGACCTAATGTAGGCAAATCAACTCTAATGAATCAATTGGTTGGAGAAAAAGTAGCTATTATGTCTGATAAACCTCAGACTACTAGAAATAAGATTCAAAGTATATTAACAAGAGAAGACTTTCAAGTAATATTTATAGATACTCCTGGTATTCATAAGCCAAAGCATAAATTAGGCCAGTACATGGTAAAGGCAGCTAAAAATACCCTTAATGAAGTAGATTTAATATTACTAATTGTAGAACCTTCAAAAGTGGTGGGTAAAGGAGATAAATTTGTCATAGAACAATTAGAAGATATTAAAACTCCCGTTATTTTAGTTATTAATAAAATTGATACAATAGATAAACAAGATTTATTGGAAATAATAGATGTTTATAAGGACTTGTACAATTTCTCTGAAATAATTCCTGTTTCGGCATATACGGGAGAAAATTGTGATAATCTTTTAAAAGAGATATGCAATAAATTACCTGAAGGACCGCAGTATTTTCCTGAAGACATGATAACAGATCAGCCCGAAAGGCAGTTGGTAGCAGAACTAATCAGGGAAAAAGCTTTACATTTGTTAGAACAAGAAATTCCACATGGAATTGCCGTTGAAATTGAAGCAATGAGAAAAAGAGATAATAAAGATATTGTTGATATAAATGCAGTTATTTATTGCGAAAGAGATTCCCATAAAGCAATAATTATCGGTAAAAAAGGAGCTATGTTAAAAGAAATAGGAAGTAAATCACGATATGAAATAGAAAGACTTTTAGGTTCAAAAGTATATCTAGAGCTTTGGGTAAAGGTAAAGAAAAATTGGAGGGATGACTCCTTTAGCTTGAAAAATTTTGGCTTTGATTCAAAAAATATTTAAAAAAGAAACAGCTCTATACTACAATAAAATAGTGTAATGAAATGGGGTGAAGTCATGGAAAAAGAACTTTTACTAGAAAAAATAAAGGCATCTCTTCAAAAAGGAGACAGTAGGGAATTATTTGAAAAGATAGAGGATTTACATCCTCCAGATATAGCAGAAATATTACCAGATTTAAAGGAAGAGGAACAAAAATTATTGTTTAAACTTCTCCCCCATGATATTGCTGCAGAAGTATTAAATGAAGTAGATGGAGATACTTTTGCATCTGTTCTTGATAATCTTACTGAAGAAAAGACGACTGAGATATTAGATGAAATGTCTTTGGACGACGTGGCTGATATTCTAGGAGAATTATCCGAAAGTGAGCAAACAAAGATAATAGAGTATTTTGACCATGATGATGCCACTGATATCCGTGACTTGATGCAGTATAATGAAGATACTGCCGGTGGTATTATGACCACTGAATTTATTTCTGTAAGAGAAGATATGACAATAGATCAGGCAATTGAAGAATTAAGACATATGGAAAAAGATGCAGAGACAATATACTATGTCTATGTTACGGACTATATTGGAGTTCTTGTAGGGGTTTTATCTCTTAGAGAAATTATTATGAGTCCTCCTGATTTACTTGTCTCAGAAATAATGCAGAGTAATGTAATATATGTAAATGTTAATACAGACCAAGAAGAGGTTGCAAAACTTGTTGCAAAGTATGACCTTCTAGCTATTCCAGTAGTTGACAATGAAACTATCTTACAAGGGATTATTACAGTTGACGATATCCTTGATGTTATTGAAGAAGAAGCTACCGAGGATATCTTTAGAATAGCAGGTACTGGAGAAATGGAATATGACGAAAATGATACAGTAGCTGCTCATTTAAAATCTTCGGTAAAATCAAGACTTCCTTGGCTTATGATTACTTTAGTAGGAAGCTTTATAACAGGGGCTGTTATTTCAGGTTTCGAAAGCCAAATAAGTTCTAATGCTGAGTTGGTTAAGTTTATGCCTGCTTTAACAGGAATGGGAGGTAATATCGGTACCCAGTCTTCAACCTTGACAGTAAGAGGAATTGCTACAGGGAAAATTAATACTAAGGAAATATCTAAAATTTTACTTAGAGAATCTGCAGTAGGTATATTTATTGGTATTATATGTGGTATTTGTATTAGTTTAGTTGCTGGCCTTATCTTTAATCAACCTCAATTAGGTCCTATTGTTGGTATTGCAATGGCAGCCAATATGTTAACTGCTTCTACAATTGGAACCTTGGCACCCTTAGTATTTAAAAATGTTGGAATTGACCCTGCTGTTGCTTCAGCACCATTTATTTCAACTACTATTGATATTACAGGAAATATTATATATTTTAGTTTAGTTAAATTGTTAACTGGAATATAATAAAAGTTTTTGTCAAGGTATGTTAAGTTGGTAAGTTTTTTGCAGTATATTAAGAGATGATGAGGAAACCCTATTAGTATCAAATTAAGAATAGGGGGACTCAATATGTCAGATAAATTATTTTGGAATTTATTTAAGAAAACAGGAAATATAGAAGCTTATTTAGCTTTAAAAGAGTATGATAATAATCTTTTTAATACAGAAAGTTCTAAGGAGTTATCTCCTGAAATAGATAAAGATATAAAGTTTGATAGAAAAGAGAAGTAATAATGAGACAGTTTAAAACAAAAGGTATTATATTAAGAGAAGTATATGTGGGAGAGTCAGATAAAATACTTAAGATATTTACAAAATCAAAAGGAAAAATTTCTGTTTCTGCAAAAGGGGCAAAAAAACATAAAAGCCCTTTGATTGCAGGGAGTCAGTTATTCTCTTATTCCGACTTTTTAATATATTCAGGAAGAAACTACAATATTATACAACAAGTAGAGGTAATTAAGTCCTTTCACGGCATAGGGAAAGATATCTTTAAATTAACCTATGCTTCTTATTTTTTGGAGCTTCTCGATGCTGTAACTCAAGAAGAAGAAGCTAATGAAAAACTGCTTCTTCTTATCCTAAAAACTCTTTCTATCTTAGAAAAGACTAATAGAAATCCTAGATTAATTTCTGTTATATATGAACTTAGAATAATGTCTTTAATTGGATATATGCCTCAAGTTACAGAATGCGTAAATTGTGGAAGCCAAGAAAANATTAACAGTTTTGATGTAAAAATGGGAGGTATAGTTTGTGATAATTGTAGGAATGAAGATAATCATCCTTACAAACTATCTCAAACTGCTTTATATACTCTTAAGTACATAATGCATTCTGATTTATCAAAATTATTTAATTTTGAACTAGATGAATTTATTTTAAGGGAGCTAGAAGAGATATCAAAAAGTTATATATCCTATCATATTGAAAAAGAATTTAAGACTTTAGATTTTATAAAAACAATTTCAATAGATTTGTGATTAACGATATTGACAAATCTAATGTAATTTGCTAGATTAATGATAATCTAATAATAATTTGCGATGATAAAGAAGAGTAGCTATTTTACTTTCTTTTCAGCGAACTGGAGATGGTGTGAGTCCAGTAGAAAGATTTAGTGAAGGGAGCTTTGGAGCAGATTTTATTTAATTGAGAGGATGCCTTGCATCAATAAGGGTGGAACCGCGGAAGAATAATCTTTCGTCCCTTATACAGATGTTAGGTTTTTTTATTGCTTAAAATTATAAAATACTTTTAGATTAAAAAAAATTAGCTTTAATAAACGCGGCTAAGTCGTCGTTTTTTATAATATAAAAATTTTGATTAGGAGGCAGTAAATAATGGAAAAATCAATGGAACAAATTGTTTCATTAGCTAAATCAAGAGGCTTTATCTATCCAGGTTCTGATATTTACGGTGGTTTATCTAATACTTGGGATTACGGGCCTTTAGGTGTAGAGTTAAAGAACAATGTAAAAAAAGCTTGGTGGAAAAAATTTGTTCAAGAAAGCCCATATAATGTAGGTGTGGATTGTGCTATTTTAATGAATACAAAAGTATGGGAAGCTTCAGGACATATTGGAGGTTTTAATGACCCTCTTATGGACTGTAAAGAATGTAAAGAGAGATTTAGAGCTGACCAATTGATAGAAAGTTATTTAAAAGATAATGAAATAGATCTTTCTGTTGATGGTTGGGATAATGCTAAAATGAAGGTATATATTGATGAAAATCAAATTAAATGTCCAAGTTGTGGGGCACATAACTTTACAGATATAAGACAATTTAATCTTATGTTTAAAACTTTCCAAGGTGTTACAGAGGATTCAAAAAACTTAGTATATCTTCGTCCTGAAACAGCTCAAGGTATTTTTGTTAATTTTAAAAACGTTCAAAGAACAACTAGAAAAAAGATTCCTTTTGGAATAGCTCAAATTGGAAAATCCTTTAGAAATGAAATTACTCCAGGTAACTTTATTTTCCGTACCAGGGAATTTGAACAAATGGAGTTAGAGTTTTTCTGTGAGCCAGGGACAGATTTAGAATGGTTTAAATACTGGAAAGACTATTGTAAAAATTGGCTTTTATCATTAGGAATGAAAGAAGAACATCTACGAATGAGAGACCATTCAGAAGAAGAATTATCTCACTATAGTAATGCAACTACTGATATTGAGTTTTTATTTCCTTTTGGATGGGGTGAGCTATGGGGTATAGCAGATAGAACGGATTTTGATTTAAAACAGCATCAAGAGCATTCAGGGGAAGACATGAGTTATTTTGATCCTAATTCAAATCAAAAGTACATTCCTTATTGTGTTGAACCTTCTGTTGGTGTAGACAGAGTAACTCTTGCATTCTTATGTGAAGCTTATGAAGAAGAAGAACTACAAGATGGGGATAAAAGAACTGTATTAAGATTCCATCCTGCTATAGCACCAATTAAGGCTGCAGTTTTACCATTATCTAAAAAACTTTCAGATTCTGCGTATAAAGTTTATGAAAAATTGTTAAAACTATTTAATGTGGAATTTGATGATAGTGGCAGTATTGGAAAACGTTATAGAAGACAAGATGAAATAGGAACACCATTTTGTATTACTTATGATTTTGATTCCCTAGAAGATAATTCTGTTACAATTAGAAATCGTGACACGATGGAACAAGAAAGAATAAAAATTGATGATTTGGAAGATTATTTAAAAAATAAAATAAACTTTTAAATCTTATCAAAAAAAATTTCAATTTACCCTATTCTTTTTAAGGTTTTATGATATAATTATTACGGTTGAATAGACAAAACATGACAAGTTACATAGACAAGACATATTTTTCGGAGAAAAATAGTTTTGTTTATTCTACGAAAGAATAATAAAAATTAATATACAGGAGGTTAATTAGAATGAGCAAAAAGTATGTTTATATGTTCAGCGAAGGCGATGCATCTATGAGAAATTTACTTGGAGGTAAGGGTGCAAATCTTGCTGAAATGACAAAAATGGGATTACCAATTCCACAAGGTTTCACAGTAACCACAGAAGCTTGTAATAAATACTACGATGATGGTAAGAAGATAGCTGATGAAGTTGTAGAACAAATTAAAGATTGCTTAGCTAAATTAGAAGAAATATCTGGTAAAAAATTTGGAGATTCTAAAAATCCTTTATTACTATCCGTTCGTTCAGGTGCAAGAGCTTCTATGCCCGGTATGATGGATACAATTTTAAACTTAGGTTTAACTGACCAAGCTGTTGAAGGTATTGCAGAATCTACTCAAAATCCTCGTTTTGCATATGACTCTTACAGAAGATTTATTCAAATGTTTTCAGATGTTGTTATGGAAATAGCAAAATCAAAATTTGAAAGTATACTTGACGAAGTTAAAGAAAGTAAAGGCGTAAGCGATGACTCTGCTTTATCAGCAGAAGACATGAAAGATATTGTTGCTAGATTTAAAGCTATTTATAAAGAAGAAAAAGGGGAAGACTTCCCACAAGATCCATATGAGCAATTAATGGCAGCTGTTACTGCAGTATTCCGTTCTTGGAATAATCCTAGAGCAATTGTTTACAGAAGAATGAATGACATACCAGGTAACTGGGGAACAGCTGTTAACGTTCAAATGATGGTATTTGGTAATATGGGAGAGACATCTGGTACAGGTGTAGCATTTACTAGAAACCCTGCAACTGGAGAAAAAGAAATCTTTGGTGAGTATTTAATTAATGCACAAGGTGAAGACGTTGTTGCAGGTATTCGTACTCCAAAACCAATCAAAACTTTAGAAGAAGATATGCCTGAAGCATATAAACAATTTATGGAAATTGCTCAAACTCTAGAAAACCATTATAAAGATATGCAAGATATGGAATTTACCATTGAAAATAAAAAGTTATACTTCCTTCAAACACGTAATGGTAAAAGAACTGCAAAAGCAGCATTAAAAATAGCTGTTGATTTAGTAGACGAAGGTTTAATTAATGAAGAAGAAGCTTTACTAAAAGTTGATCCAAAACAATTAGACCAACTTCTTCACCCAGCTTTCGATGCAGATGCATTAAAGAAAGCTCAACCATTAGGAAAAGGACTTCCTGCATCTCCTGGAGCTGCTGCAGGTAAAGTATACTTTACTGCAGAAGATGCTAAAAATGCAAAAGAAGCAGGAGAAAGAGTTATCTTAGTTCGTCTTGAAACATCTCCTGAAGATATTGAAGGAATGGCAGCAGCAAGAGGTATTTTAACAGTACGTGGTGGTATGACTTCTCACGCTGCAGTTGTTGCAAGAGGAATGGGAACATGCTGTGTATGCGGTCTTGGTGAAATTATGATTAATGAAGAAGAAAAATTCTTTACCTTAGGCGGAAAAACAATCCGTGAAGGAGATTATATATCTTTAGATGGTTCTACTGGTAATGTTTATGGAGAAGATATTCCTACAGTAGATCCTGAAATATCCGGAGATTTTGCTAAATTTATGGCATGGGCTGATAAAGTAAGAAAACTTCAAATCAGAACAAATGCAGACACACCTAAAGATGCTAGAAATGCAATAGAATTTGGTGCTGAAGGAATAGGATTGACTCGTACAGAGCATATGTTCTTCGAAGAAGACCGTATTCCAAAAGTACGTAAAATGATTTTATCAAAAACTGAAGAAGATAGAAGAAAAGCACTAGATGAATTACTTCCAGTACAAAGAGAAGACTTTGCTGGAATTTTCGAAGCAATGGAAGGACGTCCTGTAACTATCCGTCTTCTTGACCCACCACTTCATGAATTCTTACCTCATGAAGATGATGATATCAGAGCTTTAGCAAAAGACATGGGAATTACTTTTGAAGAATTAAAAGCAACTGTTGAATCCTTACATGAATTCAACCCAATGATGGGTCATAGAGGATGTCGTTTGGCTGTATCATATCCTGAAATTGCAGAAATGCAAACTAGAGCAATTATTGAAGCTGCTGTAGCAGTTAAAAAGAATAAAGGATATGATGTAGTTCCTGAAATTATGATTCCATTAATAGGAGAAATTAAAGAATTACAATTTATTAAATCTGTTGTTGTACAAACAGCTGACGAAGTAATCAAAGAAGCAAATGTAGATTTAGAATATAAAGTGGGTACTATGATTGAAATCCCAAGAGCAGCAGTTACTGCAGACCAAATTGCACAAGAAGCAGAATTCTTCTCATTTGGAACAAATGACTTAACTCAAATGACCTTTGGATTCTCAAGAGACGATGCTGGTAAATTCTTAGAAGATTACTATGAAAAACAAATTTATGAATCTGATCCATTTGAGAGATTAGACCAAACTGGTGTAGGTGCATTAGTAGAAATTGCAGTTGAAAAAGGTCGTTCAACTAGACCAGATATTAAATTAGGAATTTGTGGAGAGCATGGTGGAGATCCTTCATCAATTGAATTCTGTCATAAATTAGGTTTAGATTATGTATCATGTTCACCATTTAGAGTGCCAATTGCAAGATTAGCTGCGGCACAAGCTCAAGTAAATAATCCTAGATAATAAATATTAAAAAAAAGGGTATTGCCTTAAATTAAAGGGTAATACCCTTTAATTATTAATAAAGCTTTTTTATTTTAGGTGTTTTGAAGGATTTTGAAAAAAGATGTAGTATATATTAGATATAGAGAACTTTAATATTTATTAAAAATAGGTGGTGACTTCTTTGCTTCTTAGGGAGATTCAAGAAAAAAAAGAATATGATTTATTAAGTCCCTATGCAACAAAAGCTGCAGAGAGTAAAGGAAGACTTCTTGACGAAGAAAAATGTAGCATTAGGACAGACTTTCAAAGAGATAGGGATAGAATCATACATTGTAAATCCTTTAGAAGATTAAAACATAAAACACAAGTTTTTATTACTCCAGAAGGAGATCATTATCGTACAAGACTTACTCATACTTTAGAGGTTGCACAAATTGCAAGAACCATAGCAAAAGCTTTATTTTTAAATGAAGATTTGACTGAAGCTATTGCTTTGGCTCATGACCTTGGGCACACTCCTTTTGGTCATGCAGGGGAAGAAATATTAAATGAAGTATGTCCCCTTGGCTTTAAACATTATGAGCAAAGTCTTAGAGTAGTTAATTTTCTTGAAAAGAACGGTAAAGGATTAAATCTTTCCTGGGAAGTTCGTGATGGAATATTAAATCATCCTAGCAAAGGAAGCCCAGGTACTTTAGAGGGAAAAATTGTTCAAATTTCAGATAAGATTGCTTATATAAATCATGATATTGATGATGCCATACGAGGGCAAGTATTAAGAGAAGAAGAACTGCCAAAAGATTGCATTGAAGTCCTAGGAAAAACTTTTACAGAAAGAATTAACACAATGATCCATGATATTGTTGAGAACAGTATAAATAAGCCTTATATTAAAATGAGTCCTGAAGTAGAAGAAAGTATGAAGAAATTAAGAAAATTCATGTTTACTAATGTATACATAGGTTCAAAGGCAAAGGAGCAGGAGGAAAAAGCACAGTATATTGTAAAAGAACTTTATAATTATTTTATTAATAATCCTTCTGATATTCCCGAAGATTTTTATTTGATTTATGAAGGCAAAAATGAAGATTTGGAAAGAATAGTTTGTGATTATATTGCAGGGATGACAGATAGGTATGCTATAAATAAATACTGTGAAATATATGTACCCTCATCATGGAGCATTTATTAGGAGGGAATTAATGTATAAGACCCGGATTATTATTGATGGTGATAGCTGTCCGGTTATTAATATAATCGAAAAAGTATCAAGAGAATATAATATTGAGGCTATTTTATTCTGTAGTTATTGCCATATACCTAATGAAAAATATAATATGGAGTACAAAATTGTAGATTCAGAGCCTCAGGCAGCAGATATGGCAATTATAAATTTTATTGATAAGGATGATATTATTGTTACACAGGATTATGGTTTAGCTGCCTTGGTTTTATCCAAGGGTGCAAGTGCAATTTCAACTAATGGATATATATATTTAAATGAAAAAATGGACATTCTATTGTATAATAGGCATCTATCTGCTGAGATTAGAAAAATGAAAGGAAGGGTAAAAGGCCCTCCTAAAAGAAAAGAAAGTGATAATTTCAAATTTGAGCAAAATTTAATAAAACTTATAAAAGAAAAGAAACTTGTTCAATAAATATTTATTTCAATCTAATTTTTTATGTATATTAAACAAATTTTTTTAATTAGGCATTATAAAAAAGGATTTAAAGAAATTATGTCGAAAAATATATGTTAGCACGAAAGATAGGGGAGCAACATGTATTATCCAGAAGAAATAATTGAAGAAATCCTCAGCCGGAATGATTTGGTTGATGTAGTTTCTGAATATGTAAGGTTAAAAAAACAAGGTAGTTCTCATTTTGGATTATGTCCTTTTCATAATGAGGACACGCCGTCTTTTTCAGTAAGTCCTGATAAGCAAATGTATTATTGCTTCGGATGTCAGTCAGGAGGAAATGTTTTTACATTTATTATGCAAATGGAGAACTACAGCTTTGTAGACGCTGTTAAGTACTTAGCTGCTAGAGCTAATATTGATTTGCCGCAAGCAGAATACTCTGAGGAAGTTAAAAAAGAGCTAAAGGAAAGAGAAATTGTTCTCAATATACACAAAGAAACTGCTAAATATTTTTATTCAAATTTACAATCTCAAAGGGGAAAGCTAGCAGATGAATATTTGCGGTCTAGAAAAGTTAAAGATAAGATACGGAAACTGTTCGGAATAGGTTATGCAAATGCCGATTATGCGGATTTATATAAGTATTTATTATATAAAGGTTATAGCGAAGAAATGATGTTAATAAGTGGTTTAATCATCCCGCGGAAAAAGGGAAAAGGTTATATTGACAGATTTAGAGATAGGATAATGTTTCCTATATTTGATGTTCATAACAATATAATCGGATTTGGTGGAAGAGTATTAGATGACAGTCTGCCTAAATATATGAATTCTCCAGAGACTATTCTATTTGACAAAAGTAAAAACCTGTATGGCTTAAATTATGCTAGAACTGCCAAGGAAGAGAATATTTTAATTGTAGAAGGTTATATGGATGTTATTTCTTTATACCAAGCAGGATTTAAAAATGTAGTAGCGTCCTTGGGGACAGCATTTAATTATCAGCATGCTGCTTTATTAAAGCGTTATACCAATGAAGTAGTATTGGTTTATGATAGCGATGCTGCAGGAATTAAAGCTGCCTTAAGAGCAATGCCTATTTTATCTTCTGTTGGTTTAAAAATAAGGGTACTGCAAATTCCGGGAGAAAAAGATCCTGATGACTTTATAAAGGAAAAAGGTGCAGAAGCATTCCGGGATTTAATTATGAAAGCATTAAGTTCAGTTATGTTTCAAGTTAACCTAATAAAGAAAAAATACGATATCGAAGATGTAGAACAAAAAATACAGTTTACTATGGAAGTTGCTAACATACTATCAAAATTAAATAATTCTATTGAAATGGAAGTTTATTTAACACAAATTGCAGAAGAGACAGGGATATCAAAAGAATCAATTTTCGAAGAAATTAAGAAGGCGAGAGAAAGAAATAAAAGAATTAATAGGCATAATAAATTTTCTAGTTTGCCAAATGAATCTAAAGAAGAGCAAAAGAGTTCAATTTCTAATAGAATAGATGAAAAAGATGGATTGTATAAAGCACAGTTAAATATTCTTAGAGTAATAAGTAAAAATGAGTCTATTTTTCAAATAATAAAAGAGCATTTATCATTTTCTGAATTTATTGATCCAACTTTTTCAAAGGCAGCTATGTTAATTTATCAAGCATACGATAAGGACAATAGTATAGAAGCTGCTAAGATAATTAATCATTTCGAAAGTGTAGAAGAGCAAAATCAAGTTTCTTTCATATTTAATGAAGAAAAAAATGATGATAAGGAATACGATGTTGAAAAAGCAATAAACGATCAGATAAAACTCATTAAAAAAGCAAATATTGATTTAAAAAGTAGAACTACTACGGATATATATGAAATACAAGCTCTTATAGAGCAAAAAAAGCAATTAGAAAAGTTGTATATTAACATTATAAGTGGTTAAAATAGTAGACAGGAAAGGAAGGAATCTGCGTGAAAACAGGCGAACAAAATAAATTTTTGACACGTTTGAAAGAATTAGTCGCATTAGCTAAACAAAAAAAGGGTGTCCTTGAATACAAAGAAATAATGGATTATTTTTCCGATATGGAATTAGAACCGGAAAAAATCGAGAAAATATATGAATACTTAGAAAGACAAAATATTGATGTCTTAGGCATTATAGAAGATGAGGAAGAAGAAGTCATAGAAGATGAATTAGACTTAAGTCTTCCTGAAGGGATTAATATTGATGATCCGGTTCGAATGTACTTAAAAGAAATAGGTAAAGTTCCTCTTTTAACAGCAGAAGAAGAAATTGAATTGGCAATTAGAATGGAAAATGGTGACGAGGAAGCAAAAAGAAAGCTTGCAGAAGCTAACTTAAGATTGGTTGTTAGTATTGCCAAAAGATATGTTGGCCGAGGTATGCTATTTTTGGATTTAATCCAAGAAGGTAATTTAGGTCTTATTAAAGCTGTAGAAAAATTTGATTACCGCAAAGGATTTAAATTTAGTACATATGCGACATGGTGGATTCGTCAAGCTATTACAAGAGCAATTGCAGACCAAGCACGAACAATCCGCATACCTGTTCATATGGTAGAAACAATTAATAAATTAATACGGGTGTCCAGACAATTGCTCCAAGAGTTGGGCCGGGAGCCTCAACCTGAAGAAATTGCAAAAGAAATGGACATGCCTGTTTCAAAGGTTCGTGAAATTATTAAAATAGCACAAGAACCTGTTTCCTTGGAAACTCCTATTGGAGAAGAGGAAGATAGTCATTTAGGAGATTTCATTCCTGATGAAGATGTGCCAGTACCTTCTGAAGCAGCAGCTTTTACTCTTTTAAAAGAACAGCTTATAGATGTTTTAGATACCCTAACAGATAGGGAACAAAGGGTTCTAAGACTTAGATTTGGTTTAGATGATGGCAGGGCAAGAACTTTAGAAGAAGTAGGAAGAGTATTTAATGTGACAAGAGAAAGAATTAGACAAATTGAAGCTAAGGCCCTGCGAAAGCTTAGACATCCTAGTAGAAGTAAAAAATTAAAAGATTATTTAGAATAGAAGTTGACTGCAATCAACTTCTTTTTCTTAATTAAGAAATTTATTAAAAAGATATCATATTATTGACGAATTATTGTAGGAGGAGTCTATGAATTTATCAAAACGCCTATTTGCAGTAGCAAAAGAAGTTCCCCCAAATTCTAAAATTGCAGATATAGGAACAGACCATGCTTATTTGCCCATTTATTTGTTTAAGAATAAAAGGATCAAAAAAGCAATTGCTTCTGATATTAACAAGGGACCTCTTGAAAAAGCCAATAATAATATTATCAAAAATAATGCAGATGCAATTATTGAAACAAGATTAGGAAATGGCCTGGAAGTCTTAAAAGAAAATGAAGTGGACACGATTATTTTAGCTGGTATGGGTGGAATGCTTATTATCGATATTCTTAAGAAAAGGCCAGATATTCTTAAATCTATAAAAAGGCTTATACTTCAAGCTCAATTGGATCAAAAAGAACTAAGAAAATATTTGCATAGCATTAATTATAAAATAATTAATGAACAGCTTGTTTATGAAGAAAACAAATACTATTGGATTATCACATCAGAAGCAGGCAAAGAAAAGTATGAGAAAGAAATATTTTATTTATATGGTAAAATACTTATTGAAAAAAAAGATCCCCTATTAAAACAGTACATAAAAGAAGAAATAAATAAGTTAAATAATCTATTAAGACTGCTAAATGAATCTTTAACTAATCATGCTATAAAAAGAAAAAAGGAAATCGAAAAAGATATTAAACTTTGTGAAGAGGTGCTAAAATGGCTGTAAAGTGTAAAGATATTATTAGAAAAATGAATGATTTAGCTCAAGAAAATTTAGCAGAAGAATGGGATAACGTTGGTTTATTAATAGGAGACCCTGAAGAAGAAATAAATACTGTTTTAGTTGCTTTAGATGCTGTTCCAGAAGTAATTGATGAAGCTATAAAATTAAAAGCTGATTTAATAATTACCCATCATCCTTTAATATTTAAAGCTATAAAATCCATTACAAGGGATAAGCCCTTAGGGGAAAGTATTTATAACCTCATACAAAACAACATTGGTCTATATAGTGCCCATACCAATCTTGATATTGCCTATGGGGGTACAAATGATACACTAGCAAAATTATTGGAGCTAGAAAATATATCCTTACTAGAAGAAATTTTTGAAGTGGAAGACGGAAAATACGGTATGGGAAGGATAGGAACATTAAAAAAGCCTCTTAAGCTTAAGGATTATGCATTATTTGTTAAAGAGCGCTTAAGTCTTCCTAGTGTACGCCTTGTAGGAGATATAAATAAGATCATAAATAAAGTAGCAATTACAACAGGAAGTGGAATATCTTATCTAAAATCTGCTATAATGAAAAAGGCAGATTTGTTTATAACAGGAGACATTAAATTTCATGATGCTCAAGAAGCTCTTAAATACGGTGTTAGCCTTTTAGATGCTGGTCATTATGGAACAGAAGTAATTATAGTAAATGTTATTAAGAATTATTTGGAAAGCGTACAAGATGAGAATTTTAAATTTAATATAATTGTTTCAAAAACTAATGGAGAACCTTTTATAACATTATAATTGTTTGAATTATATTATAATTGTAGTAAAGGTAGAACTATTATTATTGTTAGATGGAAGGAGAATAGATATGACTAAAAGTACTAGTAATAATCTCGTTAAAATAACTTTTCCAAATGGTGAAGTTGAAACTTATACAAAAGGAATTAAACTAGAAGACATAGTAAAAGAAAAGCAACCTAATCATAAACATACTATAGTTGCTGCTAAAATTGACAATAGGATTAAAGAATTAAGAAATGAAATTAATGAGGATTGTAAATTAGAATTCATAGATTTAACCAGTGCTGATGGCATGAGAATTTACCAAAGAAGTTTGTCTTTTTTACTCTTTTATGCTGTAAGAAAAATAATTGAAAATGGGAATGTTATCATACATCACTCTATGGGTTCGGGCTTTTTTTGTGAGTTAATAGGGGTAGATGATATAACAGAAGAATTACTAAATAAAATCGAAAACAAAATGAAAGAAGTTGTAAAACAAGATCTTCTCTTTAACAAAATGTCTATTCCATTAGACGAAGCTATGAAAATATTTGAAGAAAATGGAATGGATGATAAGAGAAACTTATTTAAATATAGAAGATCTTCTATGGTTAATTTATATGAATTGGGTGGAATTAAAAATTACTTTTATGGATATATGGTGCCTAGTACGGGATTTCTAAAACATTTCGGTTTAATTATGCATGGTTCAGGATTTATTTTGCAGTTTCCTACAATTAAAGAGCCAGCTAAGGTACCTGAATTTGTACCATCACCTAAACTAGCTCAAATTTTTCAAGAATATAAAAATTGGGGAAAAATTTTAAGAGTAGATACTGTAGGTGCCTTAAACGATGTTATAGCAAACCAAGGAATAGGTTCTTTAATTAGAATATCTGAAGCTCTTCATGAAAAGAAGATTGCACAGATTGCTGATATGATTACAGAAAGAGGAGATTCCATAGCAGTTGTTTTAATAGCTGGACCTTCTTCTTCAGGTAAGACAACCTTTGCTCAAAGGCTTTCAATTCAACTTAGGGTAAATGGTATGAGACCTCACACTATTTCTATAGACGACTATTTTGTTAATAGAGAATTTACTCCTAGGGATGAAAATGGAGAATATGATTTTGAGTCTTTAGAATCTATAGACGTAGAACTCTTTAATAATGATTTAAAGAAATTAATAAATGGAGAACTTGTAGAAATTCCTTCTTTTAATTTTAAGACAGGAAAAAGAGAATATAAAGGCAGAAAAATAAAAATGGAAAAAAGCGATATCCTTATAATAGAAGGAATTCACGGGCTTAATGAAAGATTAACAAGAGATATCCCAAAAGAAAATAAATTTAAAATATATATCAGTGCCTTAACACAATTAAATGTTGATGATCATAATAGAATACCTACAACAGATACAAGGCTACTGCGAAGAATTGTAAGGGATAATCAATATAGGGGGACTAGTGCAGAAAGAACTATTGAATTATGGCCTTCTGTAAGAAGAGGAGAAGAAAAAAACATATTCCCATATCAAGAAGAAGCAGATGTTATGTTTAATTCGGCCCTAATTTATGAACTATCCATATTAAAGCAGTATGCTGAACCTTTGCTTTTTAGAATAGAACCACAATCTCCTTGTTATTCAGAAGCAAAAAGGTTATTTAAATTCTTAGATTATTTTCTAGGGGTAAGCAGTGAATCTGTACCACAAAATTCTATTATTAGAGAATTTATTGGAGGTAGCTGCTCCCATTAAAAGTTATTACTATTATGCAAACAAATTACAATTGATTCTTATAAATAAGCATGTTATTATAATATAGGAAAAACAAATATATAATGAGTAAGTCGTACGGTCGCAAGTGCAGTACCGAAAGGTCGTACTTGAGGAAAGTCCGAGCTCCATAGAGCAGGGTGCTGGGTAATACCCAGTAGAGGCGACTCTAAGGAAAGTGCAACAGAAATAAACCGCTAGCCTTATCATAGATAAGCTAGTAAGGGTGGAAAGGTGAGGTAAGAGCTCACCGCTCCTATGGCGACTTAGGAGGCTCTGTAAACCCCACCTGGAGCAAAACCGTATAGGAGAACTTTTGTGGCTGCTCGTCACGTTCTCGGGTAGGTTGCTTGAGCATATAGGTAACTATATGCCTAGATAGATGACCGTATAAGACAGAACTCGGCTTATAGATTTGCTCATTTACATAACTAAAACATCTACTATGGTAGATGTTTTTTATTTTAAATTTTTGTGTAAAAGATAAAAATTTTTATTGTAAAGCATAAAATTATAATATTTAAATCAATAATAGCAGTTTTTAATAATAGAATATTGAATATAAGTTTGTTAGCTAGAATATATTATTAAAAAAGACACATACTAAAAAAGAAAAAGTAAATGAGGTGAGTGTGTATTGGAACAAGTTCAATTTGAAGAATTAAAAAAGAAATTTCAATCAAGCACTGTAGACCAAATGATTGATATTTATATATCTACAGAAGGTTTAACTCAAGAGCAATATATGGAATTATTAAGAGTATTTCCTAGAGAGCATATAACTAAATTAGAAGCCGCATTACAATAAAATAGATACTTTATAAGAACCCCTACAAAAAATTTGTAGGGGATACTAATATCATTCAGTATATTTTTTAAATATTAGTCATAGTTATTAAGATTGGATATTTCAAATGCTTAAAAATCTTATTACGTGACTTTATTTTTTATTTTTGTTATAATATATTTTAATTAGTCAAAAATTAAATATAGGTATATCGATAATTATTATGAAAGAAGAATGCCTATGAAATTTATAAAAAATCTCTATATTGGAGATAAGATTAAAAATAAGGATAGAATCATAAGGAGACTTAGTAAAAACCATCCTTATAAAAATTTATATTGTATATGCTTAGATTCTTCTTCAAATAATCTTCTAGTAATATTAAATAGTAGTGAAATAAAAAAAGATATTAATCGTAATAAAGACTATAAAATAATTGGTATTGCTATGGGAAAAGAAGAAGCCTTTGAGTTAACAAGAAGAATTATTGATAGTGTTTATAAAGAGTATGGGGATCCTATAAAAATAAGAGAATTTTTTGCATAGGAACAGGAGCACTAAAAATGTCAATATTATCGGTTATATTTCTTATATTAAAATATATAGCTATTGTGCTGGGTATTCTATTAGTAATATTAATTAGTGCTTTATTGATGATTTTATTTATTCCTTTTTACTATTCAGTTTATATTTCTGCTAGTAGTACTATTGATGCAGATGTTAAAGTTTCATGGTTAATCAAATTAATTTATTATCGCTATATTATGAACAAGTCAAAAACAGAATCTAATTTTTTTAGGGTATTTACAAAAAAGATAATTAATAAAGAAAGAAAATCAAAAAGAGCAAAAAAATCTAATAAAGCAAGGGATAGCATCGATAAAAAATTATTAGATAGAAAAGAAGAAAGCATTAAAGATGAAGTAAAAGCAACTAAAGAAAATGAAAGCAAGATTAAAGTAGAAGCCAAAAAAGAAGATGTCAAAGACTTTTTAAAAGAAGATGATAAATTAATAAATGATGATAATGATGAATCCTTTGAAAGTAGAAAAGAAGTTTATAAGCATAATTATCTAGATGAAGAACTTAACTGGGAAGATGAAACAGATGAGATAGATGAAATAGGAGACGATAATTTTTCAATTAAGAGCATTATAAATTATCCTAATAAAAAAGAAATAATAAAATATACTTATCAATTTGCAAAAAGAATATTAAGGCATATAAAACCTCGAAAGTTTTCGTCTGATATTGAGTTTGGCTTGGAAGACCCTTCACATACAGGTTATATTTTAGCAGGTATAGGAATAATCAAACCTTGTTTAGGAAATAGTGTACATATTAAGGCAAACTTTAATGAAAAGGTTTTAAATGGTGAATTAAAGGCAGAAGGTAGATTTCAAGTTGGTATAATTATTATATATATTGCCTCTTACTTGCTAAAGAAGCCAATAAAAGAAATAGTAAAAAATTATTTATCTTCACGAAAGGATGATAATAATGGAATCGAACTTGAAGAATAGTTTAGAGACTTTATTAAGCCAACTAGAAAATTTTATTTCAACCAAAACAGTTGTGGGGGAACCCATGAAAGTAGAAGATGCAATCATTCTTCCTTTAGTTGATGTAAGTTTTGGAGTAGGTGCTGGTGCATCTGGAGGAAAAACTGAAAAAGGTGAAAACAAAGATTCTGGTATGGGAGGCTTAGGAGCTAAGATTACTCCTAGTGCAATTTTATTAATTAAGGACGGAACAACACAGCTTATTAACATTAAAAATCAAGATAGTGTTAATAAATTAATTGATATGGTTCCTGAATTATTAACTAAGTTTAATATCGGTAAGAAAAAAACAGATAAAAGCGATAAGGAAGAAAAAGAAGAAACTACTAAAGAGTTATAAGTATGCAATAATAAAGTCCGCCAAAAGGCGGACTTTATTTATATT